>Ga0160432_100210_pt1 | contig 50311 bp, 50 predicted proteins | sample HID1971M_E0MG_FD_108250 | JGI IMG/M metagenome (GOLD analysis project Ga0160432, IMG submission 108250) | Enriched millipede-associated microbial communities from UW Madison campus, WI, USA - HID1971M_E0 MG | ecosystem: Host-associated > Arthropoda: Insects > Digestive system > Unclassified ... | reverse complement strand
TCCCGGTGGTCGCGGAGACCCGCGGCCGCACGCCGTGGCACCCGCACCACATCACCGAGCGGTACGGCCTGTTCACCCTGATCCTGCTCGGCGAGAGCCTGCTCGCGTCGTCGAACGCCATCATCGAGGCGCTGCACGACGAGCAGGACCTCGGCTCGCTGATCTCCCTCGCCGTGCTGACCGTCGTGGTCACCGCCGCCCTGTGGTGGATCTACGTCTGGCCCCCGCACCACCGCGCCGTCGGGGAGGAGGGCCGGCTCTCGCGGTCGCTGCGCTACGGCTACGTGCACTACTTCGTCTTCGCCGCAGCGGGCGCGTTCTCCGCCGGGGTCGAGGTGGAGGTCGACGCGCTCACCGGGCACACCGAGCTGAGCGACGTGGGCGCGTCGTTCACGGTCACGATCCCCATCGCCGTGTTCGTGCTCGGCATCTGGTGGATCGCGATCCGCGACAACGCCGACCGCGTGGTCAACACGGCGGTGCCCGTGGGCGCGCTGCTCGTGCTGTGCGACCCGGTGGTGCCGATCCCCGTCACCCTCACTGCCGTGATCATGGTGGCGGTCGTCGTGGTGCTGGTGCTGCACCCGCCGACGGCGGGGGCGGCGACCCCCCGGCCGGGGTCCGGCGCTACAGGGCTGTGAGTCGTACGCGCACGCTGAAGGGCGCCGCGTGCAGTTGCGCGTTCGGAAGGACCCCCGGCCCGCAAGCGGCGCTCCCGACCCCGTGCTGGGCGACGTCGAGGTGGATCCACAGCTTCCCGTCCGGGACCAGCTCGTGCGGGTGCGTCGCGTGCTCGAGCGCCGCGTCCGACCAGGGACGGAGCGAGAGCTCGGCGCCCACCCGTGGACGCCCGCCGACCGACACCTCGCCGACGTCGACGCGGAGCCCAGAGCCGTCGGCGAACCCCAGCAGGGCGCTCGTGACCCCCCTGCGAGCACCGTTCTCCTGCGGGTGCGTGTAGGCGGTCTGCCAGTCGGCGACGGTGTGCTCCCACGCACCGCCGAGCACGCCGAGCCGGGAGTCCGCGTAGGACTCGCCGGGCCCGAGCCCGGTCCATCTGACCCTGGTCTCCAGCGCGTCCCGCTCGTCGAGCACGAGGAGCAGTCCGAGCCGGGCCACGCTCTGCGGCCAGCGCCCGTCCGGACGCACGTCGACGAGGAGGTCGACCGCGTCCGCCGCGTCCGTGACCGGCTGCCAGCGGTATCGGGTGACGAACCCGGCCCGCGTGGTCGGACCGGCGACCCGTGCCTCGACCTGGAGCGCCCCGTCGTCCGCCGTCGTGACGCCCGTCTTGCGCTCGGCAAGGAGGTGGAGGCTGGCGCTGCGCCAGACATCCGTGTCGGACGGCCCGCGCCACATGCCTGCGCGGCGGTCGTTGTCGGTGGGTGCGCGCCAGGCGTCGACGCGGAAGTCGTGCACGGTCCGGCCGCCCAGGGAGACGAGCCCTCCGCGCCGGTCGAATCGGGCGGGCCCGGCTTCGTAGCCCTCGGCGTCGGCGCTGGCGCGACCCCGCGGCACCGAAAGCGGGGCCGGCTCGACGACCATGAGTTGACCTGCACCGAGGACGAAGCCGGCCTCGAGCCAGTCCGTCTCGAGCGGGCCGACGGTGCTCTGGATCGCGCGGACGGTCCACCAGACCGGTGCCTCTCCGGGAGCGGGTAGGGGGAGGTCGGCCGGCGGGTGGACGATGGCGTGCGCGCCCGGCTCGAGGACGAGGTCGAGGCGGCCCTCGGCCAGGGTCTCCGCGCTGCGGTGGAGGGTCCACAGGAAGTCGACGTGGCCGGTGTCGCGGAAGACGTACCGGTTCCGGACCAGGAGCGACCCGTCGTCGCGCATGTCGATACGGACGGGGGCAAAGACCGCGGCGGCCTCCACGAGCCCGGGGGACGGCGTCCGGTCGGGCAGGACGAGGCCGTCGGCGATGAACGTGCCGTCGTGGAACCGCTCGCCGAAGTCTCCGCCGTACGCCGCGAAGAGGTTCCCGTCGGCGTCGGTCCTGGTCAGGCCGTGGTCGATCCATTCCCAGACGAACCCGCCCAGGAGTCGGGGGTAGCGGTCGAAAAGCTCGTCGTAGTCCGCGAGCCCGCCCGGTCCGTTGCCCATAGCGTGCGCGTACTCGCACTGCAGGAACGGCATCGCGCGACGGCGGGCGTCCGCGTCGGGGCGTTCCAGCGCGGGATCGATGCCCTGCCCGATGAGCTCGACGTGCTCGGTCTCGGCGTACATCCGCGAGTACACGTCGACGTGCTCGCTGGACCAGTCGCCCTCGTAGTGGATCGGCCGGCTCGCGTCGAGCGCCCGGACGGCGTCTGTCATCGCGGCGATGTTGACGCCGCCCCCGGCCTCGTTGCCGAGCGACCACATGATGATGCTCGCGTGGTGCGCGTCCCGGCGCACCATGCGCTCGACGCGGTCGACGAGGACCGGGGTCCAGGCAGGGTCGTCCACCGGGTTGCCGGTCCAGCCTCGGCCGTCCTCGAAGCCGTGCGTCTCCAGGTCGTTCTCGTCGATGACGTAGAGCCCGTAGCGGTCGCAAAGGTCGAGGAAGTGGGGATGCGGTGGGTAGTGGCTCGTGCGGACGGCGTTGACGTGGTGCCGCTTCATGAGCAGCACGTCCTCGAGCATCCGCTCGGGCGTCACGGCCCGGCCCCGCAGCGGGTCGAACTCGTGCCGGTTGACGCCGCGGAGCTTGATCTGTCCCCCGTTGACGAGGAAGACCCCGTCTTCGATCGAGATCGTCCGGAAGCCGACGGCGAGCGTCACCCTCTCCGTAGCGGTCGACACGACGACGTCGTACAGCCGCGGCTGCTCTGCGCTCCATGGCTCGACGGGCATCCGCAGGGCCTCGCCGGCCGCCGTCTCGACGCCGAGCTCAGGCACGGCCACGCGCACCGCGTCCGCCGGTGCCGAGGCTGCGGCGTCGACGCGAAGCGTGCCCGTCCCGGTGGTGTGGTCGTACGAGGCATGCACGCGCACGTCGTCGAGTCCGTCGTCAGGCCGATGCTCGAGGGTGACGGGGCGGAAGATGCCCGAGAGCCACCACTGGTCCTGGTCCTCGACGTACGACATGGCCGACCACTTGGTCACACGGACTGCCAGCAGGTGGTCCCCGGTGTGCAGCCGGCCCGTGAGGTCGATCTCGGTCGGCAGGCGTGACCCGTGGGAGGTGGCGAGCACCTCGCCGTCGAGCGCGACCTGGAACCACGAGTCGACGCCCTCGAAGCGCAGGAACGTGCGCCCGTGGTCGGGCCAGTCCTCGGGGAGGCGGAAGGTGGTCCGGTACTCGCCCGTCGGGTTGTCGTCGGGCACGTGCGGCGGCTCGATGGGGAAGGGGAAGAGCTTGTTGTTGTACTCCGGCACGCCGTAGGGCCACGAGTGCGGCGCGTCCGCGAGCTGCCAGTGGCCGGGCACGGTGATCCGGTCCCAGTCGTCGCCCGGCTCCGCGGGGGCCACGCCGGTGTCGGGGTGAGGGAAGAGGCGGAAGCGCCAGGTGCCGTCGAGGGACGCGGCCGTCGCACTGGAGGCTCCGACCGGCGGCCGGAACCGCGGCGGGACGACTCCTGCCGGCGGGGCGATGGACTCGTGGTGGATGGTCATGGCTCCTCCGTGCGGCGGCCGGGTGCTGTCGGGTGGTGTCGGGTGATGAACCCTCGTCACCGACCACGGTCCCGAGGCGTTCAACGTTGAACTATAGTGGCATCCGCGATGGGCGCAATGACGCGTGACGCGATAGTCCAACGCTGAACTATTTCCTATTCCCTTCTTGGAAGGACAACGACGACAGTGCATTCCGCCCGCCTCGCGATCGACCCCTCCTTCGTCGTCGGCCCAGTCCGCCGCGGCACGTTCGGCAGCTTTGTCGAGCATCTCGGCCGCTGTGTCTACACCGGCATCTATGAGCCGGGACACCCCACCGCCGACGCGCAGGGCTTTCGCGGCGACGTTCTCGACCTCGTCCGCGAGATGGGCGTGAGCACCGTCCGCTACCCGGGCGGCAACTTCGTCTCCGGCTACCGGTGGGAGGACGGCGTCGGGCCCCAGGAGGACCGACCCGCCCGCCTCGACCTCGCGTGGCACTCGATCGAGACCAATGAGTTCGGGCTCAACGAGTTCATGGCCTGGACCGCCGCCGCGGGCATCGAGCCGATGATGGCGGTGAACCTCGGGACCCGTGGCCTGGGCGAGGCGCTCGACCTCCTCGAGTACGCCAACCACCCGGGCGGCACGGAGCTGAGCGACCGACGGCGCGCCCACGGGGTCGAGGAGCCGCACGACATCCGGATGTGGTGCCTCGGCAACGAGATGGACGGCCCGTGGCAGCTCGGCCACAAGACCGCCACCGAGTACGGTCGGTTGTGCGCCGAGGTGGCGCGCGGGATGCGCCAGCAGGACCCCGGCCTCGTGCTCGTCGCGTGCGGCTCTTCGGGCTCCGGGATGCCCACGTTCGGTGAGTGGGAGCGCGTGGTGCTGAGCGAGGCCTACGACGAGGTCGACATGATCTCGGCGCACGCGTACTACCGCGAGGAGGACGACCTCGGGTCGTTCCTCGCCAGCGCCGTGGACATGGACTACTTCGTCGCGTCGGTCGCGGCCACGGTGGACGCCGTCGGCGTCAGCCGGAAGTCGACCAAGAAGATCGCGATCTCCTTCGACGAGTGGAACGTCTGGTACCACCAGGAAGAAGACCCGATCAAGGCGTCCGGTGGTCGCTGGGAGCAGGCGCCGCGACTGGAGGAGGACGTCTACACCGTGGCGGACGCCGTCGTCGTCGGCGGCCTGCTCATCTCCCTGCTGCGCAACACCGACCGTGTGCACTCGGCGAGCCAGGCGCAGCTCGTGAACGCGCTCGCGCCCATCGCGACCGAGCCCGGCGGGCCGGCGTGGCGCCAGACTACGTTTCACCCCTTCGCGCTCACCTCGCGTCACGCAGCGGGCGAGGTGCTCCGCGTCGCCATCGACTCTCCGCGCTACGAGAACGCACGCTACGGCGAGTCGGACCTCGTGGACGCGGTCGCGACCTGGGACGCCCAGGACGGCGCGCTCGCGCTCTTCGTCATGAACCGCGCCCAGGACGGCTCGACCCGCGTCGACGTGCCGATCGCCGGGTTCGGTGAACTGGCACTGGTCGAGGCCCTCACGCTGGCGAACGACGACCACCACTGGCGGGCCTCGGCCGAGGACGCGACCTCGGTGGTGCCCGCAGACAATGGGAGCGCTCGCGTCGTCGAGGGCGTCCTCTCGGTGGATCTGCCGCCGGTCTCCTGGAGCGTCGTGCGGCTGCGCGCCGCGTCCTGACGTAGCCGGCCGCAAGGCCCGGACCACGAGGAGAGCCCCGCACCCGGCAGACGATGCCGGGTGCGGGGCTTCTTCTCGTGACGGGCCCTGCGGGTCAGTCGAGCGTGCCGAGCTCCTTCGCGGGGTCCGCACCGTTCGCGATGTTCTGCAGCACGACGCCGAGGTCGTTCTCGAGTCCCTCGTTGTCGGTCGACTTCACCTTGCGGGCGTGGTCGGAGGCCTGCAGGGCGTCGCTGACACGCTGGACGCTGTCGACGGCGGTCTGGCTCTCGCCGTCGGACAGCTCGGGCTGGACGTCGTTCGCCGCGGGGAAGCCCTGCAGGGTGTTGACCCAGATCTGCTGCCCCTCGCCGATCGAGAGGAATTTCGCGAACTTGGTCGCAGCCTCCAGCTTGGCGCCCGACAGGTCGGCGCTCAGCGCGAGCGCGTAATCGACGCCGCTCGTCGAGGTCGCGGGGGTGTCGCCGATCGTCGGGAAGGGAGCCATGGCGAGCTCGTCGTCCTCGACGGCGCTGCCGGGCGTCTCCGGGTTGTCCGTGAGCGTCGCGGAGACGTGCCACGAACCGGTGGGCATCGCGAGCGACTTTCGGGCGAGCAGGTAATCGTCCCGCGCGGACGGATACGTCGTGGTCGACGTGGCGGCGGCCTGGAAGACGCCGTCCTCGAACAGCTTCTGCCACGCCGTGGCAGCCTCGACGAGGCTGGGTGAGGTCCACGACTCCTCGCCGCCGGAGGCGCGATAGACATCCTCGCCGTCGCCGTACTGGGTGCTCAGCCAGACGAAGAAGTCGGCGTCGTGCCAGGTGTCGGCGGCGCCCATCGCGAAGCTCGTGTAGCCCTCGGCCTTCGCCGCCTTGCTGACCGCGAGGAGGCTCTCGTAGTCCGTGGGCACGTCGAGCCCGAGCTCGTCGAAGAGCGACTGGTTGTAGAGGTAGAACTCGCTCCCCGCCGTGAGGATCGGCAGAGCCTTGACCTCGCCGTCCGCGGTGGTGGTCTCCTCGAGGAGCTCCGGCTTGAGGCCGTCCTTCCAGTCCGCGGCGTATTCGTCGGTGTCGAGGGCGTACTCGGCGTAGTCGTCGAAGGCGGCGGTGGTCTGGATGCCGTAGAGGTCCGGCACCTCGCCCGCGAGGATGAGGTTGTCGAGCTCGCCCAGGTAGTCGTCGGCGGCGTCGGCACCCTGGAAGTCGATCTTGATGTCCGGGTTCTCCGCCTCGAACGCCTCGACGATCGGCCGCCACTGCTCGGCGGACGGGATCCACGTGCGGTAGGTGAGTGTGACGGTGCCGTCCTCGGCGACGCCGTCGTCGTCACCGCCGGCGCACGCGGCGAGCAGGCCGAGGGCGGACACCGCGGCGGTGGCGGCGATCAGTCGGCGTCGGGCGGCGCGCAGTGATCTGGGCATGGATCCTCCTGGTGGTGGGCGGTTCGACGGTGCGGGATCAGCTCTTGACGGCGCCCGCGGTCAGGCCCGACTGCAGGTAGCGCTGGCTGAAGAGGTAGACGAGGACCGAGGGGATGGTCATGAGGATGAGGCCCGCGTAGAGCTGGCCGATCTGCTCCTGGCTCATCCGTTCGAACTGCAGCAGCGCGATGGCCTGCGTCACCGGGTACTTCTCGGGCGAGGAGATCAGCAGGTTGGGGAGCAGGTACTCGTTCCAGCAGTACACGAACGAGAGCACGCTGACGTTGGCCAGCAGGGGGCCGGAGAGGGGGAGGAAGACGCGTACCAGGATGCCGAACGGGCGCGCGCCGTCCAGGGTTGCCGCCTCGAGGAGTTCCTGCGGGATGCCGTCGAAGTGGTTCTTCGTCAGCATCAGCATCATCATGACGTTGAAGGCGACGAGCGGGATGATCACGCCCGCGTAGCTGTCCCGGAGCCCCAGGCTGTTGATCGAGAAGAACAGCGGGGTGACGACCGCCGCGACGGGGACCGCCATGCACGCGAGCAGGGCACGGTACAGGAACTCTCGGCCGCGGAACTGCATGCGCGAGAACGCGAATCCGCCGAGACACGTGATCACGACGATGATCACGGTGGAACCGCCCGCGAGCAGGAAGCTGTTGCCGATCGCGGACCAGTAGTTGAAGTCCGCGTGGTTCAGGACGGCGCTGTAGTTGTCCATCCCGCCGACGGCGAAGGACTTCTTGACGGCGATGACGATCGGATAGGTCCATGCCACGCCCAGGATCAGGAGCACGGCGTACATCGCGGCCCAGGCGAGGAACCTCTTGCGCTTCATCTGACTAGTTCTCCCGCTTGCTGAGACGCATCTGGACGGCCGCCAGGGCGAATGCCACCACGAGGATGACGATGCCGATCGCGGCCGAGTACCCGGCCTCCCGATCGAGCCGCGCCTGGTACAGGAAGGTGCTGAGGAACTGCGTGGAGACACCGGGGCCGCCCTGCGTCGTGAGCCAGACCAGGTCGAAGGTCTTGAGCGAGCCGACGATGCCGAGCGTGACGAGCACGCTCGTCGTGCCGCGCAGCGAGGGGATGGTGATGCTGAACAGGCGACGCCACCACCCGGCCCCGTCGAGGTCTGCGGCCTCGTAGAGCTCGTCGGGGATCGACATCAGTCCGGCGAAGTAGACCATCATCGAGAAGCCCATCCACGAGAACACGTTGATGGCCGCGATGGACCAGACGCCGAGGTCGGCGCCGAGCCACTGGATGGTCTCGTCGGGGCCGAGGATCCCGAGCGCGCGCAGCGTTTCGTTGAGCGATCCGTAGTTCGCCTCGAGCATGTACTTGAAGACGGTCGCGATGATCGCGGGAGCCATCGCGATGGGCGCGAAGAACAGCGCCTTGAAGAAGTTGCTCCCCGGGACCCGCTCCTTGGCGATCACGGCGATCAGCAGGCCGAGCACGGCCTGCAGGACGACCGTGACGATCATGAACTTCACGGTGTTACCGAGGGCGATGTAGAAGGTCCGGTCCTGGAACAGCTCGCGATAGTTCTCGAACCCGACCAGCTCCATCCGGGTGAGGCCGTTCCAGTCGGTGAGGCTCGCGAAAGCGGCGAAACCGATGGAGAAGTACAGCAGTACGCCCGCGATGATCACGATAGGCGCTATGTAGAGGTAGGGCGCCCATCGTCCGCCGAACGATCTCATGGCTCGACTCCTAGTACAGCGTTGAACTTTCGACCGGCACAAGAGGTCGGCCGTGGTGTGAGGCAGGGATGCCCCGCGTCGTCGTCGGCAATCTAGTTCGACGATGAACTATGCGGGCGGGGACACGTTAGCACAGGCATAAGATGCTCCTGGGTGCGAGCGAAGACGCCTCGAACCACGGCACCGCGGAGGGGCCCGGAGCGCGACGCCGTCATCAGGGCAGCGAAGGGAGAACCAGTTGGGACGGGTCAGGCTTGCCGACGTCGCCGAACGGGTCGGCGTGAGCACGAAGACGGTCTCCAACGTCGTGAACGGGACGGGCTGGGTGAGCGACCCGGTGCGCGCGGAGGTCGAGGCCGCGATTGCCGAGCTGGGGTACCGCCCCAACCTCGCGGCGCGGCAGCTGCGCAGCGGGTCTAGCGGGTTGCTCGGCCTCAGTGTCCCGAACCTGGGCGAGCCCTACTTCGCCGAGTTCGCGTCGGAGTTCGTGAGTGCGGCGCAGCGCCGCGGACTCACCGTGCTGGTCACGCAGACCAAGGGCGAACGCCCGGTCGAGCTGGCGATGCTCGAGAGCGACAACCTGCCCGCGTTGGACGGGCTCGTCCTCAGCCCGCTCGCGCTCACCCCCGAGGACGTGCAGGGCAGGCGCAGCACCGTCCCCCTTGTCCTCATCGGCGAGCACGGGGAGGCGCTCGCATCCGACAACGTCGCCCACGTGGGACCTGACAATGCGGCGGCGGCGGAAGCTGCCACCCGCTACCTCCTCGAGCGCGGGCGCCGGCGCATCGCGGTCGTCGGGCTGCAGTCGCAGATCGCGGACACCGCGACCGTGCGGTTCGAGGGGTACAAGCGGGGGCTGCGGCAGGCGGCGATCGACCTCGACCCGCAGCTTCTCGTCGAGGTGGAGCGGTTCAACCGTGCCGAGGGCTCGCGTGCCATCGAGGAGCTCATGGCGAGGGGCGTGGCCTTCGACGGCGTGTTCTGCTTCAACGACTCGCTCGCCTTCGGAGCGCTGTTCACCCTGGGCGTCCACGACCTGGCGGTTCCGGAGGACGTCCTGGTCGTCGGGTTCGACAGCATTGACGAGGGGCGTTACACGATCCCGCCCCTGCCGTCGGTCGACTCCGGGGTCGCGCGGTCGAGCGACCTGATCCTCGACCTCCTCGCCGGGCCGCGCGAGCAGATCTGCGGCCGGATCACCGTGCCGTTCGAGCTGGTGGAGCGCTGACGCCGAGCTCCGCGAGCGCGTCGGCGGCCGCAGCGGGGTGCACCAGCCAGCTGAGGTGGCTCGACGCCGGCGTCCGCACGACATAGGGGTTGTCGGGGGCCTGCACGTCGCGCTCCCGGATGAGCCGGTCCTGCATCGCGAGCGGCATGCTGGCGTCCTCGCTCAGCCGCGCGTACGCGCGGGGCACCGTGCCCCAGATCGCGGCCTGCGCCCGGTCGTCCGGGGTGGCCCACGCCGACACGTACACGAGCCGGTCGACGAGGCGTCGCCGGGCGGGCAGGTGCGGCAGGCTTTATGTGTACGGATGTACACAGCGCACGATAACCTGCGGCGCATGACCACGGACCACTTCGCCGGTGACCCGCGCACCCACCACGAGCGGATGCTCGCGGGCGACCTGTACATCGCGGACGACCCGGAGATCGAGCGCCGCGCCCTGCGGGCCGCGCGGCTCCAGGACGAGTACGCGCGCACGGCGCCGCACGACCCGACGGGCGCCCGCCCGGTGCTCGAGGAGCTGCTCGGCACCCTGGGCGAGGGCGCCGTGATCCGGCCGCCGCTGTACGTCGACTACGGCGAGAACCTGCACGTCGGGCCGCGCACGTTCGTCAACTACCACCTCACCGCGCTGGACGTGGCGCCGATCGTCATCGGCGCGGACTGCCAGATCGGCCCGAACGTGCAGCTCCTCACGCCGACCCACCCGGTCGAGCCGACGCCGCGGCGCGACAAGCTCGAGGCGGCGAAGCCCATCACCCTCGGCGACAACGTGTGGCTGGGCGGCGGCGTCATCGTCTGCCCCGGTGTCACCATCGGCGAGAACTCCGTGATCGGCGCAGGCTCCGTCGTGACGCGCGACGTCCCCGCGAACGTCGTCGCGGTGGGCAACCCCGCCCGCGTGGTGCGCAGCATCGCGGAGGACGGCGGCGCGGAGGACGGGGCTGCAGGTGCCTGATCGCTCCGCGCGGCCCGGTCCGCACGGGCGCGGTCGAATCGATACGAGCTCCGCGGATACGATCGTCCGCATGCCCGACCAGCTCCGCCGTCGCCTGTCGCTGTTCTCGCTGACGCTGCTCGTGGGGCTCGGCATGTCGTCGTGGATCACCCGCACGCCCGACGTCCGGGACGCGCTCGGCGCGTCCACCGCGGGGATGGGGCTGGTCCTCTTCGGGCTGTCCGTCGGCTCGATGACGGGCGTGCTGTCGGCGGGCCCGATCGTGCGCCGCCGCGGCGCGCGCCCGGTGATCCTGGTCGGTTCCCTGCTGGTGGTGGCCGGCGTCGCGGTCATCGGCCTGGCCGCGGCCGCGGGCCTCGCGGCGGGGGCGTTCGCGGGTCTGCTGCTCGTCGGGCTGGGCGGCGGGCTCGGCGAGATCGGCCTCAACATCGAGGGCGCGGCCGTCGAGGTGGAGACCGGACGGCAGGTGCTGCCCGCGCTGCACGGCAGCTTCAGTCTCGGCACCGTCGTCGGCGCCCTCGTGGGCATCGCGCTCACGGCGCTCGACTTCCCGGTCGTGTGGCACCTGCTCGCGATGGCGGCCGTCATGGCGGCGCTCGTGGCGTGGGCGATGCCGGGGATCCCGGCGGGCACCGGCCGGGAGGAGGCCCGGGAGGCGCGTCCGGCCGGCGCTCCGCACGAGCGCCGGCCCAGCGTGTGGCGCGACGGCCGCCTGGTGCTCATCGGCGTCGTCGTGCTCGCGATGGCGTTCGCCGAGGGGGCGGCGAACGACTGGCTCCCCCTGCTCATGGTCGACGGCCACGGGATGTCGGCCACGCACGGCTCGCTGGTCTACGCCGGCTTCGCCGCGGCGATGACGGTGGGTCGGTTCGCGGGCGGGCCGGTGGTCGAGCGGTTCGGCCGTGCCGCGGTGCTGTCGGTGAGCGCGGTGTGCGCCATCGCCGGCATCCTCGCCGTGGTGTTCGCCCCGAGCCCGGTGCTGGCCGGCGTCGCGGTGGCGCTGTGGGGACTGGGCGCGTCGCTCGGGTTCCCGGTCGCGATCTCCGCGGCGGGCGACGACCCGGAGCGCGGCGCCGAGCGGGTGAGCGCCGTCGCCACCAGCGGGTACCTCGCATTCCTCGTGGGCCCGCCGCTGCTCGGCTTCCTCGGCGAGCACCTGGGGCTGCGGCTGGCGATGCTCGCCGTCGTCGTGCTGCTCGTCGTGGCGGTCTTCGCGGCCCGCGCGGCCGCGCCGCGCCCGCGGGTCATGCCTCCCGGGCGGCCAGCACCGCTTCCCGCTCGGCGTCGCTGAGCAGGATGCAGAACTCGTTGCCCTCCGGGTCGGCGAGCACCACCCAGCCGCCCTGGCCGTCCGGGCTGCGGAGGTCGGCCACCTGCGTGGCGCCGAGCGCGAGCAGGCGCTCCACCTCCTCGGCCTGCGTGCGGTCCGTGGGGCGCAGGTCGAGGTGCCCGCGGTTCTTCACCGTCTTGGGCTCGGGCACCTCGATGAACAGCAGGCGGCCGTGGCTCTCGGCGGGCGCGTCGTGGCCGGCGGGCGGCACGATCATGCACTCCTCGTGGCCGGGCAGGTTGGGGTCGCCCGGCACGTCGACGTAGCCGAGCACCTGCTTCCACCACTCGGACTGGGCGTAGGCGTCGTGGCAGTCGAACGTCGTGTGCGAGATGCGTGAGGTCATCCCCGCATCCGACCACGACGGCGCCCGGCGGTCCCGACATTTTCGGCCGCGCCCCCCTATCCTGCGGGCGTGAGTGCCGAGGTCAACGCCACCGTCTGGTCCGTCGTCGTGTCAGCGGTGATCTGCGGCCTGTGGGTGGTCTGGCTGGCGCACTCGCTCCGCGTGGACCGCCGCCGCCTGCGCAACGGGTTCCTCGCCCTCGCCGTCGTCTACACCGGGGTCGGCCTGCTGGGGCAGCTCGCCGCGCTGGTGCCCGGCGGCACGACCGCCATGGGGTGGATCACCTTCCTCCTGTTCGGCGTCCTCGCCCTGGGGCTCCTGGTGCTGCCCGTCGTCCTGGTCGTCAACGGGCTGACGATGGTGCGCCGCGAGCGCCGCAGCCTCGGGAACCTGCTGTCCCTGCTGGTCGGGGTGGCCATGCTCGCCGCGCCGTTCGTCGTCGTCGCGCCCTTCGTGCTGCGGGCGCCCTGGACCCTTGGCCTCGTCGTCGGGCTGGCGATGGGCACGGCGTGGCTGGGGTTCGTCTTCCTGGGCTTCGTGACCCAGACGCTCCTGTACCGCCGGTACGCGGCCTGCGTCCCCGCGCGCGGCGTCATCGTGCTGGGCTCCAAGGTGGTGGGCGGCCGGGTGCCGCCGCTGCTCGCGGCCCGTCTCACGGCGGGACGGGACGCCGCGGACCGCCTGGGTTCCGACGGCGTCCCGGTGCCGATCGTCCCCTCCGGCGGGCAGGGTGCGGACGAGGACCGGCCAGAGGGCGTCGCGATGGGGGAGTGGCTGGTCGACCGGGGCGTGCCGGCCGACCGCGTGCTCGTGGAGGACAAGGCGCGCACCACCCGCGAGAACCTCACCCTCGGCGTCGCCGTCCTGCGCGAGCACGGCACGGAGGGCCCGTACCTCCTCGCGACGAACAACTACCACGCGCCGCGCGCCGCCATGGAGGCGATGGACCTCGGCCTCGACGTGCACGCGGTGGGCGCCCCGACCGCGGGGTACTTCTTCCCCAGCGCGTACCTGCGCGAGTTCGTCGCGGTGCTGCGCCGCCGCCCCGCGGTGCACGTCGTGGCGGCGGCGGGCATCGTCGTCGTGGTCGCCCTGGTGACCGTCGTCGCGGTCGCCGGGCAGTAGCGGCTCAGCCCACCAGGGCGGGCTCGTCGTCGGTGTCCGGGACGGCGGCCAGGTGCCGGCCCTCCTCCTGCCCGGCGCGCCGCCGCGGGATGCACAGCACGATCGCCGCGCCGACGGCCGCCGCGAGGGCGCCGATGACGAAGCAGAGCTGGAACGCGTCGCCGGTGGGGATCGGCGGCGTGCCCGGCGCCAGGACGGTAGTCCGGCTGGTGAGCACGATGGCCATGACGGCGCCCGCCACGGTGGTGCCGATGGAGCGCATGAGGCTGTTGAGCCCCACGCTCGCGGCGGACTCGGCGGCCGGCACGTTGGTGAGGATGAGCGTGGGCATCGCGGCGTAGCCGATGCCGACGCCCGCGGACGCCACGCAGGAGGCGAGCATGAGCTGCCACGGCGCGTCCATGAGGAAGACCGCGACGACGTAGCCGAGGGCGAGCACGGCCGCGCCGATCGCCATGGTGCTGCGGCCGCCGAGCCGGGTGAGCAGCCGGGACGAGACCGGCGTGAAGAGCATCATCATGAGTCCGGCCGGCGCCATCCACAGGCCGGCCTGGAGGATCGTCTGGCCCAGCCCGTAGCCGGTGGCCTCCGGCATCTGGAGCAGCTGCGGCACGACGATCGACTGCGCCATCATGCCGAACCCGATGAGGACCGCGGCGATGTTGGTCAGCAGCACGGGCTTGCGCGCGGTGGTGCGCAGGTCGACCAGCGGGTCGTCGTGACGCAGCTCGTACCAGCCCCACAGGAGCAGCACGACGACGCCGCCCACGACCATGCCGAGGGTGCTCGCGGAGCCCCAGCCCCAGTCGTTGCCCTTGGAGACGCCCACGAGGACGCCGACGAGGCCGATGGCCAGCCCGATCGCGCCGACGACGTCGAGCCGGCCGGGGTGCGCGTCGCGCACGTGCGGCACGACCGTCGCGGTCAGGGCCGTCATGACGACGGCGAGGACGACGGAGACCCAGAACAGCATGTGCCAGTCGAAGTCCTGCGCGATCCAGGCGGCCAGCGGCAGGCCGAGCGCGCCGCCGACGCCGAGCGTGGCGCTGACGCCCGCGACCGCGGTGTTGCGCAGGTGCGGCGGCGCGATCTCGCGGACCATGCTGATCGCGACGGGGATGTAGCCCATCGCGACGCCCTGCAGCACCCGGCCGACCAGGACGGGGCCCACGGAGTCGGAGACCGCGCAGACCAGGGAGCCGACCACCAGCACGGCGGCCGAGACGACGAGCACGGGCTTCTTGCCGTAGAGGTCGGCGAGCCGGCCGGTGACGGGCATGGCGACGCCGCCGCCGAGCAGGGTGGCGGTGACCACCCACGACGCCGTGCTGGCCGACGTGGACAGCAGCGCCGGCAGCTCGCTCTGGATCGGGATGACGAGCGACTGCATGAGCGCGGCGCAGAGACTGCTGAAGCAGACCACCACGACGACGGCGATCGCCCGCCGGTCGGTGCGCGGCGGCGCGTCGGGGGCGGGGGACAGGGGAGAGCTCACGGCACACCTCGGGATGTGTAAATTACATAAGACCGTGTGTATGCTACCTGCATATCGACCTGCGTCAACCCTCCGAAGGATCCCGATGCCGACCGTGACACCGCCGTCCGCGCCGTCCGCCCCGAGCGGGGGGCCCCGCTCCGAAGGCGAGCTGTCCGACGACCGCCGGGTCGCGGGCCTGCTCTTCCGGCTCGACCTCCACCGCCGGCTCGCGGAGCACCGCAGCCCGCTCGGCACCGCCGACGGCCGCCTCCTGTGGCTGCTCTCCGACGGTCGGCCCCGCACGCTGCGGGAGGTCGCCGAGGCGTTGCGGCTCGAGCAGTCCACGGTGAACCGCCAGGTGAACGGGGCGCTCGCGGCCGGGCTGCTGCGCCGGTTCACCACGCCCGGCCGGTCGGCCCGCCTCCTCGAGCCGACCGAGGAGGGGCTCGCCCGGTTCGAGGAGGCCACCGGCCAGGCGCTCGGCGCCTACGCCGACGGTCTCGCCGTGCTCGGCGCCGACGCGGGCGCGTTCCTCGACCAGCTGGAGCGGTTCGCGGACGCCTACGGGGACGCCGTCCGCGAGGCCTGAGCGCACTCCTGCCCGAAACTGGGCAGATTCTGGCGAGTCGTGAGGGACGGGTGCATGATGTGCCGGTGACCGACGCCGATCTCGTCGCCCGCATCGCGACCTCCACGGGGCTGTCCCCGGCGGAGGCGGAGCGCGTCGTCGAGGACGTCCTCGCCTGGTACCGCGAACCTGTCGAGGAGTACGTCCGTCGCCGGCACGCATCGCTGCGCACCTACGGGCGCCGCAACGAGGAGATCTACGCGCAGATCGCCGCCGAGCTGCGCGAGCGCCTCGTGGCTGCCCCGGAGCTCAGCGAGCGCCAGGTCCGTCGCACCATCTACGGCTAGACGCCACGTCACGACCAGCAACGCAAGGAGCAACCAGACCCATGTGCGGAATCGTCGGCTACGTCGGCCCCCAGCAGGCAGCACCCGTCCTCGTCGAGGGCCTCACCCGCCTGGAGTACCGCGGCTACGACTCGGCCGGCATCGCCGTGCTCAACCCGCGGTCCAGCGCGCACCCGTCGCGCGTCGTGCGGGCCAAGGGCCGCGTGCGCGACCTCGAGGCCGCCCTGCCCGCGCGTCTCGCGGGCACGGTCGGCATCGGTCACACGCGCTGGGCGACGCACGGCGAGCCGAGCGAGCGCAACGCCCACCCGCACACGTCCTCCGACGGCCGCGTGCACGTGGTGCACAACGGCATCATCGACAACTTCCACGCGCTGCGCTCGCGCCTCACCGCCGACGGCGTCGAGCTCACCTCCGACACGGACACCGAGGTCATCGCGCACCTCGTGGCGCGCGAGCTCGCGGCCGGGCTGGGCTTCGAGGACGCCGTGCGCGCCGCCGTCGCGCAGATCGACGGCACCTACGCGCTCGCCGTGACCGACGTGCAGGAGCCGGACCGGATCGTCGTGGCGCGCAACGGCTCGCCGCTGCTGCTCGGCGTCGGCGACGGCGAGATGTTCGTGGCGTCCGACGCCGCGGCGATCGTGCGCCACACCAGCCAGGTCGTGCTGCTCGACGACGGCGACTTCGCCTCCGTGACGGCCGACGGGTTCCGCACCTTCACGAACGACGAGGAGCACACGGCGCGCGACGCGGTCACCATCGACCTCACGGTCGAGGAGCTGGAGCTGGGCGGCCACGCCCACTTCATGCACAAGGAGATCCACGAGCAGCCGGAGACGGTGGAGCGGATGCTGTCCGGCCGCCTCGACGACCGGTTCGGCACCGCCAAGCTCGACGGCCTCAACCTGGACCCGCGCGAGATGCGCCGGTTCACCCGCGTGAAGATCCTCGGCTGCGGCTCCGCGTACTACGTGGGCCAGCTCGGGGCGTCGATGATCGAGGACCTGGCGCGCATCCCCGCGGACGCCGAGCCCGCGAGCGAGTTCCGCTACCGCAACCCGATCATCGAGCCGACCACCCTCTACGTGGTGGTCAGCCAGTCCGGCGAGACCGCCGACACCCTCTTCGCCGTCCGCGAGGTGCAGCGCAAGGGCGGCACCGTCGTCGGGCTGGTCAACGCCGTCGGGTCGTCCATCGCCCGCGAGGTGGACGGCGGGATCTACCTGCACGCCGGCCCCGAGGTGGCGGTCGCGTCGACCAAGGCGCTCACGCACATGGGCGTCGGGTTCGCGCTGCTCGCGCTCGCGCTGGGCCGCGTGCGCGACCTGTCGTTCGCCGACGGGAAGCGGATCATCGCGGGCCTGCGGGCGATCCCCGAGCAGATCGCGCGCATCCTCAGCGACGAGGAGGAGCTCGCCGGCGCCGCCAAGGAGCTCTCCGAGGCGCCGAGCCTGTTCTTCATCGGCCGCGTGCGGGGCTACCCGGTGGCGCGCGAGGGCGCGCAGAAGTTCAAGGAGATCACCTACCGGCACGCCGAGGCGTACCCGACGAGCGAGCTCAAGCACGGCCCGCTCGCCCTCATCAGCCCGGAGCTGCCGACGGTCGCGATCATGCCCGCCGACGACCTGCTGGAGCGCAACATCACCGCCGCGCAGGAGATCCGCGCCCGCGGCGGCGCCGTCGTCGCGATCACGCACCCGGGCGTCGAGCTCGGGGACGCGGCCACCCGCCGCATCGAGGTGCCCCGCAACGAGGTGGAGCTGGACCCGATCCTGCTGACCATCCCCACCCAGCTGCTCGGCTACCACGCGGCCGTCGCCCTCGGCGAGGACGTGGACCGGCCGCGCAACCTGGCCAAGTCCGTCACGGTCGAGTGACGACCGGCGGGGTGGTGCGGCTCGGCCGGGCTCCTCAACCGAGCTCGGCGAGCAGCTGCGCCACCCCGTCGCCGTCCATGAGGCCGATGACGTTGCCGGCCGGGTCGGTGAACCAGGCGCCGTCGCCGCCCTCCATGAAGCCGCGGGCGACGCCCTTGTCGTCCTGGTCGAAGCCGTCGTACCTCAGCAGGGTCACGCCCTTCGCGGTCAGGTCGTCCACCACCGGGTCGACGTCGTCCACCGCCAGGTGGAAGACGGTGAACGCCGCGGGGGTGTGGTCCTCCTTCGGGTACACGTACACCGGGGCGCCGTCACCGAGGTGGACCACCAGGCCCATCCCCTCGTCGAGGGTCGTGACGCGGAGCCCGAGGGTGTCCGCGTAGAAGCTGCGTGCCGCGTCGAGGTCGTCCACCGAGAAGCTGGAGAATCCGCGCCGAGTCGAGACCATGTCAGTCGCACTCCTTCGTGACCGCCGGACCCCGGACGTCGGGGAGCCGCCACGCAGGTGCCGGACCCTTCCAGGATCCGTCCGCCGTGCCCGTGCGGGCGGCGCCGGACCGGGTGAAGTTCGGTCAGGCGGGGTTGGGCTGGTCCTCGATCCGCACGGCCTCGAGCTCCGGGGTGAACGCGAACAGGGCGCCGTCCTTGGCGCCCACCCACCAGCCGCCGCACTGCAGCGTGGCGTCCTGCTCCTGGCCGGCGGCCCACCAGCTCGCCTCGAGCGTGGAGCCGGTGCGGTAGTCGTCGGCGGTGAGGGTGCCGCGCGCGGGCTTCGCGACGAGTGGGTGGTCGGCGTCGACGGACGTGCAGTCGGCCGGCAGGGACGTCACGTCGGCGTCCATCGTGAGGATCACCTCGTCGCCCGTGGTGCGGAAGACGCCGCGGACGTCGGTGGCGGTGTCGGGCACCCACGAGGGCAGCCCCTCGTCGGCCTTGCCGTCCGCCCCGCTGTCGTACGTGAACGCCTTGGTGTGGCCGGAGCCGCGCTCGTTCAGGGCCTCGGAGATGGCGCCGCACGCCGTCGTGGTGACCGCGACGACGGAGGCGAGGGCCAGCACGCCGACGCCGCGGTAGCGGCGCACGGGCGACGTGGTGACGGCCGAGACGTCGGCGCGGTCGGCGCGGTGGGTGCTGCGGTGGTCGTGGTGGTTCTCGTGCTGCGTCATGTCCTCGACGCTACGAACGCGCAGGTGGTGGCGTCGTCGGCCCCGGAGCGGAACCTCGCGGGCGGCGCGTACGACCCGGGGCGGACGCCGGGCTCAGGGCCGGCTCAGGGGTTCACCGGAGGGATCACCCGAGGAACTCGCGCACGAGCGGCGTCGCGACGGCCTCGCCCTCGTGGAAGTAGGCGTGCCGCAGGCCGGGCAGCACCTCGACGCGCGCGCCGGGGATCCGCTGCCCGAGCAGGCCCGCGTTCACCGCGGGGGCGAGCACGTCGTCCGCGCCGTGCAGCACGAGCGTGGGCGCCAGCACCCGCGGCAGGTGGTCCCACGCGTCGTGGCCGTCGCTGGCGCGCAGGTGGTCGCGCCGGGCCTGCGGCGTCATCGACGGGTCGCCCTCGACCGTCGTCGGGCCAGGGTGCGCGGCCAGCCAGCCCGGCGTGTACATGAGGTCGAGGAGGGCGCGCCGGGCCGCCCGGCGGTCGGGCTGCACCATCGTGCGGCGCACCGCGAGCGAGCGCTCGACGGCGTGCACGCCGCCCGGCGTCGTGCAGCCCAGCACGAGCCGCCCGAGCCGGTGCGGGTGGTCGACGGCGAACCACTGCGCCACGCGGCCGCCCATCGACGTCCCGTACACGTCGGCGCGCTCGACGCGCAGGTCGTCGAGGACGGCGGCGACGTCGCCCGCGAGGCGCCGGGTGCTGAGCTCGCGGTCCGTCGGGCCGGACGCCCCCGTGCCGCGCCAGTCCAGGGTGATCGTGCGGCGCCCGGCGCCGAGCCCGTCGCGCACCGGGTCCCACCAGCGGTGCGCGTTCGCCTGCCCGGCCAGCAGCACCAGCGGGGGCCCGTCGCCCCGCACCTGGTAGGCGATCTCGGCGGAGTCGTCGGCGATCGCGTGCGGCATGGGACCACCCTAGGGACCGCAGCCGCCCTGCCGACTGACCGCCCGGACCGCGGCATAGGAGCCCGCAGCACCGCGGCCGTCACGTCGGCCGCCCGGGACCGCGCCAGGGAGCATCGTGAAGACCTCGTCCGTTCGTCAGCGCCTCGGCGCCGTCCTCGTGGCGGGCGCCGTGTCGCTCGCCGCAGCCGCCGCGCCCGTCGTCGCGGCGCAGCCCGCGCACGCGTCGGGAGGCGTCGTCGCGCCCCTGCCGTCGCGGACCTACTCGCTCTCGTCGTACTACGGCCCCCGGTGCATGCCGGTCGCGGGGGCGTCGACGTGGCACCTCGGCCAGGACATGGGCGCCGCGCGCGGGGTGCGCGTCAACGCGATCGCGGACGGCGTGGTGCTGCGGGCCGGCGCGATCCGCGGGTTCGGGCAGTGGGTGGTCGTGCGGCACGCGATCGGCGGCCGCACGGTGTCCTCGCTGTACGCGCACGTGATCGACGGCGACCGGTATGTCCGCGCCGGGCAGCGGATCGCCGACGTCAGCTCCAGCGGCACGGCCACGGGCCCCCACCTGCACCTGGAGATGTTCTCCGGCGCCTACGGCTCGGGCGCCACGAACACCGACCCGCTCGCGTACCTCAAGGGCCGCGGCGTCAACCTCGCGTCCGTGTCGTGGCGCCCCGGGCGGGGAAGCTCACCGCGAAGCCGGGTGCGAGCTCGGGGTCCTGGCGGCAGGTGACGTACGGGTCGCGCACCGGCTGGGTGTCGGCGTCCCTCATCAGCCCGCGCCGGCCGGCGGGCGCGTCGGCGGTGTCCACGCCGCCCCCCGCGGCGCCGGCGAAGGTGTCGTACGTGAAGGTCTCGTCGCTGAACCTGCGGGCGAAGGCCTCGACGTCGTCGGCGGTGCTGGCGCGGCTGGCGAAGGGCACGAAGGTGACGCACCTGGCCGGGGCGTCGAAGGGCTGGGTCAAGGTGAAGGCCGGCAGCCGCACGGGCTACGTCTCGACCGCCTACCTGTCGGCGACCAGGCCCCGCTGACCGCCCGGTCGGGCAGGGCGGTCGAGCCGCGCGGCGACCGCGGCGGCGGTGACGGCGACCGCGGTGGTGGCGGTCGCCAGCACGACCACCCCCGCCCAGCCGGCGTCCTCCCACACGTGCGTCGCGACCGCGCCCATGACGGCGCTGCCCACGTAGTACGCGAAGAGGTACGCGCTCGACGCCTGGGCGGTGCCGCGGCCCTGCCGGTGCGCGCGGTCCACGGCCCAGCCGCTGACCAGGGAGTGCGCGCAGAAGAAGCCGACGGTGAGCACGCCGAGCCCGGCGACGACGGCGACGACGGACGGCGGCACGGTCACCCCGACCCCGACGGCGAGCAGCACGAGGCCGGTGACGACGGCCGGGCCGCGCCCGCGCCGCCGCGCCAGGAGCTGCGCGACGGACGGCGTGACGATGCCGACCGGGTACGCCAGGTACACGAGCGTCACCGCGTGCCCGAGGGAGAAGGGCGGCGCCTCGAGCCGGAACGCGACGGCGTTGTAGACGCCGACGAACGTGCCCATGCTCGCGAAGCCGACGGCGCACAGCAGCGCCACGACCGGGTCGCGGAAGGCCGACGCCGTGCCGGTCAGCACGCTGCCCAGCCGCAGCGGCCGTGGCGTGAACCGGGCCGAGCGCGGCACCAGCGCCCACAGGGCGACGGCGGCGAGGAGCGTCGTGATGCTCAGCACCTCGGTGGCCAGGGGCCACCCGCCGAGGGCGGCGAGCGGGCCGGGTACCAGCCGCCCCACGGCGCCGCCCACCGCCGTGCCCGCGATGTACGCCGCGTTGGCGCGGGCGTGCGCGCCCGGGTGCATCTCCTCGCGCAGGTACGCGAGCGCGACGGCGGGCAGGCCGGCCAGCGCCACGCCCGCCAGGCCGCGCAGCGCCAGCAGGCTGCCCCACGTGGGCGCGAAGGCGCTCGCCAGCCCCAGCACGCCGGAGGCGAGCAGCGACCAGCGCATCACCTCGACCCGCCCGAACCGGTCCGCGACCGGGCCGACCGCGAGCAGCGCGACCGCCATCGCCGCCGTCGTCACCGACAGGACCTGGGCCGACGCGCCGGCGGAGACGTCGTAGTGCGCGGCGACCTGCGGCAGCAGCGGCTGCACGTAGTAGAGCAGGGAGAAGTTCGCGAGCCCGCCCGCGGCGAGCCCGAGCAGCGTGCGGCGGTACGCCCGCGACCCGGGGCGGTGGCCCTCCAGCGGGGCGGGGTCGCGCGTCGAGCTCGGTGCGGGCGGGGCGGTGGTCACCGGTCCACGATGCGCCCGACGTTCCGATGCGCCAAATGATCCGGACGCCGGTCCTGATGCAAGGATGGCATCTGCCGGGCTGGTGAGAGGGGCGAGATGGACGAGCAGACCCTGCGGGTGTTCCTGTCGCTGTGCGAGACGGAGAGCACCCGCGACACGGCGGCGCTGCTGCGGGTGGACCAGTCGACGGTCTCCCGCACGCTGGCCCGGCTGGAGGCGGGGCTCGGCGTCGAGCTGTTCCGCCGGCACGGGCGCCGCATCGCGCTCAACCGGGCAGGCGTGAGCTTCCGGGGTGACGCCGCCCGGGTGCTCGACGAGATCGAGGTGGCCCGCCGGCACGTGCGGCAGGAGGCGCTCGGCGCGCGCACGGTGCGCCTCGGCTTCCTGCAGTCGGTGGCGCGCTGGCTGGTGCCGCGCGTGGTGACCGAGCTGCGTCGCGACGACCCGGACCGCCGCTTCGAGCTGCGCCAGGGCTTCGCGCAGGACCTGTTCGGCTGGCTCGACGACGACGTGCTCGACCTCGCGCTCGTCACGCCCCCGCCGCTCGCCCGCACCACGGGCTGGCGGCTGCTGCACGAGCAGGTGCTGTGCGTGGCCGTCCCGCCCGGGCACCGGCTGGCCGGCCGCTCGGGCGTCGGCGTGGACGACCTGGCGGGGGAGCGGTTCGTCGCCTTCTCGCGCACGACCGAGCTGCGCGGCGTCGTCGAGGGCATGCTCGGGGCGGCCGGCGTCGAGGTGGAGGTCGCGTTCGAGTCCAGCGAGGTCGACACCATCCGCGGCCTCGTCGCCGCCGGGATGGGCGTGGCCGTGCTGCCCCGGCCCGAGCGGCCGGACGCCGCCGACCCCGTCTACGTCCCGCTGGAGCCGCGCACCACGCGACGGCTCGGCGTCGCGTGGCCCGACCGGGCGCGCACGCCGGCGGTGGCGCGGACCCTCACCGGGTAGGTTCGCGAGGTGAGCCCCGACCGCGCCGCAGCCCTGACCCCCGAGGCCGTGGCGTCCCTGCAGCGCCGCACGCTGACCGTCGTCGTCGCGAGCCAGGTGCTCGGCGGCGCGGGCCTCGCGGCGGGCGTCACGGTGGGCGCGCTGCTCGCGCAGGAGATGCTCGGCACCGACCGGCTGGCCGGCGTGCCGACCATGCTGTTCACGCTCGGCTCGGCGCTCGCGGCGTTCCTCGTCGGCCGGGTCACGCAGCGCGCCGGCCGCCGCGTCGGCCTGGGGCTGGGCTTCGCCGCCGGCGGCCTCGGGGCGGTGGGGGTGGTCGCGGCCGCGGCCCTCGACGTCGTCCCGTTGCTGCTGTTGTCGCTGTTCGTCTACGGCGCGGGCACGTCCACCAACCTGCAGGCCCGGTACGCGGGCACCGACCTCGCCGCCCCGGACCGCCGCGCGACGGCGGCCAGCGTCGCGATGGTGTCCACCACGCTCGGCGCGGTGGCGGGGCCGAACCTCGTGGAGCCGCTCGGCGGCGTCGCGACGTCGCTCGGGCTGCCGGCCCTGGCGGGCCCGTTCCTGCTCGCCGCCGTCGCGTTCCTCGCCGCCGGGGCCACGCTGTCCGTCTTCCTGCGGCCCGACCCGTTCCTCGTCGCGAAGGAGCTGGCGCGCACGGACGACGCCGCGGCGGAGGCGCGGGGCGACGCGGTGGACGCCGACGCGTCGTCGCGACGTGCCGTGCCCCCCGGTGTCGTCGTCGGTGCCACGGTGATGGTGCTGACGCAGATCGCGATGGTCGCGATCATGACGATGACGCCGGTGCACATGCGCGGCCACGGCCACGACCTGGGCGACGTGGGCCTCGTCATCAGCATCCACGTGGCGGCGATGTTCCTGCCCTCGCTCGTCACGGGCGTGCTCGTCGACAAGGTGGGGCGGATCCCGATGGCGGTGGCCGCCGGCGTGACGCTCCTGCTCGCGGGGGTCACGGGTGCCGTCGCGCCGGGCGACTCGACGGGCCTGCTCGTGCTGTCGCTCGCGCTGCTCGGACTGGGGTGGAACTTCGGCCTCATCGCGGGCACGGCGCTCATCGTCGACGCGACGACGCCGGACACGCGCGCCCGCACGCAGGGCACCGTCGACGTGCTCATCGCCCTCGCCGGCGCCGGCGGGGGTGCGATGTCGGGCGTCGTGATGGCGGGGGCGGGCTACGCGACCCTGGCCCTGGGCGGCGGCGTCCTGTCGCTGCTGCTGATCCCGGTGCTGTTCCTCACGCGGAGGCCGTCACCGGCGACGGCGTGAGCGAGGAGAGCGAGCCGGCGAGGTCGGCGACGGCGCCCGGCACCGCGCGGTAGTACGCCCAGCGCCCGCGCTGCTCGCGCTCGAGCAGGCCCGCCTCGACGAGGATCTTGAGGTGGTGGCTGACGGTCGGCTGCGCCAGGCCCACCGGCTCGGTGAGGTCGCAGACGCACGCCTCGTGCTCCTCGTGCGCGGTGACGATCGACAGGAGCTGCACGCGCGTCGGGTCGGCGAGCGCCTTGAACGTGCGGGCGAGGTCGCGGGCCTCCGCGACGTCCACCGGGGGCGTCGCAGTGCCGCAGCAGCCGCCGTCGCCGGCGGGCACGGGCGTCAGCGGCAGGTCGATCGTGGTCATGCCCACCATCTTGCCACGCATCGAAGAATATGGATACGTTGATCCCGGTCAGTCATCGAAGTTCGTCGATACGAGGGAGTGCGAGATGGTCGAGACGGTGCGGGGAGAGCTGCCGGTGGTCGTGATCGGCGCGGGCCCGGTAGGGCTGGCGGCGGCGGCCCACCTGCTGGAGCGCGGCCTGGAGCCCCTGGTGCTGGAGTCAGGTGAGGGCGCCGGCGCGGCCGTCGCGTCGTGGGGGCACGTGCGCCTCTTCTCGCCGTGGCGGTACGACGTCGACGCCGCGGCGCGCCGGCTCCTGGAGCCCACCGGCTGGACGTCGCCCGACCCGGACGCGCTGCCCACCGGCCGCGAGCTCGTCGAGGGCTACCTCGCCCCGCTGGCCGCGACCCCGCAGCTCGCGCCCCGGCTGCGAACCGGCACGCGCGTGCTCGCTGTCGCCCGGGACGGGGCGGACAAGACCCGCTCGCTCGGGCGGGAGCGTCGCGGCTACCGGGTGCGGACGGTGGACGCAGCCGGCCGCGTGACCGACGTCCTCGCCCGTGCCGTCGTCGACGCCTCCGGCACGTTCTCGACGTCGAACCCGCTCGGCGTGAGCGGCCTCCCGGCCGCGGGGGAGGCGGACGCGGCGACCTTCGTCACCGGACCGCTGCCCGACGTCCTCGGCGCCGACCGTGACCGGTTCGCCGGGCGGCACACCCTGGTCGTGGGGATGGGTCACTCGGCCGCGAACACGCTGCTGAGCCTGGTGGAGCTGTCCGAGACGGTGCCGGGCACCACGATCACGTGGGCGATCCGGGGCGGCTCGGCCCGCCGGCTGTTCGGCGGCGGCACCGACGACGAGCTCCCCGCCCGCGGGCTGCTGGGCACCCGGCTCAAGGACGCCGTCGACGCCGGGTGGCTGCGCCTGCTCACCCGGGTCTCGATCGAGCAGCTCGTCCCAGGTGGCAGCTCCGTGCAGGTGCTCGGCACCGCGAAGGACGCGCCGCTGGCCCTGGACGTGCACGCGATCGTCAACGCGACCGGCTTCCGCCCCGACCTGGGCATGCTGCGCGAGGTGCGCCTCGACCTCGACCCCGTCGTCGAGGCCCCGAGCGCGCTGGCGCCGCTCATCGACCCGAACCAGCACTCCTGCGGCACCGTGCCGCCGCACGGCGAGGCCGTGCTGTCGCACCCGGACGACGGCTTCTACCTCGTCGGCATGAAGTCCTACGGCCGCGCGCCGACGTTCCTCCTGGCCACCGGGTACGAGCAGGTGCGCTCCGTCGCGGCCGCCCTCGCCGGCGACCGGGCCGCGGCCGACGCCGTCGAGCTGGACCTGCCCGCCACCGGCGTGTGCTCCAGCGACCTGGCGCTGGCCGCCGACGGCGAGTCGTCGGCCGGGTCGTGCTGCGGCACCGCTCCGGCCGAGCCGCAGCTCGTCCAGCTCGGTGTGGGTGCCCCGGCCGGCGTCGGCTTCGCCACCGGCGTCGCGCACGGCCGCTCCGGCGACGACGAGAACTGATCCCACCGGCCTGGGTGGAAGGCCGCTCGGCGGGCGGGTCAGTGCGCGACGGGGTCGACGCCGAGGGACGCGAGCAGCTCGCGGACCCGGCGCTCGATCTCGTCCCGGATGGGGCGGACGGCGTCGAGGCCCTGGCCGGCGGGGTCGTCGAGCTGCCAGTCCTCGTAGCGCTTGCCGGGGAAGATCGGGCAGGCGTCGCCGCAGCCCATGGTGATCACGACGTCGGAGGCCTGCACGGCGTCGGTGGTGAGCACCTTGGGCTGCTCGGCGGTGATGTCGACGCCGACCTCGGCCATCGCCTCGACGGCGACGGGGTTGATGCGGTCGGCGGGCATCGAGCCGGCGGACCGGACCTCGACGGCGCCGCCCGACAGGGCGCGCAGGAAGCCCGCCGCCATCTGGGAACGGCCGGCGTTGTGCACGCAGACGAAGAGGGCGGACGGCGTCGTGGTGGCGGGGGCGTCGGTCACGGTGGTCTCCGGGGTTCGGTCGGTCACGGGGTGGGCAGGTCGAGGCCGGGCAGCAGGTCGGCGAGCAGGGCGCGCACGCGGGTGTCGAGCTCGTCGCGGATGGCCGCGACGCCTGCCGGGGAGGCCAGCGCAGGGTCGCCCACGAGCCAGTCCTCGTACCGTTTGCCGGGCAGGACCGGGCACACGTCGCCGCAGCCCATGGTGACCACGACGTCGGCGGCGCGGACGGCGTCGTCGGTGAGCGGCTTGGGGAACGGCTCGTCGGCGCCGAGGGCGGCGAGCTCGGGGCGCACGGCGGGGTGCACGTCTGCCGCCGGCGTGGACCCGGCGGAGCGGACGACGACCCGGTCGCCGGCGTAGTGCCGGACGAGTGCGGCGGCGAGCTGGGAGCGTCCGGCGTTCGCGACGCACACGAACAGCACCTGCGGAGCTGCCGCGGGATCGGTGCCGCCGTCACGGGGCGCGCCGCGGGAGAGGTCGGCGAGGCGCTGGCGGGCGAAGCGCTCGGCAAGGGTGAGCAGGTGCGCCGAGACCGTGGCCGAGCGGGCCAGCGCGGTGTAGGACTCGCGGACGGTGCGCAGGACGACGTCGGCACCGAGGTCGGGGTGCGTGGAGGCCAGGTCGACGGCGAGCCGGTCCAGCGCGGCGTCGGCGTCCTCGAGCCCGGTCAGGTGCGGGTGCGCGCGCAGGGCGCCCAGGGCCGCCGGCGCGAACGACTCCAGCAGGGTGCTGACCGCGGACTTGTAGCCGGGGGTGATGCGGTACCAGACCCAGGTGCCGCGCCGCTCGGAGGCGAGCACGCCGACGTCGCGCAGCACCTTGAGGTGATGGGACACCGTCGGCTGGGAGACGTCGGTCAGCTCGGCCAGGTCGCACACGCACGCCTCCCCGGCCGGCGCGGTGGCGAGGAACGACAGCATCCGCAGCCGCAACGGCTCGGCCAGCGCCTTGAGCGTGGTCGCGACCGCCCCGGCGGCCTCGGTGCCGATCGCGTGCGACTCGTTCCGCGGCATGCTCGCCCCGGTCGTGTCGGTCGTGTCGGTCGTGGTCATGACCTCACCTCGTCCAGCTCTCGTGGGGTGGCTTCGACGGCGTACGGGTCGACGGCGAACCAGCGTCGGCCGACCCACAGGGACACGTAGACCAGGCCCACCAGGACCGGGACCTCGATGAGCGGCCCGACGACCCCGGCCAACGCTTCGCCGGAGGTGGCGCCGAAGGTGCCGATGGCGACGGCGATGGCGAGCTCGAAGTTGTTGCCCGCCGCGGTGAACGCGAGCGTGGTGGTGCGGGCGTAGCCGAGGCCGAGGGCCTTGCCGAGCGCCATGCCGAGTCCCCACATGACGGCGAAGTACACCAGCAGCGGCAGCGCGATGCGGACGACGTCGAGCGGGTTCGAGGTCACGGCGTCGCCCTGCAGAGCGAACAGCAGCACGATCGTGAACAGCAGGCCGTACAGGGCCCACGGCCCGATCCGCGGGACGAACCGCTCCTCGTACCAGGCGCGGCCCTTGGTCCGCTCGCCGATCCAGCGGGACGCGAAGCCGGCCACCAACGGGATACCGAGGAAGACCAGGACGTTGAGCGCGATCTGCCCGACCGAGACGTCCAGCCCCTGGGTGTCCAGGCCGAGCCAGCCGGGCAGCACGGTGAGGTAGAGCCAGCCGAGCAGGGAGAACGCCACGACCTGGAACACGGAGTTGACCGCCACCAGCACGGCGGCGGCCTCGCGGTCGCCGCAGGCGAGGTCGTTCCAGATGACCACCATGGCGATGCAGCGGGCCAGGCCCACGATGATCAGGCCGGTGCGGTACTCGGGCAGGTCGGGCAGGAACGTCCACGCCAGGGCGAACATCAGCGCCGGGCCGACGATCCAGTTCAGCAGCAGGGAGCTGACCAGAAGCTTCTTGTCCCCGGCGACCGACGCGACCTTGTCGTAGCGGACCTTGGCCAGCACCGGGTACATCATCACCAGCAGGCCGAGCGCGATCGGCACCGAGATCCCGCCGACCTCCATCGAGGCCAGCACGTCCGACAGGCCCGGGACGAACCGGCCCACCAGCAGGCCGCCGATCATGGCCAGGCCGATCCAGGCGGGCAGCCAGCGGTCCAGGGTGGACAGCCGGGGACGGTCTTGCATTGACATGCGTCTATATTGACCGACATCCATTCAATGGCGCAAGGTGCGCTCTCAGGACTCCGGTTCCACGGGCCCGTCCTCGCCCACGACGAGCTCCCCGCAGGTGGTCTCCTGCGCGGTGACGACCTCCGGGTCGTCGGGGCCGGCGTCGTCGGCCACGGTCGCCTCGTCGCCGTTCGCCGCGTTCAGCGCGCCGTCGTCGAGGTCCACGAACGTGCGCGTGACGGTGAAGGTGCTGCCGTCGGCCGACGTCGCGTTCAGGCCCGCGAGGCGCAGCGTGCCGTCCTCCTCCGTGCAGCCGACACCCGTTCCCTGGCCGGTGAAGCCCTTGTCGAACGTGTAGGGCGCGCCCGCGAGGTTCTGCGTCGCGGCGAGGTCGCAGTCGGCGGCGGAGAACAGCAGCACCTCGCGGCCCGTGTCGACGAGGGCGACCGGCGCGGTGTCGTCGCCCGCCGCCACGACGTTCACGACGGCGGACGCGCGCTGCGGGCTCGCCGAGTCGACCGCGACCGAGAACGTGGCGCCCGACGCCGTCGTGATCCCGAACCGGCGGTCGGCGCCACCGGTGAGCCATGCGGTGTCGGCCTCGCCGTCGCCGTCCACGTCGACGACCTCGTGCGTGTCGGCGCCCTCGGGGGTGCCGTCGTCGGTCTCGGCACAGCCGGCGGCGCCCGTCGTCGTGGGCGAGGCGGAGGGGTCGGGGGAGGCGGAGGCGTCCTGCGTCGCGGTCGCGGTCGCGGTGGGGGACGGCGAGGCCGCGGTCGCGCCGTCGCCGCCGCCGTCGCGCACGACCAGCCAGACGACGACGGCGACCACGACGACCGCGGCGAGCACGATCACCCGCCAGGTCCAGGGGTTGCGGGCGGGGGTGGGGTCGGGGGACTCGCTCATGTTCCCCAGGCAAACACCGTCAGGCGGGGTCGCGCACGCCGTGGAGGCGGGCGTGCAGGCCGCGCACCTCGTCGGCGAGCTCCGGCGCGGGCCCGCGCGTGGGGATCCCGGGCGCGACGTCGCCCACCGGCAGCGGCGTCACGGGACCGGGCGCCACGCCCCACTCCTGCAGCCACGCGGTGAGCTGGGCGGTGCTCGTCGCGTACACGATCGGGCCGAGGCCCACCCAGGCGTGCGCCGCGCTGCACATCGCGCAGTGCTCGCCCGACGTGTACACGGTGGCGCCCGCCCGCCCCTCGGGCGTGAGGTGCACGGCCGACCAGCGGGCGATCTCGAGCTCGGGATGGCGGGTCTGGTCGCCGTCCTTCACGCGGTTGCGGTCCTCGAGCACGACGGCGCCGGTCGCGTCGACGAGCAGCGAGCCGAACGGCTCGTCGCCGTCGTCCAGCGCCTCGCGCGCGAGGTCCACGCACCGGCGCAGGTGCGGCAGGTCCTCGGCGGTCACCGGCTCAGGCTGGTATCCCATGCCGCCCATCCTCTCCCGGCCTCCCGGTCGTCACGACCGGCGCCGCAGCGCCGGGTCCTCCTCGTTCGCCTCGAGCGCGGCGATGAGCGTGCGTGCGTCGTGCGGGCCGCGGTGCCGCACGCCGTCGAGGAAGAACGTCGGCGTCCCGCGGGCGCCGGACGCCGTGGCGCTCGCCTCGTCCGCGCGGACCCGGGCGTGCAGGGCCTCGTCCGTCATGTCGGCGTCGAACCGCTCGAGGTCGAGGCCGATCGCGGCGGCGTGCTGGCGGAGGTCGTCGGGCTCCAGGTGGGACTGGTGCGTGAACAGCCGGTCGTGCATCTCCCAGAACTTCCCCTGCCGGTGCGCGGCCTCGGCCGCGACGGCGGACAGGTAGGCGTGCGGGTGCACGTCCCGCAGCGGCAGGTGCCGCACGACGTACCGCACGCGGTCGCCGAAGTGCTCGCGCAGCTCGGCCCCCATCCCGGTCGCGCGGGCGCAGAACGGGCACTCGAAGTCGAGGTACTCGACGACGGTGTGCGCGGCGTCGGGGTCGCCCTTCGCGTGGTCGCGGTCGGGGTCGACGGCGGGCGTCAGCGTGACCGGTAGGTCGGCGCTCGCCTCCCCGTACCGCACGCGGGCGACGGTGAAGATCGACCATCCCAGCAGGGTGGACAGCACCATCGCGATGAGGATGCCGACCGTCGCGGCCTGCCCGGCCGGCGTGCCGTCGAACGCGAGGTCCACCACCAGCAGCGACACGGTGAAGCCGATGCCGGACAGGGCCGCGCCGCCGAGCACGCTGCCCGGGCCCACGCCGTCGGGCAGCCGCCCGAGCCCGGCGCGGACCGCGCCCCACGTGCCGAGGCCGATCCCCACGAGCTTGCCGACGACCAGCCCTGCCACGACCCCCCACGTGATCACCGACCCGAGCGCCGCGCCCAGCGCACCGCCCCGGAGGTCGATCCCCGCGTTGGCCAGCGCGAACAGCGGCACGACGACGAGGGACACGGGCCCGCGCAGCACGTCGTGCAGGCGGTGGTTGACGGAGATGGACCGGGCCAGCCCGACGCGGGCGTTGCGCGCCACGCTGGCGCTGGGCGACTGCCAGTAGTCGCGGAACAGGCTCTTGGCCTGCAGGACGTCGTCGCGCCGGGTGGCGACGGCGGGCACCAGCAGGCCGGCGAGCATCCCGGCGATCGACGGGTGCACGCCCGCCTGCACCGTCGCGCCCCACAGCACCACGACGACGAGGACGTACGGGGAGCTGCGCCACTCGCGCATCCGGCCCAGCACCCAGAGCACGGCGAGCGCGGCGACGGCCACCAGCAGCGGGGCGAGGCGCACCTCCTCGGAGTAGACGACGCCGATGATGCCGACGGCGAGGAAGTCGTCCACCACGGACAGCGTGAGCAGGAAGACGCGCAGCTGGTTCGACATCGCCGGCCCGACCAGGGCGAGCACGCCCAGCAGGAACGCCGTGTCCGTGCCGACGACGACGCCCCAGCCGTGCGGGTCGGCGTGCCCGGCGACGGCGAGGAAGACCAGTGCGGGCACGACGACGCCGAGCGTGCCGGCGACCAGCGGGACCAGGCGCGAGCTGCGCTGCCGCAGCGAGCCGATCGCCAGCTCCTGGCGCACCTCGAGACCGACCACGAAGAAGAACAGCACCATGAGGCCGTCGTTCACCCAGTGGTGCAGGTCCATGTCGAAGCGCAGGTCGCCGACGTCGACGTTGATCGGCAGCTCCCACAGGTGCTCGTACCAGCCCGACAGCGGCGAGTTCGCCCACACCAGCGCCAGCAGCGTCACGCCCACCAGCAGCAGCGCGGCACCGGACTCGGTGCGCAGCCGTTCGGCGAGGGCGCGTGCGGCCATGCGTGTGTCTCCCGTCCGTCGTGGGTGCGGGTCCGTGAGGAGCCTATGACGACCCCGGGCCCCGGTCGCGGGGACCGGAGCCGTGGCCCGCGCGGGGAGGAACAGTGCTCAGGCGGTCCGTGTTCCCAGCCACGGCGCGAGGACGTCCTCGCGACCGAGCCAGCGGAGCCCGCCGTCCGCCACCTCGTCGCCCGTGGCCAGGGCCTCGCCGAAGGCGTCGAGGATGCGGTCGTGCACCTCGCGGGCGTCCCGGGGCTCACCCGCCCCCACCACGAGGATGCGGGTGACGGGCGGGTGCCCGGCCGCGACGTCGTCCCACGTGCCGAGGTCCGCGACGCACAGGGCGCCGCCCGCGCCGTCCCACAGGCACGCGGAGTCGGGCCGGTTCGGCACGTGGAAGACGCCGCGGCTGCGGACCGGCCCGGTGCCGAGGTCCTCGACGTGGGCCAGCAGCCGCTCCGGGTGGAACGGCCGGTCGCTGCGGAGCAGCAGGCTCCAGCTCCGGTCGCTGGGGTCCTTGGCCCGGCGGCGGGCACCGCGCGCGCCGAGGGGGTGGGCGCGGCGCTCGGCGGCGGCGGGGGCGTGCGAGCGGGCCGCGAGGGCGACGGGGTCGAGGTCGTGCAGGCCCTCGACGCGGTGGCTGTCGACGGCGCGCAGCCGGTCGAGGAGGCCGCCGCCCGTGGCCGAGCCGCCGGTCGTGACGACCACGTCCACCTGCTCGAGCTGTGCCGCGAGGGCCTCGCCGACGGGCCGCTGGTCGTCGTCGGTGAGCGCGAGCCCGCGATCGTCGACCAGGTCGTCGCCGAGGAGATCGGCCTCCAGGTCGTCGAGGTCGACGACGCCGACCGTCGCGGCGAGCCGGAGGCCCGCGAGCGGTCCGCCCGGCTCGGCCTGCGCCGCCAGGGCGCGCGCCACGGGCAGCGGCTCGGCGGTGACGGGCAGGGCGAGCACGAGGTGGGCCCAGCGGCCGTCGTCGGCGAGGCGGACGAGGGCCGGCACGGCGTCCTCGCGCACGCTGCACGAGACGCACGCGTGCTCGAGCGCCACCGTCTCGTCCTCCAGGACGCCGGTCGCGTCGACGACGACGCGGCGCAGCGCGCCGTCGTCGGGCAGGAGGTCGTGGCGCACCACGACGACGTCCGGCGCGCCGAGCGTGAGGCTCGCGGCGGCGGCGTCGCGCAGCACGGGGTCGACGGCGACGAGCACGCTCAGCGCCGGGGCGGCGGGCGTGGCGGGCGCGTGCGGGCGGTCGGGAATCACGGGCACCTCCGGCGGGTTGGGGAAGACGGTACTTGAGAACAGTTCTCAAGTCTGTCACTGTAGCGCCCTGATGAGAACGATTCTCACAACGGAGGTATCGATGTCCGCCCGCTGCCAGGTGCTCGGCACGGTCCCGGGGTTCGGCCACGCGATCTCGCACTCGCACGTGCGGACGAAGCGTCGCTGGGACCCGAACGTCCAGAGGAAGCGCTACTGGGTGCCCTCGCTCGGCCGCACCGTCACGCTGCGGGTGAGCGCCCGGGGCATCAAGACCATCGACCGCGACGGCATCGACGTCGTGGTCGCCAGGATCCAGGCACGAGGAGAGAAGGTCTGATGGCCACCCGCACCGACCTGCGCCCGATCGTCAAGCTCCGCTCGACGGCGGGCACGGGCTTCACGTACGTCACCCGCAAGAACCGCCGCAACGACCCCGACCGCGTCGTGCTGCGCAAGTACGACCCCGTCGTGCGCCGGCACGTCGACTTCCGCGAGGAGCGCTGATGGCCACGACGTCCAAGATCGCCGCCGACGCGCGACGCCGCGAGGTCGTCGAGCGGTACGCCGCCCGGCGGGCCGAGCTCAAGCGCGTCGTCGCGTCGCCGTCGTCCACGGCGGAGGAGCGGGCCACGGCCGTCATGGAGCTGCAGCGCCAGCCCCGCGACGCGAGCCGCACCCGCCTGCGCCACCGCGACGTCGTCGACGGCCGCCCCCGCGGCTACCTGCGCCGCTTCGGCCTGTCCCGCATCCGCCTGCGCCAGCTGGCGCTGCGGGGCGAGCTGCCCGGCGTCACCAAGTCCAGCTGGTAGAGGAGACACCACCATGAAGCAGAGCATCCACCCCACCTACGGCCCCGTCGTCTTCCGCGACACCAGCGCCGGCACCGCGTTCCTCACGCGCTCCACGCTGGCGGGGGACGCCGCCTCCGGGCCCGGCCGCCCCGCCCGCACGATCGAGTGGGAGGACGGGAACACCTACCCCGTGGTCGACGTCGAGATCTCGAGCGCCAGCCACCCGTTCTGGACCGGGGCCGCGCGCGTCGTCGACACCGCGGGCCGCGTCGAGAAGTTCCGTCGCCGCTACGGGCAGGGCGCCCGATGAAGGTCCGCGCCTCGCTGCGGTCGCTGAAGCGGCTGCCGGGCGCCAAGGTCGTCCGCCGCCGCGGCAGGACGTTCGTCATCAACAAGCAGAACCCCCGGTTCAAGGCCTGCCAGGGCTGAACCGGGGGTTCCCCCGAGTCGACCGACACCGACGAGAGGAGCGGCCGTGGCCGTCCCCAAGCGCAAGACCTCCCGCTCGCGCACCCGCAGCCGGCGGGCCCGCTGGAAGGCCGCACCGACGGCCCTCGTGCCCGTCGCCACGCCCGACGGCGTGGTGCACGTCCCGGCGCGCCTCGCGCGCGCCGTGCGCCGGGGAGTGTCGCTCGCCTGACAGGATCGTCCGCACGACCCTGAGAGAGAAGGTGGACGATGGCGATCACCCTGTGCGTGCTGCTGTGGGCGGCCGACGGCGAGGCTCAGACGCTTCAGGACTACGAGACCGAGGTGCTGGGCCTGGTGCCGCGGCACGGCGGGCGGGTGCTGCACCGCGTGACCAACGTGGCGCACACCGACGACGCCGCGCACGGCGCCGTCCAGCCGACCGAGGTGCAGCTCATCGAGATGCCCGACGAGGAGGCGCTCGCGGACTTCATGGCCGACCCCGACCGCGAGGCGCGGCTCGACGTGCGCGACCGCGCGATCGCGCGCACCGAGATCCTGCGCGTGCGTCCCGTGGGATGAGCGCACCCGGAGCGGGCTCGGTGCGTCGTCACCGCGGCGTCGCCGGCGTCGCGTCCCGGTCGCCGAAGACGACGTCGACGAGTCGCTGCAGGGCGGTCTGGAAGGCGGCGCCGAGGGACTGGTCGGCGTCGTCCACGTAGTTGATCCCCGCGGTGAGGGTGGTGGTGCCGTCGGGGGTGGAGTACATCAGCGCGCCGTGGCCGCCCATGCCGCCGTTGTGCGTGATGACGGTGCCGTGGCCGGTGTCCTGGACGAAGACGCCGAGCCCGTACCCGGCCGGCGGGAGCGGGGTGAGCATCTCGGCGAGCAGGGAAGCGGGCAGGAGGCGGCCGCTCGTCAGGCCGGAGATGAACAGGTGGAGGTCGCGGGTCGTGGAGACCATGTCGCCGCCGCTCGAGATCCATGACGGGTCCTGGGACGTGACGTCGACCGTGGTCTCCTGCCCGTCCTCCTCGTACCGGTAGTACGCGTGGGCGTGGGGCACGGGCAGCGCCGACGTGTCCGGCACCGAGGTCTGCGTGAGTCCGAGCGGGGACAGCACCAGCCGGTCCATCTCGTCGGCGAGCGGGCGTCCGCTCACCCCTTCGACGATCAGGCGGGCCAGCGCGTAGTTGGAGTTGGAGTAGCTCCAGTCGGTGCCGGGCTCGAACCGAGCCGGCCGGGACAGCGCGAGGCGGGCGAGCTCCTCGGTGGTGTAGTGCCGGAACCGGGAGTCGACCCACTGCTTGCCCTGCCAGGGGATGCCGGGAACCATCGTCGCCCCGTTCCAGGGGATACCGCCCTCGACCTCGGCGTCGGGGCCGTAGATCTCGCCGGTGAAGTTGAAGATGCCGCTGGTGTGCTGCAGCAGCATGCGCACGGTGATCCTGGGGTCGACGGGAAGGTGGGGCAGGTAGTCGGCCGCCGCGCGGTCGAGGACGACCGCACCCTCGTCTACCAGCCGCAGCACCGTGGCTGCGACGAAGGTCTTGGTGTTGGAGCCGATGCGGACGTGCCCGTCGGTCGACGGCGCGTCGGGCTCGCCGAGCACGCTCGAGCCCGCGGCGCCGGTCCAGGTGCCGCGGGGGTCGTCGACGCGGAGCTGGATGCCGGTGAAGCCTGAGTCGACGACGTCCTGCAACGCTCGGCGGAGTGCGGGGCGGTCGTGCGCGGCGTCGTCCCGGAGTTCGTGCGGGGCGAGATCCTGGTTCGTCATGGTGAGGCTCCTGGGGTGGGCGGGATACGGCACGAGAAACGACACGCATCGTTTCTTCTGCGGAGAGTGTGCTTCCGGCGCGAGGGCATGTCAATACGCTCCGTACCGTTTCCTTTAGGATCGACCGCATGCCCGACCCGAGCGTGCCCGTCGCCGCCCCCCACCGTCCCCGGAGCGAGGCGAGCCGCCGCGCCATCCTGGACGCGAGCCTGGACCTGTGCGGCGAGCACGGGTACGGAGCGGTGACGGTCGAGGCGATCGCCGCACGCGCCGGCGTCAGCAAGAAGACCATCTACCGTTGGTGGCCCTCCAAGGGCGCGGTCGTCCTCGAAGCGCTGGACGACGCGGCCAACCCGTCGGCCGACTTCCCGCACACCGACGACCTGCGGGCGGACCTCGTCGGGCAGATGGAGGGCCTGTTGCGCGGGCTGCTGGCCGATCGTCGCTTCGGCAGGGCTCTCGTCGGCCTGATCGCCGACACGCAGCACGACCCGCAGCTCGCCCGGGGCCTCGTCGACGACCTCTACCGACCACGCGTCGAGGAGGCACGGCACCGTCTGGCCCTGGCCCGCGACGCCGGGCAGCTGCGCGCCGACGCCGACCTCGACCTGGTGATCGAGCTGCTGTACGGGCCCGTGTACTACCGACTGCTGCTCCACCAGGGCGAGCTGCAGACCGTCGACGAGCTGCGGACGCTCGTCGATCACGTCCTCCGGTCCGCCGCGCCGGCCCCCTGACGCCGGCGGCCGCCGGCGCTCACGAGGGTCGGGCCGGGGTCACCTCGCGTTCGGTGAAGACCTCACGGGCCACGAAGGTGGCGTTCAGGGCGCGGGGGAAGCCGCAGTAGACGGCGGCGTGCAGGAGCGCCTCGGTGATCTCCTCGGGACGCAGGCCGACGTTGAGCGCTGCGCCGATGTGGACCTTCAGCTGGGGCTCGCAACCGCCGAGCGCGGTGAGGACCCCCAGGGTGACGAGCTGGCGGCTCCGGGGATCGAGGTCAGGGCGGTCGTAGATGTCTCCGAACGCAAAGGCCGCGACGTGATGGCCCAGCGCGGGACTGATGTCGGCGAGGGAGTCGATGACGGCCTCGCCCTGGTGACCGTCGACCTGTGCCAGGACCGCCTGGCCGTGACGGCGTCGGGCCAGGTTCTCGGGGCTGTCGATGTCGTGCTGCGGGACGGTGACGCTGGTCATGGTCGGGGTGCCTTCCGGTAGGTCGCGATCTTGTACTCGGTCGCCGCCAGGGCGAGCTGCAGCTGGGCGATCTGGGAGCGCAGCGTGTCGCGGTGCTCGAGGAGCATGTCCCTGCGCTCGGGCGCCGTGCCCTCGCCGGCGTCGGCGAGCTCGACGTAGTGCCGCAGGTCGCTGATCGGCATGCCGGAGGTGCGCATCCGCGTCAGGAAGACCAGCCGGCGGACGGCGGCGGCGTCGTACCTGCGGTGGCCGGCCGGGTCACGCGCGACGCGGATCAGGCCGATGCGCTCGTAGTAGCGCAGGGTGTGGGGATTGACCCCGAGGTGGGTGGCCGTCGTCGCGATGTCCCACTCGGTCGCGTCGTCGTCGCGCGCCAGCTCGCGCAGCGCCTCGACCGAGACCCCGCCGGGCGGGTCGACGGCCAGGCGCAGTGCGTCCCGGAGGGCGTCATCTCTCGTCATGACCGCCACGGTAGGAGTGTGAGCGCGCTCCAAGGCAAGGGCCGCGCGGCGGGCGGTGGTCCGGGATCAGGCCGGCGCCGGCATCTCCCGCCCCGGGATCAGGCCGGCGCCGGCATCTCCCGCCCCGGGATGAGCAGCTCCTCCGGGAAGCAGTAGCCCCAGAACTCGCCGGGCTCGAGGGACCGCATCACGGGGTGGGTGGTGGCGTGGAAGTGCGCCGTCGCGTGCTTCGCCGGCGACGAGTCGCAGCAGCCCACGTGCCCGCACTCCAGGCAGGCCCGCAGGTGCACCCAGGTGCCGCCGGCGGCCACGCACTCGGGGCACTCGCCCGTGGTCTCGGGCGGGACGGGGGCGATCTGGCCGAGATGCTCGCACGTGGTCGTCATGGCACGAGCGTCGCGCCGGTGACCGGCGACGGCAAGGGCTAGGCCCTACGCTGACCGCATGCCGGAGCGTCCCGTGATCCTGCTCGTCGTCGACGCGCACGCGTCCCAGGTGGAGCAGGAGTTCCGCGCCCGGTACGACCGCGACTACCGCGTCGAGCTCGCGAGCACCGCCGACGCGGCGCTGGACCGGCTGCGCGACCTGGTGGCCGCGCGGGAGCCGGTGGCGATGGTCGCGGCGGAGCGGCGGCTGCCGGACGCCGCGGGCGTCGAGCTGCTGCACCAGGTGCCGGCGGTCGTGTCCACGGCGCGACGGGTGGCGCTGGTCTCGGGCGACGAGTACGCCGACGCCCTGGACGAGATGCGGGCCGCGCTGCTGCGCCGCGACATGGACACGTTCGTCGGCATCCCGCGCGGCGCGCGCGACGAGGAGTTCCACACCGCGCTGGTCGAGCTGCTGTCGGAGTGGGGCTGGTCGGTGGCCCGCCCCACCGTGACCTCCACCGAGGTCGTCGCGGAGCCGGGCGACCGGGACGCGGCCGCCGTGCGCGACCTGCTGGAGCGGCTCGGCATCCCCAACCGGGTGCTCGCCCCGGACGACGCGCAGGCGCGCGCGATCCTTGACGCGGCAGGCCCGGGCGCCGTCCTGCCGGTGGTGCGCACGTTCGCCGGTCGCGTGCTGTCGAGCGCGACGCCGTCGGCCGTGGCGGAGGCGATGTACGGCGGCTACGACTCCATCCCCCCGGGCGAGATCGCGGACGTCGCCGTGGTCGGCGCGGGGCCGGCCGGGCTGGCGGCCGCGGTGTACGCGGCGTCCGAGGGGCTGTCGACGGTGGTGCTGGAGCGCGACGCGATCGGCGGTCAGGCCGGGTCGAGCTCGATGATCCGCAACTACCTCGGCTTCCCGCGCGGCATCTCGGGGATGCGGCTGGCGCAGCGCTCGCGCGTGCAGGCGGGGCGGTTCGGCGCCCGCTTCTACACCGGCCGTCCCGTGGCGCGGATCGAGCCGGGCCCGGCCGACGAGCCGGAGCACCACCACGTGCACGTGGACGGCGCGCAGCTGTGCGCCCGCACGGTGGTGCTCGCGACCGGCGTCTCCTACCGCCGGCTCGGCGTGCCGGGCGTCGACGACCTCGTCGACGCTGGGGTGCACTACGGCGCCGCGAGCTCGATGGCGCGCGAGATGACGGACCGGGACGTCGTGGTGGTGGGCGGCGGCAACTCCGCCGGCCAGGCCGCCGTGCACCTGGCGAAGTTCGCCGGCTCGGTGACGATCCTCGTGCGCCGGGGGAGCATCGCCGAGACGATGTCCGACTACCTGGTCCGCGAGATCGCCGCGACGCCGACGATCGCGGTGCGGTCGCGGACGGAGGTCGTCGACGGCGGCGGGGACGGCCGCCTGCAGTGGCTGATCACCCAGGACCTGGACACGGGCGAGCGGTCGAAGACGCACGCCGACGGCCTGTTCTGCCTGCTCGGGGCGGAGCCGGACTGCGGCTGGCTGCCCGCGGGCCTCGCGCGCGACGACCACGGCTTCGTCCTCACCGGCCGCGACGTGCCGCAGGAGCGCTGGGTGGACGGGCGCCCGCCCGCCAGCCTGGAGACGACGCTGCGCGGCGTGTTCGCCGTCGGCGACGTCCGGGCCGGGTCGATGAAGCGCGTCGCGTCCGCCAGCGGCGAGGGCGCGTCCGTGCTGCCGCTGGTGCACGCGCACCTCGCCCGGGTGCGGGCCCAGGAGTTCGGCGGCGGGAACCCGGCGCGATCGCCGGCCGGACCCCTGGACGAGGCGTAGTTCACCAGCTCCGGAGGTTCACTCCTGAGATGCGGGCAAGAGTCTCTGCCGAGATCGCGGAGCTCGAGGCACAACTCGAGGACGCTCCCGCTCCGTGAAGACAGGTATCGCGACGCTCGTCACCCTCGACGGGCGACGCTGGCTGGTGCCGTACGACATCGGTCGCTGACCCGCCGCGCGGCACGGGTCGAACCGGGGTCGAATGGGCCGCATGGGATCTGCGCAGGACGTCGCCACGGACCCGGCCCCCTGGTCACGGCCTCCCGACGAGGTGCTCGCCACGCTCCGGACGGACGACGGCGGGCTGACCGCGGCCGGCGCGGCGGAGCGGCTCGCGGAGGTCGGCCCGAACCGGCTGCCGCCGTCGGAGAAGGACCCGCTGTGGAAGCGGATCCTGGTGCACTTCGACGACGTGCTCATCTACATCCTGCTGGTCTCCGCGGTGCTCAAGGCGATCCTCGGGGACTGGGTCGACTTCACCGTGATCCTGCTGGTCGCGGTGGTGAACGCGGCGATCGGCTTCATCCAGGAGGGGCGCGCGGAGAGCGCGCTGAACGGCATCCGGCAGATGCTGTCCGTGCACGCGGAGGCCCGCCGCGACGGCGCCTGGGCGAAGATCGACGCCGACGACGTCGTGCCGGGCGACGTGGTGCGCGTGCGCTCCGGTGACCGGGTGCCCGCGGACGTGCGCCTGCTGCAGGCCACCAACCTGCGGGTCGAGGAGTCGGCGCTCACGGGGGAGTCGGTCGCGGCGAGCAAGCGGGTCGACGCCGTCGACCCCGACGCCGGGGTCGGCGACCGCACCAGCATGCTGTTCTCCGGCACGCTGGTGGCCGCGGGCCAGGGCGTCGGGGTGGTCACGGCCACCGGCGAGCGCACCGAGATCGGCCGCATCCAGACGATGATCTCCGAGGTCACGAGCCTGGAGACGCCGCTGACCCGGCAGCTCGACCGGTTCGGCAAGCTGCTCGCGGTGCTCATCCTGGGCATGGCCGTGGTGATGGTCGTCATCGGCCGCGTGGTGCACGACTTCTCCGTGCCGGAGCTGGTCTCCGCGTCCATCGGGTTCGCCGTCGCCGCCGTCCCGGAGGGCCTGCCCGCCCTGGTGACGATCACCCTCGCGCTCGGCGTGCAGCAGATGGCGCGCCGCCGTGCCATCACGCGCAAGCTCCCCGCCGTCGAGACGCTCGGCTCCGTCACGACGATCTGCTCGGACAAGACGGGCACGCTGACCAAGAACGAGATGACCGCGCGGCTGGTGCGCACCGCCGGCCGGTCGTTCGACGTCGAGGGCGCCGGCTACGCGCCCGTCGGCGAGCTCACGCTCGCGGGCGAGCGGTCGCGGCACGCCGACCTCGCCGACGACCGCGACCTCGCCGCCGTCGTCGCCGCGATGATGCTGTGCAACGACGCGCGCGTCGTGCCCGGGGAGCCCGGCGGCCAGGGCGAGGCCTGGCGGCTGGTCGGCGAGCCGACGGAGGGTGCGCTGCGCAGCCTCGGCATGAAGGCGGGCTTCGACACCCAGGGGTGGTCCCGGCTGGACCTGGTGCCGTTCGAGTCCGAGAACAAGTACATGGCCACCCTGGACCGGGACGCGGACGGAAGGGTGGTCGTGCACGTCAAGGGCGCGCCGGACCGCGTGCTGGACCGCTGCACCACGCAGACGGCGCCGGACGGCACCGCGCAGCCGCTGGACCGCGCGTTCTGGGAGGCGCAGATCGACGAGATCGGCGGCCGGGGCCTGCGGGTGCTGGCCGCGGCGAGGACCCACGCGTCGGCGGGCACCAGCGCGCTGGACGCGTCGGACGTCGACGACGGCCTCGAGCTGTGCGGCCTGGTCGGCATCGTCGACCCGCCGCGCCCCGAGGCGATCGACGCCATCGCCCAGTGCCGCGACGCGGGCATCGCCGTCACGATGATCACCGGCGACCACGCCGGCACCGCCGTGGCGATCGGCCGCGAGATGGGCATCGTCCACGACGAGGCCGGTCCCGACGGCGCGGGCGAGGGCCCCGCCGTCCTCACCGGCGCGGAGCTGGAGGCGATGAGCACCGAGCAGCTGCGCGCCGTCGTGCAGGACGTGCACGTGTACGCCCGCACCAGCCCGGAGCACAAGATCCGCATCGTCTCGGCGCTGCAGGCGCACGGCGAGGTGGTCGCGATGACGGGCGACGGCGTCAACGACGCCCCCGCGCTCACGCAGGCCGACGTCGGCGTCGCGATGGGCATCAAGGGCACGGAGGCGACGAAGGACGCGGCCGAGGTGGTGCTCGCCGACGACAACTTCGCCACCATCGAGCGGGCCGTGGAGGAGGGGCGGCGGATCTACGACAACATCCGCAAGTCCGTGCTCTTCCTGCTGCCCACCAACGGCGCGCAGTCGCTGGTCATCCTCGTGGCCGTGCTGTTCGGCCTGGTGCTGCCGCTCGCGCCCGTGCAGGTGCTGTGGATCAACATGATCACCGCCGTCACGCTGTCCCTCGGCCTCGCGTACGAGAAGGCGGAGCCCGACGTGATGTCCCGGCCGCCGCGCGACCCGAAGGCGTCGATCCTCGACGCCGCGTTCGTGCGGCGGATCCTGATCGTGTCGCTGCTCATCGGCGGCGCCACGCTCCTCGTCTTCTACGCCGAGCGGGCGCAGGGCGCGCCGCTCGCCGAGGCGCAGACCACGGCCGTGACCATGCTGGCGCTGGGGCAGCTCGCCTACCTGTTCAACTGCCGGTTCCTGGACCGGTCGAGCCTCACCGTGGACGTGCTGCGCGGCAACCGCGTCATCTGGCTCTCCGCCGCCGCGCTGCTCGCGCTGCAGTGCGTGTTCGTGTACGCCCCGTTCATGCACGACTGGTTCGACGCCGCGCCCATCGGCCTCGAGGAGTGGGGCAAGACGGCGGGCCTGGCGCTCGTCGTCTTCCTGCTCGTCGAGGCGGTCAAGGCCGTCGGGCGCGCCCGGGCGCGCCGGGCCGTGCGATGACGGCCCCGAGCGCGACCTCCCCGGTCGGGACCGCCCCGCCCGGGATCGCCTGGTCGTGGTCGCACCTCAGCCTGGGCGTCGCGTACGGGTTGCCCGCCCTCCTGGTCGGGCTCGCGGACCCGGCGCAGGGAGCGGTCCTCGCCGTGGGCATGCTCCCCGCGGCGGCGCTGGGGCTGCGCGGCACCCGCCGGGAGCGCGTCGCGGTGGTCCCGGTGGGGGCGCTCGCGGGCGCGTCGCTCCTCCTCGGCTCGCTCGTCGGCGGGACGCCGTGGCTCGCGGCGCTCGTCCTGCTCGTCGTGGCCACCGCGGTGGCCGCCGCGACGTCCCGCCCGGGCGGCCGGATCGCGCCGGTCGCGCTGGGGCTCGGCGTCCCCATGGTGGGGGCCGGCCTGTCGGTCGACCCCGCGGACGGCGTGGCGCTCGCCCTGCTCCTGGTGGCGGGGTCGGTCTACGCGTGGCTGGTGTCGTTGGTCTGGCCGCCGCGGCCGGGCCCGGCGGCGGCACCCCGCCCGCGGCCGGTGCCCACGCGCGCCGCCGCCGTCGCGTACGGCCTCCAGATCGGCCTGGCCGCCGCGCTGTGCGCGCTGCTCGCGTTCGGCGCGGGGCTCGACCATCCCGGCTGGGCGGCGACGGCCGCGCTGCTGGTGAGCCGGCCCCGCTGGGCCGCGCTGCGCGACCGCGGGCTCGGGCGCAGCGTCTCCGTGGTCGCAGGCGCCCTGGTGGCGTGCCTGCTCGCCGGCGCGCCGGACGTCGTGGTCGCCCTCGCGGTGTGCGTCGCCGTCGCGTGCGGCACGGCCACGAGCGGTAGTCGCTGGTACGTGCTGCCGTTCTTCTCGACGTTCCTGGTCCTCACCCTGCTGCTGGGCGGCGAGCCGGCCGGCGGCGCGCACTGGTTCGCCGAGCGGGTCGGCGAGACCCTCCTCGGCGTGGCCGTGGCGATGGGGGCTGCGGTGCTCACCTCGCGCGTCGTCGCCCGCCGGCCCGGGGCCGTCAGACCCCGGCGGGGCCGCTGACCCGCACCCGCACCTCGTGCTCCCCGTGCCCGACGACGGCCGGCGCGGCGCCCGGCACGTCCAGCTCGGCGGTGGTGCCGACGGGCACGACGCAGCGCACCACGAGCTCGCCGTCCTCGATCCGCCACGCGACCTCCGCGGTGCCGTAGGGCGTGACGTGCCGGGCCGAGGCCCGGTTCAGCCCGCCGCCGGGGCGCGGAGCCACGCGGAAGGTGCGGTATCCCGGCTCGAGCGGCGCGAGGCCGGCGACCACACGGTGCAGCCAGTCGGCCACCGACCCCAGGGCGTAGTGGTTGAACGACGTCATCTCGCCCGGGTTCACCGTGCCGTCCGTGAGCATGCTGTCCCAGCGCTCCCAGATGGTCGTGGCGCCCAGGTCCACCATGGCCAACCACGACGGCGACGCGTGGCTGAGCAGCAGCGCGTACGCGGCGTCGAGCTGCCCGGTGTCGCTCAGGGCGTCGGCGACCAGGGGCGTGCCCGCGAACCCGGTGCCGACGGTGTTCCCGCCGTCGTGTACCAGGGCCGCGAGCCGCTCGCCCGCTCGACGGCGCGCGTCGTCGCCGTCGAGCAGGTCGAAGACGATCGACAGCGCGTGCGCGGTCTGGGTGTCGTGCGCGGCGTCGCCGCTGTCGACGTAGCGCTTGCGGTACGCGGCGGCGACCTCCTCGGCGAGCGTGCCGTAGCGGGCGGCATCGCTGCCGCGGCCGAGCGTGCGCGCCATGCCGGCGACGGCCCGCGCCGAGCGGGCGAGGTAGGCGGTGGCCACGAGGTGCGGGTCGGTCTGCGCGCGCAGCGGGTCCTCGGGCGGCGCGGTCGGGTCCAGCCAGTCGCCGAGCTGCATCCCGGTGTCCCACAGCCGGTCGGGCCCGGCGAGACCGGCCACCTTGTCCACCCAGGCGACGGCGCTCGCGTACTGCCGGTCCAGGAGACCGCGGTCGGCCGAGTCGCGGTGCAGCGCCTCGGGCACGAGCGTGGCGGCGTCGCCCCACCCGGCGATGTCCTGCGACGGCTGCCAGTACGTGCCGCCCGGGATCCACGGCACGTACACGGGCACGGTGCCGCCGAACCGCCGCTGCTCCGCGGACAGCGAGCGCAGCCAGTCGGCGAGCATCCCGTGCACGTCGTAGAGGAACGCGGCGGTGGGCCCGAACGCCTGGATGTCGCCGGTCCAGCCGAGGCGCTCGTCGCGCTGCGGGCAGTCGGTGGGGATGTCGACGAAGTTGGACCGCAGGCTCCACACCACGTTCTCGTGCAGCCGGTCGAGCGCGGGGTCGCTGCTGGCGAACCAGCCCGTGCGGGCCATGTCGCTGTGCAGCACCCGGGAGACGATCGACGGGGTGTCCTCGCCCGGCCAGCCCGAGACGTGCGCGTACCGGTAGCCGTGCACGGTGAACCGCGGCTCCCAGGTGATCCCGGCGCCGTCGAGCACCACCTCGTCGGTCGCCGCCGCCTCGCGCAGCGTGCGCGTGTACAGGGTGCCGCCCTGCAGCACCTCGGCGTGCCGCACACGCACCACCGTGCCCGCGGGCGCGGCGGGAACGGTGAGCCGCGGACGGCCGGAGTGGTTCTGCCCGAAGTCGACGAGCCAGCCGCCCTCGCCGTCCGGGCCGGGCGCGCGCGTCACGCTCACGGGGGCGAGCTCGCCCGTGCAGCGCACGGGCGGCCCGTCCGGCGCGGCGAGGACCGCCTTGTCCAGGGGGTGCACGACGGCGGGCGACCAGGCCGCGTCGTCGAACCCGGGCTCGGACCAGCCGGCCGGGAGCAGGCGCGCGTCGTAGGTCTCGCCGTCGTACAGGTCGGCGCGGGTGAGCGGGCCGGGCGCGCTGCGCCACGAGGCGTCGCTGCCCACCACCACGGTGCCCGCGTCGGTGACCACCTCGAGCTGGGCGAGCACCCCCACGTGGGCGCCGTAGAGGTCGCGCGTGCCGCCGTCGAAGCCGTACCGGCCGCGGAACCAGCCGTCGGCGAGCCAGGCGCCGAGGGCGTTCTCCCCGGGGCGCACCAGGTCCGTGACGTCGTAGGCGTACACGCGCAGGCGGTCGTCGTACGGCGTCCAGCCGGGCACGAGCTCGTCGGCGCCGACGCGGCGCCCGTTGAGCTCCGCCTCCACCAGGCCGTGCGCGGTGAGGTGCAGGCGCGCGCTCCGCACGGCGGTCCCGGGGACGTCGAAGGCGCGGCGCAGCAGCGGGGCGCGCCGGGTCTCGACCGGCCCCTCGTCGTACCCGGGGCCCACCAGCTCGGCCGTCCAGTCGGCCGCCGTCAGCCCGCGCTCCACGACGGCCGGCTCGCTCCACGGGCCCCAGCCCGCGTCGTCGGGGCCGCCGTCCCGGGTGCGCACGCGCACCTCGGCGCGGGCCCGCGGGGCGAGGGGCGCGCCGGGCCACGGCACGAGGACCTGCGCGGCGCCGTCGACGACCGAGGCCGCGTCCTCGAGGACGGTGCCGTCCGGTGCCGTCGTGCGCCACGCGACCTCGTACGCCCCCTGCCGGTAGGCCGGGTGCGCGGCGTCGAGGTGCCACGAGAGGCGGGGTCGGTCCTCGCCGGCTCCGAGGGCCGGCTGCGGGTGGTGCTCGACGCGCAGGGCGGGCGCGGGGACGGTCATCGGGCTCCCTTGTCGATACGGGTGGGGCTGGTGGCGGTGGTCGGTGCCGGCGCGGCGGCGGGCTCGTCGTCGGCGACGCGCGGGTACCGGGTGATCCAGAAGTACCCGATCACGCCGCCCACGGCGATGCACGCGGCCACGAACACGAACAGCACGTCCGGGCTGGCCGCGAGCAGGGTGGGCGTCCACAGCGCGACGACGGCGGCGACCACGCGCGTGAACGCGATCATCACGCCCTGCGCGGTGCTCCGGTAGGTGGTGGGGATGAGCTCCTGCGCCCACACCTTGAACATGGGCTCGCCCGCGACGGCGCCCGCGATCGAGCCGACGACGCCCATCGTCACGAGCGTCCACACCTCGACGCCGAAGAGCACCGGGACCAGGTAGCCGAGCGTGTAGAACACGGCCATGACGCCGAACCAGCGCATCCGGTGGGCGCCGTCGACGATGCGCATGAGGAAGTACGTGGCGGCGAACGCGATGGCGAAGGTGACGAACCCGACCGTGGACGCGAACTGGACCGTGGTGCCCGCCATCTCGGTGTACATGAGGGTGGAGAACTGGCCGCCGGTGTTCGCGCCCACGTTGACGAGGGCGTAGAAGAGCGCGACGGCGACCATCGGCATGAGGTACGGGCCGCGCAGCAGCTTCTTCAGGGTGCCCATGTCGACGGACTCGGTCGCGGAGGCGCCGGCCCCGGCGGCGTCGGCGTGGGCTGCCTGCCACCGCGACGACTCCGGCATCCCGGCCCGCAGCACCAGCACGACGAGGGCCAGCACCAGGAGCTGCCCGTACATGATGCGTCCGCCGGTCATGCCCATGCCGCCGACGACGATGCCGAACAGCTGCGCGGCGATGATGCCGACGAGCCACAGGATGTGGGAGAACGAGATGAGCTTGCCGCGGTGCTCGGGCGGCGCCTCCTCGGCGATCATCGCGAGCGACGCCGGCAGGTCCGCGCCGACCGCGAGGCCGAGCAGCACGATGCCGGCGTAGAGGGCGCCGGTGCCCGGCGCGGCCACGAGGACCGCGGCGCCGGCGACGTAGACCGCCATCGTCGCGAGGAAGACGCGCTTGCGGCCGAACAGGTCGGCCAGGCGTCCGCCCACCAGCGCGCCCGCCGCGATCATGAACGTGAGCAGGGCCGAGTACTGGCCGAACTGCGCGTCGCTGATGCCCAGCGGCTCCTTGTACAGGACCAGCGCCGTGCCGGTCGTGATGATCGCGCCGGCGTCGAGGTACGACGCCATGCCGGCCACCGTCGTGCGGTACCAGGTCCTGCCCGGGATCTTTCCCGGGGCTGCCGAGATCGTCATCGGTTCTCCCACTTCTACTTTGAAGCGCTTCAAAATGAGTCGTTTCACGAGGATGCCCGGACCTCGCCCGCGTGTCAACATCCCACCGCGGGCCTCCGGTGCGCGCACGAGCCGGACATCGCCACAGGGCGGGACGACTCGGGCGCCGTGGGTCGGCCTGGAGGTGCTGGCGCACGCCTGACGTGGCGACGCGCTTCGACGCGCGGACCTGGGCCGACGGTGCAACGATCGGCCGCAGCACCGGATCGGCGACTTCGAGGAGCATCGACGATGGCGCACCAGGACACTGCGACGCCGACGGGCGGTACGACGACCAAGGTGTCGCTGCTGACGCTCACCGCCATGGTCGTCGGGTCGATGGTCGGGGCCGGGGTGTTCTCGCTGCCGCGGCGGTTCGCGCAGGAGACGGGCGTCATGGGCGCCCTCATCGCGTGGGTCGTCGCGGGCGCGGGCATGCTCATGCTGGCGTTCGTCTTCCAGCGGCTCGCGATGCGCAAGCCCGACCTCGACGCCGGCGTCTACGCCTACGCGAAGGCGGGCTTCGGCGAGTACACGGGATTCTTCGCCGCCGCGGGCTACTGGGCCAGCGCGTGCGTCGGCAACGTCACCTACTGGGTGCTCATCATGTCGACGCTCGGGCAGTGGATCCCCGCCCTGGGCGCCGGGGACACGGTGCTCGCGCTCGCGCTGTCCACCGTCGGGCTCTGGCTGTTCTTCCTGCTCGTGCGCCGCGGCATCAAGGAGGCGACGGCGATCAACCGGATCGTCACCGTCGCCAAGGTCATCCCCATCATCGTCTTCGTCCTGCTCGCGCTGTTCGTCTTCGACCCCACCGCGTTCGCCGAGAACTGGGGCGGCGCCGACTACGCGGGCTCCCTGTTCGACCAGGTGCGCGGGACGATGCTGGTGACGGTCTTCGTGTTCCTCGGCGTCGAGGGCGCGAGCGTCTACTCCCGGCACGCGAAGCGCCGCGAGGACGTCGGGCGCGCCACGATCCTCGGCTTCGTGAGCGTGTTCGCCATCTTCGCGTCGGTGACGATCGTGTCCTACGGCATCATGCCGATGGCCGAGATCGCCGAGCTGCGGCAGCCGTCGATGGCGGGGGTGCTCGAGGCGGCCGTCGGGGAGTGGGGCAGCGTCTTCGTCGGCGTCGGCCTCATCATCTCCGTGCTCGGCGCCTACCTGGCATGGACGCTCATGGCCGCCGAGGTGCTGTTCGTGGCCGCCAAGGACCGCGACATGCCGCGCTTCCTCACCCGGTCGACCGAGAATGACGTGCCCGTCAACGCGCTGCTGCTGAGCACGTCGCTGTCGCAGGTGGTGCTGATCCTCACCTACTTCTCCGAGGACGCGTTCGACTTCGCGCTCGACATGACCGCCGTCATGACGCTCATCCCGTTCCTGCTCGCCGCGCTCTACGCGGTGAAGCTGCGCGCCACGCGCGAGACCTACGACGGCGCGCCGCCGTCGACCCTGCGCGGGGACCTCGTGGTCACGGTCCTGGCGACCGTCTACACGGCCTTCCTCGTCTTCGCGGCCGGTCTGAGCCTCGTGCTGGTCTCGTTCCTCTTCTACGCGCCCGCGACGATCCTGTTCGTCATGACGCGGCGCGAGCAGAGGCGCCGGGTCTTCACCCCGGCCGAGCTGGGGCTGTTCGTCCTGGTGGTCGCGATCGCCGTCCTCGCGGTGATCGGCCTCGCCGCCGGCTGGATCTCGATCTGACCCGTCCTGTCCGTCGTCGTCACGAAAGGGATCTCTTCATGACCACCGCTTCGTCCGCGCCGTCCGCTCCCGCCCACGGCGTCCACTCGGAGGTCGGCCGGCTGCGCAAGGTGCTGGTCTGCTCGCCCGGTCTCGCCCACGAGCGGCTCACCCCCACGAACTCGGACGACCTGCTGTTCGACGACGTCATGTGGGTGGAGTCCGCACAGCGCGACCACCTGGACTTCGTCAACAAGCTCACCAACCGGGGCGTCGAGGTGGTCGAGCTGCACGACCTGCTGGCGCAGACGATGGCCATCCCGCAGGCGCGGTCCTGGCTGCTGGACCGCAAGGTGGTGCCGAACCAGGTGGGCCTCGGTCTCGTGGAGGGCACGCGGGCGTACCTCGACTCGCTGACCGACCGCGAGCTGTCGCGGTTCCTCATCGGCGGGCTGTCGACGCACGACCTGCCCGCCGACTTCCGCAGCGACTACGTGAACCTGGCCCGCGAGTCCACCGGCACCCCCGAGTACCTGCTGCCGCCGCTGCCCAACACCCTGTACACGCGCGACACGACCTGCTGGATCTACGGCGGCCTCACGCTCAACCCGCTGTACTGGCCGGCGCGCAAGGACGAGACGCTGCTGATGAAGGCGATCTACTCCTTCCAC
>Ga0160432_100196_pt1 | contig 52925 bp, 50 predicted proteins | sample HID1971M_E0MG_FD_108250 | JGI IMG/M metagenome (GOLD analysis project Ga0160432, IMG submission 108250) | Enriched millipede-associated microbial communities from UW Madison campus, WI, USA - HID1971M_E0 MG | ecosystem: Host-associated > Arthropoda: Insects > Digestive system > Unclassified ... | reverse complement strand
CGGCGCTTTGGTGAAGGGGTGGGGCGAAGTCTCCCACGGTCTGTACTGGCTAGAGTCAGATGCTGGCTTTTAGTCCCACCACCCCTACAAGTCTAAACATACAAGCGGGCTTGCTCGCGAAGACGGACTTACAGGCGACAACCATTTACATGCATAAATGCGACACGGAAATGTCGTGTATCGGATAGTCCGCCCTCTAACAGTGCGTTTACCGCCCAAATTCGTTAGGATACGCGCCATTTTTGCGTCTGCGGCCCACAAGGCTGCAACGCGCTAAAAGGGTTGGTCCCATACGGACCGACAGCATTTCCCTCACCCATAGGGAAATCCCTCTCTAAATTCCGATTCAGTAGTGTGGTATTTCCTTAATGAAAGTGTTGAAAGGCCAGGACATCCTGGCACTTGGTTTTATGACGTTTGCCCTGTTCGTCGGGGCTGGCAACATCATCTTCCCGCCTATCGTCGGTTTGCAGTCCGGGCCTCACGTCTGGATGGCGGCGCTGGGCTTCCTGATCACCGCGGTCGGCCTGCCGGTGGTCACCGTCGTCGCCCTGGCCAAGGTCGGTGGCGCCATGGATGCCCTGAGCAGCCCGATCGGCAAGATCGCCGGTGGCCTGCTCGCGGCGGCCTGCTACCTGGCTGTCGGCCCGCTGTTCGCCACCCCGCGTACCGCGACCGTGTCGTTCGAAGTCGGCCTGGCACCCCTGACCGGCGAAAGCCCGTTGGCGCTGTTCCTCTACAGTTCCGTGTACTTCCTGGTGGTGTTCTTCATCTCGCTGTACCCGGGTCGTCTGCTCGATACCGTAGGGCGCTTCCTCGCGCCGCTGAAGATCATCGCCCTGGCCGCGCTCGGCATCGCCGCGTTTGCGTTGCCGGCGGGTGACATTGGCCATGCAACGCCGGAATACGTGGCGGCGCCGTTCTCCCAGGGCTTCATCAATGGTTACCTGACCATGGATACCCTCGGTGCACTGGTGTTTGGCATCGTCATCGTCAATGCCATCCGCTCGCGCGGCGTCGAGTCGCCGGCGTTGATCACCCGTTACGCGATCATTGCCGGCCTGATTGCCGGCGTGGGCCTGGCGCTGGTCTACATCAGCCTGTTCCGCCTGGGTTCGGGCAGCCATGAAGTCGCTGCTGGTGCCACCAATGGCGCGGCCGTGTTGCACGCCTACGTGCAGCACACCTTCGGCTCCCTGGGCAGCGGTTTCCTCGCCGTCCTGATCTCGCTGGCGTGCCTGGTCACGGCGGTCGGCCTGACCTGTGCCTGCGCCGAGTACTTCAGCCGGGTGCTGCCACTGTCCTACAAGACGCTGGTGATCATCCTCGCGGCGTTCTCCCTGCTGGTGTCCAACCTGGGCCTGACCAAGCTGATCGCGTTCTCGATCCCGGTACTGACCGCGATCTACCCGCCGTGCATCGCCCTGGTGGCCCTGAGCTTCTGCAAGGACTTCTGGCATGAACAAGGCCGCATCGTCGGCCCGGTGATGCTGGTGTCGTTCATCTTCGGCCTGATCGACGCCCTCAAGGGCGCCGGCCTGGCGGACTGGATGCCGACCCAACTGTCGCACCTGCCGCTCAGCGAGCAAGGCCTGGCGTGGCTGGTGCCGTCGGTGATGACCCTGGTGGTTGCGGTGGTTTGCGACCGTCTGCTGGGCAAGCGCGAAGAAGCGCTGGCTTAAGCATTGCCGGCCCGCCACGAGCGGGCTTGCAGGCAAAAACAGAAATGCCCCGTATCAATCGATACGGGGCATTTTTTTATGGGGAGATGCGGTGCCTTTTCTTCTGCGCTAACGTCGAAAGACTGCGCAATCCAATTGTAGGAGCGAGCTTGCTCGCGAAGGACGCGAATCATGGCGCGTGTTTTCTGGATAAAAGCGTTGCTCTCAGGTTCTTCGCGAGCAAGCTCGCTCCTACAAGGGGTATCGGTGTACCAGCCACTCCATCAAAAGGACCTGCATGTCGTTCATCCAAGCCAACCTGATCCACATCCTTGCTGCCATCTGGTTCGTCATCTGCTGGGGCGGTTACACCCGCTATGCGACCTGGAAGGGCCGTGACACGGCCTGCCTGGCCAGCGTGCTGCACCTGTATCGCGAAGACTGGATGCGCCGCATGCTGTTGCGTGACAACCGCATCGCCGATGCCAGCGTGATCGGCAACCTGGAGCGCAATGCGTCGTTCTTTGCCTCCAGCACCCTGATTATCCTGGCCGGTATTCTCACGGTGCTCGGGGCGTCGGAAAGGGCGGTGTCGTTGCTGGCGGATATCCCGATGGTGCAGCAGGCATCGCAGGGGATGTCGGAGATCAAGTTGCTTTGTTTGGCACTGGTGTTCGTCTATGCATTCTTTACCTTCAGCTGGTGCATGCGCCAGTACAACTTCGCCGCCATCCTGGTGGGCTCGGCGCCCATGGTCGGCGAGCGTCATGTGTCGGAGCAGGAGCGCAAAGCCTTTGCCAATCGGGCAGCCCGGGTTATTTCCATGGCCGCCAACCAGTTCAACTTCGGCCTGCGCTCTTACTATTTCGGCATGACCATGCTGGCCTGGTTCGTCAGCCCCTGGTTGTTCATGTTGATGAGTGCCGGCGTGGTGTTCGTGCTGTATCGCCGCGAGTTTCACTCCGACGTTCTCGATGTGATGGTCTATACCCCTACAGAGGCGCCATTGCCCGAGGTGAATAAAGAGGCCGCTTGATGAGTATTCCATTCTGGTGCGTGTTTATCAGCGCCGTACTGATTTATGTGGCGCGCATGCCCGTGACCACGGCCATGAAAGAGCAGGGCGGTTACAACAATCACCTGCCGCGCCAACAGCAAGCGCAGCTCACAGGGCTGGGGGCGCGCGCGGTGGCGGCGCATCAGAACAGTTTCGAGGCCTTCATATTGTTTGCGGTGGGGGTGTTGATGGCTCACACCACACAAACGGCGGGTTGGCTGATCGACTCGCTGGCGATCATCTTTGTGGTTACACGAGTCCTTTACCTGCTGTGTTATTGGAAAGACCTGGCCTGGCAACGCAGCCTGGTCTGGCTGGTGGGTTTGATCTGTTCCTTGTTGCTGATGATTAGTCCGACTTTTCGAACGATTTTGCTCTAGCGAATAAATCGCAGGCAAAAGAAAACCCGCACTTGGCGGGTTTTCTTTACCACGCTAAAAACCGGATCAGTTTTTAGGCGCGGCTTCTTTTGCTGCGGCTTCGTTCGATTCAGCCTGAGCTTTGGCGGCTTCGGCATTTTCTTTTGCAGCGTCGTTCACTTTATCCTGAGCTTTGTTCATGTCTTGCTGTGCTTGCTCAGCATGTTCGGCGGCATCTTGAGCTTTGTCCTCGGATTTTTTATCGCAAGCAGCGAGACCGAGGGAAGCGGTCAACATCAAGGCAATAGCAAAAGTCTTACGCATGGGGTGTTTCTCCTTGTGGAAAAGATCTATCTGGCCTTAAGAGCCTTGGCGTCATGGTTAAGTTCCACAAATTATTTCAGATATATAAGTTTGTTCTAACGCGGAACTTTTACCCGGGCTTCTACTTCACTGCCTACTAAACAAGAGTCTTTATCAACATGGCCGAAAACCCCGTTTTTGAGCGTGCGACACGGTTCCTGTCGGCGCTGCGACATTGTTCGGTGCTCGGGTTGCGCGTTCACAGCGCCAGTGCCGAAGGGCTGACCGTAGTGCTGCCATACAGCCCGCAAATCGTCGGCAACCCCCAGACTGGCGTAATTCACGGCGGCGCCCTGACCACCTTGATGGACACCGCCTGTGGCATGTCTACCCTCTGCGTACTGCCTGAGTTCGAAGTCTGCCCGACCCTCGACCTGCGCATCGACTACATGCACGCTGCCGAACCGCATAAGGATGTCTATGGCTTCGCCCAGTGCTATCGGGTGACCACCGACGTGATATTCGCCCGCGGATTTGCCTATCAGGATGACCCGGAGCAGCCGATTGCCCATGTCGTGGGCACTTTCATGCGCATGGGCAAGGGCATCAAGGGGACCAAGGGTTTTGGCGGCGTGATTGCCGGAGGTGCGAAGTGAGCGAGTCGTTCAAGGAGCAACTGCAACAGGCCCATGAGCAGGGCGAATATGCGCCGCTGTTGAACCTGATTCCCTACGCCGGATTGATCGGTGTCGAATGTTCGCGGGTGGGGGATGAGTTGCTGTTTCGCCTGCCGGCCAACAAGGACAACATCGGCAACCCGTTGTTGCCGGCCATCCATGGCGGCGTGATCGCCGGTTTCATGGAGCTTTCCGCCGCGCTACACCTGCTGGTGGCGACCGGTTCGCCGGGCGTGCCGAAGATCATCGACTTCTCCCTCGATTACCTGCGCGCCGGGCAGTTTCGCGATACCTGGGCCCGTTGCCAGGTGTGTCGCCAGGGGCGCCGGGTCGCCAACGTGGCGATTACCGCCTGGCAAAGCACCGAAGCGGAACCCATCGCCACGGCCCGGGCGCATTTCAAACTTGATGAGCCCTTGAAATCCTGAATGCTGCCCCCAACTCTGATGACAACCCGCCGCCGACCCTGAAGGGTCGCGGCTTATGCCATCTGATTGGAGTTTGATGACCATGAGTGTGGAAACTCAAAAGGAAACCCTGGGCTTCCAGACCGAGGTGAAGCAACTGCTGCACCTCATGATCCATTCGCTGTATTCCAACAAGGAAATTTTCCTTCGCGAACTGATCTCGAACGCCTCTGACGCTGTAGACAAATTACGTTTCGAAGCCTTGGCCAAGCCAGAGCTGCTGGAAGGCGGCGCCGAACTGAAAATCCGCGTGAGCTTCGACAAGGACGCTAAAACCGTCACCCTCGAAGACAACGGCATCGGCATGAGCCGCGAAGACGCGATCACCCACCTGGGTACCATCGCCAAGTCCGGCACCGCCGATTTCATGAAACACCTGACCGGCGACCAGAAGAAAGACTCGCACCTGATCGGCCAGTTCGGTGTCGGTTTCTACTCCGCTTTCATCGTCGCCGACAAAGTCGACGTGTTCAGCCGTCGCGCCGGTAGCCCGGCCAGCGAAGGCGTGCACTGGTCGTCCAAAGGTGAGGGCGATTTCGAAGTCGCCACCATCGACAAGGCTGACCGTGGCACTCGCATCGTCCTGCACCTGAAGTCCGGTGAAGACGAGTTCGCCGATGGCTGGCGCCTGCGTAACATCATCAAGAAGTACTCCGACCACATCGCTCTGCCGATCGAGCTGCCGAAAGAAGTGGCCGCTGCGGAGGGTGAAGAGAAGCCGGCCGTTGAATGGGAAACCGTCAACCGCGCCAGCGCCCTGTGGACCCGTCCGCGTACCGAAATCAAGGACGAGGAATACCAGGAGTTCTACAAGCACATCGCCCACGACTTCGAAAACCCGCTGAGCTGGAGCCACAACAAGGTTGAAGGCAAGCTGGAATACAGCTCGCTGCTGTACGTGCCGGCCCGAGCGCCATTCGACCTGTACCAGCGTGAAGCACCGAAAGGTCTGAAGCTGTACGTGCAGCGCGTGTTCGTCATGGATCAGGCCGAGTCTTTCCTGCCGCTTTACCTGCGCTTCATCAAAGGCGTGGTCGACTCCAACGACCTGTCGCTGAACGTGTCGCGGGAAATCCTGCAGAAAGACCCGATCATCGACTCCATGAAGTCGGCGCTGACCAAGCGCGTTCTGGATATGCTGGAAAAACTGGCGAAGAACGACCCAGAGCAATACAAAGGCTTCTGGAAAAACTTCGGCCAGGTCATGAAAGAAGGCCCGGCAGAAGACTTCGCCAACAAAGAGAAAATCGCCGGCCTGTTGCGTTTTGCATCGACCATCGGTGATGACGGCGAACAGGTAGTCGGCCTGGCCGAGTACCTGGCACGCGCCAAGGAAGGTCAGGACAAGATCTACTACCTGACCGGCGAAACCTACGCACAGGTCAAGAACAGCCCGCACCTGGAAGTCTTCCGCAAGAAAGGCATCGAAGTGCTTCTGCTGACTGACCGTATCGACGAGTGGCTGATGAGCTACCTGAGCGATTTCGACGGCAAGAGCTTTGTCGACGTGGCGCGCGGTGACCTGGACCTGGGCAACCTGGACTCGGAAGAGGACAAGAAAGCCGCGGAAGAAGTCGCCAAGTCCAAGGAAGGTCTGGTCGAGCGTCTGAAGACCGCGCTGGGCGAATCCGTGGCTGAAGTACGGGTATCCCATCGCCTGACCGACTCCCCGGCGATCCTGGCCATCGGCGAGCAGGACCTGGGCCTGCAGATGCGTCAGATCCTCGAAGCCAGCGGGCAGAAGGTACCGGATTCGAAGCCGATCTTCGAATTCAACCCGGCTCACCCACTGATCGAGAAGCTCGACAACGAGCAGAGCGACGAGCGCTTTGGCGATCTGTCGCACATCCTCTTCGATCAGGCGGCCCTGGCGGCCGGCGATAGCTTGAAAGACCCGGCGGCCTATGTGCGTCGTCTGAACAAGCTATTGGTTGAGCTGTCGGCTTAACAGCGTTGTAGAAAAACCCGCTTCGGCGGGTTTTTTCATTCTGGTGTAAAAAAATCAGGAGTCAGAAATGAGCCAAATCACTGTACGTTCTGTTGCCTATCAGATTGATGGCCAATCCTACGAAAGCCGCCTGGCGTTCGACGCTGACCACAAAGGTCCGCGTCCGGGCCTGTTGATGGCGCCGAACTGGATGGGCGTCGGTGCCGGTGCCGAGGAGATCGCCAAGTCGGTCGCGGCCAAGGGCTACGTGGTGCTGATCGCGGATCTCTATGGTCAATCGGTTCGTCCGCAGAACAACGATGAGGCCGGCGCGGCAATGATGCCGCTGAAGAATGACCGGCCGTTGCTGCGCAAGCGCATGCAGGTGGCGTTCGAACAGTTGCAAGGCCAGGGTGAGGCCGCTGTCGACACGTCGAAACTGGCCACGTTCGGTTTCTGTTTCGGTGGTTGCTGCGCGCTGGAGTTTGCGCGTACGGGTGCGCCCGTGAAGGCGGCGGTGTCGTTCCACGGTACGCTGGATACCCCGGACGTCAATGATGCGAAAAACATCAAGGGCTCGGTATTGGTGCTGCACGGTGCTTCCGATCCGTTGGTGCCTAAGGAGCAGCTGCCGGCTTTCGAGGATGAAATGAATGCCGCGGGCGTGGATTGGCAGCTGCTGAGCTACGGCGGCGCGTTTCACTCGTTCACCGATCCCCATGCGAACGTACCGGGCATGATGATGTACGACGCCAAGGTCGCCGCTCGGGCCTTCACTTCGATGCACAATCTGCTGGATGAAGTGTTCAAGGGCTGATTGCGATAGTGCCGGCCTCTTCGCGAGCAAGCCCGCTCCCACATTGGAATGCGGTCAACCGTGGGAGCGGGCTTGCTCGCGAAGGCGATGTGAAACTCACAAAAAGTCTTAAGGAAGTTCGATCCGCTCAACTTCCCCCGGCACCGTCGGCCAATCCTCGGCCGCCCAACGCCGACGCGCTTCGTCGATGGCTGCCGGGTCGCTCGCCACGAAATTCCAGTTGATCCGCCGCGGCCCATCCAGCGGCGCACCCCCGAACACCACCGCATGACTGTCGCTCTCGGCGAACAAGGTCATCTCTTCACCGGCCGGCAACACCACCAGCGAATGCGGCTCTATCGGCTCGCCATCGAGCTGCACGTCACCGCTCAACACATACAGCGCGCGCTCTTCATGCTCGGTAGGAATCAGCAGGGTTGTCGCCGTTTGCAGGTTCAATTCGGCATACAGCGTCGGAGAAAGCACCGGAACCGGCGATTCGAGGCAAAAGCCCGAGCCGGCAATCATGCGGATCTTCACCCCGAGGTTTTCGCTGACCGGCAGCGTGGCTGCGGGGTGGTGGCTGTAGTGTCCCGGTCCCTGTTCCCGATCTTTGGGAGAAGCCAGCCAGATCTGCAAACCGTGCATCGTAAAGCCGCTGTCTTTTAGCGCGTCGGGCGTGCGCTCGACATGAGCGATGGCGCTGCCGGCGGTCATCCAGCTGACATCCCCGGCGTTGACCACCTGGTCCGAACCGAGGCTGTCCTTGTGCTGCAACTGGCCTTCAAACAGGTAGGTGAGCGTGGAGAGACCGATGTGTGGATGCTGGCGGATGTTCATGCCCGTCCCCGCCGCATAACGGGTTTCGAGCATGTGGTCGAAAAACACGAAGGGCCCGACATTGCGGCATTTGGCAGACGGCAACGGGCGAAGAATCGGCTGGCCTTCGACATCTTCGGCGCGGGGGCGGATCACGAGCGGAGTGTTCATGGTGCGTTCCAGGCTGAGCGGGTAATGCGTCGAGCATAACCCGCTTGCGCAGCCCTTGCCGCTATTGGCTGAACGCGCCTTCGGCCAGATGGGTTTCGATGCTGACTTCACTGCTGGTCATCAGCTTGTGCACCGGGCAGCGATCGGCCACCCGGTGCAGCTCATCGCGCTGGGCGTCGGTGAGCACGCCCTTGAGGGTCAGTTTCACATGCAGGGCATATTTGCCTTTCTGCTCTTCACTGTTGTCGCGTTTGACCTCCACACCAACACCGGTCAGCGGAATGTCCTTTTTCTTCGCGTACATCTTCAAGGTCAAGGCTTTGCAGGCGCCCAGCGCTGCGTCGAAATAATCATGAGGCTCTGGCGCGCTGCCTTCGCCACCGGCGGAGACGGGAGCGTCGGCAAACAACTCGTGGTCATCGATCTGGACGGTATGGCGAAGACCTTCGGCGGAAACGGTGTTGACGGTAACAGTCATGGGAAACCTCGCAGGCAGCAGGGAAAGTCATTCGATCAAAAAAGACCTTGAAGGTATAGAGCATTGCGCCAGTTGTGCGTTCCTTTAAAAGATCGCAGCCTTCGGCAGCTCCTACAAGAGACCGAATTCCCGTGTAGGAGCTGCCGAAGGCTGCGATCTTTTGATCTTAAAAAAAGCCCCGCAAGTGCGGGGCTCCTTCAAACATATGAGTATCAGCTGCCTTTAACCGGCTTGCCGTTCACGGTGCCGTCCAGGAGCATGATGTTGTACTCCTTGCCGTCGGTCTCGACCTGTTGCAGGCGAACCAGCAGGTAATCCCAATCCTTGGCGAACCACAGCACGGTGATGCGCTTGCTTTGTGTCGGATCGCGCACGCGCTCGACCTTGATCGCATCGATCTGGCCAGCCTTGGTTTCGACTTTTTCCGAACCCAGCACTCGGAATTCGTAGGTATCGACTTCGCCATCATCGACAACCTGATAGCTCATGCTTTTCTTGCCGGCGGCCACGTCATGCTGCAGCGCCAGCTGGTAGGTGGATTTGTCGAGCATGCCGCGGTTGAGGGCAATATTGACCGCGTCGCCACGATCGGTGCCGGTGACCTTCTTGGCGGTCCAGTCGAAGTCCAGGTCAGCCTTCTTGGCTTTGCCCAGGCCACCGCGTTCGAAGTGGTAGGACTGTGGCAGCAAGGTGTCCTTGTCGACAGTCAGGGTGCTTTCTTCGGACAGGCTGGCGATCATCATCGACGCCTTGAAGTTGAGCTTCCAGACGCCGTTGGCTTCCTTGGTCAGGCTGCGTTCAGCCGTGCCGCTCATGGGCAACTGCTTCCAGTCGGCGGTGTAGCTGGCGGAGAAAGGTTGAAGGTCTGCAGCCTGTGCGAAGGGCAAGGCGAGCAGAGCGCAAGCGAAGAGCAGGGCGCGACGCATAAAATCTCCTAGGTTCGAATCAAGTGGCCGCTGGGCGCAAGCAACTGTCCATCCAGTAAAGCACCTTGTTCGCCGAGGGATAACCGGCCTTCGGCAAACCAGCGTACGGCCATGGGGTAGATCAGGTGTTCCTGTACATGGACCCGCTGCGCCAGACTCTGCGGCGAGTCATGCAACTCTACCGGTATTACTGCTTGTACGACCAGTGGTCCGCCATCGAGTTCCTCGGTGACGAAGTGCACGGAGCAGCCGTGTTCAGCGTCGCCGGCCTCCAGCGCGCGCTGATGAGTGTGTAACCCTTTGTATTTGGGTAGCAGCGAGGGATGGATATTGAGCAGGCGGCCCGCGTAGTGGCGCACGAAGTCAGCGCTTAGAATGCGCATGAACCCGGCCAGGACCACGAGCTTGGGCTTGAAGGTGTCGATCAGTTCGATCAGCGCGGCGTCGAAGGCCTCGCGGCCCTCGAAAGCCTTGTGATCCAGGGTGCGGGTGTCGATACCAGCGTCCCTGGCGCGTTGCAGGCCATAGGCATCGGCGCGGTTGGAAATCACCGCAGCGACGCGGACCGGGCTGTCGCCGGTCCGCGTGCTGTCGATCAAGGCCTGCAAGTTACTGCCGGTGCCGGATAGCAGCACCACAACATCACAGGTGGCTGACATTAATGAGCCTTGAGGTTCTTCAGTTCAACCTGGGCAGCGCCTTCGGCAGCGGTGGCGATCTGACCGATGACCCAAGGCTGCTCGCCAGCTTCACGCAGCACGTTCAGTGCGGTTTCCACGTGCTCTTGAGCCACGCAGATAACCATGCCCACGCCGCAGTTCAGCACGCGGTGCATTTCGTTTTCGTCGACGTTGCCTTTTTCCTGCAGCCAGTCGAACACCGCCGGGCGGGTCCAGCTTGCTACGTCAACCACCGCTTGTGCGCCTTTTGGCAGAACGCGCGGGATGTTGTCCAGCAGGCCGCCACCGGTGATGTGGGCCATGGCTTTGACGGCGCCGGTTTCCTTGATCAGCTTGAGCAGCGGCTTCACGTAGATCCGGGTCGGGGCCATCAGCAGGTCGGTCAGCGGCTTGCCGTCGAGCTGGATGTTCTCGATGTCGGCAGCGGACACTTCGATGATCTTGCGGATCAGCGAGTAGCCGTTGGAGTGCGGGCCGGAAGACGGCAGGGCGAGCAGGGCATCGCCGGCAGCGACTTTGGACCCGTCGATGATTTCGGATTTTTCCACGACGCCGACGCAGAAGCCGGCCAGGTCGTAGTCTTCGCCTTCGTACATGCCTGGCATTTCAGCGGTTTCGCCGCCCACCAGGGAGCAACCGGACAGTTCGCAGCCAGCACCGATGCCGGTCACGACCTGGGTCGCGGTTTCTACGTTGAGTTTGCCGGTGGCGTAGTAGTCGAGGAAGAACAGCGGCTCGGCGCCGCACACCACCAGGTCGTTGACGCACATGGCAACCAGGTCGATGCCGATGCTGTCGTGCTTGTTCAGGTTCAATGCCAGGCGCAGCTTGGTGCCGACGCCGTCGGTACCGGAAACCAGCACGGGCTGCTTGTAGCCGGCCGGGATTTCGCAGAGGGCGCCAAAACCGCCCAGGCCGCCCATGACTTCCGGGCGCGCAGTGCGCTTGGCGACGCTCTTGATGCGTTCGACCAATGCTTCACCGGCGTCGATGTCTACACCGGCGTCCTTGTAGCTCAGGGAGGGTTGCTTGCTCATGATCCAGGCCTTTAGGGGGGATTTCTGGGTAACGACCGAGTCCAGCGGGACCGCCGACATCGACGAAGGTGATTGCCTCACGCGATATTCGAGGGTGCCCGGCTGTTGCCGGTCTGCGAAGGCGCGCGATTTTATCAGGCTTGACGGTCAGCGGCCATCCTCAGGCCGACGGCAGGGGGCATATCGGCCGAAAAAAAACCGCCATCGCCCCCTGTGGCTGACATCCTGCTCGCCTGCACAAGTTGTCGTCATTAACCGTCTATCGTTATCACAGTGCGAAAACTTACCCAGGGCGTGTGAATGTTTTGCGTCGGGCGAGGGTCACAGCCTTGTTCGTTCGTCTTCATGCGGTCTGTTCCAGCCGCTTTTGTCCTCAGGAATCTTCCATGGGTTTTTGTAAATTCTTGTTTGTGGGCTGCTTGTCAGTGGTCAGCCTTGTCAGCCAGGCTGAAACCGTCAAAGGCCTTTATCAGGTGCGCGAACCGGTCAACGGCCAGTCGGCGCAAGAGCGTGACGAAGCGACACAACGGGCGCTCGATACGCTGGTCCTGCGCCTCACTGGCGATCCCAAGGCACCCCAGAATCCCGGGCTGGCGGCGGTTCGCAAAGACCCGCAGCAAATCATCAGCCAGTACGGCTTCGAGGCCGGCCCGCCGGAAGTGTTGAAAGTCGATTTCGACCCGGGTACCACCGAGCAGGCCTTGCGCCGGGCCGGGCTGGCGATGTGGGGCGCCAATCGGCCGTCGATCCTGGGCTGGTGGTTGAACGACTACACCGAGGGCGCGAGCCTGGTGGGTGATGGCCAGGCCGGTGCGACGCCACTGCGCCGCGCTGCGCAGCACCGTGGTCTGCCCCTGCGTCTACCGCTGGCGGACCTCAACGAACAGATCGTCGCCACCGCGCCGAATCTGGAAAGTACTGATCCGTCGGCCCTGCGCAACGCATCGCAGCGTTACAATGCCGACGCCTTGCTGGCGGTGCATGCCCGGGAAGAGGGCGGCCAATGGCAAGCCAAGTGGCAATTGTGGCTGGGCGATCAGAAAGAGGCGGGCAGTGCCCAGGGCGCCGATCAGGCCGCTTTGGCCGACGCGGTGATGCTGGCGGTGAACCAGCGACTGGCGCCGCGATTTGTCGCCAAGCCGGGGTCTTCTGCCGCGCAGTTGCTCGAAGTCCAGGGCATGAACCTGGAGCGTTATGCGAGCCTTGGGCGTTTACTCGAGCCTTTCGGGGGGCGTCCGCAAAGTGTCGACGGCGACCGGATTCTTTACCGGGTCAATGGCAGTACCGATCAATTGCGCGCGCAGTTGTCGCTGGCAAAATTGCAGGAGGTCACGGCAGATCAGGCGCCGGCACCGGTGCCAGCGGTTCCGGTCCAGCCTGTAGCCGGTGGTTCGGCCCCTGCGGTCGCGCCTGCGCCGGCACCGACGCCGCAATTGCGTTTCCGCTGGTAGGATTTTCTTTCTTTATATAGCAGCAATGGAGTGGTACATGGCCGATACGCGGCGTTGGTTCTGGTTGGGTGGAGTGCTCTTGCTCTGCGCGTTTATCTGGCTGTTGCACCCGATCCTCACGCCGTTCCTGGTGGCGTTGTTGTTGGCCTATCTGTTTGACCCCCTGGTGGATCGGCTGGAAAAGGCCGGCCTGTCACGCACCTGGGGCGTGATCGCGGTATTTGCCCTGTTCACCCTGATCTTCACCACGCTGTTGCTGGTGTTGGTGCCGATGCTCGCCAAGCAGCTGTTTCGCTTGTATGAGCTGGCGCCGCAGATGCTCGATTGGCTGCAGCACACGGCATTGCCATGGACGCAGTCGAAGTTTGGCTTGTCGGAAGGCTTCTGGAGGTTCGACAAGCTCAAGGCGGCGATCAGCGAGCACATGGGGCAGACCACCGACATCGTTGGTGTGGTCCTGACCCAGGCGACGGCGTCGGGCCTGGCGTTGATAGCCTTGCTGGCGAACCTGGTGCTGATTCCGGTGGTGAGTTTCTACCTGCTGCGGGACTGGGACTTGATGGTGGCGAAGATCCGCAGCCTGCTGCCGCGGGACCGCGAAGAGCAGGCGGTGTCACTGGCCGAAGAGTGCCATGAGGTGCTCGGCGCCTTCATACGCGGGCAATTGCTGGTGATGGTCGCCTTGGGCGTGATCTACGCCGCGGGCCTGATGTTGGTGGGCCTGGAGTTGGGCCTGTTGATCGGGATGATTGCCGGGCTGGCGGCCATCGTGCCGTACATGGGCTTCATCATTGGTATTGGCGCGGCGCTGATTGCCGGTCTGTTCCAGTTTGGTGGCGATTTGTATCCCATGATGGGCATTGTCGCAGTGTTCATGGTCGGTCAAGCGCTGGAGGGCATGGTGCTGACGCCATTGCTGGTGGGCGACCGCATCGGTCTGCATCCGGTGGCGGTGATCTTCGCGATTCTGGCCGGAGGCGAGCTGTTCGGGTTTACCGGCGTTTTGCTGGCACTGCCGGTGGCGGCGGTGATCATGGTGCTGCTGCGCCATGTGCATGATTTGTATAAGGATTCTGATATGTACAGTGGTGTTGACGAACCCGAGCTATAGACGGGGTCACGGGCAGCCCGGATAGACCCCGGCGGGCTGCCCACAGCGCCAAAGAATCTGTCATAAAACCGGTGCGCTAACGCAAACCTTTGATTTTGCTTGTGGTCTGTCGCATTGTGCGGTCGGCCTCACGGGTATAAACTTCGCAAACTTTACACAGAGGCCACTAACGGTTCCTTTGGAACTGTTCAGTCAGCATGAAACCGATTCAGCTGCCCCTAGGTGTGCGTCTGCGTGACGACGCCACCTTCATCAACTACTACCCAGGCGCCAATGCCGCTGCACTCGGCTATGTCGAGCGTCTGTGCGAAGCCGACGCCGGCTGGACCGAAAGCCTGATTTACCTTTGGGGCAAGCACGGGGTAGGGCGCACGCATCTGTTGCAGGCCGCGTGCCTGCGTTTCGAACAGATGGGCGAACCGGCGGTTTACCTGCCGCTGGCCGAGTTGATGGATCGCGGCATCGAAATCCTCGACAACCTCGAGCAATACGAGCTGGTCTGCCTGGACGACCTGCAGGCGGTGGCCGGCAAGGCTGACTGGGAAGAGGCGTTGTTTCACCTGTTCAATCGACTGCGCGACAGTGGTCGGCGCCTGCTGATTGCCGCATCGACTTCGCCCCGCGAGCTGCCGGTAAAGCTGGCTGACCTCAAGTCGCGCCTGACCCTGGCGCTGATCTTCCAGATGCGCCCACTCTCCGACGAAGACAAGCTGCGCGCCCTGCAATTGCGCGCGTCACGTCGCGGCCTGCACCTGACCGACGAAGTCGGGCACTTTATCCTGACTCGCGGTACCCGCAGCATGAGCGCGCTGTTTGAACTGCTCGAGCAACTCGACCAGGCCTCTCTTCAAGCCCAGCGCAAGCTGACCATTCCTTTCCTTAAAGAGACCTTGGGCTGGTAGCCAAGGCCCTGTAAATTCAAGGCCCACAGCGATATATCGAATATTTCGGACGGCAGAAAATCCGCTTTCCTGCGCGGGGGCAGGCTGCGTAAGTGTCTAGAATGGGCTTTAGCGCTTAGATGTCAGCGAGAAACGAAGAAGTCACAAAAAGTTCGATTGAATTTGCAAATGAGGATGATAGCGGGCATAGTCTCGGCTTCTTGACATCAATCAGCCACGGTCGTGCCCATGCTAAATCGCTTTGCACCCCTCGTGCCTCTCGCACTCGTTACCCTGTTGTTCGGTTGCGCTGCCCACACGCCAGTGTCCCAGCAAGCACAACAACAGCAGGTTCAAAATTCCGTTACCGCCCAGTCTTCCGCGCTTTATCAGCAAGCGCTTGAACAGGAAGAAGCGGCCACCGAAAAAGAACTGGCCAGCTTCGGCAATGGCAAGTCTTACCAGCTTCCGGTTCTGGCCGACAGCATCCTCGAACGCGGCATGTCCCTGATCGGTACCCGTTACCGTTTCGGCGGTACCTCTGAAGCCGGCTTCGATTGCAGCGGGTTCATCGGTTATCTGTTCCGTGAAGAAGCGGGCATGAACCTGCCACGCTCCACTCGGGAAATGATCAACGTGGATGCACCACTGGTCTCGCGCAGCAAGCTCGAGCCGGGCGACCTGCTGTTCTTCGCCACTAACGGTCGTCGCGGTCGTGTGAGTCACGCCGGGATCTACCTGGGCGACAACCAGTTCATCCACTCCAGCAGCCGCCGTAGCGGTGGTGTGCGCATCGATAGCCTGGGCGACAGCTACTGGAGCAAGACCTTCATCGAAGCCAAGCGGGCTCTCGCGATGGCACCCGCGGCGACTCCAATCGTCACCGCTCGCAAGTAAACATACTTTTCGTAGGGCGAACTTAAAGTCTTACTTGAAGTTTGCCATATAAGCGCTAAAATTCTGATCCATGAATGATGGCAAACCGCCTGCGTGATCCGCAGGCGGTTTTCTTTTCTGCACTCGCGCAGAAAAAAGCCGCAGCCTGATCAGGATGCTCTGCTATGACGAAGTCGGCCCGCCTCGCAATCATGCTGTTCGCAGCGCTGCTCAGCGCTTGCGCCAGCCGTACACCGCCCCCTGCGCCGGTGGTTCGTGCACCCATCGTATTCGGTCCCTCCCAGGCCTTTTCTCCGGAAGCGGAAGACGTGCTGTTTCGCGCGTTGGGGCTGGTCGGCACGCCTTATCGCTGGGGCGGTAACACACCGGACTCCGGGTTCGATTGCAGTGGGCTGATTGGCTACGTCTACCGTGATGTTGCCGGTATTTCCCTGCCACGCACCACCCGCGAAATGATTTCCATGCAAGCGGCCAGTGTCGGCAAGGAGGGCCTGCAAACCGGTGACCTGATCTTCTTCGCCACCAATGGCGGTTCCCAGGTCAGCCATGCTGGCATCTATGTCGGTGAAGGGCGCTTCGTCCATGCGCCGGCCACCGGTGGCACGGTCAAGCTCGACAGCTTGTCCAAGGCGTATTGGCAGAGAGCCTACCTGAGTGCCAAGCGCGTTCTGCAACCGGAGCATTTGGCGCGCAATCCGTAACCGCCAGAGAGTGTTGTAATGACTGCCCGCACGCTCAATCTCGACGATTCGCTCTATCAATACCTGCTCGACGTTTCCCTGCGCGAAACGCCGCTGCTCAAGCGCCTGCGCGACGAAACCCAGGCGCTGCCCATGGCGCGCTGGCAGGTGGCGCCGGAACAGGGGCAGTTTCTCGCCTTGCTGGTCAAACTCATCGGTGCACGGCGTGTGCTGGAAGTGGGCACCTTCACCGGTTACAGCGCCCTGTGCATGGCGGCGGCGTTGCCGGATGACGGTTTGCTGATCTGCTGTGACCTGCCCGGCGACTACAACGCCACCGCGCGCCGCTATTGGCAGGAGGCCGGCGTGTCCGGGCGGATAGATCTGCGATTGGCGCCGGCCCTCGAAACCCTCGGCAGGCTGGACGAGCCAGGCCAGTTCGACCTGGTGTTCATCGATGCCGACAAGGCCAATTACCCGGCCTATCTGGAACATGCACTACGCCTGTTGCGTACCGGCGGCCTGGCAGTATTCGATAACACCCTGTGGAGTGGCCGGGTGCTTGAGGAGAATCCCGAAAGTGAAGATACCCGCGCCATCCAGGCGCTCAATCGTGCCTTGAGGGATGATGCGCGAGTGGACCTGTCTTTGCTGCCGTTGGGGGATGGGCTGACGCTCTGCCGCAAACGCTGATCTCCAGGCACGCAGCAATGGCGGCCTCAAAGCCGACCCATCTCCCACGGCCGTACCCGATCTACTGTGGGAGCTGGCTTGCCAGCGATGAAGGCCTGACAGCCTCACCATCTCCACACGGCCGTACCCGATCTATTGTGGGAGCCAGCCTGCTGGCGATGGCGGCCTGACAGCCGACCCATTTCCCACGGCCGTACCCGATCCACTGTAGGAGCTGGCTTGCCAGCGATGACGGCCTGACAGCCTCACCATCTCCACACGGCCGTACCCGATCTACTGTAGGAGCTGGCTTGCCAGCGATGACGGCCTGACAGCCGACCCATCTCCCACGGCTGTACACGATCCACTGTAGGAGCTGGCTTGCCAGCGATGACGGCCTGACAGCCGACCCATCTCCCCACGGCCGTACCCGATCTACTGTGGGAGCCAGCTTGCTGGCGAAGGCGGCCTGACAGCCGACCCATCTCCTACGGCTGTACACGATCCACTGTAGGAGCTGGCTTGCCAGCGATGACGGCCTGATAGCCGACCAATCTCTCCCGGCTGTACCCGATCAACTGTGGGAGCTGGCTTGCCAGCGATGGCGGCCTGACAGCCGACCTGGATTTTCTTGACCGAGTACATATCCATTCCTTCGGTAACGGCCGCTTATGGTTTCGCCCTTACGGCGAGTCACTTGGAAAAGCCTGTAGGAGCAAGCTTGCTCGCGATGGAGGTCAACGATAACGCGGGAAGTCTGACACCCCGCGGCTAACCCGGCATCCACGCCGGTTTACCCACTGCGCAGAACCTCCACTCGGCCTCACGATGGGGCAAGAAGATCAAAATCAAAATCAAAATCAACATCTACATCAAGAGCCAAAGCCAGAGCCAAATCCAAAGCAAGGCGGCCGACCGACAGGCCTGTTTCATGTGCAGGTTATTGCACCGCCGACACCCGCCACACCTTGTTCCCCACATCATCGGCCACGAGCAAACCCCCTTGCTGATCAACCACCACACCCACCGGCCGGCCCATGGCTTTTTCCTCGTCATTGAGAAAACCGCTGAGCACATCCACCGGTTGACCGCTCGGTTTGCCGCCGCTGAAGGGCACGAATATCACTTTGTAGCCACTATGCGGCTTGCGGTTCCATGAGCCGTGCTGGCCGATGAAAGCGCCTTCCTTGAACTGCGCCGGCAGCTTGTTGCCCTCGGCAAAGGTCAGGCCCAGTGAGGCGGTGTGCGGGCCGACCGCGTAGTCCGGGGCAATCGCCTTGGCCACCAGGTCGGGATTTTGCGGGTCGACGCGGACGTCGACGTGCTGGCCGTAATAGCTGAATGGCCAGCCATAGAAGGCGCCATCTTTCACCGAAGTGATGTAGTCCGGCACCAGGTCGCTACCGATTTCGTCACGCTCGTTGACGGCGGTCCACAGCGCGCCGCTTTGTGGCTCCCAGGCCATGCCGTTGGGGTTGCGTAGGCCTGAAGCGAAGATCCGGTGGTTGCCGGTGGCACGATCCACTTCCCAGATCGCCGCGCGCCCTTGCTCCTGGTCCATGCCGTTTTCGCCGACGTTGCTGTTGGAGCCCACCGTGACGTAGAGCTTGCTGCCGTCCTTGCTGGCGATGACGTTCTTGGTCCAGTGGTGATTAAGGGTGCCCCCCGGCAGGTCGACGACTTTGATCGGTTGCGACTTGATGGCCGTGTCGCCATCGACATAGCGAAAGCGCAGCAGCCGGTCGGTGTCGGCAACGTACAGGTCATTGCCGACCAGGGTCATGCCAAAGGGCGAGTTGAGGTTTTCCAGGAACACCGTGCGGGTTTCGGCGATGCCATCGTGGTTGCTGTCGCGCAGCAGCGTGATGCGGTTTGGGCTCGGAACGGCGGCACCGGCACGTCCCATGACTTTCTTGGTGATCCAGCCCTTGATGCCTTTGTTGTCATCGGGTTTGGGCGGGGCGTTGGTTTCGGCGACCAGGACGTCGCCATTGGGCAGCACGTAGAGCCAGCGCGGATGATCGAGGCCCTCGGCAAAGGCGCCGACCTGGGTGCCGCTGGCCGCGACGGGTTTGGCGCCGTCCGCCCAGCCGATGGCCGGGGCGATGTTCATCGTCGGGAACAGGGTCTTGTTGGGTTCCGGGAGCTTGGGGGACGGCCCGGTGCCGTCGGTGACTTGCAAGCGGGCGGTTTCGCCACAGGCGGCGAGCCCTCCCGCTAATGCGATAATGAAAACCAGCTGAGACGTGCGCATTGCTGACCTTCCCTATGAATGAAGTGACTTAAACCATAGAGAAGCGCGGCAGCCCGATGGTTCAACGTTAGCCGCGAGCTTCCTTGAGCAGCACGGCGATGCCGGGGTGATAGTGGCCGGCTTCGTTGCGCAATTTGCGATAGGCATAGGGGAAATACCAGGCCACGGCGCAGCTGTGCTCCTTTTGCAGGTCATCAACCATGTCCTGCAGTTCTTCGGGGGTGGCGCCTTGCTGGTTCTTGTGCGGCGCGACGAACAGGCAGCCGATTTTCAGGTCGCTGGCGTAGCTGATTTTTTTTGCGTCGCTGGTGATGTCCAGCAGGGCCTGGGTCAGGTTCAGGCTGTTGACCCGTGGCCAGCGTTGCGTGGTCTGCAGCCAGGCGCGTGCTTCGGGCGTGGCGATAAACAGATCGGCGCGGCCGTTGCGTTCGCCTTCTTCGGTCTGTTTGCGGGTAGGTGATTGTTGCAGGGTGATCATTTCGGCCATCCAGGCCGCAGCGGACAGCAGGCCGAGGTTGGCTTTTTCGTCGAGCCAGTAGGGCGTCTCGGTGTCGCCGCGCACGGCGTTATAGCGGTCGATACAGTCGAACCAGCGTTCCAGGACCGGACGCAGGAATTCCAGCTTCGGATTGCTGATGATCATGCCTTGCATGGGGTTCACCCTTTTTTATTGTGCTGTGGCTTTGTGGCTATTTGATATCACTGCTGTGAGTGTGGCACAAGATTGACGTCACATTATTGATGGGTGGCAGTTATTCGCCGCGCCACCGCGTCTTCAATTGACGCTCCACCCCCAACCCTCTAACCTTCGCCGCTTGTTTCAGGTGCTCTGTGGCTTTGGGTCGACAGAGTGAAACAGGGAAGCCGGTGAGTTGAGCGCTTCAGTCGATGAAGCCCCGCGATCCCGGCGCTGCCCCCGCAACGGTAAATGAGTGAAAACTGCGTCAGAAGCCACTGCGTCGATCCTTGATGCGGGAAGGCGCGCAGTCCGGCATTACGCCGCTCATGAGCCCGGAGACCGGCCTGATCCATCCAAGCGGCATCACGGTGGGCGATGCCAGGCTTCTTGCCGTCTATTCTTGTGCCTGCCCGCCGTTAATCCTGCTTCAACGGAGAGCTCCCCCATGTCTGATACCCCTGATCGTGACGAACGTCATCTGGCGCGCATGCTGCGCAAAAAGGCCGTGATCGACGAACGCATCGCCAATTCCCCGAACGAATGCGGCCTGCTGCTGGTGCTGACCGGCAACGGCAAAGGCAAGAGCAGCTCGGCCTTCGGCATGCTCGCCCGTGCCATGGGGCATGGCATGCAGTGCGGTGTGGTGCAGTTCATCAAGGGGCGCAACAGCACCGGCGAAGAACTGTTCTTCCGGCGCTTCCCCGAGCAGGTGCGTTTTCATGTGATGGGCGAAGGTTTCACCTGGGAGACCCAGGATCGCCAGCGCGACATCGCGGCGGCCGAAGCGGCCTGGGCGGTGTCGCAGCAACTGCTGCGCGACCCATCGATTGGCCTGGTGGTGCTGGACGAACTGAACATCGCCCTCAAGCACGGCTACCTCGATCTCGATCAGGTGCTTAGCGACCTGCAAGCGCGCCCGCCAATGCAGCACGTGGTGGTCACCGGTCGCGGCGCCAAGCCGGAGATGGTCGAACTGGCCGACACCGTCACCGAAATGGGCATGATCAAGCACGCCTTCCAGGCCGGTATCAAAGCGCAAAAAGGCGTCGAGCTGTGAATCAACCTCGTCATTGCCCGGCGGTACTGATTGCCGCGCCGGCCTCCGGCCAGGGCAAGACCACCGTGACCGCCGCGCTGGCCCGGTTGCATCGCAACCAGGGACGCAAGGTGCGGGTATTCAAGTGTGGCCCGGATTTTCTCGACCCGATGATCCTCGAACGCGCCAGCGGTGCGCCGGTGTATCAACTGGACATGTGGATGGTCGGCGAGCAGGAAAGCCGTCGCCTGTTGTGGGAGGCCGCCGCGGAGGCTGACCTGATCCTGATCGAAGGCGTCATGGGGCTGTTCGACGGTACGCCGTCGAGTGCCGATCTGGCGCGGCATTTCGGCGTGCCGGTGCTCGCTGTGATCGACGGTACCGCCATGGCCCAGACCTTTGGCGCACTGGCCCTGGGCCTGGCGCGCTATCAGCCGGACTTGCCGTTTGCCGGCGTGCTGGCCAACCGCGTGGGCACCCTGCGTCACGCGCAACTGCTCGAAGGCAGTCTGACCGAAGGCCTGCGCTGGTACGGCGCCTTGTCTCGGGAGACCGGCATTGAATTGCCGAGCCGCCACCTGGGCCTGGTGCAAGCCAGCGAGTTGAACGACCTGGACGTGCGCCTGGATGCAGCGGCAGACGCCCTGGCCAGCAGTTGCGAAGTCGCGCTGCCACCGGCGGTGACCTTCGCCGCGCCGGATGTAATCGCGGCCGAACCGCTTCTGGCTGGCGTGCGCATCGCCGTGGCCCGTGATGAGGCGTTTGCCTTCACCTATGGCGCCAGCCTGGATCTGTTGCGGGCGATGGGTGCCGAGTTGCGGTTTTTCTCGCCGATCCGTGACGCTGTTTTGCCCGAGGCGGACAGCTTGTATCTGCCGGGCGGTTATCCGGAATTGCACCATGTGGCGCTGTCGCAGAACACCTCGATGTTGGCGGCGATCCGCGCGCATCACGCGGCGGGCAAACCCTTGTTGGCGGAATGTGGCGGGATGCTTTATCTGCTCGACTCGTTGACCGATGTTGAGGGTACTCGGGCAGAGCTGGTCGGCTTGTTGAAGGGCGATGCGGTGATGCAGAAGCGCCTGGCTGCGTTGGCCTTGCAGGCGGTGGAGCTACCGGAAGGTTCACTGCGTGGGCACACTTATCATCATTCCTTGACCACCACCGAACTGACACCGATTGCCCGGGGCTTGAGCCCTAACGGCGGACGCGGGGCAGAGGCGGTTTATCGTGAGGGGCGGATGACGGCCTCTTATGTGCATTTTTATTTTCCGTCCAATCCGAAGGCGGTTGCCGCGTTGTTTGCACCCGACCTTGAGGCCGCCTTCGCTGGCAAGCCAGCTCCTACAGCGAAGAGGCCATGACCGACAACGCCTTCTCCGAAGCCGAACGCGATGCGGTCTACCGCGCCATTGGCGAACGCCGCGACATGCGCCACTTCGCCGGCGGCACGGTCGAGCCCGATTTACTGCGGCGCCTGCTCGAAGCCGCGCATCAGGCCCCGAGTGTTGGCCTGATGCAGCCCTGGCGCTTCATCCGCATCAGTGACCGCGCGCTACGCAGCCAGATCCAGGTCCTGGTGGAGCAGGAGCGCGTGCGCACCGCCGAGGCCCTGGGTGAGCGCACCGACGAGTTCATGCAGCTCAAGGTCGAGGGCATCAACGATTGCGCCGAGGTGCTGGTCGCCGCGCTGATGGACGATCGCGAACGGCATATCTTCGGTCGTCGTACCCTGCCGGAAATGGACCTGGCCTCGTTGTCCTGCGCGATCCAGAACCTCTGGCTGGCATCCCGCGCCGAAGGGCTGGGCATGGGCTGGGTCTCGCTGTTCGAGCCGCAAGCCCTGGCGGACCTGCTGGGCCTGCCGCCGGGTGCCAAGCCCTTGGCGATTCTTTGCCTGGGACCGGTCAAGGCCTTTTATCCGGCACCGATGCTGGTACTCGAAGGCTGGGCGCAGGCGCGTCCGCTGAGTGAGCTGTTGTATGAAAACTATTGGGGAGAGAGTCAATGAGTGTGGCGTTGTTGAGTGTCGCCGCGGTGGCGCTGGATGCGCTGCTGGGTGAACCCAAACGCTGGCATCCGCTGGTGGCGTTCGGCCGATTTGCCGAGCGCATCGAGCAACGTTTCAATGGCGGCGGTCGCGGCTGGCGCAGCCATGGGGTCACCGCGTGGGTGATCGCCGTGTTGCCGCTGACCCTGTTGGCCACGGCATTTTCCTGGGCGCCCTACGTCGGCTGGATCGTCGAGATTCTTGCGCTCTATTGCGCCCTGGGCATGCGCAGCCTCGGCGAGCATGTCACGCCTGTGGCGAAGGCTTTGCGCAGCGATAATCTTGAAGAAGCACGCCAACGCGTGAGTTATCTGGTCAGCCGTAAAACCAGCGATCTGGATGAAACCGCCGTCGCCCGTGCCGCCACCGAATCGGTGCTGGAAAACGGCAGTGACGCGGTGTTTGCCGCATTGTTCTGGTTTGCCGTGGCTGGCGCGCCGGGCGTGGTGCTCTACCGTTTGAGCAACACTCTGGACGCGATGTGGGGCTATCGCAACGAGCGCTTCGAGCGGTTCGGCTGGGCGGCGGCGAAGATTGACGATGTGCTCAACTACATTCCCGCGCGTCTGGTGGCGTTGACCTACGCGCTGCTGGGCAAGACCCGCCTGGCGTTGAAATGCTGGCGCACCCAGGGGCCGACCTGGGATAGCCCGAATGCCGGCCCGGTGATGGCGGCGGGTGCTGGTGCGTTGGGCGTCGAGTTGGGCGGGCCGGCGATTTATCACGGTGAACTGCATCAGCGCCCGAAGCTGGGCGAGGGCGTGCCGGCGGATGCCGACGCCATCGACCGCGGCTGGCAACTGGTCCAGCGAGGGGTATGGTTGTGGCTGCTGATTTTGTGCGTGGGGGCTGAATTTTATGCTTGAGCACGGTGGACGACTGCGCAAGGCGGCGCACGATTACGGCATTGACGAAGCCGATTGGCTCGACCTGTCCAGCGGCCTGGCGCCCTGGCCGTTTCCCGTGCCCGACATCCCGCTGCGCGCCTGGGCGCGGTTGCCGGAAACCGATGACGGCCTGGAGCAGGCGGCCTGTGACTACTACGGCACCCTGCAGGCACTGCCGGTCGCCGGCTCACAGATGGCCATCCAGTTACTGCCGCGCTTGCGCCGGGCGGGCAAGGTCGGCGTGCTGTCGCCTTGTTACGCCGAGCATGCCGAGGCGTGGCGGCGCAATGGCTACATCGTGCGCGAGGTGCTGGAGCAGGAAGTCGACTTCTTTGTCGATAGCCTCGACGTGCTGGTGGTGGTCAACCCGAACAACCCGACCGGGCTGAACCTGACGCCCGTGCGTCTGCTCGACTGGCATTCGCGCCTGGCCCCGCGCGGTGGCTGGCTGGTGGTGGACGAGGCCTTTATGGACAACACGCCGCACCTGAGCGTGGCGCCGTTTGCCCATCAGGTCGGTTTGATCGTGCTGCGCTCCTTTGGCAAGTTTTTCGGCCTGGCCGGGGTACGCCTGGGTTTTGTCCTGGCGGAGCGCCGGTTGCTCAAGCTGCTCGCCGAGCAGGTCGGGCCGTGGGCGGTCAGCGGGCCGACCCGGGTGCTCGGCCAGGCATGCCTGCGCGACACCGAAGGTCACACGCGCCAGCGCTTGCGTACCGATGAGGCCAGCGCGCGGCTGGCCACCTTGTTGACGCAATACGGCCTCGAGCCCCAGTGCGGTTGCGCCCTGTTCCAGTGGCTGAGCACCGAGCGCGCCGAACTGCTTCACGACTTCATGGCCCGGCGCGGCATTCTGCTGCGCCTGTTCACCCACAACAGCAGCCTGCGTTTCGGTCTGCCTGGCGATGAAGCCGACTGGGCACGTCTCGCTTCGGCGCTGGACGCCTACGCCAAGGAACACCCATGACCACGCTGATGGTGCAGGGCACCACCTCCGACGCCGGTAAAAGCACCCTGGTAACGGCGCTGTGCCGCTGGGTGACACGCCAGGGTGTCCGCGTGGTGCCGTTCAAGCCGCAGAACATGGCACTCAACAGCGCGGTGACCGCCGACGGTGGCGAGATCGGCCGCGCCCAAGCGGTGCAGGCCCAGGCCGCCCATCTTGAACCCCACACCGACATGAACCCGGTGCTGCTCAAACCCAACAGCGATACCGGCGCCCAGGTGATCATTCATGGTCGTGCGGTCACGACCATGAACGCCGTGGCCTATCACGACTACAAGGCTATCGCCATGCAAGCGGTGCTGGCCTCCCATGAACGCTTGAGCGCGGCCTATCCCGTGGTGATGGTCGAAGGCGCGGGCTCACCGGCCGAGATCAACCTGCGTGCTGGCGACATCGCCAACATGGGCTTTGCCGAAGCGGTGGATTGCCCGGTGGTGCTGATCGCCGACATCAATCGCGGTGGTGTTTTCGCCCACCTGGTGGGCACCCTGGAGCTGCTGTCGGCGAGTGAACAGGCGCGGGTCAAAGGCTTCATCATCAATCGTTTTCGTGGCGACATCGCGCTGCTGCAACCCGGCCTCGACTGGCTCGAGGCGCGCACCGGCAAACCGGTGATCGGCGTGCTGCCCTACGTGATGGATTTGCACCTGGAAGCCGAGGACGGCATCGATCAGCGCCAGGCCGACAAGGCCGGGCAACTGTTGAAAGTGGTGGTGCCGGTGTTGCCGCGCATCAGCAACCACACCGATTTCGATCCGCTGCGCCTGCACCCGCAAGTGGACCTGCAATTCATCGGCCCCGGCCAGGCGATTCCACCGGCCGACCTGATCATTCTTCCTGGCTCGAAAAGCGTGCGCAGCGATCTTGCGTACCTGCGTGCCAATGGTTGGGACACCGCGATTTCCCGGCATTTGCGCTATGGCGGAAAGGTCCTGGGTATTTGCGGTGGTCTGCAGATGCTGGGGGAGCAGGTGCATGATCCGCTGGGGCTGGAAGGGGCGTCGGGCTCGAGTGCGGGGTTGGGGCTGTTGGCGTTTGAAACGCAGTTGGAAGAAGAGAAGCAGCTGCGCAACGTGCGTGGGCGCCTGGCGCTGGAGAATGCTGAGGTCAGCGGTTATGAAATCCATGCTGGCGTCACTACCGGACCGGCATTGGAAAACGCTGCCGTGCAGCTCGATGACGGCCGCTGCGACGGTGCGCAAAGTCGCGACGGGCAGATTTTCGGCACTTACCTGCATGGCCTGTTCGAGTCACCAGCGGCGTGCAGTGCGCTGTTGCGCTGGGCGGGATTGCAGGATGTGCAGGACGTGGATTACCACGGGTTGCGCGAGCGGGATATCGAGCGGTTGGCGGATCTGGTGGAGAAGCATCTGGATACCGGACTGCTGCGTGAGCTCTGTGGGATTTGAGTTGGCTTTACCGGACCCTTCGCGGGCAAGCCCGCTCCTACAGTTTGACCGCGTTTCCCTGTAGGAGCGGGCTTGCCCGCGAAGGGGCCCGTCATGACACCGCACAATTTATGGAATAAACCATGCTCCAACTGATCCTCGGCGGCGCCCGTTCCGGCAAGAGTCGCCTGGCTGAAAAACTGGCAACCGACAGCCAACTCCAAGTGACCTACATCGCCACCAGCCAACCCTTGGACGGCGAAATGAACGAGCGCGTCGCCCATCACCGCGCCCGCCGTCCCGCCGAATGGGCGTTGATCGAAGAGCCGCTGGAACTGGCCCGCGTCCTGCGCGAGAACGCCAGCGCCGATCGCTGCCTGCTGGTGGATTGCCTGACGCTGTGGCTGACCAACCTGCTGATGCTGGACGATGCCGAACGCCTGAACGCCGAGCGCGAAGCCTTGCTCGACTGCCTGGCGTCGTTGCCGGGTGAAATCATTTTTGTCAGCAACGAAACCGGAATGGGGGTCGTGCCCCTGGGCGAATTGACTCGTCGTTATGTCGATGAAGCCGGTTGGCTGCATCAAGCCCTGGCCGAGCGTTGTCAGCGCGTCATCCTGACCGTTGCCGGCCTGCCCCTGACTTTGAAAGGAACTGCGTTATGAGCCCATCCTGGTGGCTGACCCCGTGCCAACCGATCGACGCCCAGGCGGTCGAACAGGCGCAAGCCCGTCAACAGCAACTGACCAAACCGGCCGGCTCTCTCGGCCAGCTTGAGGCGGTAGCGGTGCAGCTGGCCGGGCTCCAGGGGCAGGTCAAGCCGAGCCTTGATCGGTTGTGGATCGCGATTTTTGCCGGTGACCATGGTGTGGTGGCCGAGGGCGTCTCGGCCTATCCCCAGGAAGTCACCGGGCAGATGCTGCAGAACTTCGTCAGCGGCGGTGCGGCGATCAGCGTGCTGGCGCGGCAGCTGGGCGCCTCCCTGGAAGTGGTCGACCTCGGCACCGTCACCCCGTCGTTGAACCTGACGGGTGTGCGTCACCTGAACATTGGTCCGGGCACGGCGAATTTCGCCCAGGGTCCGGCGATGACCGTGGCTCAGGGCGAACGCGCCTTGCTGGCCGGTCGCGACAGTGTGCAGCGTGCCATCGCGATGGGCGCGCAACTGTTCATTGGTGGCGAAATGGGCATCGGCAACACCACGGCGGCCAGCGCCCTGGCCTGTGCCTTGCTGGATTGTCCTGTGGTGCATATGACCGGGCCCGGTACCGGGCTGGATGCGACGGGTGTCAGTCACAAAGCTCAAGTGATCGAACGTGCGTTGGCCTTGCACGGCGCCCATCGGGGCGATGCGCTGCAGACCCTGTTCAACCTCGGTGGTTTTGAAATCGCGGCACTGGTCGGCGCCTACCTGGCTAGCGCCCAGCACGGCATCGCGGTATTGGTGGACGGGTTCATCTGCAGCGTCGCGGCGTTGGTGGCGGTGCGTTTGAATCCGTCGTGCCGGCCATGGTTGTTGTTCGGTCATCGCGGAGCCGAACCTGGCCATCGTCATGTGCTGGAAACCCTCAATGCCCAACCCTTGCTGGACCTCGGGCTTCGCCTGGGCGAAGGCAGTGGCGCCGCGTTGGCCGTGCCATTGCTGCGCCTGGCCTGTGACCTGCACGGGCAGATGGCGACGTTCGCCGAAGCGGCGGTAGCGGATCGTCCGGCATGATTTTGCATCTGGATCTGTTGCGTCACGGTGAAACCGAACTCGGCGGCGGCTTGCGCGGCAGCCTCGACGACGCGCTGACGGACAAGGGCTGGGCGCAGATGCGCGAAGCGGTGGCGCAGCAGGGGCCCTGGGATCGCCTGGTCAGTTCGCCGTTGCAGCGTTGTGCGCGCTTCGCCGATGAACTGGCGGTGCAATCAGGGCTGCCGGTCGAGCTGGACAGCAACCTGCAAGAACTGCACTTCGGTGCCTGGGAGGGGCAGAGTGCCGCGGCACTGATGGAAACCGACGCCCAGGCCCTGGGTTTGTTCTGGGCGGATCCTTATGCCTTTACCCCGCCTGAGGGCGAACCGGTCACGGACTTTTCCGCGCGGGTGCTGGCGGCGGTGGCGCGTTTGCATGAGCGGTACGCCGGAGAACGTGTGCTGCTGATCAGTCATGGCGGGGTCATGCGATTATTGCTGGCCCATGCCCGGGGCCTGCCACGCGAGCAACTGCTCAATGTCGAAGTGGCGCATGGGGCGCTGTTCTCGCTGGCGGTCGAGCCCGGTGGTGTATTAAAGGAAGTGCGCTGACCATGTTGCCGTTCTGGATTGCCCTGCAATTTCTCAGCAGCCTGCCGATTCGCCTGCCGGGCATGCCGACGCCTGAGGCGCTGGGACGCTCGCTGCTGTTTTATCCGCTGGTGGGTTTGCTGTTCGGCGCGATTCTATGGGCGCTGAACTGGCTGTTGCTGGGCACGCCATTGTTGCTTCATGCGGCATTGTTGCTGGCGGTGTGGGTGCTGCTCAGCGGCGCGCTGCACCTGGACGGCCTGGCCGACAGCGCCGATGCCTGGCTGGGCGGATTCGGCGATCGTGAGCGTACATTGACGATCATGAAGGATCCACGCAGCGGGCCGATCGCAGTGGTCACACTGGTGTTGGTGTTGCTGTTGAAATTTGCCGCACTGGTGGCGCTGATCGAACAGCAGCATGCACTGGCCCTGGTCATCGTTCCCTTGATCAGTCGCAGCGCGCTGCTGGGATTATTCCTCACCACGTCCTATGTGCGTCCCGGTGGCTTGGGTCAGGCGCTGGCCGATCATCTTCCGCGCTTGGCGGGCAAGCAGGTGTTGGCGGTAAGTAGCCTGTTGTGTGTGCTGATCGCCGGTCTCAGCGCCGTATGGGCGCTGTTGCTGGCAGCGTTGATTTTCGTCTGGCTGAGGCAGGTGATGCTGCGTCGATTGGCTGGCACGACGGGAGACACGGCGGGGGCGTTGCTGGAATTGCTGGAAGTTGCGATCCTCGCAGGACTTGCACTTATCTAACCACGGGTATATACACGTATCATGCTCGACTCCCAATGTTTATGTATCAACCTGCGTCGCGCCGCCCGTGGCGTCAGCAGGCATTACGACGGCGCTCTCGATGGCTTCGGGATCAACGTTGCCCAGTATTCTTTGCTGTGCAATCTGCAGCGCCTGGATCAACCGAGTATTTCTACGCTCGCCGAGGCCATGGGGCTGGACCGCAGCACCCTGGGGCGCAATTTGCGCGTGCTGGAAGGTGAAGGCCTGGTAACGCTGGTGGAGGGCGAGGACATGCGCAACCGCATCGTCCGGCTGACCGAAGCGGGCGCTCAGCGCCTGGAAGCAGCCTTGCCGGCGTGGGAGGCGGCGCAACAGCGGTTGGTAGATCGCCTGGGCGCCGAAAAGCGCGAAACGTTACTCAAGTTGCTGGACGAACTGGCATGAAGCCGGTTTGTACGATTATAAGCGGGTATATACCCGCGACAGGAGAGCAAGAATGACCTCGATGTGGCGTACGTGCGGTTGGGTGTTGGTGGGCAGTGCGCTGATCCTGGCGTTGTCCCTGGGGGTGCGACACGGTTTCGGGCTGTTCCTGGCGCCGATGAGCGCCGAATTCGGCTGGGGGCGTGAAGTCTTCGCCTTCGCCATCGCCCTGCAGAACCTGATCTGGGGCCTGGCGCAACCGTTCACCGGCGCCCTGGCCGACCGTTTTGGCGCGGCGAAAGTGGTGCTGGTCGGCGGTGTCCTGTACGCGGCGGGGCTGGTGTGCATGGGGCTTTCCGACTCGGCGGTGACCTTGTCCCTGAGCGCCGGCCTGCTGATCGGGATCGGTCTGTCGGGCACCTCCTTCTCGGTGATCCTCGGCGTGGTCGGGCGCGCGGTGCCGCCGGAAAAACGCAGCATGGGCATGGGCATCGCCAGCGCCGCCGGTTCGTTCGGCCAGTTCGCCATGCTGCCCGGCACGCTCGGGTTGATCGGCTGGCTCGGCTGGTCCGCGGCCTTGCTGGCGCTGGGGCTGCTGGTGGCGCTGATCGTGCCGCTGGTGGGCATGCTCAAGGACAAACCGCTGCCGGTACTCGGCCACGAGCAAACCCTCTCTGAAGCGCTGCACGAGGCCTGTTCCCATTCGGGATTCTGGCTGCTGGCGTTCGGCTTTTTTGTCTGTGGATTCCAGGTGGTGTTCATTGGCGTGCACCTGCCGGCGTACCTGGTGGATCAACATCTGCCGGCGACCGTAGGCACCACGGTGCTGGCGCTGATCGGCCTGTTCAACATCTTCGGCACCTATACCGCCGGCTGGCTCGGCGGGCGCATGTCCAAGCCGCGTTTGCTCACCGCACTGTACCTGTTGCGAGCGGTGGTGATCGCGCTGTTCCTGTGGGCGCCGGTGACGACCACCAGCGCGTACCTGTTCGGGATGGGCATGGGATTGCTGTGGTTGTCGACCGTGCCCTTGACCAACGGCACCGTGGCCACCTTGTTCGGCGTACGAAACCTGTCCATGCTCGGTGGGATTGTTTTCCTGTTTCACCAGCTCGGGTCATTTCTCGGTGGCTGGCTGGGCGGGGTGGTGTATGACCGGACCGGGAGCTACGACTTGATCTGGCAGGTGGCGATTCTCTTGAGCCTGATGGCCGCGGCCCTGAACTGGCCTGTGCGTGAGCGGCCGGTGGCGCGCCTGCAAAGCCAGATGAGTGCGACATGAACAGCCTCTGGCCGCGGATCGTGCTCGTCGCTGTCTGCGCCTTGCTGCTGGCGTTGGCGTGGTGGGGCTGGCACCAGGGAGGCCTGGCGCTGATGCAGTTGGGCGGGGCATGCTAGAAGGCGGCTTGCTAGAGACTTGCTAGAAGGAAGTGAGGGCGAGTAACGTCAACCTCACAAGAATCCTCAAGGAAGTACCGATATGCTGATGCGCTGGCTGGCGGTTCCCGCGTTACTGGTAGCATTTACCGGATTGGCTCAGGCGGACGAGTGCCCGGCGCTGCTGCAAGGCTCGTTGCCCAAGTTGCGCGCCAACGAATCCATCGATTTGTGCCAGCGCTTCGCCGGCAAGCCGCTGGTGGTGGTCAATACCGCCAGCTTCTGTGGTTTTGCCCCGCAGTTCAAAAGCCTTGAGGCGCTCAATCAGCGTTACAAGGCGCAGGGGCTGGAGGTGATTGGTGTGCCGTCCAATGACTTCAAGCAGGAGTCCAAGGACGGCGCCGAGACGGCCAAGGTCTGCTACGTGAACTACGGCGTGACCTTCACCATGACCGAACCGCAGAAAGTCCGTGGCGACGATGCAACCAACCTGTTCAAGGTGCTCGCCAGACAGAGCAGTGCGCCGAAGTGGAATTTCTACAAGTACGTGGTCGATCGCCAGGGCAAGGTGATCGCCAGCTTCTCCAGCCTGACCAAGCCCGATGATCCTGAATTCATTGAGGCTGTGGAGAAGGCACTGGCTTCGCCGCCTCTGGCTGCCACGCCCTGATCGACACCCATTACCGAACCTGACGCAATCCTGTAGGAGCTGCCGCAGGCTACGATCTTTTGACTTTGATTTTTACAAACAAGATCAAAAGATCGCAGCCTGCGGCAGCTCCTACAGGTATTGCGTTATCAGGTTGAAATGAAAAAGCCCCGCCTCTGTGCCAGAGAGCGGGGCTTTTTTGCTTCGGGCGAGGGGTTCAGGCTCGCCGCACGTCATCAGAAGCGGTAGGTCGCACCGACACCGAAACCGTTCGCCCAGTTTTCATACTTGGCGCTGTAGTTCTGACGGCCATTGTTGTCGTTGACCTTGACCGACTCTTCACGCAGATACGAGTACGCCAAGTCGATGGTCAGGTCGTCGGTCGGGCTCCAGCCGGCGCCCAGGCTGAAAATCGTGCGATCGCCAGTCGGGATGCGTGGGGAGCGGTTTTCGTTGTTGGTTGGCGACTGGTCAACCGACAGACCGGTACGCAGTACCCACTGCTTGTTCAGCTGGTACGAAGCACCGATTGCGTGAGCCCAGGTGTCATGCCAGTTCTGCTCTTCAGTGATGGTGCCGAACGCTGGGTTCAAAGGAGCAGGCACGCCACTGTTCTCGACGGAGATTTCTTTCAGGCGGCTCCAGCGAGTCCAGGTGCTGCCTGCGTACAGGGTCCACTGGTCGTCCAGCTGATGAGTGACCGAAAAGTCCACGGACTCAGGGGTGGTAATGTCCAGCGAAGCATCAAACTTCTGTTGACCCAGTGAGCCGAGCGGGCTGTAGCTGAGCTTGGTGTCACCGTCGAGCTTGTATTTCACTTTCGAGTGATAGGTCAAGCCGACGCGAGTGGAGTCGGTGGCTTGAACCAGGATACCGATGTTGTAGCCCAGCGCAGTGTCGTCACCCTTGATTTTGACTTCACCGTCCGGTGCGGCCGGATTCGGGCTCAGCGACAGGTTCGATTCCAGCTTGCCGTCGATACGGTTGATGGTCGGGCCGAAGCCGATCGACACCTTGTCGTTGAAGGCATAGCTGACGGTTGGCTGGAGGGTGATGATTTGCACTTCGCTCTTGCTGCCGAAGTAACGGCCGGCAAAGCCGTTCTCGTAGTCGGTCACCAGGCCGAATGGAGCGTAGACGCCGAAACCGACCGCCCACTGGTCATCGATAGGCTTGACGTAATAGCCCATCGGCACGCCCATGAAAGGGACCATGTCACCTTTGTTGGTGCCGCCATTGCGGGCGCTGGCATCACTGATGTCAGTGTGCGCGTCGATGAATGCAACGCCGCCGGTTACTTGCTCGCGCTTGAGGCGAGACATGCCGGCAGGGTTGCCAACAACTGTGGATGCGTCATCGGCAGAAGAAGATCGCCCGGCAAAACCTGTCCCCATCCCGCTGATGCTTTGTTCGTTGAGGGCAAAGCCACTTGCGAAGATCTGGGTGGATGCCAAGGCAACGGCGAGGCTAATGGTGGTTTTGAGCATTACTTTTTTCATTATTAGAACTCCTGGTGATCACCGGGGCGAAAATTACCAACATTTTCGTCCCAGCGCCATAGGCTGTAATGCTTGATTTAGAGCGGTTTTGTAGGACAATCCGACCAGATTCGCTACCAGTTGAGCGATTTTGGATCCAGAGGTTTCAGCAGGCGACCTGATTCAGCGGTGATACACAGGTTTGCCAGGCACAGGTGAAGTCTCTCAGGCGTCCCTGGGGCTGGAAGGTCTGGCGCCAGATTCGCGCCATGCCCAGCAGGTCGTCGGCTTCGGGGAGGGGGGTGTTCTGTTCTTCGACCAGCAGCCAGGCGATGGCAGTGGCGTAACGCAGGTTGACGGTCAATTCCAGGTGCGGGCCGCTGAGGAAGGCATGCTGGCTGGCCAGGCCACGAACCAGGCTCGCGCGTTCCGGATCGAGTGCCAGGTAGTGGTCCCAAAGTGCCTGGTGGCGGGGTTCGGCGATTCGGTACAGGCCGTGTCCACGGCGGTCATGCAGGGCGGAACCAAGGGCTGACTGGCTGGCGGCGATGCCTAGCAGCAGGGATTCGGCGGTTGCGCTATGGCGTCCAAGGTAAATCAAGGTCGGACGGATCACATAACGGCACAGTTCGCTGGCAGCGATACCCATAAAACCCTCGATACATCAATTTGGCGACGAACCTGAAAGGCTTTGGCAGCGGTGAATCGACTCAGGCTCGTCGGAAGCGGAACAGGCCGCTTGAGTTGAAGTCTAGTGTCATATTCACCGCGTAAAGGACTGTTTTTAAAATATTTCCGCTGGCGAGTTATAAACCTTATATCTATCCGTGCTTAGTCGCCATGAAACGTCGGGCAACAAAAAGCCCCGCTTTTCGGGCGGGGCTTCTGGTGTTTCAGTCGTGCTGGCGTTTCAGGCCACCAGGGCCTGGCGCGTACGCTCGATCACCGCCTGCAGCGGCTCGGCGCTGGAGTACTGGTCGGGGTAAAGGCGTTCGCTGTGACGGGCGATGCCGTGTTCGTTGACCAGGGTGAAGCTGAAACAGCCTTTGCGAGCGGCCATGATCAGGCAGTTCATTGGTGCAAAAGCGTTGGTGAGGGTGCGGATGGCATCCTGGGTGTGGATTTGAGTAGACATAGTCATTGGGTGTTCCTACAAGCGACACGGATAAGAGCCGTGCAAAATTAAAACGTTCCAGTGACGACGACCACCGTTGGTCGAACGAAGAACCCGACTGGAACAAAGCAGCCAGTTTGAAGCGCTAAAAATTGGCGCGCTTGGGCTGGCAGGTAGGTACTTAGGAGGGCAGGCAACACATCGAGGGCAAAGGTTCTGGGCCCGGGGTGAAGATCCTGATCAATTTGCAGGCTGGTTCGGTCAGAGTAAGTGAGCCTGGCAACACCCTTTGCATTCGATTCAAAGGCTGTGTTGGCGCAAGATTTACCTGGAAACCATCGAGGTGGTCGATCCCGCTTGTTCGGTGGCAGTTTCCTGTTGGAAGGCTGTTCCGGGGGGATTTGTTCGACCAGAATTGACTTTCAGCTTGGTACTAACGCCGCGGATACTAACGGATCGAACAGGCAAAGGGAAGGGAGTTGGCAAAAAAACTCTGATGCCGGCTCATCTTCATGGTCCGCCGACAGCTTGGCGATACCGGGAAGCTGCCCTGTCATCGCCCGGAAAACGACCGGCGGTCATCCTCATTCGACCCGTCGCAAGCGGCCTGGGACGCGGGTTTACCGGGGGTTATCCCCAACATTCGATGAAAAACGCGCCGAAAACGCACAGCGATATAACCGTCGCGAAGGTAGTTGTGCACATTAGTTGCGCGGACTGTCACGGCGCTGTCATCCAGCCTTCAAGCGCAGTGGGTGCCTGTAACCAAAATTTAAGTCAATGAAAAACATCGCTTTTTTTAACTGGTGAAAAAATCGTCAGTTTGACTGCAGGCCCCGTTCCATAAGCCTTTGCGCGAGTTCAATGGCGGTTGTCCACTGAGTTATCCACAGCTTCTGTGGATTGTCCCGAGCGCTTGCTCTAGGACGGGCGTGCCGGGTTTTTTTTCGGCTTTACCTGTAAGAAAAAGAGAGTAGAGTGGCGCGCCTTCCGATCTGCCCACAGTGCTTTATGAAGTTTCGTACACCACCTACTTCCTTCTCCGACAAATCGTCCACGGTTGCCTCACCCAAGCGCTTTTCGATGCGGGTGGCCGAGTGGCTGCTGGACAGCCCGCGCCTGGGCGAAAGCCCGAACGTCAAACACATCGCCGGCCGTTTGCTCAAGCAACCGGCCCGTGAAGGCGTTGTCGCCGCACAGAGCCGGTTGGGGCAGCTGATGTGCCGTGAGTGCGGCAATGCCCGGGATCGCCGGATTGGCCAGGATCTCTTGCGCCAGGCGGCGCGGGCAGGGGACTTGCGCGCACAACAGGAACTGGGCCTGATCGAAGACTGAGCTGTCCAAGACCTGACGCCTTGGTTAACCTTCAGGCTTTATTTCAATGGCAGGAGTGGCTATGGCTATGGACTTGACCAGCGCATTGCTGGGGCTGGCGGGTGCGGCGCTGCCGTTGCTGGTGTTGGCCTGGCAACTGCAGCGCCGGGCGAGTACCGCCCAGGCCCAGGCGGCGCTGCTGGAAGAGCGCCTGGCCATGGCGAATCTGGCGCAGGATGGCCTGAATGCGCAGCTCGAGGCCAGTCGCGATGAAGTCGCCGATCTCGGCCAGGCCAACGCTGCCAAACAGGCGGACCTCGCCGCCGTGCGGCGTGAGGTCGAGCTGCTGCAGATCGAGCGTGACGATGCCCGCGATGCGGCCCATGCCTGGAACATCGAACGCGCAGGCAAAGACGTCGAATTGCGCCGCCTCGACGCCCAGGCGGCGTCCCTCAAGGCCGAGCTGCGTGAGCAGCAGGAAAGCCATCAGCAGCGCCTCAACGACCTGCAGGGCTCGCGAGACGAGCTGCGTGCGCAGTTCGCCGAGCTGGCGGGGAAAATCTTCGATGAGCGCGAGCAGCGGTTTGCCGAAACCAGTCAGCAGCGCCTGGGACAATTGCTCGATCCGTTGAAGGAGCGCATCCAGTCTTTTGAAAAGCGCGTCGAGGAAAGTTATCAGGCCGAAGCCCGGGAGCGTTTCTCCCTGGCCAAGGAGCTGGAGCGCCTGCAACAACTCAATCTGCGCCTGAGCGACGAAGCCACCAACCTGACCCGGGCCCTGAAAGGGCAGAAAACCCAAGGCAACTGGGGCGAGTTGATCCTCGAGCGCGTGCTTGAACATGCGGGACTCGAGAAAGGGCGCGAGTACCAGACCCAGGTCAATCTCAAGGGCCCTGACGGCGAGCGTTTCCAGCCCGACGTGATCATCTACCTGCCGGGCGACAAACAGGTGGTGGTCGACTCCAAGGTCAGCCTGACGGCCTATCAGCAATACGTAGCGGCCGAAGACGACGCCATCGGCCAGATCGCCATCAAGCAGCACGTGCTGTCCTTGCGTAATCACGTCAAAGGCCTGGCCGGCAAGGACTACAAGCGTCTCGACGGCTTGCACAGCCTGGATTTCGTCTTGCTGTTCGTGCCGATCGAAGCGGCGTTTTCCGCCGCGTTGCAGGCCGAGCCGACGCTGTTCCAGGAAGCCTTCGACCGCAACATCGTGATCGTCAGCCCGACCACGCTGCTGGCGACCCTGCGGGTCATCGACAGCCTGTGGAAGCAGGAGCGGCAAAGCCAGAACGCCCGGGAAATCGCCGAGCGGGCCGGGTGGCTGTACGACAAGTTCGTGCTGTTCATCCAGGACCTGGACGAAGTCGGCAATCGCCTGCAGCAACTGGACAAGGCCTACAGCTCGGCGCGCAACAAGCTGACAGAAGGCCGCGGCAATCTGGTCAGCCGCAGCGAACAGCTCAAGTTGCTGGGTGCGCGGGCGAGCAAGAGCCTGCCGGCGGATTTGCTGGAGCGGGCAATGACCGATGTGGATGGGTTGGTCGAGTTGCCGGAATAAAACATCAAAAGATCGCAGCCTTCGGCAGCTCCTACAGGGCTGAGATCTCTGTTGTTACAACGGCAAATGCCGACTCAACAACGCCCGCAACGCCGCCGGTTTCACCGGTTTGGCCAGGTAGTCGAGCCCCGCCGCGTGTACCTGGGCCATGGTCTCGGGTCGGCCGTCGGCGCTGATCACCACGCCGGGCACCGGCTCGCCCAGGCGGGTGCGCAGCCAGGCCATCAACTCGGTGCCGGTTTCGCCATCGTCCAGGTGGTAATCCACCAGCGCCAGTTGCGGGCGCAACCCATCGCCGAGCAGCGCCATGCACTCCTGGCGGTTACGCGCGGTCCAGACCTGGCACCCCCAGCGGGTGAGCAGGCTGTTCATGCCGATCAGGATGCTGTCTTCATTGTCGACGCACAGCACGTGGGCGCCGCTGGGCAACTTGCCATTGAGTTCGGCCGCCTTGGCCGGCAGCGCGGCTTGCGCGCGGGCCAGGGGCACGCTGACGCTGAACACGCTGCCACGCCCCGGCCACGAGCGCACGCGCAACTTGTGCCCCAACACGCGACAGAGTCCGTCGGCGATCGCCAGCCCCAGCCCAAGACCCTTCTCGGCGCGGGTCTGGTGGCTGTCCAGGCGTTTGAATTCTTCAAAGATCACCTGTTGCTTGTCTTCCGGAATGCCGGGCCCACGGTCCCAGACTTCCAGGCACAACTCACCCTGGCGACGGCGCACGCCCAGCAGTATCGGCCCTTTGGCATAGCGGAAAGCGTTGGTCAGGAAGTTCTGCAGGATGCGCCGCAACAGTTTGATGTCGCTGTCGATGCGCAACGTACTGCTCCTGACGCGAAACTCCAGCCCCTGGTCCCGCGCCAGCGCCTTGAATTCGGCACCGAGAGTGTCGAACAGCTCATTGAGCGCGAACGGCTTGGCATCCGGATTGATCTTGCCATTTTCCAGGCGGGAAATATCCAGCAGATCGCTGATCAGGTCTTCGGCCGAACGCAGCGAACTGTCCAGGTGCTGGACCAGTTTTTGCGCCTCGCTGGACAAGCCGTCGTCCTGGTGGGAAAGGGCGGCGGAGAACAGGCGCGCGGCGTTCAACGGTTGCATGAGGTCATGGCTCACGGCCGCGAGGAACCGGGTTTTCGACTGGTTCGCGGCCTCGGCGGTGCCCTTGGCCTCGGTCAGTGCCACGTTGAGTTGCGACAGCTCGTGGGTGCGCTCGGTGACGCGCTGTTCCAGGCCCTCGTTGGCTTCGGTCAGCGCCTGCTCGGCTTCGCGGAACGCGGTAATGTCGGTGAAACTCATGACGAAGCCGCCACCGGGCATCGGGTTGCCGATCAGCTCGATCACCCGGCCGTTGGGGAACAGCCGTTCGGAGGTGTGGGCGCGGCCCTGGCGCATCCAGTGCAGGCGGCGGGCGACGTGCACTTCCGCTTCACCGGGGCCACACAAACCGCGCTCGGCGTTGTGGCGGATGATGTCGGCAATCGGCCGGCCGACGCTGATCAGGCCATCCGGGTAGTTGAACAGCTCCAGGTAGCGACGGTTCCAGGCCACCAGTTTCAGCGACTGGTCGACCACGCTGATGCCCTGGGTGATGTTCTCGATCGCCCCTTGCAGCAGCGCGCGGTTGAACTGCAGCACTTCCGAGGCTTCGTCGGCGATGCGCACCACGTCCTCAAGCTGCATTTCCCGGCCTTCAATGGCGGCTTTTACCACCGCGCGAGTCGATGAGGCCCCCAGCACACCGGCGAGCAGGCGTTCAGTGTGGGCGATCCATTCACCGTCGGCGTTCTGGTTCGGATTGAAGCCTTTGCCCTGGCGGTAGGCAAAACGGATGAAGCTCTGCCGGGCGCGTTCTTCGCCGACGAAGCGTGCGGCCAGTTGCAGCAGATCGTTGATCTGTACCGCGAGCATCGAGCGGGCGCTGGGCCGGGCGCTGATTTCCTGGCCGATGAAGCGGCCGGCCTGCCAGTGCTCCGACACGCGGGTGCGAGACAGCACCGAGACCCAGGCGAACAGCGTGAAGTTACCGGCCAGGGACAGCACCACGCCCTGGGTCAGCGGGGTGATCGGCAGGTTCAGCGGGTTGCTGTGCAGCCAAGCCAGGCCCGGGAAGCTGTTCAGGGACAAGCCGAGGCTGTGGGCGGCGATCGGCAGGATCAGCGTGTAGAACCACAGGAATGTACCGGCGGCGAGGCCGGCGAATACGCCGCGGCGGTTGGCCTGTTTCCAGTACAGAGCGCCGAGCATCGCCGGCGCCAGTTGCGTCACGGCAGCGAAGGCGATCTGGCCGATGGTCGCCAGGCTGGCGGTCGATCCCAGCAGGCGATAACTGACGTAGGCCAGGAGCAGGATGACCACGATGCTCACCCGGCGCACCGACAGCATCCACTGGCGGAACACCTCGAACGGGCGCTCGGCATTGTTGCGGCGAAGCAGCCAGGGCAGCAGCATGTCGTTGGAGACCATGGTCGACAGCGCCACGCTGGCTACGATCACCATGCCGGTGGCCGCCGATGCGCCGCCGATGAAGGCCAGTAGCGCCAGGGCAGGATGCGCCTGGGCCAAGGGCAGGCTGATCACGAAGGAGTCGGGCAGCACCGAACTGGGCAGCAACATCTGCCCCGCCAGCGCGATCGGCACCACGAACAAAGCCGCCAGGGCCAGGTAGGCCGGGAACACCCATTTGGCCAGGCGCAGATCCTGCGGGTCGATGTTCTCGACCACGGTGACGTGGAACTGCCGCGGCAGGCAGATGATCGCCATCATCGCCACGCCGGTCTGCACCACCATGGATGGCCAGTTGATGGTTTCCTTCCAGTATTCTTCGAGGCGCGGGGCGAGCATGGCCTGGTCGAACAGATCGTCGAAGCCGTCGTACAGGCCGAAGGTCACGTAGGCGCCCACCGCCAGGAACGCGAACAGCTTGACCAGCGACTCGAACGCAATCGCCAGCACCATGCCGCGGTGGTGTTCCGTGGCGTCGAGGTTGCGTGTGCCGAAGACAATGGTGAACAGCGCCAGGACCAGAGACACCACCAGCGCGGTGTCTTGCGCACGAACCCCCATGGCGTCGGCACCGGCACCGATCAACAGGTTTACCCCGAGCACGATGCCCTTGAGCTGCAACGCGATGTAGGGCAGCACGCCGACCAGGCAGATCAGTGCCACTACCACCGCCAGGGATTGCGATTTGCCATAACGCGCGGCAATGAAGTCGGCAATCGAGGTGATGTTCTCCTGCTTGCTGATCATCACCATTTTCTGCAGGACCCACGGCGCGCCGATCAACAACAGGATCGGCCCGAGGTAGATCGGCAGGAAGGACCAGAGCTGCTCGGCGGCCTGACCCACCGCGCCGAAGAATGTCCAGCTGGTGCAGTAGACCGCCAGCGACAGGCTGTACACCCAGGCTCGCACCCGCGGCGGCAGGGGCGCGCTGCGACGGTCGCCGTAGAAGGCGATGGCGAACATGATGGCCATATAGGCCAGGGCGACGACGGCAATCAGCCCGCTGGACAGCGACATGGGAACTCCAGGCAACCAAAGACACCCGAGCCTCCCGCCCGGACAGACAGTCTCGCACGATGACAGGGGTTAGTCAGTGTCGACCAAGGTCGTGGCCCAAGGTCGCGGCGTTGCGGGGTGTCGCAGGGATAAGGCCTTTGGATCTCGGGTGTCTGACCGGGCCTCTTCGCGAGCAAGCTCGCTCCTACAGGGGGCCGCGATCCCTTGTAGGAGCGAGCTTGCTCGCGAAGGCGGCTTTATTGACCCAACGCTATCTCGATCAACCGATGCAGCTCCTCACTCTCCAGCGGCGCCTCGGAAAACAGGATGCGAAACACGATAGGCGCCGCCACCATGTTGATCAGCCGATCGACCCCTGGCTTCGGCTGATCCGGATAGCGATCCAGAATCACCTGCAATTGCCCGCCAATGATGGTCGCGCAATAGCTCGGCTTCAGGCTCGCTTGCACATCGCGCAGCATGTTGCGACCAGGCGCGGAACTCATCTCGTCCAGGTACTGATCCGCCCAGGCTCGCACATCGCCCGCCAGGCTGCCGGTGTTGGCCGACTCGGTTTCCGGCTGCATACGGGCCAGGGCGACGTCCGCCAGCAGCGCCGACAAATCGCCCCAGCGCCGATAGATGGTCGAAGGCGTGACGCCCGCGCGCGCGGCAATTTGCGGCACGGTGACGCTGGCGCGATCCTGCTCTTCGAGCAGTTCGCGCACGGCGGTATGGATCGACTCCTGAACCCGGGCGCTGCGGCCGCCGGGGCGTAAAGTGGGTGCTGTCATCGCATGTTTCCTGTTTCGCGGGCCCTGTAGGGCCATGCAGCGGACCTTAACACAAAGAATTTGCTTTAAGCGGCACTCGGTAGCACACTCCGCAAAAGCAAAAAATTAGCTTTTGCGGAGTGTGCCCATGTCCAGTTCTCATTCAAACCGTGCAAGCCTGTGGTTCCTGGCAATCACCCTGCTCGGTTTCCTGGCTGCCTCCACGGCGCCAACGCCCTTGTATCACTTGTATCAGGAGCAGCTGCAGTTTTCTGCCGCCATGCTTACCCTGATTTTCGGCGTGTATGCCCTCAGCCTGCTGGCCGCGCTGCTGACGGTGGGTTCGCTCTCGGATTACCTGGGGCGCAAGCCGGTGATTTTCACGGCTGTCGTGCTCAACAGCGTGGCGATGCTGTTGTTCATTTACGCCGATAGCGTCGCCTGGCTGATCGGTGCCCGGGTGCTGCAAGGTTTCGCCACCGGCATGGCGACCGCCGTGCTCAGTGCCACCTTGCTCGACGTCGATCGCCAGCAGGGTCCGCTGATCAACAGTGTTGCACCGTTGCTCGGCATGGCCATGGGCGGCATGGGTTGCGGCCTGCTGGCGGAGTTTGCGCCCGCGCCCCTGCAGTTGACCTACTGGCTGTTGCTGGCCCTGTTTGTGTTGCAGGCCGTGTATGTCTGGCGTTTGCCAGAGAGCGTATCGCCCCAGGCCGGGTCATGGGCATCGTTGCGCCCGACACTGCATGTCCCCGTGCAAGCGCGCGCGACCCTGTGGCGGGTCTTGCCGCTCAATGTGGCGACCTGGGCGCTCGGCGGTTTTTACGCATCGCTGGCGCCGTCGCTGGTGCGTACAGCCACGGGTTCGACCTCGAACCTGATTGGCGGGGCAACGGTGGCAGCCTTGACCTTGACCGGTGCTGCGATGATTTTCACCCTGCGCAATCAACCCGCCAGCAAGGCGCTGCAACTGGGCACAGGCTTGCTGCCGACCGGGATCGTGCTGATCCTGCTGGGCGTGCACAATGCCAGTTTGCACCTGTTTTTCCTTGGCACACTCGTCGCCGGCTGCGGCTTCGGTGCGGGATTTCTCGGTGCCGTGCGCAGCCTGGTGCCGCTGGCCTTGCCCCATGAACGGGCCGGATTGATGTCGGCGTTTTATGTGCTCAGTTACCTGGCGTTCTGCCTGCCGTCGTTCCTGGCTGGGAACCTGACGCATACGTTCGGCCTGGTGGCGACTGCCGATGGTTATGGTGCGGGGCTGATCGTCCTGTCCATCGGCGCCATGCTGATGGCGTGGCGCCAGCGCACGGGGAATGATTGTTTATCTGCAAAATAGATAACAGTTAGAGATATTACCCGTTATATCGATATTCGATCCGGATCTATGATGGGCTCCACCTCACCCGAGGAGAGGAGTTCGCCATGACATGCCCCGACACCATCAAGCCCGGTATCAAACCGTTCAGTCATTTGCAGCACCCGCGCGAGGTCATTCGCCAGTTCACCCCTAACTGGTTCGCCGCCACCATGGGCACCGGCGTGCTGGCCTTGGCGCTGGCGCAATTGCCCGTTGCCAATCCCGTTCTGCACGTCATTGCCGAAGGGCTTTGGCTGTTCAATATTTTTTTGTTCCTGTTGTTTACCCTGCTGTACGCGGCGCGCTGGGCGCTGTTTTTCGATGAGGCGCGGCGGATTTTCGGCCACTCCACGGTTTCGATGTTTTTCGGCACCATCCCCATGGGCCTGGCGACCATCATCAACGGCTTCCTGGTGTTCGGCTTGCCGCGCTGGGGCGACGGCGTGATTGCCCTGGCCGAGACGTTGTGGTGGCTGGATGTGGCGATGTCGCTGGCGTGCGGCGTACTGATTCCCTACCTGATGTTCACCCGCCAGGAGCACAGCATTGACCAGATGACAGCCGTTTGGCTGTTGCCGGTGGTCGCGGCGGAAGTGGCGGCGGCCAGCGGTGGCCTGTTGGCGCCGCATCTGGTCGATGCCCATTCGCAACTGGTGATGCTGGTGACCAGCTACGTGCTCTGGGCATTTTCCCTGCCGGTGGCGTTCAGCATCCTGACGATTCTGCTGCTGCGCATGGCGCTGCATAAACTGCCCCACGAAAACATGGCCGCTTCGAGCTGGCTGGCGCTCGGGCCGATTGGCACCGGTGCCTTGGGCATGTTGCTGTTGGGCGCCGATGCGCCGGCAATCTTCGCCCCCAACGGTCTGTCGGGCGTCGGTGAAATTGCGGCGGGGCTGGGCCTGGTCGCCGGGATCACGCTGTGGGGCTTTGGCCTGTGGTGGATGCTGATGGCCGTGCTGATCACCCTGCGTTATCTGCGCGCCGGTATCCCTTTCAATCTTGGCTGGTGGGGTTTCACCTTTCCGTTGGGCGTCTATTCTCTGGCAACGTTGAAACTGGCCAGCGCGCTGCACCTGACGTTTTTCAGTGTTTTCGGGTGTGTGCTGGTGAGCCTGCTGATCGTGATGTGGCTGATCGTCGCCAAGCGTACGGTGCAAGGTGCGTGGCGCGGCGAGCTGTTTGTCTCGCCGTGCATTGCAGGATTGAAGAAATAACCGGCAAAGATTAGGTAATGTGTGGCCTGGATCGACGTGCGACATTCCAATCACTGTATCCACGCCACTCGTTACCCACTCTTAAGCTTCAGGGACACATGGAAGATGAGTCACCCTTCACAGTTCACCTTGCTGCGCACCCGGCGTTTCCTGCCGTTCTTCGTGACCCAGTCCCTCGGGGCGTTCAACGACAACATCTTCAAGCAGTCGTTGATCCTCGCCATCCTGTACAAGCTGTCGATCGAAGGCGACCGTTCCATCTGGGTCAACCTGTGTGCGCTGCTGTTCATCCTGCCGTTTTTCCTGTTCTCGGCGCTGGCCGGGCAGTTCGGCGAGAAGTTCGCCAAGGACGCGCTGATCCGCCTGATCAAGCTTGGAGAAATCGTCATCATGGCGGTGGGCGCGGTGGGCTTCCTGTTCGACCACCTGTCGTTGATGCTGGTGGCGCTGTTCGCCATGGGCACGCACTCGGCGCTGTTCGGGCCGGTGAAGTATTCGATCCTGCCCCAGGCCCTGCATGAAGACGAACTGGTTGGGGGCAACGGCCTGGTGGAAATGGGCACCTTCCTGGCGATCCTGGCCGGGACCATCGGCGCCGGCATCATGATGTCGTCCAGTCATTACGCGCCGATCGTGTCCACCGCGATCATTGCCATCGCCGTCCTCGGTTACCTGGCCAGCCGCGGTATTCCGCGGGCGGCAGCGGCCACGCCGCAGATGCGCCTGAACTGGAACATCTTCAGCCAGTCCTGGGCCACGCTGAAACTGGGCCTGGGGCAGACCCCGGCGGTGTCGCGTTCGATTGTCGGCAACTCATGGTTCTGGTTTGTCGGGGCGATCTACCTGACGCAGATCCCGGCCTATGCCAAGGAGTGGATGCACGGCGACGAAACCGTGGTGACCTTGATCCTCACGGTGTTCTCGGTCGGTATCGCCGTGGGGTCGATGCTTTGTGAAAAGCTTTCCGGGCGCAAAGTCGAAATCGGCCTGGTGCCGTTCGGCTCATTTGGGCTGACCGTGTTTGGCCTGTTGCTGTGGTGGCATTCCGGCGGGATTCCCGACAGTGCCCTGGGCCATGGCTGGATCGAGATTCTCGGTTTCGGCCACACCTGGCTGGTGTTGCTCGACATCCTCGGCCTCGGGGTTTTCGGCGGTTTCTACATCGTGCCGCTGTATGCCCTGATCCAGTCGCGTACTGCCGAGCACGAACGGGCTCGGGTGATCGCCGCCAACAACATTCTCAACGCGCTGTTCATGGTGGTGTCGGCGATTGTCTCGATCATCCTGCTGAGCATGGTCAAGCTGTCGATCCCGCAGTTGTTCCTGGTGGTGTCGTTGCTCAATATCGGGGTCAACGCCTACATCTTCAGGATCGTGCCCGAGTTCACCATGCGTTTCATGATCTGGCTGCTCAGCCATTCCATGTACCGCGTGGAGCATCGCAACCTGGACCTGATTCCCGATGAGGGGGCGGCGTTGCTGGTGTGCAATCACGTGTCGTTCGTCGATGCCTTGCTGATTGGCGGTGCGGTACGCCGGCCGATCCGCTTCGTGATGTACTACAAGATCTATAACCTGCCGGTGCTGAATTTCATCTTCCGCACTGCGGGGACCATCCCGATCGCGGGCCGTCAGGAAGACATCCAGATCTACGAAAAGGCCTTCACGCGCATTGCGCAATATCTGAAGAACGGCGAGTTGGTGTGCATCTTTCCCGAGGGCAAATTGACCGCCGATGGCGAGATCGACGAGTTCAAGGGCGGGCTCACGCGCATTCTCGAAGAAACCCCGGTGCCGGTCATTCCCCTGGCATTGCAGGGCTTGTGGGGGAGCTTCTTCAGTCGCGATCCGGGCAAGGGCCTGTTCCGCCGGTTGTGGTCGCGGGTGACGTTGGTGGCAGGGCCGGAGGTGGCCGTTGAGGCGGCGCAGCCGGCGAGGCTGCAGGCCATGGTGGGTGAGTTGCGTGGCGCGGTGCGGTAGGTCCGAAGAGGTAGGAGGTCGTCGCGATGGCGACCTCATAGGCGACCCATCGCTCACGGCTATACCCGATCTACTGTGGGAGCTGGCCTGCCGGCGATGGCGCCCGCAAGACCAACACAAGGTCGCCTCGAGTCACCCCGCCATCGTCAAGCGATTCCGCCCCTCGCGCTTGGCGACGTACAGCGCACTGTCGGCCCTGCGTAACAGGCTCTCGGCGGATTCTCCCGGCAGCAGGGTCGAGCAGCCGAGGCTGACCGTCAGCTCGACCGTGCAGCCATCGGCCGGATAATCCTCGGTCTGCGCTGCGCATCGCAGGCGTTCGCCGACCAGGGCCGCCGCTTCCCGGCTGGTGTTGGACAGCAAAATCAGGAACTCTTCGCCGCCGTAGCGAAACACCATGTCGACGTTGCGCAACTGATTCTTGATCGAGGCGGCCACGGCCTTGAGCACGTCATCACCAGCGCCGTGCCCATGGGTGTCGTTGATCTGCTTGAAGTGATCGATGTCCAGCATCAACAAGGACAAGGGTTGCATATGCCGTCGTGCCAGCTCGATTTCCCGCTGCAGCGTCTGGTCCATGGCGATGCGATTGCCGGTGTCCGTCAGCGGGTCACGCAACGCACTTTGGGTGGCGGCGCGGTACAGCAATGCGTTGCGCATCGGGAACAGCAGGGCGGCCAGCAGGGATTCCAGATGGCCCTGTTCCTGCTCGCTGAAACGCTGGTTGCGGCGAAAGACCAGTTCGCCCAGGTGCTCGCCTTCGTGGCTCAGGCTGTAGCTGATCGAGTGGTGGCCCCGCAGGCCGAATTCCAGGCGCAAGTCACTGCTCTTGTGCTGATAGCTCAAGGCATCAAGGGGTACCAGTCGTTGGATTTCGCGGTAGAACAGCCCGAGTATGCGTTGCGGCTCAAGGCTGGTTTGCAGCTGCAGGTTCAATTGCTGGCGCAACTGCGCAAGGCTGACGGGCCTCTCCAGAATCGGCGGCTGCTGACCAAAACCCAGGCGTTGCAATTTGGCGCTGTCGAAGTCAATTGCGTTGGTCTGGGAAGGTGGTTTCATATGGCGTGCGCCCTTGAGCAGTAAGGCTGTCTTACAAGCTGGGGGCGAGCAGTCTCAGGCTGCGCGTCATACTGGTCCGTCAGTCCCGTAGGACATTTCGTACAAGCTTAATCTGCTTTATCGCAGATTAGTAATCTGCGATTTGGCATCGCCCCCTCTGCTTTTCCGCAGCTAGTCGGGACAAATTCAGAGCGAAAGTCGTGCCATTTACCGGTTTTTATAAAAAATCGTTATGAATCAAAAGCTTGAATGTTGGTGAGGTTTGCGAAGGACAATGTGCGACGGTTGTTTGACTGAAGTGGCGCTGTCGCTGGAGTGCCGCGTCGGGAAGCCGACGCGGCACAAATGCGACGTACGGTACTACTGGGCGTTGAATGCCTGGCCGTTGATACCGGTGCTGTCCGGGCCCATCAGGTAGAGGTAGACCGGCATGATCTCCTCGGGGGTCGGGTTGTTCAGCGGATTTTCACCCGGATACGCCTGGGCGCGCATGCTGGTGCGGGTGGCCCCCGGGTTGATGCTGTTGGAGCGCACAGGCGCCACGGTGTCGACTTCGTCGGCCAGGGTTTGCATCAGGCCTTCGGTGGCGAATTTCGAGACGCCGTAAGCACCCCAATACGCGCGACCCTTGCGGCCGACGCTGCTGGAAGTGAACACCACCGAGGCATCCTGGGACAGCTTGAGCAGGGGCAGCAGGGTGCTGGTCAACATGAACATGGCGTTGACGTTGACCTGCATGACGCGCATGAAGTTTTCGCCGGACAGCTGTTCGATCGGGGTGCGCGGACCGATGATCGACGCGTTGTGCAGCAAACCGTCGAGGTGGCCGAATTCGCCCTCGATCATCGCGGCCAGCTCATCGTATTGATGGGGCAGGGCGGTTTCCAGGTTGAACGGGATGACGGCTGGTTGCGGATGGCCGGCGGCTTCGATCTCGTCGTAGACCTGGGTCAGGTTGGCTTCGGTCTTGCCCAGCAACAGCACGGTGGCACCATGGGCGGCATAGGTTTTGGCGGCGGCGGCACCAATGCCACGACCGGCGCCGGTGACCAGGATGACCCGGTCCTTGAGCAGATCGGGGCGGGCGGAATAATCAAACATAAAAACCTCAACCAATCAGAATACGAGCGTCCGTTACGCGGTCCCTTGTAGGAGCTTGATTGCCAGCGAAGGCGGCCAAAAGATCGATGCAAATTTCAGGGGCCTCTTCGCTGGCAAGCCAGCTCCTACAAAAAAACTTCAGCAGCCACAGAGGGCGCTATCGAGCACCTTGCGCAACTCCAGCGGATGATCGACCACCACATCCGCACCCCAATGCCGCGGATTGTCGTCCGGGTGGATATAACCGAACGTCACGGCGGCCGTCTTCGTGCCGGCATCGCGCCCCGATTCGATATCGCGCAGGTCATCGCCCACGAACAGCACGCTGGCCGGGTCGAGGTCGAGCATCTTGCAGGCGAGGACCAGCGGCTCCGGGTCAGGCTTGCTGTTTTTCACGTGATCCGGGCAGATCAGCAGCGCCGAGCGCTCGGCCAGCCCCAGCTGCTGCATGATCGGCTCGGCGAAACGCAGCGGCTTGTTGGTGACCACGCCCCAGATCAGGTTGGCTTTCTCGATGTCGGCCAGCAGTTCGCCCATGCCGTCGAACAGCTTGCTGTGCACCGCGCAACCCACCAGGTAGCGCTCGAGAAACTCCAGGCGCAATTCCTCGAAGCCCGGCGACTCCGGGTCCATGGCGAAGGTCACAGCGACCATTGCCTTGGCACCGCCGGAGATTTCGTCGCGGATGTGCTTGTCGTTGATCGGTGGCAGACCACGGTCGGCACGCATCGCCTGGCAAATCGCAATGAAGTCCGGCGCGGTGTCGAGCAGGGTGCCGTCCATGTCGAAAAGAACTGCTCTGATACGCATCGGCTTACTCCTCGCGCAGGGTCTGGATCATGTAGTTGACGTCCACGTCGGACGCCAGTTTGTAATGCTTGGTCAGCGGGTTATAGGTCAGGCCGATGATGTCCTTGACGGTCAGGCCGGCCATGCGGCTCCAGGCACCGAGCTCGGAAGGGCGGATGAATTTCTTGAAGTCGTGGGTGCCGCGTGGCAACAGCTTCATGATGTATTCGGCGCCGACGATGGCGAACAGGTACGCCTTCGGGTTGCGGTTGATGGTGGAGAAGAACACCTGGCCGCCCGGCTTGACCATACGGAAACAGGCGCGGATCACCGAGGACGGGTCCGGCACGTGCTCGAGCATTTCCAGGCAGGTGACCACGTCGAACTGCTCCGGCATCTCCTCGGCCAGGGCTTCGGCGGTGATCTGCCGATATTCGACGTTCACGCCCGATTCCAGCTGATGCAGTTGAGCGACCGCCAGTGGCGCTTCGCCCATGTCGATGCCGGTCACGGTCGCGCCGCGCTGGGCCATGGCTTCACTGAGGATGCCGCCGCCGCAACCGACGTCGAGGACTTTCTTGCCGGCCAGGCTGACGCGTTCGTCAATCCAGTTGACCCGCAGCGGGTTGATGTCGTGCAGCGGTTTGAATTCGCTCTCGCGGTCCCACCAGCGATGGGCCAGGGCTTCGAATTTGGCGATTTCGGCGTAGTCGACGTTGCTCATGGTTTAAGTCCTCTAAAACTTGAAAAATCCTGTAGCCCCGGGGTTGAGTCCGGGGGACTTACGATTCTTTGCGGCCGCTGATGCGCTGGCCCCAGGCCTTGGCGGTGGCGACGAGTTGCTGTTCGTCCATCCGTGTCAGGCGGCGGTCGTCGAGCAGTTGCTTGCCCGCGACCCAAAGGTGTTTCACGCAATCGCGGCCTGATGCATATATAAGCTGCGAAACCGGATCGTAGACTGGCTGCTGGGCCAGGCTCGAGAGGTCGAAGGCGACGATGTCGGCGGCCTTGCCGACTTCCAGCGAGCCGACCTCGGCTTCGATCCCCAGTGCGCGGGCACCGTTGAGGGTGGCCATGCGCAGGGCGCTGTGGGCGCTGAGAGCCGTTGCCGAGCCCGCGACGGCCTTGGCCAGCAGGGCGGCGGTGCGGGTTTCGCCCAGCAGGTCCAGGTCATTGTTGCTGGCGGCGCCGTCGGTGCCGATGGCGACGTTGACCCCGGCCTGCCACAAGCGCTCCACCGGGCAGAAACCGCTGGCCAGCTTCAGGTTCGACTCGGGGCAGTGAATGACATGGGTGTTGCTTTCTACCAGCAACGCCAGGTCTTCCTCGCTGATCTGGGTCATGTGAACCGCCTGGAAGCGCGGCCCCAGCAAGCCCAGGCGCGCCAGGCGGGCCAGCGGGCGTTCACCGCGCTGTTCGAGCGCTTGCTGCACTTCGAAGGCGGTTTCATGCACGTGCATGTGGATCGACGCGTCCAGTTCTTCGGCGATCACCCGGATTTTTTCCAGGTTTTCATCGCCCACGGTGTAGGGTGCATGGGGGCCGAAGGTGATTTTGATGCGATCGTGATGCTTGAGGTCGCCAAACAGCTCGACGCCCTGGCGGATCGCCTCGTCCGCGGTGCTGGCGCCCGGGATCGGGAAGTCGAGGATCGGAATGGCGATTTGTCCGCGGATGCCGCTGTTATGTACGCGCTCGGTGGCAACCTTCGGGAAGAAATACATGTCAGAGAAACAGGTGATGCCACCCTTGAGTTGCTCGGCGATGGCCAGGTCCGTGCCGTCGCGGACGAAATCCTCGTCGACCCACTTGGCTTCGGCCGGCCAGATGTGGTTTTCCAGCCAGGTCATCAGCGGCAGATCGTCGGCCAGGCCACGGAACAGGGTCATTGCCGCATGCCCGTGGGCGTTGATCAGGCCGGGGCTGAGCAGGATGTCCGGCAATTCGCGCACTTCGGTTGCGTTAAGCTGCAGGGCAGCGCTGCGTGGACCGATGAAGGCGATGCGCCCGTCGCGGATGCCCAGGGCATGATCCTTGAGCACGACGCCAGCGGGTTCGACGGGTACCAGCCAGGTCGGCAGCAACAACAGATCGAGCGCAGGGGCAGTGTTCGGCATCGAGGATCGGTTCCAGTGCTTTTGTAAAGGATGGCGAAGTATACCCGAGCGTCTTCGCCGGGGGATCGCTATAATCGGCGGCTTTTGTTTCTGACTGCGGGGTGTTTGATGCGCGATCGACTGTTGGCTGCTGAGAAGGTGAAGGCCATCGATTGGCGTGATGGCACCCTGTACCTGCTGGATCAGCGAGTTTTGCCGTTCGAGGAAACCTGGATCGCCTGCACCAGCGCGGCGGCAGTGGCCGAAGCCATTCGCTCGATGGTAGTGCGCGGCGCGCCGGCCATTGGCATCAGTTCCGCCTATGGCGTTGTGCTGGCAGCGCGCGCCCGGTTTGCCGAGGGCGGCCACTGGCAGGCGGCGCTGGAGGAAGATTTTGCGCTGCTCGCCGATTCCCGTCCGACCGCGGTCAACCTGTTCTGGGCCCTTGGGCGCATGCGCGAGCGTCTGGATCGCCTGAAAAAACACGCAGATCCGCTGTCCGTGCTGGAAGCCGAGGCCCTGGCCATTCATGAAAGCGACCGCGAAGCCAACCTGACCATGGCGCAACTGGGCGTCGACCTGATCCGCAAGCACCAGGGCAACGCCCAGGCGATCATGACCCATTGCAACACCGGCGCACTGGCCACCGGTGGGTTCGGCACGGCGCTGGGGGTCATTCGCGGTGCCTTTATCGAGGGCATGGTCGAGCGCGTGTATGCCAGCGAAACCCGTCCATGGTTGCAAGGCTCCCGACTGACGGCCTGGGAGCTGGCCAACGAAGGCATTCCGGTGACCCTGCATGCCGACTCCGCCGCGGCGCATATCATGAAGATAAAGGGCGTCACCTGGGTCGTCGTCGGCGCAGATCGAATCACCGCCAATGGTGACGTGGCCAACAAGATCGGCACCTATCAGATGGCGGTCAATGCCATGCACCACGGGGTGCGTTTCATGGTGGTGGCGCCAAGTTCGACCATCGACATGAACCTGGCCAGTGGCGACGACATCGTGCTCGAGGAGCGCGATGGGCGCGAGCTGCTGGAGGTAGGTGGCCAGCGGCTCGGCGCCGATGTCGATGCGTTCAACCCGGTGTTCGACGTAACCCCGGCGGACCTGATCGATGCGATCGTCACCGAAAAAGGCATCGTCGAGCGGCCGGATACGGCGAAAATGACCCAGTTGATGTGCCGCAAGCGCCTGCATTGATGGTCGTGGCGTTCGAACGGACGCCATCGCCAGCAGGCTGGCTCCCACAGGGTTTGTGATCGACACAGATCCCTGTAGGAGCGGGCTTGCCCGCGAAGAGGCCCTGAAAGACAGTGAATCAGCCTGAATCAACCCCCCAATTCAGCATTCAACTCGGCTCTAAGCCTCTCTGATCCCCTTCAAGCCTGTCATCGGTCAACTAACTATGCTCCATGCGCATCAGGGGGATAGGTGCGTGGCGGCTCTTGTGATAACATCCGGCGGTTTCCAAGGTTGTCCTGCGGGGCGACCTTTACTGCGCAGATCCATGGCATAACTCGTTGATTTGTCGTAAGTCGGTGCACGGCACTCAGCCTGCAGCGGCGAGCTTCGTTCGTCCCATATGGATGTGACGAAGTTTCACCAGAAAAAGGAATCAGGCTTCTCATGGGCGAACTGGCCAAAGACATCCTCCCGGTCACTATCGACGACGAGCTGAAGCAGTCCTATCTCGACTACGCGATGAGCGTCATTGTCGGGCGGGCACTGCCGGATGCGCGCGATGGCTTGAAGCCCGTGCACCGGCGCGTGCT
>Ga0160432_100195_pt1 | contig 53226 bp, 43 predicted proteins | sample HID1971M_E0MG_FD_108250 | JGI IMG/M metagenome (GOLD analysis project Ga0160432, IMG submission 108250) | Enriched millipede-associated microbial communities from UW Madison campus, WI, USA - HID1971M_E0 MG | ecosystem: Host-associated > Arthropoda: Insects > Digestive system > Unclassified ... | reverse complement strand
GTTCGGCTTCAACCGCTTTCGCGGTTACGCCTGGATGCCCGAGCCGTGCCGCTCATGCGACGAGAAGGAAAAGGACTTCGGCGGCTGTCGCTGCCAGGCGTTCATGCTCACGGGTGACGCGAGCAACGCCGACCCGGTGTGCAGCAAGTCGCCTCAACACGGCGTGATCCTCAAGGCCCGCGAAGAGGCGGAGCACGCGACCCAGACCATTGAACAACTGGCCTTTCGCAATGAACGAAACTCACGCCTCATCGCAAAAAGCTGAACCCTTCAGCGCCGCCAACGCCGTCGCGGCCGGTATCGACTTTGCCGAACTGCAGGTCGGCGCCCAGGGTTTGTTCTGGAACGAGTACCGCCCGGAGGATGCCGCGTGCCGGATCTGGCACTGGCGCGATGGCGTGGCCCACTGCCTGACGCCACCGCCGTTCAGCGTGCGCAGTCGGGTGTACGAATATGGCGGGGGCGCGTTTTGCCTGACCGGTGACGGCGTGGTGTTCGTCAATGAGGCCGATCAGCAACTGTATCGCCAATCGTTGCAAGGTGAGACGCCCCAGTTGCTGACGTCCGGCTTGTGTCGATACGGCGATCTGCAGTTCGCTAATGGCCAAGTGCTGGCAGTCGAGGAAAACCGCAATGAACACCGCCTGGTGGCGATCGACCTGGCGGATGGCACGCGGCATTTGCTGGCCGAAGGCGCGGACTTTTACGCCGCACCGACCTTGAGTCCCGACGGGCAACGACTGGCCTGGATCGAGTGGAGTCGCCCGGACCAGCCGTGGACCGCGACCCGCTTGATGGTCGCCCATCGCCAGGCTGATGGCAGCTACGCCAGCCCCTGCTGCGTGGCTGGCGACCAATCCCAGGAGTCGCTGCAACAACCGCGCTTCGACAGTAACGGCCACTTGTACTGCCTGACCGATCGCGCTGGATACTGGCAGCCTTGGGTGGAGTCGGCCGATGGCCTGAAGCCGTTGCCCTGCGCCGCCGCCGACCACGGCCCGGCGCCCTGGCAACTGGGCGGCTGCACCTGGCTGCCACTGAGCGAAGGCAGCTACCTGGCCAGCTGGACAGAAGGCGGTTTCGGCCGACTGGGGCTTTGCGCTACCGGGTGCGACGACTTTACCGGCGACTACAGCCGCTTCCGCCATCTTGCCCTGGATGAGCGGTTCATCTACTGCATCGCGGCGTCCCCCGTCAGTTCAGCGGCGGTGATCGCCATCGATCGCCAAACCCGCCAGGTGAAGGTCCTCGCAGGCGGCATCGCACCGCTGCCCGCCGAGCAAATCAGTCGCCCACAAACCCTGCGCTACCCAAGCGGCTCGAGTGAAGCCCACGGCTTTTTCTACCCGGCCATGACCAGCGACGCCAGGCCGCCACTGGTGGTGTTCATCCATGGCGGCCCGACTTCGGCGTGTTATCCGATGCTCGATCCGCGCATCCAGTACTGGGCACAGCGCGGTTTCGCCGTGGCCGATCTTAACTATCGCGGCAGCAGCGGTTACGGCCGTGCCTATCGCCAGGCCTTGCATTTACGCTGGGGTGAAGTGGATGTCGAAGACGCTTGCGCGGTGGTCAGCCATCTCGCTGATCGTGGCATGATCGACGGCGACAAGGCCTTCATTCGCGGCGGTAGCGCCGGAGGCTACACCGCGCTGTGCGCGCTGGCGTTCCACCAGGTGTTTCGTGCCGGCGCCAGTCTTTATGGGGTCAGCGACCCTGTGGCGCTGGGCCGGGCCACGCACAAGTTCGAAGGCGATTACCTGGACTGGCTGATTGGTGATCCGCAACAGGATGCCGAACGTTACGCCGCCCGCACGCCGTTACTGCATGCCAGCAACATTCACGTGCCGGTGATCTTCTTTCAAGGCGAGCTGGATGCCGTGGTGGTGCCGCAGCAGACCCGCGACATGGTCGAGGCCTTGCAGCACAACGGCATTCTGGTCGAAGCCCATTACTACGCGGATGAGCGCCACGGCTTTCGCAAAGCCGCCAACCAGGCCCACGCGCTGGAGCAGGAATGGTTGTTCTATCGACGGGTTATTGCGTCAGCAAATTGAATGGCTCAGCGCTTGGCGATGATGTACACCGCATGCACGATCCCGGGAATGTAGCCGCACAGCGTCAGCAGAATGTTCAGCCAGAACGCTCCGCCGAAGCCCACTTGCAGAAACACGCCCAGGGGTGGCAACAGAATGGCGATGATGATGCGGATAAAGTCCATGCGAGCAGCTCCTGATTGAAGGGGGCTCACGCGAGCCCATAACCAATCGACCTGTACCGTTGGTCAGGGTTCAGCCCGATTTGCCCGGCCAGTGTATCCAGGTCATGTTTCTGAACGACGCAGCTGCCACAAAAAAACGCCCCACGCCAAAAGAATCAGGCGTGGGGCGTGCGTTATACCGCGAGACGGTTCGGGAATTCGTGGGGCCTGCCTAGACGGCGATCCCTTTGCGACATTGCAGCTGCGCGGTGCGCACGCGGGAGAAAGCGCGGGCCAGGCGCAGCAGCATTTCATCGATGTTGGCCTTGCTCACCGTCAGCGCCGGGGTGAAACGCAGGCAATCGGCTTGCGGCGCATCGAGCAACAGCCCTTCGTACAGCGCGGCCTTGACCACGGCGTCGGCCGAGTCGTCGGACAGGGTCAGCCCCCAGAGCAGCCCTTGTCCGCGCAGTTCGCCGTGGCCATAACGATGGGACAAGCGCTGCAGGCCTTCGCGCAGGTGCTGGGCCATTTCCCCGACATGCTCGAGAAAACCCTTGTCCTGCACACTGTCGAGCACCGCCAGGCCGGCCGCGGTTAGCAGCGCATTGCCATGATGGGTGCCACTCATTTCGCCCGCCTCGATGCAGCAGGCCTTGCCCCGCGCCAACAGCGCCGCCACCGGCACACCACCGCCAAGCCCTTTGCCGAGCACGACGATATCTGCGCGCACGCCGTAGGACTGTTCAGCCAGTAGGCTGCCACAGCGACCGACACCGGTTTGCACTTCGTCGAAGATCAGCAGGATGCCCAGTTCGCGACACAGGCGCTCGACCCCTTTGAGGTAATGCGCAGTGGCCGCAATCACCCCGGCTTCGCTCTGGATCGGCTCGAGCATGATCGCCACGGTCCGTTCATCCACCGCCGCGTGAAGCGCCGCGAGATCATTGAAGGGAACGCGGCTGAAGCCCGGAAGCTGCGGCTCGAAACGGTTGATCAGGGTCGAGCTGTCCGACGCCGAAATTGTCCCCAGGCTACGACCATGGCAAGCCTGGTTGGCCACGATGATCCGCGAAGCGCCGCCGCGGTGCCGCTGCCCCCATTTGCGCGCCAGCTTGATCGCCGCTTCGCACGCCTCGCTGCCGCTGTTGAGCAGGTACGCCTGATCGCTTCCAGTGTTGTCACACAGGCGCTGGGCGAGATTGAGCATGCCGCGGTTATGCAGACCGAAACCGGGATTGATCAGCGCTTGCGCCTGCGCGGTAATGGCACTGACCAGTGCCTTGGGGCTGTGGCCGAGGCTGTTGGCGCCGCCGCCCTGGGAGAAATCCAGGTACGCACGGTCCTCGCTGTCCCACAACCAGGAACCCTGGCCACGGACAAAAACCTGTTTGGGCCGATCGACACTGGGCATCAGGTACTCGCTGCAAAGATTGTCGTCCCTGGATGGGGCGCAATGGTCCGCCAGCAAATCATCGAGACTGGGCGATTGCCGACGCAGGCTGAACAGATTCATGGGATCAACCCTCGCAGAAGGTTTTTTGCGTTACCTATGCAAATGCCATCGAAGCAAAGGATATTCATCGCGTTCCGGGGCCCTGTAAGCCTTGTGAATGCAGTTAGACTAGGCCCAGGCAAGGCGTTGAGCCATTTCGATTTAGCAGCATTTTTGATAAGCATTACTTATGGATTTCAAGCAACTGCGTTATTTCGTCGCTGTGTATGAAGAGGGCCATGTGGGCCGGGCTGCCGAGCGCCTGTCGATTTCACAGCCGGCGCTGTCCCAGCAGATCCGCCACCTCGAACAATCCCTGGATGTGAGCCTGTTCGAACGCAGCAGCAAACGCCTGTTGCCGACCTTGGCGGCCCATACGCTGTACAACCATGCCCTGCCCTTGCTCGATGGCTTGCAACGGGCACGGGAAGCACTGGGCAACTTCAAGGGGCATGCGCTGCGCACCCTGGCCATAGGTGTGCTGCAAACCGTCCACACCAGCCTGGTGCCACAAATGCTCGAGCGGGTGCGCAAGGCGCAGCCCCATCTGGTGGTGCAGATCTATGAACTGACCGGGCTGGAAATCGAGCGACGACTGCTCAATGGCTCCCTGGACATCGGCATCGGCTACTTGCCGCCTCGCCAGCCGGGATTGCACGGGGTGATGTTGTACGAAGATGAACTGACGCTGGTCATCCCGGCCGACCATCCATTGCGCGAATTCAAGAAAGTCTCCATGAGCCAGGCCGCCGAATTGCCAATGCTGCTGCTGGGCGAAGAATTTCAGATACGGCAGATCTGGCAGGCGCAACTGGCCAGCCTGGGACGACGCCCGCAGGTACAGGCCGAGCTGAACAACATGGCCGGCATTCTCGACAGCCTGCCGCACACACGGTTGGCGACGGTGCTGCCCGGACGCTCGCAGAAAACCCACGGCAACCGGCAATTGTTGTGGAAACCCCTGAGCGAGCCGCGGGTGCCGCTGAAAGTCGGGTTGGTCTGTCGCGATGTGCAACGGCAACAGGCCTCGCTGGCCTTGCTGCGCACGTTACTGGAGGAGGTGATCAATCGGCCGGATGAGCGTTTGAACAGCCCGTCGATACTGGATGACCTGGGCTAAACACTTTTCTCGAGGCAAAAGAAAACCCCGCCGAAGCGGGGCTTTGCAGACTGTTTCCCTGACATCCTTTTCACTCCGCCGTCCTGGCAGAATCCTACGTGTCCGTGTTGTTACTTTGCGCTTCCTGCGCTACGTCCATGAGAAGTAGATTAGCTGTGGATCCAATTTCCGACTATGGGAGAACAGCAGCACGTCATGTAAGAGAATGCTTACATTAGGTTACATCATCAGAATTGCCCGGCATCCAGCAGGAACAACGACTCGCTACCGGCCTTCACCGACGCGCTCAACGAGTGAATACGCGGCAGCAAACGGGCGAAATAGAAGCGTGCGGTGCCCAGTTTGCTGGCGTAGAAATCGTCCTGGGTTTCTTTGCCCAGGGCGGCCTTGGCCATCAATGCCCACATGTAGGCGTAAGCGACGTAACCAAATACTTGCAGATACTCGACCGACGCCGCGCCGATTTCATTCGGGTTGTTTTTCGCCCGGTCCAGCAGCCAAGAGGTCAATTCGTCGAGGGTGGTCACCGCATCGTTCAGTGGCTTGGTGAACTCCGCCAGGTCCGCACTGGCGGTGGCGGTGAAGTGACGAATCTCGTCGGCGAACAGGTTGTAGAACGCACCGCCCGTGCCGACGATCTTGCGCCCGACCAGGTCCAGCGCCTGGATGCCGTTGGTGCCTTCGTAGATCTGGGTGATGCGCACGTCGCGCACCAGTTGCTCCTGGCCCCACTCGCGGATGTAACCGTGGCCGCCGAACACCTGCTGGCCGTGAACCGTGGTCTCCAGACCGAGATCGGTGAGGAACGCCTTGGCCACCGGGGTCAGCAAGGCCACCAGGTCTTCCGCGCGTTTGCGGGCGGTGGCGTCTTCGCTGAACTTGGCGGTGTCCAGTTGCATCGCCACGTAGGTGGAGAACGCACGGCCACCTTCGTTGGAGGCTTTCATGGTCAGCAGCATGCGACGCACGTCCGGGTGGACGATGATCGGGTCAGCCACTTTGTCCTTGTTCTGCGCGCCGGTTGGCGAACGGCTCTGCAGACGATCACGGGCGTACTCGACGGCGTTCTGGTACGAGCGCTCGCCGGTGGCCAGGCCCTGGATGCCGACGCCCAGACGCTCGTAGTTCATCATGGTAAACATGGCGGCCAGGCCTTTGTTCGGCTCGCCGACCAGGTAACCCACGGCTTCGTCGAAGTTCATCACGCAGGTCGCGGAGGCCTGGATGCCCATCTTGTGTTCAATCGAGCCGCAGTTGGCCGGATTGCGCGCGCCCAGGCTGCCGTCGGCATTGACCATGAACTTGGGCACCAGGAACAGCGAAATGCCTTTCGGTCCGGCCGGTGCGTCCGGCAGTTTGGCCAACACCAGGTGGATGATGTTTTCGGTCAGGTCGTGTTCGCCGCCGGTGATGAAGATCTTGGTGCCGCTGACTTTGTAGGAACCGTCGGCCTGAGGCTCGGCCTTGGTGCGGATGATCCCAAGATCAGTGCCGGCGTGCGGCTCGGTCAGGCACATGGAACCGGCCCAGACGCCGGCGTACATGTTCGGCAGGTAGGCGGCCTTCAGCTCTTCACTGGCGTGGGCGTTGATCGACAGGCAGGCACCCGCAGTCAGCATCGGGTACAGACCGAACGACAGGCTGGCCGAGTTGACCATTTCTTCGACCTGGGCCGAAACGGCCTTGGGCATGCCCATGCCGCCGTAGGTCGGATCGCCACCGACACCGACCCAACCGCCTTCAGCGTAGGTCTGGTAAGCCTGTGGGAAACCTGCCGGCGTGGTGACGGCACCGTCCGCCCAGTGGCAACCTTCTTCGTCAGCGGCACGGCTCAGGGGTGCGATGCTTTTGCTGGTGACCTTGCCGGCTTCTTCGAGAATGGCTTCGACCGTTTGCGCATCAACGGTCTCGGCCAGCGCTGGCAGCTCGGCCCAGAGTTTGGCGACCTCGAATACTTCATTGAGGACGAAGCGCATATCGCGCAGGGGCGCTTTGTAGTCAGCCATGGCAAACCTCGCAAGATCTAAACAGGTGAATCGTAGGAGTTGTGTTTTTCGTTGGTTCCGAGTGTAACCCAACAACTTTTGCGACACATAGGGTCGGCCTATGACCGTTTTGTAATGTTTAGTCACCGACTATTCAGTCATAAAAAAGCCCGCAATTCAGCGGGCTTTCCTTTGTGATTCATTTTAAAAGATTAAAGCGCGAATATTTCCGCTGGCAGCTTCATCAGGCAATCACTGCCTGCCTCGATGGCTGCCCGATGAGCGGCAGTACGCGGCAGCAATCGCTTGAAGTAAAACTCGTTGGTGGCCAACTTGCCCTGGCAATAATCGGCATCACCGCTGCCCGAATCCAGCTGCGCCTGAGCCACCAGCGCCATGCGCAGCCACAAGTAGCCGAGGATGATGTATCCGCTGTACATCAGGTAATCCACCGACGCGGCGCCGACTTCATCCGGGTTTTTCATCGCGGCCATGCCGACCTGGGTGGTCAGTTCGCCCCACTGCTGATTGAGCGCGTTGAGTTGCGCCACATAGCTGGCCAAGTGCGGATGCCCGGCGTTCGCCGCACAGAACTTGTGGACGATCTTGGTGAAGCCGCGCAGGAGCTTGCCCTGGCTGCCGAGGACTTTACGCCCGAGCAGGTCCAGCGCCTGGATGCCGTTGGTGCCTTCATAGATCGGGGCGATGCGGCAGTCACGAACCAGTTGTTCCATGCCCCATTCACGAATGAAACCGTGGCCACCGAACACCTGCATGCCATGGTTGGTCACCTCCAGCCCGGTTTCGGTCATGAAGGCTTTGCAGATCGGTGTCAGGAAGGCCAACAGGTCTTCGGCGTCCTGGCGCGCCGTGGCATCCGCGCTCAGGTGCGCCACGTCGAGCAATTGCGCAGTGAAGTAAGTCAGGGCGCGGTTGCCTTCGTTGAAGGCTTTCATGGTCAGCAACATCCGGCGCACGTCCGGATGCACGATGATCGGGTCAGCGGCTTTTTCCGGAGCCTTGGGGCCCGTCAGCGCGCGCATCTGCAAACGGTCGTTGGCGTATTTGATCGCGCCCTGGAAACTCGCTTCGCCCAGACACAAACCCTGCATGCCAGTGCCCAGCCGCGCGTGGTTCATCATGGTGAACATGCAGTTGAGGCCCTTGTTCGCTTCCCCGATCAAAAAGCCCTTGGCCCCGTCGAAGTTCAGCACGCAGGTGGCCGAGGCCTTGATCCCCATCTTGTGCTCGATGGAGCCGCAGGAAACGCCATTGCGTTCGCCCGCTTCACCCTCGGCATCGGGCAGGAACTTGGGCACGATGAACAGCGAGATGCCTTTGGTCCCGGCCGGCGCATCCGGCAGTTTCGCCAGGACCAGGTGAATGATGTTGGCGCTCATGTCGTGCTCGCCGGCGGAGATGAAGATCTTGCTGCCGGAGATCGCGTAGCTGCCGTCGGCTTGAGGCACGGCGCGGGTCTTGATGATGCCCAGGTCAGTGCCGCAATGGGCCTCGGTCAGGCACATGGTGCCGGTCCATTGGCCGGCGGTGAGTTTGCTGAGGTAAGTGTGTTTCTGTTCGTCAGTGCCATGGGCGTGGATCGCCGACATGGCGCCGTGGGTCAGGCCGGGGTACATGCCCCAGGACGTGTTGCTGGAACCGACCATTTCGCTGATGACCAGCCCCAGTGAACTGGGCAGCCCTTGGCCGCCATACGCCGGATCAGCCGCCAGGCCATGCCAGCCACCCTCGACGTATTGGGCGAAAGCCTGCTTGAAACCTGCGGGCGTGGTGACCACGCCGTTGTCGAAATGGCAGCCCTCTTCGTCGCCGCTACGGTTGAGCGGCGCCAGCACGTTCTCACAGAACCGTGCGCCCTCTTCGAGGATCGCACTGATCATGTCCGGGCTGGCATCGGTGGCGCCGAGGGCGGCGTAGTTGCTGTGAAAATCGAAGACGTGGTCAATCAGAAAGCGCATGTCGCGCAGGGGAGCCTTGTAGTCGGGCATGGTCATTTCTCCGGCAGCAGATGACTCAAACCTACTGCCGCCGACCCGCCCTTCACAATCACAGTCCAGACGCTGAATGCGCCGTCATCACTCAACCGTAGCGGCGTCCATGCGCACCGCGCCCCGCCGGCTCTGCCCGAACGCCATCACACAGTTACGTCCGGCGCCCTTGGCGCTGTAGAGCGCCTGGTCTGCGGACTTGAGCACTTTCTCGGGGGTGCGCTGCTCCACGCGTTCGGCAACGCCGATACTCACCGTCACCGACACGCTCGAGGCACTGGCGCCCGCGCGACGCTGCCGGCCCTGATTGTCATCCTGTGGACGGCTGTCCTGATTACGCAGATGAATGTTGTAGGTGGCGATGGACTCGCGAATGACCTCCAGGTGCGGCATGCACTCTTCGAGGGTCTTGCCTGCAAACACCAGGGCGAATTCTTCACCGCCATAGCGATAGGCCTTACCGCCCCCGCCGATTTTCGACAACTTGCTGGCGACCAGTCTCAACACCTGGTCCCCCACGTCGTGCCCGTGGGTGTCGTTGAATTTCTTGAAGTGGTCGACGTCACTCATGGCCAGCACATAGTTGCGCCCCAGGCGCTGCATGCGCTCATTCAACGCCCGGCGCCCCGGCAGCCCGGTGAGTTCGTCACGGAAGGCCATCTGATAGGCCTCATGGGCCACGGCGGCGGCGATCATCAGCATCACCTGGCTGCACATGATGTTCAGCGTAAAGGGCAGGATGAAGGTTTTCGGCAACATCCAGAATAGCCCGAGCAACCCCACCAGCTGGGCGGCATGCAGGGGCCTTGGGTGACGCCAGTACTGCCAGGCCAGCAGCAGGAACACGGCGATGAACACAGGATAGGACAGCTGGATCAGGCTCATCCAGGCGCCGTGCAAGACAGGCCAGCGAATCTCCGCCAGCCACGCCAGCAGCGTCTGCGGATAACTTTGCTCAAGGGCCAGGGTCACGCTACCGACGGCCAGCAACACGGCGAAACGGGCGACCATGTCCTGGAACAGATGAGTACGCTCCTGCCACGCGGCGAACACGCCGAACAGCAACGGCAACAGCAGGCAACACAAATGAAACACCACCGCGGCGTCCTCACGCACCTTGCCGTGGTCGCGGTAGTAATCGGTCTGGGTGTCGAGCAGGAAGTAGGCGATGTACACCGTGACCATCAGGAACAGCTCACGCTGGCGTCGATAGACCGCGCAGTAGGCACCGCCAAGCAACAGCACCAGGGTGGGAAGCACCTGGAACAGCGACGTGAAGAAGACGTTCAGGTCCTTGATGTAGGCAGCCGCGAGCCCCGCCAGCAACAGCAGCAATGAAGGCAAAAAGTGACTTACACGCATAGGGGAAGAACGCGGCAAAGGTATGGCTCCGACCCGTCATATCAGTGATGGCAATGTGCCCATAACTGTAACGGCAGGAACCCGGACTTGCTTAGCCCATTACCGAGGTATTTTCATGACAGTGCCTGCGCAGGCACAAAAAAGCCGCTGCTCCGGAAGGAACAGCGGCTTTTCAAGAAGCGCGTTAAGACTTAGTAGCCCAGCGCGAAATCTTCTTCTTTCATGTCCATCAGGTTGTTGGCGCCCGACAGCATGGTTGCAACGTGAGAGCGGGTACGTGGCAGGATGCGCTGGAAGTAGAAGCGCGCGGTCTGCAGCTTGGCGGTGTAGAACGCCTCTTCGGATGTGCCGGCAGCCAGTTTCTCGGCAGCCAGGCGCGCCATGTCAGCCCAGAAGTAGGCCAGGCAGGCGTAACCGGAGTACATCAGGTAGTCCACGGAGGCCGCGCCGACTTCTTCGCGATCTTTCATGGCGGCCATGCCGACCTTCATGGTCAGCTCGCCCCATTCCTTGTTCAGTGCAGCCAGCGGTGCAACGAACTCTTTGACAGCGTCGTTGCCTTCGTTGGTCTGGCAGAACTTGTGGACGATCTTGGTGAAGCCTTTGAGGGCTTCGCCTTGGGTCATCAGCACTTTACGGCCCAGCAGGTCGAGTGCCTGGATACCGGTGGTGCCTTCGTACAGCATAGAAATGCGGCTGTCGCGAACGTTCTGTTCCATGCCCCACTCGGCGATGAAGCCGTGGCCGCCGTAGATCTGCACGCCGTGGTTGGCGGATTCGAAACCGACTTCGGTCATGAAGGCCTTGGCAATTGGCGTCATGAACGCCAGCAGTGCGTCGGCTTTTTTCTTCTCTTCCTCGTCCACGCCGTACTTGACGATGTCGACTTGCTTGGCGGTGAAGTAGACCATCGCGCGGTTGCCTTCGGCGAACGCTTTCATGGTCAGCAGCATGCGACGCACATCCGGGTGCACGATGATCGGGTCAGCGGCTTTGTCCGGCGCTTTCGGGCCAGTCAGCGAACGCATTTGCAGGCGATCACGAGCGTATTTCAGGCCGCCCTGGAAGCCGATTTCGGCATGGGCCAGGCCTTGCAGCGCAGTACCCAGGCGTGCGGTGTTCATGAAGGTGAACATGCAGTTCAGGCCTTTGTTCGCCGGACCGATCAGGTAACCGGTGGCCGCGTCGAAGTTCATCACGCAGGTGGCGTTGCCGTGGATGCCCATCTTGTGTTCCAGGGAACCACAGGACACGGCGTTACGCGCGCCAACCGAACCATCGGCGTTCGGCATGAACTTCGGCACGATGAACAGCGAGATGCCTTTGGTGCCAGCCGGTGCATCCGGCAGGCGGGCCAGCACGATGTGGACGATGTTGTCGGCCATGTCGTGTTCACCGGCCGAGATGAAGATCTTGGTGCCGGAGACTTTGTAGGAACCGTCGGCCTGAGGCTCGGCCTTGGTGCGCAGCATGCCCAGGTCGGTGCCGCAGTGCGGTTCGGTCAGGCACATGGTGCCGGTCCATTCGCCGGACACCAGCTTGGTCAGGTATGCCTCTTGTTGCTCAGGCGTGCCGTGCTCGGAAATGGTGTTCATCGCGCCATGGGACAGGCCCGGGTACATGCCCCACGACCAGTTGGCTTCGCCGACCATTTCGCTGACCGCCAGACCCAGGGACTCCGGCAGGCCTTGGCCGCCGTGCTCCACGTCGTGGGCCAGGCTTGGCCAGCCGCCTTCGACGAATTGCTTGTAGGCCTCTTTGAAGCCAGTCGGGGTCTTAACACCGGACTCGCTCCAGGTGCAGCCTTCGATGTCGCCCACACGGTTCAGCGGAGCCAGCACCTGCTCACAAAACTTGGCGCCTTCTTCAAGAATGGCGCTAACCATGTCTGGAGTTGCGTCTGCACAAGCCGGAAGGCTCTGATAGTGCGCCTCGTAGCCGAGCAGTTCGTCACGAACGAAGCGAATATCACGCAAGGGGGCCTTGTAGTCAGGCATAGCGATAAACCTCTGCTGATGTAACCGGGAATGAGCGACCGTTGTCGAAACGATCAAACAGTTGTTTGAAACATACGTTTACGCCCAAATCTTGTCAAGCACCGATCTTTTGCCATTCGTCATCCGACGACCAATTAGCGCGCACGCGGGCCTGACGCTGTTGGCCTGAGCAACGCGCAGCGTGAGAAAGATAGTGGATAGCAGGACTCACGCTGAAAGCGTACCCGTCAGACGGTGCGCTTTCAGCGTGAGTTCAGGCGTAGGTGTCGATCAGGGTGCCAAGCATTTCGTCGGAAGCCTTGGCGACTTTGGCGCCCAGCTCCACCTGAAACCTGCCTTCGGCCATGGCGATATTGCTGCTCACGAGGTCAGACTGCTGACTGCGGTCGACTGAACGCAGGCGATCGGCCTGAGCTTCGGAAGATTGGCTGGTCACCGAACGCTCGATCGTTGTGTTGGCGATTTGTGCGGCGGCTTGATCGACACGGTTCTGCCCCGCCTGGACAGTGCTCAGGCCAGCATAAAAAGCGGTATTACCCGAAATTTCCATGGAAGAACTCGTCCTTGCAAAGAGTCGTCAATACCATTGAAGCAGACATACCGGGAAATGGCCCGTCAAAAACACTAATAGCACAGTGCCTCCATCGCCAATACCTTAGTCCAGCAGGTCCAGTTGCAGGTGCTCCGCCACCGCCTCGGCTGTGACCATCTTGAGTTTCGGCACCCGTCCCAGGCACGGCGCCGGGAGGCGTTCGGCGAGGGTTGCGAGGTTTTCTTCCAGGCGTGCGGTCTTCGGATCAATGATGTTCGCCACCCATCCCGCCAGCTGCAAACCATCCCGGGCAATCGCCTCGGCCGTCAGCAACGCGTGGTTGATGCAGCCCAGGCGTATACCGACCACGAGGATAACCGGCAGGTTGAGCGCCATTGCCAGGTCCGACAGGTTGTCCTGGTCCGCCAATGGCACGCGCCAGCCGCCAGCGCCCTCGATCAGGGTGAAATCGGCCTGCATGTCGAGAATCTCGCGCATCGGCGTCAACAGCGATTGCACGGTCAACGCGATGCCGGCCTCGCGCGCGGCCAGGTGCGGCGCAATCGCCGGCTCCAGCGCCAGCGGATTGACCTGGGCGTAGGTCAAGGGCAGCGAACATTCCGCCAGCAGCGCCAGCGCGTCGGCATTGCGCAGGCCCTTGGGCGTCACCGAACAACCAGAGGCCACCGGCTTGCCCGCGGCCGTGCTTAACCCGGCTGATCGCGCGGCATACAGCAGGCCGGCGGCAATCGTGGTCTTGCCGACATCGGTGTCGGTACCGGTGACGAAATACGCGGAGCTCATAAGGGTTTCTCCAAAACGGCATACACCACTTGATAAGTCGCCGGCAGGCCCTGGGCCTGACGAAACTGCTCATAAGCCTCGACCAGGCCGAGAATCCGCGCCCGACCGGTCAAGCCCCCCGGTCGCCCGGGGTTCAGGTTGTGCGCCCCCAAGGCCTTGAGCTCATGGGTCAGGCTGCGCACGTCCGGGTAATGCAGCACATGCGCCTGGTTTTCCAGGCTGATCGCCCGAAAACCGCTGGCCGCGCACAGCTGCTGATAAACGCCAAACTCGCGGAAGCGGTTGACGTGCACCATGCCATCCACCTGACGCCAACTGTCACGCAGTTCGAACAACGTGCCCACACATAGACTAGCAAATGCGAAAACGCCCCCGGGTTTCAGTACTCGATGGGCCTCGCTGAGTACCGAAGTGAAGTCCGCGCACCACTGCACCGCCAGGCTGGAGAAAATCAGGTCGCACGTTGCATCGCGCAACGGCATGCGCTCGGCGTCGCCGGCGATGAAGTGCGTGGCGCCGCCCAAGGGCCGGGCGTGGTTGAGCATGCCTTCGGCGATGTCCAGCGCCACACCTTGGCTGACGGGAAACCGCTCACCCAGCGCACGACTGAAATGGCCGGTGCCGCACCCAAGGTCGAGCCAGCGCTGCGGCACGAACGCCTGGGGCAAACGGTTGAGCAACTGGCTGCCGACATCACGTTGCAACTCAGCCACGCTGTCGTAGCTCGACGCCGCACGGGAAAACGACGCGGCTACCTGGCGCTTGTCGGGCAAAGCGCCGGGCAATTGGGGAAAAGATAAATCAGTCATCGCCGCACTCATGCAAAAAGGCCTGGATCGCCCCCGCCACACCGTGGGGATTTTCCAGGAGGAACGCGTGGCCGGCCTGTTCGATCAGACCGATTTCGACATCCGGCAGCAGCGCCAGTAACGCCTCGGCGGCTTCGGCCGGCACCAGCCCGTCGAGGCCGGCATACAGATGCAATTGCGGACCGCGGAACGTCTGCAGGGCCTGGCGGGTGTCCAGTTGCGCAAGCAACTCCAGGCCACTCATCAGCACCGCCGGCGAGGAGTGTGGCGCGCCCCCGAGCAACAGCCTCGACAAGCCGCGCGGGTCTTCGGCACCTTGGGCACAGAGCAGTGAAAAGCGCTTCAACGTCGTGCGCGGATCGGTAGCGCAACCCGCCAGGAAGGCATCAAAGGTTTCCCCGGGCATTGCGGTTGGCCATTGTTCATGGCTGACAAAACAAGGGTTGCTCGCCAGGGTCAGCAGGCCACAGCAACGGTCGCCACGACGCGCCGCCAACTCGGACGCAAGCATGCCTCCCAGCGACCATCCACCTAGCCAGGCGTCCTGTGGCACGCTGGCGTCGAGTTCATCGAGCCAATGTTCGAGATGGCTCGAGTCGAGTTCTGGCAGCGGCTCGATTTCCACGCGCAGATGTTCGTCCAGCCCCTGCAAGGCAGCGGCCAATGGCTCCAGCGGCGAAATCCCGAGACCCCAGCCGGGCAGCAGAATCAGTCGATCACGCATGGCCAGGCTCCGGTCCCAGTCGTTCATGACAATCGGCCAGTCCCTCTAACAATAGCTGCACTTGCGCCTCGCTATGGGAAGCGGTCAGGGTCACGCGCAGTCGGGCGCTGCCAGCCGGCACGGTTGGCGGGCGGATGGCGCTTACCATCAATCCGCGTTCGCGCAGCATCTGCGACAAACGCACCGCGCGCCCGGCGTCACCGATCATGATCGGCTGGATAGGCGTGAAGCTGTCCATCAGCTCCAGGCCGATCTGCTCGGCGCCTTGGCGGAACTGGCGAATCAGCGCCTGCAAATGCTCGCGACGCCAATGCTCGCTGCGCAGCAGTTCCAGGCTTTTGAGGGTCGCGCAGGCCAGGGCCGGGGGTTGGCTGGTGGTGTAGATGTAGGGGCGGGCGAACTGGATCAGGCTCTCGATCAACTCTTCGCTGCCGGCGACAAAAGCACCCGCCGTTCCGAACGCCTTGCCGAGCGTGCCGACCAATACCGGCACGTCTTCCTGGCTCAGGCCGAAATGCTCGACGCTGCCGCCACCCTGGGCCCCCAGGGGACCGAAACCGTGCGCGTCATCGACCATCAGCCATGCACCCTTGGCCCTGGTTTCCCGGGCCAGCGCTGGCAGATCGGCAATGTCGCCGTCCATGCTGAACACCCCGTCGGTGACGACCAGCGTATTGCCGGTGGCTTTTTCCAGGCGCTTGGCCAGGCTCGTGGAGTCGTTGTGCAGATAGCGATTGAAACGTGCGCCAGACAACAGCCCCGCATCCAGCAACGAAGCGTGATTGAGCCGGTCTTCGAGCACCGTATCGCCCTGCCCCACCAGCGCCGTGACCGCACCGAGGTTGGCCATGTAGCCGGTGGTGAACAGCAGGGCACGCGGGCGACCGGTGAGGTCGGCCAAGGCTTCTTCCAGGGCGTGATGCGGGGTGCTGTGGCCGATGACCAGATGCGAAGCCCCGCCACCCACGCCCCACTTCGCAGCCCCGGCGCGCCAGGCTTCGATCACTTGCGGGTGATTGGCCAGGCCCAGGTAATCGTTGTTACAGAACGCCAGCAATGGCTGGCCGTCGACCACTACTTGCGGGCCCTGCGGGCTTTGCAGCAATGGACGTTGGCGGTAGAGGTTTTCAGCACGACGGGCAGCCAGGCGTGCGGCGAGATCGAAAGACATGCAGGCCTCGGTGTCAGATCGCAGAGTGCAAAAGTTGCACGATCCCCTGTGGGAGCCAGCCTGCTGGCGATGACGGACTGTCACTCAACATTGACGTCGATTGACCTGACACCATCGCCAGCAGGCTGGCTCCCACAGGTTTTGCATTTCTTCAGAAGGATCGGAGGTCAAACAGCCGCGTTATAGAACTGCTCGCTGCTCTTCTGCTCCACCAACGCCTGTTCGATGGCGGCCTGATGCACTTCGTCGGCGTGTTCTTCGCGGGCTTCCGGCAGGATCCCCAAACGCCCGAACAGTTGCATGTCCTTGTCGGCCTGTGGGTTGGCAGTGGTCAACAGTTTTTCGCCGTAGAAAATCGAGTTGGCGCCGGCAAAGAACGCCAGGGCCTGCATCTGCTCGTTCATGGCTTCGCGGCCAGCGGACAGGCGCACGTGGGATTTTGGCATCAGGATCCGCGCGACCGCGAGCATGCGGATGAAGTCGAACGGATCGACGTCGTCGGCATTTTCCAGCGGCGTACCGGCGACTTTCACCAGCATGTTGATCGGCACAGACTCCGGATGCTCCGGCAGGTTGGCCAGCTGGATCAGCAGGTTGGCGCGGTCATCGAGGGACTCGCCCATGCCGAGGATGCCGCCGGAGCAGATCTTCATCCCCGACTCACGTACGTAGGCCAGGGTTTGCAGGCGCTCGCTGTAGGTGCGGGTGGTGATGATGCTGCCGTAGAACTCAGGCGAGGTGTCGAGGTTGTGGTTGTAGTAATCGAGGCCGGCCTTGGCCAGCGCTTCGGTCTGGTCCTGATCGAGACGCCCCAGGGTCATGCAGGTTTCCAGGCCAAGGGCTTTGACGCCTTCGACCATTTTCAGCACGTAAGGCATGTCTTTGGCCGATGGATGTTTCCACGCCGCGCCCATGCAGAAACGGGTCGAACCGATGGCCTTGGCACGCGCAGCCTCTTCGAGGACCTTCTGCACTTCCATCAGCTTTTCTTTTTCCAGGCCGGTGTTGTAGTGACCGGACTGCGGACAATATTTGCAATCTTCCGGGCAGGCACCGGTCTTGATCGACAGCAGGGTCGATACCTGGACGCGGTTGGCGTCGAAATGCGCGCGGTGCACCGTCTGCGCCTGGAACAACAGGTCATTGAATGGCTGAACGAAGAGTGCTTTGACTTCGGCCAAAGACCAGTCATGACGCAAAGTTGCAGAGGTGCTGGCGCTCATGGGCGTTTCCTTTGTTTTATGCTTTGGCAGGCGACCGGGAAAGGGAATTTCCACCGGCTCATCACAGGTGTTTCGGCATATTTAAGGAAGAGCCATGCGCTGTCAACCACGATACGACAAGCAGGTTTACATCTGGTTAAAAAACAAACAGCACTGTTTGCTGTGTGATGAAGCGGCCGATGGCTCCACGCCCATTTGCATGGCTTGCGAAACCGAGTTGCCCTGGCTCGGCGAGCACTGCCAGACCTGCGCCCTGCCCTTGCCCGCTGCCGGCCTGACGTGCGGCCAGTGCCTCAAGCAGCCTCCGGCGTTTGAACGAGTGGTTGCGCCCTGGACTTACAACTTCCCGATCGACAGCCTGATCACCCGCTTCAAGCACAGCGCGCAATGGCCGTTGGGCCACCTGCTCGGCGAACTTCTCGCTCAATCCCTGCAACATCGCTTCGACGATGACTTGCCGCGACCCGATGCGCTGGTCCCCGTGCCGATGGCTGCCCGGCGCCTGCGCCAACGAGGCTTCAATCAGGCTGCAATGCTGGCGCGTTGGCTCAGCGAACGCCTCGATGTGCCTTCCGATGAACGGTTGCTATCGAGAACCCAAGACACCAACGCCCAACAAGACCTCAACGCCGCGGCCCGCAAAAAGAACCTGCAACACGCCTTCGCCCTGGCACCCGACGTATCGGTGAAGAATCGCCATCTGGCGCTGGTGGACGACGTACTGACCACGGGTGCCACCGCGCAAGCACTGGCTCGCCTGTTGATGGACGCAGGCGCCACACGGGTCGACGTCTATTGCCTGGCACGTACACCCAAACCTGGCGAGTCGCCGTGACTTGACTCCCGGGCCCCGAGCCGCCAACGTCCTCACCATCGTCATTGCCCAAAGCGTCTTGCCATGTCCTTGCCTACGCTGTTGTCCCAGCACATTGTCCGCCGACCGCAACGCATTGCCCTGCTGCAACACATCGCCGAGCAGGGCTCGATCACCCGCGCGGCGAAAAGCGCGGGCCTGAGCTACAAGGCCGCCTGGGATGCCGTCGATGAACTCAACAACCTTGCGCAAAAACCGTTGGTGGAGCGCAGTGTCGGTGGCAAAGGCGGTGGCGGCGCGAAACTGTCCACCGAGGGCGAGCGTGTGCTACGCCTCTATCAAAAGCTGCAGGTGTTGCAGGCCCAGGTCCTGGAGGCTGCCGAAGACGCCAGCGACCTCGACTTGCTCGGTCGCCTGATGCTCAGGACCAGCGCACGCAACCAGTTGCACGGCAAGGTGGTGGCCATTGAAACCCAGGGCCACAACGACCGGGTCCGCCTTGAACTGGCCGAAGGCTTGAGCATCGCTGCGCAGATCACCCACGACAGCACCGTGCGCCTGGACCTGCAAACCGGCACCGAAGTGGTCGCCCTGATCAAGGCCGGTTGGCTCGATGTGCTGGGCAGCGGCGACGAGGCAACACCCGGACACAATTGCCTCGAAGGCGTCATCGAGGAAATCCTCGACGCCGAAGACGGCCCCTGCGAAGTGCGTATCGGCCTGCCCAACGGCCAGACGCTCTGCGCCCTGGCCGAGCCCTGGCATTTGCAATCGCGCAAGCTGACCAGCGGCAAACCGGTGCGCGCACAGTTCTCCCCGTCCAACGTATTGCTCGGCACGCCGCTTTAAATACACCTGCAACAAAAGCGTCATCGTCCGCCATTAAGGTGACTGCAAAAATCGCAGGGAGCCTGATGTGAGCCTATTAGAAGACAACCAACCCACCGACCTCGAACAGATGGTCGGCCTCAGCCGCCGTGGTTTCATCAGCGCAGGCGCCTTGTGCGGTGCCGCCATGTTCCTCGGCGGCAACCTGCTGAGCCGCAGCGCACTGGCCGCCAGTGTCAGCGCCGGCACCAGCCGGTTGCTGGGTTTCGAGAGCATCCCCGCCGCGACCAGCGACGCGATTAGCCTGCCACCCGGCTACAAGTCTTCGGTACTGATCAGCTGGGGTCAGCCCCTGCAGAACAACGGCCCGGCCTTCGACGCGAGTGGCAACGGCAGCGCCGAGCATCAGGAAGTCCAGTTCGGCGACAACAACGACGGCATGAGCCTGTTCGCCTTCCCCGATGACAACAACCGGGCGCTGATGGCGATCAACAACGAATACACCAACTACCGCTACCTCTACCCCCATGGGGGCATGCCGCAGTCGGCGCAGGAAGTGCACAAGGCCCTGGCCTGCGAAGGCGTGTCGGTGATCGAGGTGCAGCGCAAGGGCGGTCATTGGCAGTTCGTCCAGGGCTCGCCCTACAACCGGCGCATCCACGGCAATTCGCCGATCAGCCTGAGCGGCCCGGCTGCCGGTCACGCACTGCTGAAAACCAATGCCGATGCGCAAGGCAAGACCGTCCTCGGCACGTTCCAGAACTGCGCCAACGGCAAGACGCCTTGGGGCACCTACCTGACCTGTGAAGAGAACTTCACCGATTGCTTTGGCAGTACCAATGCCGAGCAGAAATTCGACGCCGCGCAGAAACGCTACGGCGTGGTGGCGACCAGCAAAGACATCAACTGGCATCAACACGATCCGCGCTTCGACCTGGCGAACAATCCCAACGAACTCAACCGCCACGGCTGGGTGGTCGAGATCGACCCGTTCGACCCGAAATCGACCCCGGTCAAGCGCACCGCACTGGGCCGTTTCAAACACGAAAACGCCGCCCTGGCTGAAACCAAAGACGGCCACGCCGTGGTGTACATGGGCGACGATGAGCGCGGCGAGTTCATCTACAAGTTCGTCAGCCGCGACAAGATCAACCACAAGAACCCCAAGGCCAACCGCGACCTGCTGGACCACGGCACCCTGTACGTGGCCCGTTTCGATGCAGGCGACGGCAATGCCGATCACCCCAAAGGCCAGGGTGAATGGATCGAACTGACCCACGGCAAAAACGGCATCGACGCCAGCAGCGGTTTTGCCGACCAAGGCGAGGTGTTGATTCATGCCCGTCTGGCGGCCAGCGTGGTGAAAGCCACGCGCATGGACCGTCCGGAATGGATCGTCGTCAGCCCCACGGACGGTCAGGTTTACTGCACCCTGACCAACAACGCCAAACGCGGCGAAGAGGGGCAACCGGTGGGCGGGCCGAACCCGCGCGAAAAGAATGTCTACGGGCAGATCCTGCGCTGGCGCACCGACCGCGATGACCACGCCTCGAACACCTTTGCCTGGGATCTGTTCGTGGTCGCCGGCAACCCGCAAGTGCATGCCGGCACGCCGAAGGGCGGTTCGTCGAACATCACCCCGCAGAACATGTTCAACAGCCCGGATGGGTTGGCGTTCGATAAGGCCGGTCGGCTGTGGATACAAACCGATGGCGATTCGAGCAATGCCGGTGATTTCGCCGGCATGGGCAACAACCAGATGCTCTGCGCCGACCCTGCGACCGGGGAAATTCGTCGGTTCATGGTCGGGCCGATCGGCTGCGAAGTGACGGGCATCAGTTTTTCGCCAGACCAGAAGACGTTGTTTGTCGGGATCCAGCATCCGGGGGAGAACGGTGGTTCGACCTTCCCTGAGCACCTGCCGAACGGCAAGCCGCGGTCTTCGGTGATGGTGATTACCCGGGAAGATGGCGGGGTCGTCGGCGCCTGACAGGGCCTCTTCGCTGGCAAGCCAGCTACAAAGTCATGCGCGATTTCAAAAATGGCGCATGACCTGTAGGAGCTGGCTTGCCAGCGAAGGCGTCAGCACAGTCACAACCTATCCATGTCTGTCTGCGCTACCATGCCTGGCCGGACGCAGCAGCCTGCTGCGCGCAGGAGTCAGCATGGCCCACCCGTTTGAAACGCTCACCCCAGACCTCGTGCTCGATGCCGTCGAAAGCATCGGTTTTCTCAGCGATGCCCGCATTCTGGCGCTCAACAGCTACGAAAACCGTGTCTACCAGGTCGGCATCGAAGACGCCGAGCCGCTGATCGCCAAGTTCTACCGCCCACAGCGCTGGACCAACGAAGCGATCCTTGAAGAACACCAGTTCACCTTTGAACTCGCCGGGGTCGACGTGCCGGTCGTCGCGCCGATGATCCATAACGGTGAAACCCTGCACGAACACAATGGCTTCCGTTTCACCCTGTTCCCCCGCCGCGGCGGCCGCGCGCCGGAACCCGGCAACCTCGATCAGCTGTATCGCCTGGGACAACTGCTCGGCCGCCTGCATGCGGTGGGCTCGACCAAGCCGTTCGAGCACCGTGAGGCGCTGGCGGTGAAAAACTTCGGCCATGACTCGCTGACGACCTTGCTCGAAGGCAATTTCATCCCCCGCAGCCTGCTGCCGGCCTACGAGTCCGTGGCCCGCGATCTGCTCAAGCGTGTGGAAGATGCCTACAGTAATACGCCGCACCAGAACATCCGCATGCACGGCGACTGCCACCCCGGCAACATGATGTGCCGCGACGAGATGTTCCACATCGTCGACCTGGACGACTGCCGCATGGGACCGGCGGTGCAGGACATCTGGATGATGCTGGCCGGCGATCGTCAGGACTGCCTGGGTCAGTTGTCAGAACTGATGGACGGCTACAACGAATTCCACGACTTCAATCCCCGGGAACTGGCGCTGATCGAACCTCTGCGCGCATTGCGCCTCATGCACTACAGCGCCTGGCTCGCACGGCGTTGGGACGACCCGGCGTTTCCGCGCAGTTTTCCGTGGTTTGGCACGGAGCGGTATTGGGGAGATCAGGTGTTGGCGTTGCGCGAGCAGCTGGCGGCGCTCAATGAAGAGCCACTGAAACTCTTCTGAGAAACACAAATTCACTGTGGGAGCGGGCTTGCTCGCGAATGCGGTGTGTCAGTCGACATCAAGTTTGCTGACACTGCGCATTCGCGAGCAAGCCCGCTCCCACATTTGTTCTGTGTTCACAATTGCCCAACCTATTCAGGCAGGACATTCGTAGACAAATCTCCTTACAATCCCCTCTTTGTTAGCTGCCTAAGCAAGGATTCTGCATGCAAGCCGCCAACCCGCGTCGCGGGTACATCCTGGGCCTGAGTGCCTACATCATCTGGGGACTTTTCCCGCTCTATTTCAAAGCCATCGCCAGCGTGCCCGCCGTGGAAATCATCATCCATCGCGTGCTTTGGTCGGCGCTGTTCGGCGCCTTGCTGCTGATGGTCTGGAAACACCCGGGCTGGTGGCGCGAGCTGCGGGAGAATCCGCGCCGGCTGGCGATCCTGGCCCTGAGCGGCACGCTGATCGCCGCCAACTGGCTTACCTATGTGTGGTCGGTGAACAACGGGCGCATGCTGGAGGCCAGCCTCGGCTACTACATCAACCCCTTGGTGAACGTACTGTTGGGGATGCTGATCCTCGGCGAACGGCTGCGCCGCATGCAATGGATTGCTGTGGGGCTGGCGGCGGTTGGCGTGGCGCAACAGGTCTGGCAAGTCGGCAGCCTGCCCTGGGTGTCGCTGGTGCTGGCATTGACCTTCGGTTTCTATGGGCTGATTCGCAAGCAGGCGCCGGTCAAGGCGCTCCCGGGGTTGGTGGTCGAAACCTGGATGCTGGTGCCGATCGCGCTGGCCTGGTTGTTGCTCAATCCAACCGCCAGCAGCGCCCAGGCTGAATTCTGGACCACCTCCGAAGCCTGGTGGCTGGTGGCTGCCGGCCCGGTGACGCTGGTGCCGTTGGTCTGTTTCAACGCCGCCGCGCGGCATCTGCCCTACACGACACTTGGATTCCTCCAATACCTGGCGCCGACCCTGGTGCTGCTGCAAGCCGTCCTGCTGTTTGGCGAGCACTTGTCGTCCAGTACGCTGGTGGCGTTCATCTTCATCTGGGCCGGCCTGGCGGTTTACAGCATCGATGCCTGGTTCAGCCTGCGTCGGCGAAGCTGATCAAAAAACGCACAAACCTCTGCAGGCCACGTTCTCCGTGGCCTGCACCGATCCTTCCCAAGGTTATCCACAGCGTGATCCCCGCCGTTTGTGCGCAAGTTGCTGAAACTGCTGGTTTTTTGATCAATCTTTGATAAGCCACGTCCGGCCTGGCCTGGCGGGCTGTCTCTACAGGTTATCCACAGGCAGGTGCACGTTTAATCTGGATAACCCGATCAAGGCTCACTGCGCAGTACCAATTCCACCATCAGATCGTCCGCCAGGGTTTCCAGGCGCGATTGCAGCACGTCCAGGGACAGCGTCAACGGCACCGCCAGTATCGCTTCGGCGTGGAACAGCGGCTCGCTGCTCATGGGCGCCGGACGCACTTCGGTCACCAGTCTTTCCAGGTTGACCCCCTGCTCACTGAGCAAGCGCGTGATGTCGCGCACGATCCCCGGCCGATCATTGCCCACCAGTTCCATGGCGATCGGTTTCCAGGTGCACGACTGTTCGATACCGCTTTCGGCGATCAATACGCGAATGCCATGGGCCGACAACCCTTGCAAGGCATCGACCAGTGAATCGTAGGCTTCCGCAGGCACCCCGACCCGAAGAATCCCGGCGAATTGCCCAGCCATGCGTGACATGCGGCTTTCCAGCCAGTTGCCGCCCTGCTCGGCGATGCATTGGGCAATGCGCTCGACCTGCCCAGGCTTGTCCGGTGCAAAAACAGTGAGTACGAGGTGGTCCATGGCGCAGCCCTCTTTTGTTATTGAAAGAGAAGTATAGGCAAGGGTGGTTGCTGTGCTGAATCGACTGACGCCATCGCCTGCAGGAGCTGGCTTGCCAGCGAAGCGATGCACCACCGATCTGAGCGAACAATAAATCGTGTACAACTTTTTATATTTAACTGGAACAATCTCATGGTTTTTTGAGAACATCCCGATCCGCGACGTGACTGCAATGCGTCATGGGGTCGCAGAACGACGTAATTAGTCTAATTTTCACAACCGCAACTCATCATGTAGTATGCCGCTGCGCGCACTACATAACGTTGGATCGATGTCCGCCACAGGCGCAGTCGCATCCCTGAAAGCCCTGTCAGCAAGGCCCTAAAGCCGTTGATTGGTCCCCACCCAGCCGTCAGAAATGGCATGTACTGGTCGCAGGGTTTGTGGTTTAAATGGCCAGAGGCTTCATTGTTAAATTGAAGAGCTGAAAAGCGAAATAGCTGAGCAGAGTGAGGCAAGCAATGACTGAACACGTTCAAGTCGGTGGCCTGCAGGTCGCCAAAGTCCTGTTCGACTTCGTGAACAACGAAGCCATTCCCGGTACCGGCCTCACCGCCGATAAGTTCTGGGCCGGTGCCGACAAGGTCATTCATGACCTGGCGCCGAAGAACAAAGCCCTACTCGCCAAACGCGATGATTTCCAGGCTCGTATCGATTCCTGGCACCAGGAACGCGCCGGCCAGGCGCACGATGCCGTGGCTTATAAAGCCTTCCTGCAAGACATCGGTTATCTGCTGCCAGAAGCGGCCGATTTCCAGGTAACGACGCAAAACGTCGATGAAGAAATCGCCCGCATGGCCGGTCCACAACTCGTGGTGCCGGTGATGAATGCCCGCTTCGCGCTCAACGCCTCGAACGCCCGCTGGGGTTCGCTGTATGACGCGCTCTACGGCACCGACGCCATCAGCGAAGCTGACGGCGCGGAGAAAGGCAAAGGCTACAACAAGGTTCGCGGCGACAAGGTCATCGCCTTCGCCCGCGCCTTCCTCGACGAAGCGGCGCCCTTGGCGGCCGGCTCCCACGTCGATTCCACGCACTACAACATCGTTGACGGCAAACTGGTGGTCGCCCTCAAAGGCGGCAGCAACAGCGGCCTGCGCAACGATGCCCAGCTGATCGGTTTCCAGGGCGATGCCTCGGCACCCACCGCGATCCTGCTGAAAAACAACGGCCTGCACTTCGAAATTCAGGTTGATGCCAGTACCCCGGTCGGCCAGACCGACGCAGCGGGTGTCAAAGACATCCTGATGGAAGCCGCGCTGACCACCATCATGGACTGCGAAGACTCGGTCGCCGCCGTCGACGCCGATGACAAGGTGGTGATCTACCGCAACTGGCTCGGCCTGATGAAGGGCGACCTGTCGGAAGAAGTCGCCAAGGGCGGCAAGACGTTTACCCGCACCATGAACGCCGACCGCACCTACACCGGTGTCGACGGTAACGCGGTGAACCTGCACGGTCGTTCGTTGTTGTTCGTGCGCAACGTCGGTCACCTGATGACCATCGACGCGATCCTCGATAAAGACGGCAACGAAGTGCCTGAGGGCATCCTCGATGGCCTGGTGACTTGCCTGGCGGCGATGCACAACCTCAACGGCAACACTTCGCGCAAAAACACCCGCACCGGCTCCGTCTACATCGTGAAGCCGAAGATGCACGGTCCTGAAGAAGCGGCGTTCACCAACGAGCTGTTCGGGCGCATCGAAGACGTGCTGGGCTTGGCGCGCAACACCCTGAAAGTCGGCATCATGGACGAGGAACGCCGTACCACGGTCAACCTCAAGGCCTGCATCAAGGCCGCCAGCGAGCGCGTGGTGTTCATCAATACCGGCTTCCTTGACCGCACGGGCGATGAAATCCACACCTCCATGGAAGCCGGCCCGATGGTGCGCAAGGCTGACATGAAGGCGGAAAAATGGATCGGCGCCTACGAGAACTCCAACGTCGATATCGGCTTGAGCACCGGCCTGCAAGGTCGCGCGCAGATCGGTAAAGGCATGTGGGCCATGCCGGACCTGATGGCAGCGATGCTGGAACAGAAAATCGCTCACCCATTGGCCGGTGCCAACACCGCGTGGGTACCTTCGCCGACCGCCGCTGCGTTGCACGCGCTGCACTACCACAAGGTCGACGTGTTCGCCCGTCAGGCCGAACTGGCCAAGCGTGCCCATGCGTCGGTGGACGACATCCTGACCATCCCGCTGGCCGTGAACCCGCAGTGGACCGCCGAACAGATCCAGAACGAACTGGACAACAATAGCCAGGGCATCCTGGGTTATGTGGTGCGCTGGATCGACCAGGGTGTTGGTTGCTCGAAGGTGCCGGACATCAATGACGTCGGCCTGATGGAAGACCGTGCCACGCTGCGTATTTCCAGCCAGCACATCGCCAACTGGCTGCGCCATGGCATCGTCACCGAAGAGCAAGTGATGGAAAGCCTCAAGCGCATGGCGCCGGTGGTGGATCGTCAGAACGCCGGTGATGCGCTGTACCGTCCGCTGGCACCGAACTTCGACAGCAACATCGCCTTCCAGGCGGCGGTCGAACTGGTGGTGGAAGGTACCAAGCAGCCGAACGGCTATACCGAGCCGGTTCTGCACCGTCGTCGTCGCGAGTTCAAGGCCAGGAACGCGCTGTAAAATATAGTTGCTCGACAACAATCCCCCGGCCTTACGACCGGGGGATTATTGTTTTTGCCCCGTTATTTCCTGAGCCGTAAGGCGCTTTCAGCGATGTAGTTCGCAATTCTTGGTGCAAACATGAATATGGCAATACCCAGGACCGTAAGCACGAGGGCAAATAGTTTCACGCCTTCAATGGGTTCATCGAGCACATACCATGAAGTCAGGATACCGGATACCGGAACGATGACAGACAACGGGGCAACCTGGCTCGCCGGATACTTCCTGATCAAGCGGTTCCACGCCCAATAACCGAAAATGGTCGCCACGTACGCCTGGAACAGGATGGACAACAACACCGACGTATTCAAGTCCGTCAACAACGCCTCAAAGGGCTCAGCCCCCTTCACCCAATAAGTCATCAGGTACAGCGGCGCAATTGCATACAGACTCGACCAGACGACGAAGGAAAAGATGTCGACGACCTTGCTTTTCTTGATCAGTACATTGCAAAGACTCCAGCAAAAGGCTGCCAGTAGTATCAGGAACAGACCTTGGCTCTGGTCATGCGATTCGGTCATATGAATGATGAACATCAGCCCCACCAATGCCAGGAGAATACCTGCTACCTGAATGGCCGACATTTTTTCGCCGAATAACATCACTCCCCATATGACCGTAAAAAAGGCACTGAATTGCAGGAGCAAAGAAGTCACACCAGCACTGACCCCGAGAAACATTCCGTAGTTCATCAACCAACACATTCCGACCCCGAACAACAAACCGTATAGCGCGAGGGTTGAAGCACTGATGTTTTTCGGCTTAGGAACGAAAAACACCAAGGGAAATGCACAAAAAGTGAAACGCAAGGCAGTCAGCATAAACGGGTCTATTCCATCGAGGCTGATATCAATGACCGAATAGTTGCTACCCCACATGACTGTTACTACGAGAATCAAAAGCAAGTCGCGCCAATCCATTTTTATCATGTTGTTCCCTTATAACCATTCACACGCACACACCTGAAAACTCTAACTTCCAGGTCAAAAATGGAATCACTCAGCAAAATGAGAACACGCTTGTTCAATAGCGCCACTCAATGAGTCGCTTCCGGGCTAAGAAATCGGCATGTAATGATTAGTTATTATTTTTCTGAGTTGATTGAAAAACGGATACAACAAAAGTCATCCGAACTTCAATCTTTGGGAAGATATCTGAAAACTTGAGCAACAACCGCCAGCTATTTATGAGCAGACTTGTATCAACTCAAGGAGAAAAATTTAATTACACCCCGGAGAACGCAAACTCCACTCAAACACGGTTGAAAGGAGATGCGAGGCAACTATCACTTACAAATGTTTGGTTACTGAATTCCTAGTTCTTGCTTGACCAGCGCTAACAACTTGTCGGCATCAATCGGCTTGAGCAGGAAGTCCACTACGCTCAGGTGCATCGCGGCAATCGCGTCTTTTACGTCGGCGTCGCCGGAGACGATGATGATCGGCATCGCCGCCCGCACAGACTCCCGCACCTGGCGAATCAGGTCCAGGCCATCGATATGGCCCATGCGCAGGTCGGTGATCACCAGGCCAATCGAGGGTTTCTCTTCCAACATCTTGAGTGCGGTTTCGCCACTGGCTGCCGTCATGCAACGAATGCCGTCCAATGCCAGGATCTCCGACAACAACTCTCGGGCGTCCTTGTCGTCGTCGACGATCAGCACCCGTTGCGGCGGCAGGTCGGGTTCCAGCATGACGTCACTGAGCGCCTGGCGCTCGGCGTCACTCAAAATATCGTGGTCGGACATGGCATTCTCTACATGTTCAATTCAATTCCCTAGCACAGTGGTGAGACATCGCTAAGCACACCATCAATGTGCACTCCGTCGGAAAATTTTCCAATAGGGCAAAGGTGAGGTTTTTCTCACGTTTGGGTAGGTTCTTTCCGAATCTGCATCACGTTTGCGGCCTACCTAGACTTACGTCCAATGGGCACCCCGACCGTAGGGGTCGACCATGGGTGAGTCATCCGACAACAACAATTCAAAAAAAGACTGCGGTAATGGTTATGAGTAAAGCGGACGCCTTCACACAGGCAGGGAAAACCGCGGTGTTGCAGAACATCCAGGGCACTTTGCAATTCCTTCAGCGCTTCCCGCCCTTCAACCAGATGGAACACGCGCACCTGGCGTACCTGGTCGAGCAATGTCAGCTGCGTTTTTATGCCCCCGGCGAGAGCATCATCAAGCCCGCGGACGGCCCGGTTGAGCACTTTTACATCGTCAAGCAGGGTCGGGTCGTCGGCGAACGGCCGCACACGGCCAAGGGCGGCACCGAAACCACTTTCGAAATCACCACCGGCGAGTGTTTCCCCCTCGCTGCGTTGCTGGGGGAGCGTGCGACCCGTACCGAACATCTCGCCGCCGAAGACACCTTTTGCCTGCAGCTGAACAAACTTGCATTCATCAAGTTGTTCGCCATTTCCGGCACCTTCCGCGATTTTGCCCTGCGTGGTGTGAGCAGCCTGCTGGACCAGGTCAATCAGCAGGTCCAGCAAAAAGCCGTGGAAACCCTGGGCACCCAATATTCTCTCAACACCCGCCTGGGTGAATTGGCCATGCGCCATCCAGTGATGTGCAGCCCAATCACACCCCTGCGTGAGGCCGTGACCCAGATGCACGAGCAGCAGGTCGGCAGCATTGTGATCGTCAATGAACATAAGGCGCCGCTGGGGATTTTCACCCTGCGTGATCTGCGTCATGTGGTGGCCAACGGCACCGGCGACTTCAGCGAGGCGATCGAGCGGCATATGACCCGGTCGCCGTTTTTCCTGTCTCCGGACCACAGCGCCTTCGATGCCGCGATTGCAATGACCGAGCGGCATATCGCCCACGTCTGCCTGGTCAAGGATCAGCGCCTGTGCGGCGTGGTCTCCGAACGCGATCTGTTTTCCCTGCAACGGGTCGACCTGGTTCACCTGGCGCGCACCATTCGCAGCGCCCAGCGTGTGGAAAACCTGGTGCTGCTGCGGGGCGAGATCGGTCAACTGGTGGAGCGCATGCTGGCCCACGGCGCGTCTTCGACCCAGATCACCCACATCATTACTCTGCTCAACGACCACACCGTATGCCGGGTGATCGAGCTGACCCTGGCCGAGAAAGGCGACCCGGGTATCCCGTTCAGCTGGCTGTGTTTCGGCAGCGAAGGTCGCCGCGAACAGACGCTGCACACCGACCAGGACAACGGCATTCTGTTCGAAGCACAGGACGCCGCCCACGCCGCCGAGATTCGCGGAAAACTGCTGCCCATCGCCCATCAGATCAACCAGAGCCTGGCGCTCTGCGGTTTCACCCTGTGCAAAGGCAACATCATGGCCGGCAATCCCGAGCTGTGCCTGTCCCGGGCCGAATGGGCGCGACGCTTTGCGGCGTTTATCCGAGAGGCCACGCCAGAGAACCTGTTGGGTTCAAGTATTTACTTCGATTTGCGCGTGGTCTGGGGCAGCGAGCAAGGCTGCGAACAGTTGCGTCGGGGGATTCTCGACCAGGTGGCCGACAACCGCCTGTTCCAGCGCATGATGGCGGAAAACGCACTGCGCAATCGTCCTCCCGTAGGACGTTTCCGTGAGTTCGTGCTGGCGCGCAAAAATGGTGAGAAGGCCACTCTGGACCTGAAGATCCAGGGCCTGACTCCCTTCGTCGACGGCGCGCGGTTACTTGCCCTGGCCCACGGCATCGAAGCGAACAACACATTAGAGCGCTTCCGCCAGCTGGTGGCCAAGGAGGTCATCGAGCCACTGGACGGCGCGGCGTACGAAGAGGCTTATCACTTCATCCAGCAAACCCGCATGCAACAACATCAGCTGCAGACCCGGGAAAATTTGCCCTACTCCAACCGGGTCGATCCCGACAGCCTCAATCATCTGGATCGACGCATCCTGCGTGAATCCTTGCGCCAGGCTCAACGCCTGCAAAGCAGCCTGACCCTGCGGTACCAACTATGAGCCTGTTTTCATGGCTGCGCCCCGCAGGCCCAAGCTTGTCCGTAGAGCTGCAGCAGCGCCTTCAATGCCTGCCAACGGTGGGCGGATTGAGTGAATGCAGCCTGCGCGAGCAGCGCTGGGTCGTGCTCGACCTGGAAACCACCGGGCTGAACATGAACAAGGACCGAGTACTGTCCATCGGCGCCGTGGTCATCGAGGATGGCGCAATCGACTTCAGTCGCCAGTTCGAGCGCACGTTGCAATGCGACGAACTCAAACTCGGCCCCAGTGTGCTGATTCACGGCCTGGGACCCAGCGCCATTGCCGCCGGCAGCGATCCGGCCGAAGCGTTACTGGAGTTCATGGAGTTTGTCGGCGACAGCCCGGTGCTGGCCTTTCATGCGCCGTTCGACCAGCACATGCTGGGACGCGCATTGAAAGATCACCTGGGCTACAAGTTGCAGCATGCTTTCCTGGATGTGGCGGATATCGCCCCTTTGCTGTGTCCCCAGGCCAACATCCGCGAAGCCGGTCTGGACGAGTGGATCGACTGGTTCAAGCTGGAAGTCTTCGAGCGTCACAACGCCAGCGCCGACGCCCTGGCGACCGCCGAACTGGCGCTGATCCTGTTCAGCCGCGCGCGTCAGCAGCATATCCATAGCCCGTTGAACTTGCAGCAGCGGTTGAATCAGTGGAAGCGGCGGCAGCAAACCCATTCTTTTTGACACCCCCCCCCTGTAGGAGCGAGCTTGCTCGCGAAAAAACATCAGGCGCATCGGTCCTACCGGCAAAACGCGTCATCGTTGACGTTTTTCGCGAGCAAGCTCGCTCCTACAAGGTCTTACGACAAACCCTACCCCTACCCGACCGGTGTCAATTGCTTACCTTCCTCGCCTCTGACAGAATCGCGAACAATTCTCGTTAGTTAACACTTCCCAATCGGTGATGCTGCGTGTCGTCAGTCCCAAGCCCGCAAAGTGAGCTCGTTGGTGCGCTATATCGCGACCACCGCGGTTGGCTATTGGCCTGGCTACGGCGCAATGTCGCCTGCCCGCAACGGGCCGAGGACCTGAGCCAGGACACCTTCGTGCGCCTGCTCGGACGTGAGGAACTCAAAGAGCCGCGCGAGCCGCGGGCGTTCCTGGTGGCGATTGCCAAGGGCCTGCTGTTCGACTACTTCCGCCGCGCCGCGCTGGAACAGGCTTACCTCACCGAGCTGATGCTGATTCCAGAAGCCGAACAACCGTCGGTGGAAGAACAGCAAATGATCCTCGAAGACCTGAAAAACATCGATCGTCTGCTGGGCAAGCTGTCGAGCAAGGCCCGTGCGGCGTTTCTCTACAATCGTCTCGATGGCCTGGGCCACGCGGAAATTGCCGAGCGCCTCGGGGTGTCGGTGCCGCGGGTGCGCCAATACCTGGCCCAGGGCATCCGTCAGTGCTACATCGCCTTGTACGGTGAGCCAACATGAGCCCGGTCAACTCCAAGCCGGTGTCGGCGCAGGTGCTCGATGCCGCTATCGCCTGGCAACTGTCCCTGGACTCCGGCAACCCGGTGGAACGCGAAGAGTTCGCCAAATGGCACGCCGCCCACGAAGAACACGCCCGCGCCTGGCGTCAACTGGGCATGCTCGACCAGCGTTTCAGCGTCGCCAGCGGCCCGGCCCGCACCGCCCTGCTGCAATCGCGCGAAGGCATTCGCCGGCGGGTGCGCAAGCTTGGCAGCGGCCTGGCCAGCGTCGTTGCAGTGCTGGGGTTGGCGCTGTTTGCCGGTGAGCGTTACCTGCCAATCGACTATTGGCTGGCCGACCAGCGCACCGCCACCGGGGAGCAACGCACCATTCGCCTGGATGATGGCACCCTGATCAACCTCAACACCCACAGTGCGGTGGACGTGCGTTTCGATGAGAAGCAGCGACTGGTCGTCCTGCAGGAAGGCGAAATCCTGATCGAAACCGCTCACGGCGATGCCCGGCCGTTTATCGTTGAAACCCGCGAAGGCAGCATGCGCGCCCTGGGAACGCGGTTCCTGGTCAAGCGTGAAGAGCAAGGCACGCGTCTGAGCGTGCTGCAATCGGCGGTGGCCGCCCATCCGCAATCCAGTCCCGAAGAGCAGATTCTGCGCGAAGGCCAGCAAATGCTGATTCGCAACGACGGCCTGGGCCCGATTGCCGCGCTCAACCTCGGCGCCGATGCCTGGACCCGCGGCATGCTGGTGGTGGACAACGCGCGGCTGGAGGATCTGGTGCGTGAAATCGGTCGCTATCGCCCGGGTCACCTGGGTGTGGCGCCGGAAGTGGCTGATCTGCGGATCACCGGTAGCTTCCCACTCAAGGATACCAACCTGGCCCTGAACGCGTTGTTGCCGACCCTGCCGGTGCAGATCGAACAGCACACGCCATGGTGGGTGACGGTGGCGGCCAAGCCCTGACAGGTGGTGCAGGACGCCGTGCAAATGATGAATCGAAATTATTTTCATCCAGCCCTATCACTTTTTGATTTTCGTCCGGCACCTAGGCAATTGAGAAGTATTCACTTTCAGGAGCCGCTGTATGTCCCGTTCGCTAGACACCTTGTTGCGCCCCGGTTTGCTGGCGCTTGCCATTGCCCTTTGCACCCCTTTGGCCAGCAGCCAACTGATCGCCGCTGAACAGGCGTCCAGCGTTCGCGCCTACAACCTGCCGGCCGCGCCATTGGCCAGCACCCTGAACCAGATCGCCAGCCAGGCGGGTCTGGCGCTGTCGTTGAACCCGTCGCTGGCCGCCGGCAAGACGTCGGCCCCGGTCCAGGGCCAGTTCGACGCTGCCGGCGCCCTGCGCGAAGCCCTGCGCGGCACCGGTCTGCAACTGGAACAAAGCGGCGGCACCTACACCCTGGTGGCGGTGCCCGAGGGCGTGATGGCCCTGCCGGCGACCAGCGTCATCGGCGTGGAAGCAGACCCTGAAAACGCCTGGGGCCCGGTGCAAGGGTATCTGGCCAAGCGCACGGCCGCCGGGACCAAGACCGACACCGCGCTGGTCGAGGTGCCGCGTTCGATTTCGATTGCAACGCGCGACCAGATGGACGACCGCAACGTGCACAGCCTCGACGACGCCGTGCGCTACATGCCCGGCATCACCGCCAGCAGCTACGGCAGCGATACCCGCGCCGACTGGTTGCGCGTGCGCGGCTTCGAGCCGACCCAGTTCCTCGATGGCCTGCCACTGCCTAAAGGCGTGTACGCCAACCCGAAACAGGAGACCTGGAACCTCGATCGCCTGGCCCTGCTGCGTGGCCCGGCTTCGTCGATCTACGGCCAGACCCCGCCGGGCGGCCTGCTGGACATGGTCAGCCGCCGTCCCAGCGCTGAATCGAGCAACGAGATCCAGATGCAGTACGGCAGCGACAATCATCGCCAGATCAACTTCGCCAGCACCGGCAAGATCGACGATGAAGGACAATTCCTCTACGGTCTGAGCGGTGTGGTCCGCGACAGCGGGACGCAGATCGACCACGTCGACAACAAGCGCTACAACATTGCGCCCAGCCTGACCTGGAACATCGACGAAGACACCACCTTCACTCTGCTCTCGCAGTTCACTCGTGACGATACCGGGATCACCAGCCAGTTCCTGCCGATCCAGGGCACCAGGATCCATTCACCGCTCGGCGATATTTCCCACCACAAAAACCTGGGCGACCCGGACTGGGAATACTACGACCGCACCTACTACGCACTGGGTTACGCCTTTGAACATCGTTTGAACGATGTCTGGCAGTTCCGCCAGAACCTGCGCTACACCAAGTCGGACCTGTCCTTCCAGGCGCTCACCGTCGGCGCCTATCCGTTCACTCAGGTCGATGCCGACGGCAACGTGGGCCGAACCAGTACCTCGACCGACGAGGACATCAGCCAGTTCGCCGTGGATAACAACTTCCAGGCCGACTTCGCCACCGGCGATGTCCAGCACACCTTGTTGCTCGGCCTCGATCACCAGCGCAGCAACACCAACTACACCTCGATCTTCGGCGATGGCCTGACCACCAACGTCAACAACCCGATTTATGGCCAGCCGATCGTGCGTCCACCACGCTCCGACGCGTTTTATGACTACGACCAGAAGACCTATCAGACCGGCCTCTACATCCAGGATCAGCTGGCCCTCGACCAATGGCGCCTGACCCTGGGCGGCCGCGAAGACTGGGTCCACACCGGCACCAAGTTCTTCAACAAGGGCGATGCCACCAACACCGAACGCGATACCAACTTCAGCGGCAACGCGGCGATCAGCTACGTGTTCGACAACGGCATCGTGCCGTACCTGTCGTACGCCGAATCGTTCCAGCCAACCAGCAACGCCACCGCATCGCCGACCGATTCGTTCAAGCCGACTGAAGGCGAACAATGGGAACTGGGCATCAAGTACCAGCCACCGGGCAGCGATACCTTGCTGAGCGCGGCGATCTACGACTTGACCCAGAAAAACGTTTCGGTCACCACGACCAATTCGGCCGGCGTCAATATCACCAGCCAGACCGGTGAAGTGAAGGTCAAGGGCCTGGAGCTGGAAGCCGTTTCCGACGTGACCGAAAACCTCAAGGTGATCGCGGCCTACACCCTGGCCAAGTCCGAAGTGCAGGATGGCACTTTCAAAGGCAACCGCCTGCAGCTGATGCCTAATCAACAGGCTTCGCTGTGGACCGACTACACCTGGCACAACGGCGTGATGGACGGGTTCGGCGTGGGCGGCGGCGTTCGCTACACCGGCAATACCTACGGCGACCAGGCCAACACCGAGCTGGGCAAGGCTGACGCCTACACAGTGTTCGACGCTGCCGTTCATTACGACCTCGGTCGCCTGGACAACAGCCTCAAAGGTGCCTCGCTGGCGCTGAACGCGACCAACCTGTTCGACAAGGACTACATCTCGACTTGCGACAGTTTCTACTGCTACTACGGCGACCAACGCAGTGTCGTCGCCAGTGCCACCTACAAGTGGTAACGGCTTGACCCGACAGGCCCAACGACCCGGCCGTCCTTCGTGGACGGCTTAGGTTTTTCTGAAGGCTATGAAATGAAAAGTAAAACAATTCGCCGCTGGTCCTTCGTCCACACCTGGACCAGCCTGATCTGCACCGTGTTTCTGCTGATGCTTGCACTGACCGGCCTGCCGTTGATCTTCCACCACGAGATCGACCATCTGCTGGGCGATGCCGCCGAGCTGAAGCAGATGCCGGCGGACACCCCGCAGCTGAATTTGCAGCAACTGGTGCAGGCCGCTGAAAAACATCGTCCCGGCGAAGTCATGCAGTACTTCGGTTTCGACGAGGACGAACCCAACGGCGCGATCGCGATCATGGCGGCCACCGCCGGCACCGAGCCGAACTCGTCCCACACCTTCATGCTCGACGCCCGCACTGGCGAAGCGCTGGAGATGCCGTCGGCCAATGGCGGCTTCATGATGGTCATGCTGCGCCTGCACGTGGACATGTTCGCCGGGCTGCCGGGCAAGTTGCTGCTGGCGTTCATGGGGTTGCTGTTCGTCGTCGCGATCGTGTCCGGCACCGTGTTGTACCTGCCGTTCATGCGCCGCTTGAAATTCGCCACCGTGCGCCAGGACAAGTCCACCCGCCTGCGCTGGCTCGACCTGCACAACCTGATCGGCGTAGTGACTTTGACCTGGGCGCTGGTGGTGGGTGTAACCGGCGTGATCAGTGCCTGCGCCGACCTGCTCATCGCCGCGTGGCGCAACGACAGCCTGAGCGCGATGGTCGCGCCGTATCGCGATGCGCCGCCATTGATGCAACTGGCGCCGGCCACGCGTTTGCTCGACATCGCCAGGGAAGTCGCACCCGGCATGCAGCCGGATTTCATCGCCTTCCCCGGCACGCGGTTCTCCAGCGAGCACCATTACGCGGTGTTCATGAAAGGCAGCACGCACCTGACCTCGCACTTGCTGACGCCGGTACTGATCGACGCCAGCACCCTGCAAGTCACCGCCGTGGCCGAACGTCCCTGGTACATGGACGCCATGGGCATGTCACAGCCGTTGCACTTCGGTGACTACGGCGGCATGCCGATGCAGATTCTCTGGGCGACCCTGGATGTGCTGACGATCATTGTGCTCGGCAGCGGCGTCTACCTGTGGGTGGTGCGGCGCAAGGCTGCGAAACCCTTGCTGGAAAAAGCGGAGAGCGTGGCATGAGGCCCCGGCAGTCGAATTTCTGGAAGGTGTTCGCCACCCCCACCGTCATCGCCTTGTTCAGCGCGGCGGGGTTGTTCGCCGCGCTGCTGGGCGATGGGATCTGGGATGCCTTGAGCTGGCTTGGCCTGGGTATTCCAGCCGCCCTCGCCCTGCGCGGCCTCCTCCAACGCCGATAATGCGCCCCCCTCTGTAGGAGCGAGCTTGCTCGCGATAAACCTGAGAACGCCTCGGGGAGCCAGGCTTCCAGCGTCATATTGAAGGTCATCGCGAGCAAGCTCGCTCCTACAAGTCATACGACGACAATGCCCCCCCGCCCGTCGCCTCTCCCCGCTAAATCCCTGACATATTTGTTGACACATTCACCCTTGCGCTTCTATAAAGGCGCATGTTGTACGACAACCTACAACAAATGCGACACCCACAATAAATCCAAGAAAAATGACGGTGATGTGATGAAAGTCAAAGGCATCCGCTGGTGGATGGTCGGTCTGGTAACTGCCGGTCTGATCGTCAACTACCTCGCTCGCAATACCCTGTCAGTGGCCGCCCCGACCCTGATGAGCGAAATGAACATTACCACCGAGCAGTACTCACACATCGTGGTCGCCTGGCAGGTCTGCTATGCGCTGATGCAACCGGTAGCCGGCTACATCATCGATGCCATCGGCACCAAAATGGGCTTCGCGATCTTTGCCTTCGCCTGGTCGATTGCCTGCGCGCTGGCTGCATTGGCGAGTGGCTGGCAGGGCCTGGCATTCGTTCGTGGCCTGCTCGGGCTGACGGAAGCGGCAGGCTTGCCGGCGGCCGTGAAAGCCACCACCGAATGGTTTCCGGCCAAGGAGCGTTCGGTAGCGATTGGCTGGTTCAACATCGGTTCATCGATCGGCGCACTGCTGGCGCCACCCTTGGTGGTCTGGGCGATCCTGCACAGTGGCTGGGAACTGGCGTTCCTGATCGTCGGGGGCCTGGGCGTACTCTGGAGCTTCCTGTGGGTGATCCTCTACAAACATCCCCGGGACCAGAAACGCCTGGGCGATGAAGAGCGCGCCTACATCCTCAGCGGCCAGGAAGACCACTTCAAGGAACCGGCGACGAAAAAGGGCAGCTGGAAGAAAATCATCGGCAGCCGAAACTTCTACGCCATCGCCAGCGCGCGGATCCTTTCCGAGCCGGCCTGGCAGACTTTCAATGCCTGGATTCCGCTGTACCTGATGACCGAACGGCACATGAACATCAAAGAGATCGCGATGTTCGCCTGGCTGCCGTTCCTCGCCGCTGACCTGGGCTGCGTGCTCGGTGGCTACCTGAGCCCGTTCTTCCACAAGCACTGCAAAGTGTCGCTGTTCACCTCGCGCAAAATGGTCCTGCTGTTCGGTGCCTCGTGCATGATCGGCCCGGCATGCATCGGCCTGGTCGCCAGCCCGTACACGGCGATTGCGCTGCTGTGCATCGGCGGTTTCGCCCACCAGACCTTGTCAGGTGCGTTGTACGCGATCACCTCTGACTCGTTCGGCAAAAACGAAGTGGCCACGGCCACAGGCATGGGCGGCATGTTCGGCTACCTCGGCGCGGCCGCTTTCACTCTGGTGTTCGGCGTGATGGTGACCAAGATCGGCTACAGCCCGCTGTTCGTGACTTTGGCGATTTTCGACATCGTCGCCGCCTTCATCGTCTGGACTGTTGCCCGGGAACTCAAGCCTCAGCAGACCGCTTCGGGCCCTGAAGCCGGTCAGACGCTGCAACCGGCCAGCTAAAACGCAAAACCTGTGGGAGCGGGCTTGCTCGCGAATGCGATATGTCATCTGATTAATTGTTGACTGACACGACGCCTTCGCGAGCAAGCCCGCTCCCACATGGCTCATCTTGAACCCACGCATCAACGCGCTATGCTGCCCGACACCTCCTCTGACCGAGACGTCGCCATGTCCACCCCGAGCATGACCCTCTACCACAACCCCCTCTCCCCCTTCGTGCGCAAAGTCATGGTGCTCCTGCACGAAACCGGTCAACAGGACCGCGTTGCCCTGCAGAACTGCGTACTCACGCCGGTCGACCCGGACCAGACCCTGATCGACGACAACCCCCTGAGCAAGATCCCCGCCCTGCGCCTGGCCGACGGCAGCGTCATCCACGACAGCCGGGTGATCCTCGATTACCTGGACCACCAGCACGTCGGCAACCCGCTGATCCCCCGCGAAGGCTCGGCCCGCTGGCGGCGCCTGACCCTCGCCTCCATGGCCGACGGGATCATGGACGCCGCGGTACTCGTACGCTACGAAGTCGCCCTGCGCGCCCCGGAAAAACACTGGGACCAATGGCTCGACGGCCAGCGCGACAAAATTCGCCGTACTTTAGCTTTGCTGGAGAAGGATGCGATTGCCGAGCTGACCAGCCATTTCGACGTAGCGGCGATCAGCGTGGCGTGTGCGTTGGGTTATGTGGATCTGCGCCATCCCGACCTGGAGTGGCGTGAAGCGAATCCGCAGTTGGCGGCGTGGTATTTCGAGGTGAGTCAGCGGCCTTCGATGCTGGCGACGATGCCCAAGGTTTAGCACTTCGCTGGTTGAAGTGACGTTTGATGCTGCGCAACGACCCTATCAGTTCTGCTAGTAGGCAAAAAATGAAAAAAATCCGATGCTTAAGGTCCGACTTTATGAACCGTACCTGGAGCTCGGTCAATGCCTATACATTCCAGTAAAACAGTCCTGCTCGCGACCGATCAACAGCGCTCGGTCCTAAATGCCCTCGACGCGAATAGGCCTCACCCCATCGCCTACTCACCCTACGGCCATCGGCCGGCAAAAAACGGCTTGCTCAGTTTGCTCGGGTTCAACGGCGAACGTCCTGACCCGCTGACCGGGCACTATCATTTGGGCAATGGGTATCGGCTGTTCAATACGGTGTTGATGCGGTTTAACAAACCGGACAGTTCGAGTCCATTTGAAGAAGGAGGAGTGAATGCCTACTCGTATTGCGAGGGTAACCCGATAGGCCGGTGCGACCCGACTGGACATTCATTTTTGTCGATGATCAGGAAAATGGTCACGTTTGTGACACCTGCCCATCCGGCTGCAACGCTCAAGCTCACGGCATCAACCGCTGCGGCGGTAGTAGGCGCCGCCGGGTTTATGGTAGAGGCTGACGATGAAACGGCAAACACCGCACTTCTAATTGGGTCAGGTCTTCTTTTAGGCGCTGGATTAGGAGGGATGTACCGATTCCGTCCTTCCAGGACTCCTCGACTGGCATCGACACCTAATACCGTTACCAGGGGAGATTTTGAAATGGGTCCTCTGAGAAGCTCTCCTGCCGATCCCCCCACGATCCAGCAGTTCATTCCTCGCGCTAGAATCCCTGGAATTGGCAGCCCCACCAACGCCGCCAACCTAAATATAAGAACCACCTGAACAAGTAAAAAGGGAAAAAAGGGCACAGATTTATTTAAAAAGGAGTGTGCCCTCAGACCGAGACGTCGCCCTGTCCGACGGGATCATGGACGCAGCGGCGTTGATCCGTTACAAGGTCTGGTTTTTCGCCGACTGGACCGGGCTTTTCACGAGCAAGTCGAACGCACCACACCGGATCAACCGGAAACAACCCGAAAACCAGCGTCGCCAGCACCTCCCCTTCCCGCTGATCTTCCCGCAACCCCAGCGACCGACTCATTCCATCGCTCCAATATCGAACGCCAACGGCTTGGCCGCTTTCTGTCCGACCCCATACCAATCCAGTTTGCGGGTCAGCACCATGAACACCCCGAGCAAGCCGAACAGCAACAACGACCCCATCAACAGCGCGTAATCCTCGGCACTCAACAAGCCATAAAGCAGGCCGTACAAAGCCGCCAGCCCCACCGAAAAACTCAAGCCGTGACGCACGCTGCGCAGCACGTGGCAGACATAAAAACCAATCAACAATACACATCCGCTGGCCGACAATAGATACGCCAAGGCAAAGCCAATGTGTTCGGACAGCGACAACAAAAGCAGATAAAAGAACGCTAGCGCCACGCCCACCAAAGCGTATTGCACCGGGTGCACCGCCAGGCTTTTAAGCACTTCAAAAAGGAAGAAACCGGCGAACGTCAGGACGATGAACAACAGTGCGTATTTGATCGCGCGGTCGCTTTTCAGGTATTGGTCCACCGGGTCGACGAAGCTCACGCCAAAGCTGCGACCGGACAACGCCTCGCAAGCACCACTGGGCACGCAGCTGTTGAGGATCTCTTGCAGATTGGTGGAAAAAAACGAAGTCTGCCAATTGGCGGTGAAGCCTTGATCGGTGATTTCGCGCTGGGCTGGCAGGTAGTTGCCGATGAAACGGGGATGCGGCCAGTTGGCGCTCAGCGAGACCTTGCTGGTCTTGCCCACCGGCAGGACCTGAAACTGGCCGGTGCCTTGCAGCTTCAGGTCGAAACCGAAGGCCAGCTCTGTGTTTTGCCTCGCGTCCAACGCCGGCAACATCACATGGACGCCCTCCCCCAGCCAGCCGACCTGACTACCCGGAACGAAGTCCAGACGCTGGCCGTTGAGCTCGAGTTTCAAGGCATTCTCGATGCCGCGAATGTCGCTGATGCCGACCGCCAGGAATGGCCGATCGAACTGGTAATCAGCGAAATCTTCCTGGATACCCAGCTGCGCCGGCAGTGAAAAATGGCCGCTGATGCGGTTGTCGGCATGGAACAGCCGCGCCTGGTAAATGCCTCGGGAACGCAGTTCGGTCTGGACCTGGCCGTCGAGTTCGAAGCGCTCCGGGAGGAAGTACAAACGACCGCGCTCTTCACCAATGTCCTGATAGCGTTCGTGGGTTTTTTCGTGGGTCTTCCAGGTGCGCACGACTTTGCGATAGGGCACCACCAACAACGGCCCGCTCAATTGCTGGCTGTAACTGGCGCTGCGGGCGATGTCTTCAAGCACGCCGTCGCGCAGTTGCTGGCGGTCCTGGATGACGCCGTTGATCATCAGCAACGGGATCAGCAATAACACAATCAGCAGGGCAATCGCCCCGAGTTTCAAGGTCAGGCTTCGGTTCATGGGACTCTCCCTGTTTTGATAAGGCAGAGTCTGGACGGGCTGTGTGGGGGCTTTATGGGGGGAATGTGGAGATTATGTGGAGACTGCGACTTGGTCTAAAGGCAGGAGCAAACTGACTTCAACGCCACCCTCAACGTTGCCGATGCTCATCACCCCACCATGCAACTTCACCACTTCTTCCACGAAATTCAGCCCAAGCCCGGTGCTTTTTCGCCCGGTATCCGGTCGCGGCAGCGAGTAGAAACGCTCGTTCAGGCGCGGCAATGCATAGTCCGGAATCGCTTCGCCCTGGTTGAAGAGCTTGAATTCGATCTGCTCGCCCATTCGCTCGGCGGTGAATCGCATCACGCCCTGAGCAGGGGTGAAATCCAGCGCATTTTCCAGCAGGTTGCCCAGCGCCTGCCGCAACAAAAACGGCTCCCCCCTTAGCATCAGGTCCGCCGCAATCATCTGTGACACGCGCAACTGCCTGCCTTCGATCCGCGCAGACTGGGCATCAATCAGTTCGGCCACCAACGCCGCCAGTGGCACCTCGACACGCGCCTCAAGCCCCTGACGCTGTTCAACTTGCGCCAGGTTCAACAGCCGCTCGATCAACTGTTGCATGCGCGTACTTTCACTGTCGATGTTGCCGACAAAACGCTGCCGTTGAGCCAACGGCATCTCGCCCTGCAGCAGTTCCGCCGCGCCGCGAATCGCCGCCAGCGGGCTCTTCAATTCGTGGGTCAATGTGTGCACGTAACGCTCTACGTAGGCCCGGCCCTCGAGCTGCGTGCGCATCTGTTCTACGGCCGTCGCCAATTGCTCCAGCTCGCCACCGCGATAGTGCGGCACCTCGATCCGCCGGCCTTCGCTCACTGCTTGCGCATAAGCGGTCAAGCGCCGCAGCGACCGACTCAACCACCAGGACAACAGCGCACCGAACAGCAGGCCGAGGCCGATCAGGCCGGCGCCATAACCCAGCAATCGTCGCTCGGTGCGATCCACATAAGGCTGCAACGAGCTGTTGGGCTTGGCCACAGTGACCACGCCGATGATCCGGCCGTTATCGCGAATCGGCGCGCCGACGTGCATCACCGACGAGCTCGCATCATTGGGGTCACTGCGGGTCGAGCGGGCGCCATATTCGCCGCGCAGGGTCAGGTAAACGTCGTTCCAGCGCGAGTAATCCTGACCGACCGCTGTGCCGCTGGAATCCAGTACCACGATGCCGTTGGCGTCAGTGACGTAGATGCGGTGGTTGACCTGGTTTTTCGGCAAACCCCAGATGTTCGCCGCCGGTTGCCGCTCGCCGTAGGCCTTGAGCAGTTCCGGCCAGCGGCTCTGGTTGAGGGTGCTGGCCTTGAAGTCATCGCGCAGGATTTCCGCCATCAGGTTGGCGGTGTCGACCAGGGTTTCTTCCGTGGACTGGCGCACCCCGGGACGAATTTCTTCCATCACGGTGTTGAGCACGAAGTAGCCGGTCAAGCCGACGAACAGCACATAGACCAGGAAAATCCGTAACCCCAATGGCATCAGCTGTGTCCCGGGCTGTAGCTGTATCCGAGGCCGCGATGAGTCTGAATCGGCTCTGCATCGGCCTTAATCGATCGCAACTTGGCGCGCACGCTCTTGATGTGGCTGTCGATGCTACGCTCGTAGCCGGCATCGGCGGCCACGCCCAAGGCATCGAGCAATAGCTCGCGGCTGAACACGCGCTCGGGTTGCTCCAGCAGGCATTGCAGCAAACGGAATTCGTGTCGGGTCAGGCTCAGTGGCTGACCGCGATAACTGATCTGTATACGCTCGTAATCGATGCGGAACAGTGTTGGCGCGATTTCAGTCAGGTTTTTGGGTGCCATGCGCTTGAGAATCGCCCGGACCCGCGCCGCCACTTCACGGGGGCTGAACGGCTTGACCACGTAATCGTCGGCACCAATCTCCAGGCCTACGACACGGTCGATTTCGCTGTCGCGGGCGCTGAGAAACATCACCGGTACATCGCTGAAACGTCGCAACGCCTTGCAGGTTTCGAAGCCGCTGATGTCCGGCAGACCGATGTCGAGGATGATCAGGTCCGCCGGGGTCTGCCGCTGATGCTCAAGCGCCGCCGCGCCAAGTGTCAGCCACGTGGTGGTGAACCCCTCGCCCTGCAAGGCGAAAATCAGGGTGTCGGCAATCGCCGCTTCGTCTTCGACAATCAGGATATGGGGCATGGCGTCCGAGCCTGGCGGTTGAGTGGTCGAACGGTGCCCCAAGCCTTACACCCCGTCAATCAGCAATCGGGCTTGTCCGCCGTAAACCGTCGCGCCGGATTCACGGCCGCACCAAACTCTCGCAAGGCCTTGGCACCAATCAACAGCGGGTAATTGAAACTGCTACGGTCGGTGAGGTTAACCTCGACCGTTCGCTTGACGTTGCCCAGGCACAACTCCAAATCCACCACCGGACGCTTGGTCGGCGCGGCCACATCTTCATCCTCGTCCTCTTCTGAACGGGTCTTGATCTTGCTGATGCGCGCGACCTTATGTTCATAGACCTTGTTGCTCGCACCCTTGGTCGCCAGGCGGAATCGCACCCAGTCTTCACCATCACGAGTGAAGGTCTCGATGTCCTTGGCCGAAAGCGATGCGGTCAGTGCGCCGGTGTCCATTTTAGCCTTGAGCACTTCACCACCGATTTCCGGCAGCGAGATGTATTCGTAGCGCCCGTACAGAGTCGGCTCGGCGGCCATGACCGGCAGTGCGAGGAGTGAAAGCAATGCAAGAAGGGATTTCACGTACTGGGAGTCCTTGAGGAGTTGGCAGCGCAATTTTAGACCGTTGTTGAGCTGATCGTTCCCACAAGGGTAACGGTCCGGAGGTGAAACATTCGTCAGCGCCGATTTGGCCTGTCGTCCGAAGCTGCTTATCATGGCGCGCCCTAACGCTTCCAAGAGTCATTTATGCGCCGCCTGCTCACCGGCTGTTTCGTCACATTGCTGCTGTTGCTCAACACGCTGGTCCTGATCGGACCTTTGATGGTGTTCGCCTTGCTCAAACTGGTCCTGCCCGGGCGTTTTCGCGATTACGCGTCCTCGGTGGTGATGTGGATTGCCGAGACCTGGTCGGAAATCGACAAGCTGATCTTTCGCCTGTGCATCCCCACCCAATGGGATATTCGCGGCGGTGACGATCTGCGTCGCGACACTTCCTATCTGGTGATCAGCAATCACCAGTCCTGGGTCGATATCCCGGCGCTGATCCAGACGCTGAATCGACGCACGCCGTTCTTCAAGTTCTTCCTCAAGAAAGAACTGATCTGGGTGCCGTTCCTGGGCCTGGCCTGGTGGGCGCTGGATTACCCGTTCATGAAGCGCTACAGCAAGGCGTTCCTGGCGAAGAACCCGGAGTTGGCCGGCAAGGACCTGGAGATCACCCGACAAGCCTGCGAGCTGTTCAAGCGGCAACCGGTGACCGTGGTCAATTATCTGGAAGGCACGCGTTTTACCGCCGCCAAAAGTGCCCATCAGCAGTCGCCCTTCACCCACCTGCTCAAGCCCAAGGCCGGTGGCGTGGCGTTTGTACTGGCGGCGATGGGTGAACAGCTGGATGCGATTCTCGACGTGACCGTGGTGTATCCGCAGCCGGCCATTCCGGGGTTCTGGGACTTGATCAGCGGCAACGTGCCGCGGGTGATCATCGACATCAAGACCCGCGAGCTCGACCCGGCGTTGTGGCAGGGCGATTACGAAAACGATCCGCTGTTTCGTGAGAAGGTCCAGAACTGGGTCAACCAGCTCTGGATCGAGAAGGACCGGCGTATCGACGAGTTGCGCGCCGAAAGCCGCTGAATCAGCTGCCGATTCCGGTGCCGGTGCCGGTGCCGGCACCCCAAATGCCACCCAGGCTTTGCAGCAGCGAACCGCCGACACCCTGCTGACCGAAGTATTGCAGGATCACCGGCGCAAACACGCCGATCATGCCAGTGTCCATGCCCAGGGCGCTGAAGGCGTTGTTCAGGTCGTTGGTGTCCTTGACGTTGCCCAGGGCGTTATCCAGCCCTGCGGATTTACCGGTCGCCCCCAACAAGCCGGCGAGCGCGCCCAGTTCACCGCCGCCCGACAGTGTGTCGATTCCAGGTACGCTTTTGGCCAGCTCCGAATAGTCGGTCGAACTCAATTGATTCTTCGCCAGCCCGAGCATCGCCCCGGCACCGCCGACGGCTTGTTGTGGCGTCACATTCAGTTGGCTGAGCGCACCCAGCAGGTCCGCAGTCTCCGAAGTCGGCGCGGCCTCTGTGGCCGCGTTGCCGCCCTTCATCCCCGCAATGGCATTGGCCGCATCGCCCAGGCTGAACTGTGCGAAGACCGGGCTGGCCACGAATGTCATCAGGGAAGCCAGTACTAAACCGCGTGAAATCTTCATCCAGACATCCTCTTGTGCCATGAAACGCCCGGCCAACGGGCGCAGAGCTGCCGGTTTGACCAGCTATGAGCGGGCATGTTCCTCAGGCACGCATCCATTTTCAACCCGCTCGTCGCAATACGGGACTGAGGGTTAAGAACCTATCAGATCTGCTAGTGGGCAAAAGCTGCAATCGGAACGATGCTGAAAGAACTGATTTCTTAGTCATGCCCGGAGCCCAGTCGATGCCTACGCAGTTACACAACGTAATCCTAGTGGCAACTGATCTACAGCGCTCGGTGTTGAACATCGTCAACGAACATCTTCCTCATCCCATCGCCTACACATCCTATGGCCACCGTCCACGGGAAAACGGCTTGCTCACTCTGCTGGGATATAACGGCGAACTGTCGGACCCGCTAACCGGGCATTATTTGTTGGGTAATGGCTATCGGGCATTTAACCCGGTGTTGATGCGGTTCAACAGTCCAGACAGTTGGAGTCCGTTTGGGAAAGGTGGATTGAATGGGTACGCGTATTGCTCGGGGGATCCGGTGAATCGTGTAGATCCGACTGGCCATGTAAACTTCTTTAAGGGTATTCAAAACCTGCTAGGGTTGCGCACGCCAAGCAGGGCTCGAGCCGGTCAGACTAACGTAGCTGCTTCACAGGGTTCAATAGTCACGCTGGCTTCATCAGCCGTTCCCACAACGCCTGTCCTGCCAAACTATACGCAAAGGCAAGGGTCGCTAGCTGGCTTCGAACGCCCGCCACCCTATTCCCCAAGGCGCAATGTAACTTCGTTACCTCACTCCCAAAGTGAACCCAGCTTGGGCCCACCACCGCTGTATCCCAGTGACCAGCCCTCAGAAATCAGTGCGCATCATCGAGCTCGCGCGCAACATAAAATTAATAAAGCCTCAGCCCATCTGCAACGAATAGAGGAGAACACTCAAAACGTTAATTTAATTCCACCTGCCATCCTAGATACTATTAACACACTGACTGATGAAATTAATGCCCACCGTAGCACACTCGGAAAACTACCGCTTTATCAGGAAAACCGAAATATAAGAGACGCACAATAAATTGATTACAAACTAAACAGGGCGACATTAAGTCGCCCCTTTTTATCTGAAAAACTTACGCCGCACTAAACAACTTATGCGGATCAATCACAAACTTCTTCGGCACGCCCGCATCGAACTCGCCGTAACCTTCCGGCGCCTGATCCAGGCTGATGACCTGCACGCCGACCACTTCAGCGATGTTGATGCGGTCCCACATGATTGCCTGCATCAGCTGGCGGTTGTACTTCATGACCGGGGTCTGGCCGGTGTGGAAGCTGTGGGACTTGGCCCAGCCGAGACCGAAGCGGATGCTCAGGCTGCCCATTTTTGCGGCGGCATCCACAGCACCTGGATCTTCGGTGACGTAGAGGCCAGGGATGCCGATCTTGCCGGCCACGCGTACCACGCCCATCAGGGAGTTGAGCACGGTGGCCGGGGCTTCGTGTTTGACGCCGTCATGGCCGTGACCGCGGGCTTCGAAGCCTACGGCGTCGATGGCGCAGTCCACTTCCGGTTCGCCCAGCAGCGCAGCGATCTGTTCGTGCAGCGGGGTGTCGGAAGACAGGTCGGCGATTTCGAAACCCTGGGCCTTGGCGTGGGCCAGGCGGATGGTATTGACGTCACCGACGATGACCACCGCCGCGCCCAGCAGGCGAGCGGAAGCGGCGGCGGCTAGACCCACTGGGCCGGCACCGGCGATGTAGACGGTGCTGCCTGGGCCAACGCCGGCGGTCACGGCACCGTGATAGCCGGTCGGCAGGATGTCGGAGAGGCAGGTCAGGTCACGGATTTTCTCCATGGCCCGGTCGCGATCCGGCAGTTTCAGCAGGTTGAAGTCGGCGTACGGCACCATGGCGTATTCGGCCTGGCCACCGGTCCAGTCGCCCATGTCGACGTAACCGTAGGCACCGCCCGGACGGGCCGGGTTGACGCTCAGGCACACGCCGGTGTGCATTTCCTTGCAGGAACGGCAGCGCCCGCAAGCCACGTTGAACGGTACGGACACCAGGTCGCCGATCTGCAGGTTCTCGACGTCGCTGCCCTTCTCGATCACTTCACCGGTGATCTCGTGCCCCAGCACCAGGCCGGTTTGTGCAGTGGTACGGCCGCGCACCATGTGCTGGTCGGAACCACAGATGTTGGTGGAAACCACACGCAGGATGACGGCGTGGTTGATCTTCCTGCCGCGCGGGTCCTGCATTTTCGGATAGTCGATTTTCTGTACTTCGACCTTGCCAGCGCCGAGATACACCACACCACGATTGCCAGACATGCTTTCACCTCGCTGTTGTTTTTATGTAGCGGTCGCGTCGCCTGGGATCGGCGGCGCGTTGATTGCTCGGGTTATTGCCTGTGTGTCTTGCGTTGTTTGTTGCGGCCCCTTCCCTGGCAAGCCAGCTCCTACAGGGGGAGGCGATCTAGAGAACGACTGTTCTGTTCGCGTTCAAAAACACTCTTCTCTCAATGTGATACCCGACGGCCCGGGCCAGGGTCAGCCCTTCGATATCCCGCCCCTTGGCGATCAGGTCTTCCGGGTAATGGCTGTGATCCACCACCTCCACGCCTTGGGCAATGATCGGCCCTTCGTCGAGGTCGTTGTTGATGTAGTGCGCCGTGGCGCCGACCAGTTTCACGCCCTTGTTGTAGGCCTGGTGATAGGGCTTGGCACCCTTGAACCCGGGCAGCAGGGAGTGGTGGATATTGATCGCCTTGCCATCGAGCTTGCGGCACAGCTCCGGCGACAACACCTGCATGTAGCGGGCAAGGATCACCAGTTCGGCACCGCACTCTTCGATCACCTGCAACACCTGACGCTCCTGGGACGGCTTGTCGTTCGGGTCCAGGGGGAAATGGTAGTACGGAATCTGGTGCCAGTCGGCCAGCGGCTTGAGGTCGGGATGGTTGGAGACCACGGCGGCCACGTCCATCGACAGCTGGCCGATGCGTTGGCGGTAGAGCAAGTCGTTGAGACAGTGATCGGCCTTGGAGACCATGATCACCACTTTCGGCCGGTAATGCGGCGGGGTCAGTTCGAAGATCATGCCGAAGGATTCACCACGTTCGGCCAAGCCTGCGCGGAAGGACTGCTCGTCGAAGCCATCGGGCTGACGGAATTCCACGCGAATGAAGAAGCGGCCCGAGAGCCGGTCGTCGAAGGAATGGTGCTCGGTGACGTAGCAGCCCTGCTCGAACAGAAAGCGCGTCACCGCGTCCACGGTGCCGAGCACGCTGGGGCAGTCGGCGGTCAGAATCCATGTGTCTGGGGCGCGGCTCATAGTGCGGTGACTCCTGAGAAATCGGTAAACCTGCCTGTAGGAGCGAGCTTGCTCGCGATGGACGTCAACGATAACGCGTGCATCCTGATGCAATGCGTCGCCCTCTGGTCCTTCGCGAGCAAGCTCGCTCCTACAGGTGATCGATGGTCAAGCCTGAACGCTAAGGCCATATTCGGCAGAAGCATCCTGCAACCACAACCACCAGTAATCCGAGAAGCTGCGGCGGATCAGCAGTTCCCAGGTGTCTTCGGCGGTGTGACGGATCACCAGTTGCGACTTGGCGAACACCGTGCCGACCGCCTTGCCCACCGGAAAGTTGTTGGGGTGCACGTCGTAACTGGTGGACTTCATCAGCACCTGGCGCACGTTCGGGCCGCTCAGTTCGAGGATCTGCTGGCCACCGCTGACGTTGACGATCTGGATATGCAGGTCGCCCAGCGCTTCACGCAGCTTTTGCTCGGCGGCGAATTCTTCGCCGGTCGGCACGATCAGCAGCCATTCATCCGGCCCCATCCATTGCAGGCTGGTTTCACCTTTGACGGTGACGGTCAGCGCACCTGGCAGTTCGATCCCGAGCGCCTTCTGCACACCGGCGGCAAATGCGGCATCGTGCCCATCGCCACGAATGGTCAGGTGGCCGAGGAGTTTTTTCTCGCGCACGGTCACGCCGGCGCTCTTGCGACCCTTGCCCACCAGGCTTGGCAGGTCGGCGTGATGCAGCGACGACTCGGCCTTGGCCCCGGTGGTTGGGCGTTGTTGGTAAACATTGGCTGCGGTCATAAAGCACCTTTCCTGAATTCTGTTGGTTCTTGTGGTGGCTGCACTGCCGTCATCGCCAGCAGGGCTAGCTCCCACATTCAACTGTGGGAGCTAGCCCTGCTGGCGATTGGCAGCCCGCCCACAGATCTCGAGGTCGTTAAACGTTCTGGCGTTCGCCCTTAGGATCGAAGAACACCGAAGAAACGATTTCCGCCTCGATCACGCTGCCGTCCGCCAGTGGCGCGAACACACGCTCACCCATGCGGTTCAGGCCGCCCTTGACCACGCCCATGGCAAACGAATAGCCCAGGGAGTTGTGCGCGTAGCTGGAGGTCACGTGGCCGACCATGGTCATCGGGATCGCCTGCTTGGTGTTGAACACCAGCTGCGCGCCTTCCGGCAGCCATTTGTTCGGATCGATCGGCTTCAGGCCAACCAGTTGCTTGCGCTGGTCACGCACGCAGTCTTCGCGATTCATCCCACGCTGGCCGATCCACGAGAACGGTTTGGTGCGACCGACGCACCAGCCCATGTTCAAGTCGTCCGGGGTCATCGAGCCGTCAGTGTCCTGGCCGACGATAATGAACCCCTTCTCGGCCCGCAGTACGTGCATGGTTTCGGTGCCGTACGGCGTCAGGTTGTACTTCTTGCCAGCATCGACGATTTTTTCCAGCACGCCCATGGCGTAGTCGGCTTGCACGTTGACTTCGTACGACAGCTCGCCGGTAAACGAAATCCGGAACACCCGCGCCGGCACACCGCCCACCAGGCCCTCTTTCCAGGTCATGAACGGGAAGGCTTCGTTGCTCAGGTCGATGTCGGTGACTTCAGCGAGCAGCTTGCGGCTGTTCGGCCCGGACAGGGTCATGGTCGCCCAGTGATCGGTCACGGAAGTGAAGTACACCTTCAGGTCCGGCCATTCGGTCTGGTGGTAGATTTCCAGCCATTGCAGCACGCGTGCAGCGCCGCCGGTGGTGGTGGTCATCACGAAGTGGTTGTCGGCGAGGCACGCGGTCACGCCGTCGTCGAACACCATGCCGTCTTCTTTGCACATCAGGCCGTAACGCGCCTTGCCCACGTCAAGCTTGGTCCAGGCGTTGGTGTAGATGCGGTTGAGGAACTCGCGTGAGTCCGGCCCCTGGATGTCGATCTTGCCCAGGGTCGAGGCGTCCAGCAGGCCGACGCTGTCGCGCACGGCTTTGCATTCGCGCTTCACGGCAGCATGCATGTCTTCACCGGATTTCGGGAAGTACCACGGACGTTTCCACTGACCGACGTCTTCGAACTCGGCGCCGTTTTTCAGGTGCCAGTGATGCAGTGCGGTGAAACGCACCGGCTCGAAAATGTGCCCACAGTGACGACCGGCCACGGCACCGAAAGTCACCGGCGTGTAGTTCGGACGGAACATGGTGGTGCCCATCTGCGGGATGGTCACGTTCAGCGAACGGGCGGCGATGGCCAGGCCGTTGACGTTGCCGAGCTTGCCCTGGTCGGTGCCAAAGCCCAGCGCGGTGTAGCGCTTGACGTGCTCGACCGACTCGAAGCCTTCGCGAGTCGCCAATTCGATACCGGCCGCGGTGACGTCGTTTTGCAGATCGACGAATTGCTTCGGCGCACGCGCCGTGACTTTCTCGTAAGGCACTTGAAACAAGGCCAGCGTCGGCTCTTCCTGGCGGACCAGGGCTTTTGGCAACTTGGCTTCGACCGGACCGAAGCCGGCTTCGCTGGCGGCGCGCACGCCCCCTTCAAAACCGTCAGCCAGGGAATCGCCGAGGCCGTAGACACCGTTGATGCCACCGACGCATACGCGTTTCTGCGGCGCCTCACCCGGTACAAAACCGAGGATGTCTTCGCGCCAGATCGGCTTGCCACCCAAGTGCGAGGCCAGGTGGACCACCGGGCTGTAGCCGCCGGAACTGGCGACCAGGTCGCATTCGAGCCATTCGCCCGGGCTGGTGACCTTGTGTCCTTTGACATCGATCGCCGCCACGCGCGCAGCGGTCACGCGCTTACTGCCACGGGCTTCGATCACGGCGCTACCGGTGAGGATGCGGATGCCTTTGGCACGCGCCTCTTCCACCAGCGCACCGCGCGGGTTGCTGCGGGCGTCGGCGACGGCCACCACTTGCAGACCGGCATCGAGCCAATCCAGCGCCACGCGGTAGGCGTGGTCGTTGTTGGTCGACAGCACCAGCTTCTTGCCCGGTGCCACGCCGTAGCGGCGAACGTAAGTCGAGACAGCTCCGGCGAGCATGTTGCCCGGCACGTCGTTGTTGCCGTAGACCAGTGGACGCTCGTGAGTGCCGGTCGCCAGCACCACACGCTTGGCACGAACCCGGTGGATGCGCTGACGCACCTGGCCAATCGGTGCGCGGTCGCCGAGGTGATCGGTGAGGCGCTCGTGGATGGTCAGGAAGTTATGGTCGTGGTAACCGTTGACCGTGGCGCGCGGCAACAGCAGCACGTCCGGGGTGTCCTTCAATTCGGCGATGACGCTGGCGACCCACTCGGTCGCAGGCTTGCCGTCGAGGCTTTCGCGGGAGTCGAGCAGGCTGCCGCCGAACTCTTCCTGCTCGTCAGCCAGGATCACACGGGCACCGCTGCGTGCAGCCGCCAGTGCAGCGGCCAGGCCTGCAGGGCCGGCGCCGACGATCAGCACGTCGCAGTGCTGGTTCATGTAGTCGTAGGTGTCCGGATCGTTCTCGGTCGGCGAGCGGCCAAGACCGGCAGCCTTGCGGATGTACTTCTCGTAGGTCATCCAGAACGATTGCGGGTAGATGAAGGTTTTGTAGTCGAGGCCCGGGGGCATCAGCTTGCCGCCGACCTTGCCGAGAATCCCCATCATGTCGTTGTTGACG
>Ga0160432_100194_pt1 | contig 53342 bp, 45 predicted proteins | sample HID1971M_E0MG_FD_108250 | JGI IMG/M metagenome (GOLD analysis project Ga0160432, IMG submission 108250) | Enriched millipede-associated microbial communities from UW Madison campus, WI, USA - HID1971M_E0 MG | ecosystem: Host-associated > Arthropoda: Insects > Digestive system > Unclassified ... | reverse complement strand
TGCGCAAACCCCTGTAGGAGCTGACTTGCCAGCGAAGAGGCCCGAAAGCTCGATGCAATATTCAAGGACGCCTTCGCCGGCAGGCCGGCTCCTACAGTTCCGCGTCGACCACAAAACAACGCCGTGCGCAAACCCGTGTAGGAGCTGGCTTGCCAGCGAAGAGGCCCGCAAACTCGACGCAATATTCAAGGACGCCTTCGCCGGCAAGCCGGCTCCTACACGCCCGCGTCGACCACAAGGCAACGCCTTGCGCAAACCCGTGTAGGAGCTGGCTTGCCAGCGAAGAGGCCCGCAAGCTCGATGCAATATTCAAGGACGCCTTCGCCGGCAAGCCGGCTCCTACACGCCCGCGTCGACCACAAAGCAACGCCTTGCGCAAACCCCTGTAGGAGCTGGCTTGCCAGCGAAGAGGCCCGAAAGCCCGATGCAATATTCAAGGACGCCTTCGCCCGCAAGCCGGCTCCTACACACCCGCGTCGACCACAAAGCAACGCCCTGGGCAAACCCGTGTAGGAGCTGGCTTGCCGGCGAAGAGGCCCGCAGGCCCGATGCAATATTCAAGGACGCCTTCGCCGGCAAGCCGGCTCCTACACGCCTAGCGCCCTTCTCTGCTTAGTCGGCAGCTGATCCGGCGCAGTCATCAGGCCGAGGGCAAGCTCCGCCACCCGCTCGGCCGCCGGCACGACACTGTGAATCTTGCCCACCCCCTGCCCCGCATACAGCGACAGTTTCTGCGCCATTCGCGGCTTGTCGATCGCCCGGGCGCCGCCACCGATCAGGCGCAGCAGGTTCCATTTGTCCCGATTGGGAATCACCCGGTGCGGCGTGCCGTAGGTCCAGCCGAACGAATAACCGGTGCGGTACTCGGTGTCATCGGTGGTTGCCTCGACAATCTTCTGCTTGTACAGCGGATGGGCATTCGACTCATCAGTGGCAATGAACGCCGTACCCACCACCACCCCCGATGCACCAAGCGACATCAATGCGCGCACATCGTCGCCCTGGGCGATACCGCCTGCCGCCAATACCGGCCGCCCCTCGGCGAGCGCCAGGATCGAGGTCAACAACGGCATGATGCCGATCGTGCCGCGATTGAGGTGCCCGCCACTTTCACTGCCCTGGGCAATGATGATGTCCGCACCCTGGGCGATGGCGTTGCGAGCCAGCTCCACCGAGCCCGCCTGCACCATGACCAGCAGCCCGGCATCTTTCGCCCGGGCAATCATGTCGGCGGCGTACTTCTCGGCATAAAACAGCGACAGCAGTTTGGGCTTTTCCTTGAGGATCACCTGGAACTGCGCTTTGAAGACCTCAGGGCCGCCAAACTGCGGCACCAGGTTCACGCCGAAGGGCCGGTCGGTCAGTGCCCGTGTTTCCTCGATCCAGCGGCGCAAGGCCAGGGGCGGCAGGCGCAAGCCGCCGATGACGCCCATGCCCCCGGCATTGGCCACTGCCGCGACCAGTTGCGGGCCGGAAATGGCGGCCATGCCGCCGAGGAAAATCGGGTATTTCACGCCGCAGAGCCGGGTGATGAGGTTACCCGCGAAATCGATTCTGTCCTGGTTCATGGCTCACAGCTCCACATGTTTTCCAAGCATCCGCTTGAGCGTGTTGTTCTTCAGGAGAAAGTGATTCTTCAGCGCGCCGAAGACATGCAGCGCTAGACCGGCGAGGAACGCCGAGGCGCCGATGTCGAACAGCACATCGACGACATGCTTCAAGGTCGGGTTGGCCGGCAGCAGCGCCGGAATCCACATTCCGCCGGGCAGTTGCAGCACCTCGCCGGCGGCGGCGCGGGAAGCCCATACCGCAATCGGCAGCAGCACCATCGCCAGGGCCAGCGCGACCGCCACCGAGCGGCTGACGATCACTTCGATGGGGTTCGGCGTGCCCACCGGCAGCGGATGGTAGGACGTGATCCGCGCCCAGAATCGATAGATCGAGACGAGGAACAGGATCAGGCCCAGCAGGTTTTGCACCCGGCCGAGTGGCTGTTGCAGTGCCGCGCTGGAGACCTGGTCGATCAGCAGTTGCAGCGCGAAAATCGCCAGCAGTGAACACGCCACGATCCAGTGCGTTACGACGGTGACAGGTGAAAATCTCAGGCCATTGTCTTTGAGTTGCATGACAGGCTCCTCTTGCAAAAGACGCACATCGAAAAGGTGGAGGATCAGTGACTGACCGCCTGCGCGGCCCCGAGCCCGGTCTGGGCGCGGATCAATTGATCGTCGAAACGCTCGCGCTCGAGCACCGCGCCCCGGCTGCGATCCGTCACCGAGCCCAGCCAGGTAAAGAGGAACGCCACGTTCATCGAGATGATCGCCGGGTAGTCATAGGGGAAGATCGCCTCGGCATTGCCCAGCACCTTGACCCACACCGCCGGCGAGAGCACCACCAGGCCGACGGCACTCACAAGCCCGGCAATGCCGCCGATCAATGCGCCCCGGGTAGTCAGCCCTTTCCAGTACATCGAAAGCACCAGGATTGGAAAGTTGACCGAAGCCGCCACGCCGAAGGTCAGCGCCACCAGGAAGGCGATGTTCTGGTCCTTGAACAGGATGCCCAGCACCACGGCGACGATGCCGATGCCGACCGAGGCGATCCGCGATACGCGGCGCTCGTCCCGGGCCTCAGCCTTACCCTTTTTCACCACCATCACATAGAGGTCATGGGAGATCGCCGAGGTGCCGGCCATGGTCAGGCCGGACACCACCGCCAGGATCGTCGCAAACGCCACCGCCGAGATGAAGCCGAGCAGCAGGTCGCCACCCACGGCCTTGGCCAGGTGCATCACCGGCATGTTGCCGCCACCGATGAGCTTGCCGCCGACGATGCCGGACTCGTAGAAGGCCGGGTCCTGGCCGACGATCACGATGGCGGCCAGGCCCAGCACCGCCACGATCAGGTAGAAAAAACCGATGAAGCCCGTGGCGACGAACACCGATTTACGCGCTTGCCTGGCGTCCGGCACGGTAAAGAAGCGCATGAGGATGTGTGGCAATCCCGCCGTGCCAAACACCAGTCCCAGTGACAGCGATATCAGCGACAGCGGGTCGGCCACCAGTTTGCTCGGCAGCAGGATCCGCTCGCCATCGTGGTGCGCGGCCACGGCTTGCTGGAACAACAGGTCGAAGGAAAAACCGAACTTGCTCAGCGCCAGGATCGCGAGCAAGGTGCCGCCCACCAGTAGCAACCCGGCCTTGATGATCTGCACCCAAGTGGTGGCGACCATGCCGCCGAAGGTGACGTAGACCGCCATCAACAGGCCCACGGCAATCACCGCGTAATTGTAGGGCAAGCCGAACAACAGCTGGATCAACTGCCCCGCCCCCACCATCTGCACCACCAGGTAAAAGCACACCACCGTCAGCGAACCGAAGGCCGTCAGGGTGCGGATGCGATTCTGATCGAGGCGGTAGGAAGCGATGTCGGAGATGGTGATGCGCCCCAGGTTGCGGATGCGCTCGGCAAACAGGAACAGCAACAGCGGCCAGGCGACAAAGAAGCTGATGGAGTACAGCACACCATCGAAGCCGTTGAAGAAGATCATGCTGGTGACCCCCAGCAACGCCGCCGCCGACATGTAGTCCCCGGCCAGTGCCAGGCCGTTCTGGAAACCGCTGATGCCGCCACCGGCCGTGTAGAAATCATCCATCGACCGGGTCTTGTTGGCGGCCCAGTACGTGATGCCCAAGGTCGTGACGACGAAGACCAGGAACATGCCGATCGCGGTGATGTTGATCGGTTGTTTCTCGACGTTCTGCAAAACATCCCCGGCCAAAACGCTGGTGGCGACTGCACCGAGCAGCGTGCCGAGGATCAAGTGGATGCGTTTCATACGATGGCCCCCGCGCGAATCTGCGCGGTCAGTTCATCGAACTCACCGTTGGCACGCAGGATGTAGAGACCGGTGAACAGCCAGGCGCCGAGGATGAACACCACACCCAATGGCCAACCGATATTGATGATGCTGGTCGCCGACAGCTTCGTTGCCAGCAGCTGGGGCGCGAAGGCGGCGACGAGGATGAACGTGAAGTACGGGACAAGGGTTGCAGCGGTAAGACTCGCGACGAACGTACGCTGGCGCGAGACCAGATCCTTGTACCGGGGATGGTTGCGGATCCTGGCTGATTCGGTTGCATGGTTCACGTTGACTCCGTGTAGCAGTGGTAGCGTTATTGTTGTTCCACAGCCTCAGATTCAGACTCGATCCGCCACTGGCTGCGGTATCTGTGCCCTTTCAACCTATGCCCGGCACAGGATCATGTAAAATGATCATTAATGATCCATTTGATCGTTTTTGGTGAATCTACTTCCCATGGATTTCCGCTTGCTTATTAATCTCTAATGAGCCTTGAATTGCGCATTGGTTATTGTTTTTTCAGATAGGTGAGTTCGATGGATGTCACGGATCTCAAGGTAGTGGCCGCGGTAGCCCGCCACGGCAGCATGAACAAGGCCGCCAGCGAACTGAACACCGTGCAGTCGAACGTGTCGGCGCGGATTCGCTCGTTGGAGGACGAGCTCGGCGTGGCCCTGTTCCAGCGCAGCGCCAAGGGTGTACAGGTGACGCCCGCGGGACGGCGCATCCTGCCCTTTGCCGACCGCCTGGCGAAATTGCTCCTCGATGCCACAAGCGCCGCCCGCGATGACGGCCAGCCCAGGGGCGAGCTCGAGATCGGCACGCTGGAGACCACCCTCGCCCTGCGCCTGCCACACCTGATCGCCCGGTTCGCCAGGGACTACCCCGAGGTTCGCCCGGTGGTGCGCACCGGCACCACCTGTAGCCTGATCCAGGACGTCGTCGACTGTAAGCTGGAGGGCGCGTTCGTGGTCGGGCCGGTCAATCACCCGCAGCTGCACAGCGAAGTGGTCTTTCGCGAAGAACTGGTGCTGGTCACCTCACCGGCCCTGCACCGCCTGGCGGATGTCGCCGCGGCCTTGAATCTCAAGACCGTGGTTTTCCGTCTTGGCTGCTCCTATCGCCAACGCCTGGACACACTGCTGACCAGCCTTGGCGCCCCCACCCCCGAGCCGCTGGAGTTCGGTTCAATCGAAGCGATCATTGCCTGCGTGTCGGCCGGGGTCGGGGTCACGCTGTTGCCCAGGGGCGTTGTTGCCAACGCGGCCCGCGAGGGCTTGGTGGCCGTGCACGAACTGTCCCCGCAGCTGGCTGAAGTGGAAACGGTGTTCGTGCGGCGCCTCGACGGCTATTTCTCCAGTGCGCTTTCCACCTTTCTGCACAGCGTGCGTGTGGATGGCGTACCCGTTACCTTGGCGTTGTAGCGCTCTGCAGCGTACCAATCCGTGACCTGATCCAACCGTTGACCCCGGCACACGACACCAGCAGCGCGCCCGTGACCAGGAACACCTGGTGCAGACCGAAATGCGCACCGATCTGGCCACCGATCAAGGGCCCGATCACCTGCCCGGAAAACTGCGCCGATTGCAGGTAGCCGAGGATTTTTCCGCTGTTATGCTCCGCCACCGACTGCCGGATCAGCTTGGCGATCGCCGGCAGCAGCCCGGCCAGGGTCATGCCCATCAGGCCGCGCAACACTGCCAGCTGCCACCACTGCGTGACGAATGCCTGGGGCACCATGACGATGCCGGTCAGCACCAGGCAACCGATGATCACCTTCCAGCTGCCGACCCGATCGGCCAACGCCCCCAGCCGGGCGGCGGTGAGAATGCTGCCCAGCGCCGAACAGGCCATCACAATCCCGGCAATCCGCGCCTGATCATCAAGCGCCACGCCCAGGTCACCGATGTAGACGGTGATGATCGGCTCGATCGACATGTTGGCGAGCAAAACCATCATCGCCGTCATCAACAACGCGGCGATGATTGGCCAGCGCGCACTGTCAGCCTCGTGCCTGGATGTAGCGACCCGCCGTGCCCCGTCCAATTGCCGGCTGAAGTCCTCGCGAACCAGCACCAGAGTGGCGATCGCGGTCACTGCGATCATGCCGCCACCGACGAAAAAAGTGCCGCGGATGCCGACCCACTGCGGCAGGAAACCACCCACCAGCGGCCCGATCAAGTTGCCGGACAACGCCCCCGTCGACAGCACGCCCAGTGCCCACCCGGCCTTTTCCCGTGGCACCTGGGATCCGATCATCACAATCGACGCCGAGGCATAACCGCCGATGAGCCCGGCGACCAGGCGCAGCACCACAAGATCAGTCACATCCCGCGCCAGCCCGATCAGCGACATCACCACCGCCATGCCGATGGCCGCGCGCACCAGCATCGGCTTGCGCCCATAACGATCGGCCAGCCGCCCCCACAGCGGCGCGGTAATCGCCGTACCAAAAAACGTCGCACCGAAGGCCACGGCGGACCACTGCACCACGTCGGCCTGGGCCGTGACGCCCAGTTGCTGCACATACAGCGGCAGGAATGGCAACAGCATGCTCAGGCTCACCAGGGTGGTCAACGAACCGAACACACAGACAGCCAGGTTGCGCCGCCAATAGGCCAGATTGCGTTCGGCGTAATTCATGGGGCCACCGAGGTACGCGAGCTTCGCAGCGCCGCCAGCAGGTCAATCACAAAGGCCAGCAACATGGCCGCCGTGCCGATCAGGAACAGCAGGCTGTAGTTGCCACCGCTGTAGGAAAACAGGAACGACAGCCCATAAGCGGCGACCGCCTGGAACAGGGCGAAACCCACCGTGGCGGTCTGCCAGGCCGCACTTTGCCGCGCCGGATGGCGGACAAGAATTTCCTGGACCCGTCCCAACACCAGCGGCACGGTCCCGGTGACAAAGGCGCCGACCGTCACGCTGGACACCATCAGCCAGAGGCTGCCCGGTGCGAAGACCGGTACCGCGACGGCGATGGCCTCGATGATGAACGACACCCGCAACGCGCGAGCGAAGCCGACCCGGTCCGCCAGCCCCCCTGCCAGCAGCGGGCCGAGCGTGGCGCCAATGCCAAACAACACCCAGTACTGCGCGCCCGTCTGCAGGCCCTGGCCCAGGCCCCGGGCGACGAAATCCACCAGGAAAATCATGTGCGGCACCCACCCGGCGGCGTTCAGCGCGTACTCCACATACAGCGCCTTGAGGGTGCCGTTGGGTGCCGGGCCATGGTGCTGGACTGTGCCGGCCACCGGTGCGTTTTCCGTCGGCCAGCCGCGCCAGGCAATGGCGGTGAGCAACAGCGCGATCAGCCCCAGGCCCAGCCAGGTTTGCCCAAGGCCCTGTTGCAGCAGCAGCGGCACCAAGGTCCCGGACGCCGCGATCCCGACGCCCACGCCCATGAAGATCACCCCGCCCGCCAGGCCCCGGCGCGAGGGCGGCACGTGCGCCAGCACAGTCGGCGCGGCGAGCACCATCAGCGCCCCGCCGGCGACACCGGAGAGGAATCGCCAGGCGAAGAACCAGGCAAAGGACAGGGGCCAGGCGCAGGCAAAAAAGGCGATGCTGGCCAGCAGCATCATGGCCCTGAGGGTCGATCGGGTTGAAGTTCTGGCCGCCAGTGTGCGGCCGAAGATCGCTCCGGCCAGATACCCCGCCAGGTTTGCCGCGCCAAGGTAGGCCGCCCTGGAGGCGTCAAACCAGTGGGCGCCGACAATCGCCGGCAATAGCGGCGTATAGGCAAATCGCGCCAGGCCAATCCCGACCAGACTCGCCGAAAAACCGGCAAGAGTGCCGCGCCATGGACTGGCGGGATGTGGCGCACTGTCGGTAGTTGCGGGTTTTACATTGTTCATCGTCTGCCCTTCCCTTCTTCAGTCGGGCAGACCTTATCTCGCGCGATGATATCTCAATAAACGAATAATCAAGATCACAGTTATCTGTATCAGAGATACCGCCGTTCATTACACGGTGTATCAACTGTAATTCCTTGCCAGCGGTATATCTTCAATCCACGGCTTTCTAGAGTGGCAGATGGCGTTCAGCCCACCGAGCTTCCTTTCCTCCATGAGCGATCCTTCATGCCCCACGACTTGAATCTTCTTGATGCCGCGCTGGCCGCCTACCCACGGGTGGCCCTGCTCGAAGGCCCGACCCCGATCCAGAAACTGTCCCGATTGAGCGGCTTGCCCGATCTCAATGGCTGCAACCTCTACGTCAAGCGCGATGACCTGACCGGTCTCGGCGGCGGCGGCAACAAGCTGCGCAAACTGGAATTCCTGCTCGGCGAAGCCTTGGCCGAAGGCGCCGACACGCTGGTGACCTGGGGCGGTTTTCAATCCAATCATGCGCGCCTGACCGCTGCCGTGGCGGCCCGTCACGGCCTCGCCTGCGAGCTGATCCTGACCCCCTCGGCCGTGCGCAGCGACGATGACTTCTGCCACAACGGCAATGTGCTGCTGGACGCACTGTTTGGCGCGAAGATTCATCGGCTGGCGCGGGGAGTCGTGCCTGATACCTATGCGGCCGAGTTGGTCGACACGCTCAAGGGCCAAGGTAAAAAGCCCTTCGTGATGCCCCTAGGCGGGTCCAGCCCCCGGGGCAGCCTGGGGTATGCCGCCTGCGCTTCGGAGATCCTGCGCCAGGCGGATGCGCTGGGTGTGCATTTCGAGCAGATCATCGTGCCCAATGGCAGTGCTGGCACCCACTCAGGGCTGCTGGCCGGTGTCACCCTGGCGGGCGCTTCGTCGCACATCCTCGGTTACTCGGTCCTGGCGACCGAGGAACAGGCCACGACGACGACCCTGGAAAAAACCCGTCAGGTTCTACAGTTGCTTGCCCCGTCCTCAATACTGGCCGACACCTCGATTCGTGTGGATGGCAGCCAACGGGGCGACGCCTACGGCGCGCCGACCGAAGCGATGCTCGAAGCGCTGCGCCTGCTCGCATCCCAGGAAGGCTTGCTCACCGACCCCGTCTACGGCGGCAAGGCCTTCGCCGGCCTGCTCGCCGCTGTACGCCGGGGCGACTACCCGGCGGGCAGCAATCTGCTGTTTGTGATGACCGGCGGGATGCCTGGGCTGTTTGCCTACCGTAGTGCCTTTGACTGAGAGCCGTACGCATGATCCCAAGCGAACGCGTTCCCCCTGTAGGAGCTGGCTTGCCAGCGATGAACGTCAACGATGACGCGCGCTGTCTGGGTGATTGCGTTGACCGGACGTTTTTCGCGAGCAAGCTCGCTCCTACAGTTTGATCGGGTACAACCGCAAGAGATGGGTCGGCTGCCTGGACGCGTTGGGCCTGGTAATCGAAAAAAAATACCTCCCCAGGGAAAAACCCAAGGGAGGTGATTTTTTACCGCTGTATCGCGTTATCAGCTCTTCGCCTTGCTCATCTGGGTGAACAGCTCTGTAGGCACTTTCTTGCCGTTGGAGGTGAACTGGTTGGTGCGGAATTTGTAGACCTCGCCTTCGGAGAGGAAACCGTCGTTGTTGGTGTCCATGGCCTTGAACTCTTCGCCGCCCTGCGGGGCTACGGTCAGCAGTTCCTTGAGCGAAACGCGGCCGTCGTGGTCGGTGTCGGTACGGGCGAACGAAGCATCGCCGCATTTGCCTTCACCGCACTTGCCTTCGCCGGCCTTGGTCACTTTGGCACCGGCTTCATCTGCGCCACACTTGCCTTCGCCACACTTGCCTTCACTGGTCTTTTCCGCCGCGGCCAGTTGGTAGCCTTGGGGCAACGCGTCTGCGGCAAAGGCGGTGGATGCGAGGTTGAGGCTGCCGGCCAGTGCAACAGCGATCAGGCCAATACGGGATTTGTTCGACATACGGGACATGGTGATTCTCCGGATACTGTGTGCGGCCAAGCCGCTAAGGTCGTGCGATAAGCCGTTGTGCGAGGCGCGTTTGCTTTCTCGCTGAGGCAGGGCCATTTGACGGCAACCGTGTATCCCGGATGTATCCGGTTGCAGGGGCATTTGTAAGCCAACCTGCGTACGACGGGTCTGGATACACAGCGATACACAGGCGCAGGTCTTCCCGTCACGGGAGCGGCTATGTACTATCGGCACCGGGCCGATGCTGCCCGCCGCTCGCTCCCGATGGGAAAGGTGAAAGCATCGCTTCCTCATACGAACCCTGTCGTATCTCTTGACGGTCGAGGTTTGGCAACGCGGGCACCCAAGGATCTCGGCTAAAGGAGCAACGATGTTTTCAATCGAGCAAGCCAAGCAGATGGCCAAACAGTTGCGCGCCTCGCTGGAGGAACGCAATCAGAGCCTGTCTCACTCCACCGCGCTGGAACTGGTCGCGCAACAACTGGGCTACAAGGACTGGAACACCGCATCCGCGATGCTTTCCCCGGCCGACACCCCGCCCGCTTCCACCGTGACCTTCGACAAGCCCATTCCCATATTGCGCATGTTCGACGAAGCCAAGGCCCGTGAGTTCTATCTCGATTTCCTCGGTTTCAGCGTCGAATTCGAACACCGCTTCGAAGCCGACCTGCCGCTGTACCTGGGCATCAGCCGCAACGGTCTACAACTGCACCTGTCCGAACATCATGGCGACGCCAGCCCGGGTTCGACAGTGTTTGTGCCAATGAACAATATCGAACAGCTGCGCGACGAGTTGCTCGCCAAGCGCTACGGCTACGGGCGTCCGGAGATTGTCCAGCAGGGTTGGGGGCAAGTGCTTGAAGTCTACGATCCGTTTGGCAACCGGATCCGCTTCTGCCAGGGCTGATCGGGTAGATCCCTGTTCGCATCCAGACGGCGCATTGCTGCCCGCCTGGATGCGATGGTCCAGCGCCTATCGACGCAGGGAGCTGGCGGCGAGCTCCACACGCTTGCCCGGGGCAACGACCGCCTCGCGATCAGCGACTTCAAGCGCTCCTCCACTCCGTTGTTTGCGCAGCAGGAAGTACGACAGCGCCGGAATCAGGATCAGCGCGCCGAGCATATTCCACAGGAACATGAAGGTCAGCAGGATGCCCATGTCGGCCTGGAACTTGATCGGCGACCAGACCCAGCACACCACGCCGGCCGCCAGGGTGATACCGACCAGCCCGACCACCCGCCCAGTGAAGGCCACGGCCTGGCGATAGGCCTGGGACAGCGATAGGCCCTGGCGTTGATACTGCAGCTGAACGCTGAGCAGGTACAACGCGTAGTCCACACCGATCCCTACACCCAGGGCAATCACCGGCAAGGTCGCCACCTTCACGCCGATACCCATGACCACCATCAAGGCTTCGCAAAGAATAGAGGTCAGCACCAAGGGCAGCAGCGCCACCAGCGTGGCGCGCCAACTGCGGAAGGTGATCAGGCAGAACAGCGTCACCGCCAGATAAACATAGAGCAGCATGGTGCGATTGGCCTCGCGCACCACGATGTTGGTGGCGGCTTCGATCCCGGCGTTGCCGGCCGCCAACAGGAACTGGCGATCGTCGCTGCTGTTTTCCCTGGCGAACTTGTCGGCAATCGCCACCACCGCATCCAGGGTCTCGGCCTTGTGATCCTTGAGGAAGGCGATCACCGGCATCAGCGAGCAGTCGGTATTGAACAGCTCCGGGGCGTTGACCGAGGCCTGTTGCGCGGCATAGTTCAGCACGTTCTGGTTGCGCTGGATGCTGTTGAGCTTGGGGTTGCCCTCAAAGGTACCGGCGGTGATCTGCCGTACCGCGTTGACCAGCGAAGCGGTCGCCTGCACGCCCGGAGACTGTTGCAGCTCCCAGGCCAGACGGTCGGCGAGGATCAGGGTCTGGTAGTTCAGGCAGCCTTCCGCCGGAGTCTTGATCATCACCGCGAACAGGTCGCTCGAAAGCGCGTAATGCTGGGTGATGTAGGCGTTGTCGCGGTTGTAGCGCGAGTCGGCACGCAACTCCGGTGCCCCGCTGTCGAGGTCGCCGATTTTCAGTTGCAGGCTGACCACGAAACCGCCGATGCCCAGCAACACGGCGACCAGCACCGTGCCGGTGGCCCACTTGCGCGTGGTGAAACGGTCGAGCAGGTCCCACAACTTGCCGAAGCCACGATGTTCGGCGGCACGGGTGTCGATCTTCAGTGCCCGCTCCGCGGCCTTGCGCCCGACGCCGATATAGGACAGCGCCACCGGCATCAGTAGCAAGGAAGTAAAAATCAGCACCGCCACACCGATGCTGGCAGTGATCGCCAGGTCCTGGATCACCGGGATATCGATCAGCATCAACACGGCGAAGCCCACGGCATCGGCCAGCAACGCGGTGACACCAGCGATGAACAGACGGCGAAACGTATAGCGCGCGGCGATCAGCTTATGCGTGCCACGGGCAATGTCCTGCATGATGCCGTTCATCTTCTGCGCCGCGTGGGACACGCCGATGGCGAAGATCAGGAACGGCACCAGCACCGAATACGGGTCGATGGCATAACCCAGCCAGGCGACAATGCCCAGTTGCCAGACCACCGCGATCAGCGAGCAGCCGACCACCAGCAAGGTACTGCGCACGCAACGGGTATAGGCGTAGATAATGATCAACGAAGTGAACACGGCCAGGCCGAAGAACATCATCACCTGGATCAGGCCATCGATCAGGTCGCCCATCAGCTTGGCGAAACCGATGACCCGGACCTTGTACGGGCCCTTGCCCTCGACACCGGCCTTACGCGTCGCGCTGTCCCCGGCGAACTCGATCTTGTCGCGCAGCCGCTCTTCGAGCATCTGCGAAAAGGCGTGGTAGTTGATGCCCTGGCCGGTGGCCGAGGCCTTGTCCAGCAGGGGTACGACCAGCATGCTCGACTTGTAGTCGCTGGCCACCAGGCTGCCGACGATGCCGGCACGCCCGATGTTCTGGCGCAGCTGTTCGATCTGCTCGGGTTTGCCTTCATAGGTATCGGGCATCACCGGGCCACCCTGGAAGCCTTCCTCGGTGACTTCGGTCCAGCGCACCGCAGGCGTCCACAGCGATTTCATCCAGGCGCGATCAACACCTTCGGTGAGAAACAGCTCGTCGTTGACCTGCTTGAGGACCGTCAGGTAGTTCGGGTCGAAGATATCGCCCTGGGTGTTTTCCACCACCACCCGCACCGAGTTGCCCAGGCCGCGCAGCGAAGCGCGGTTCTCGAGGAAATTCTGGATGTACGGCTGGCTCTGCGGGATCATTTTTTCGAAGCTGGGGCGCAGTTCCAGACGCGTGGCGGCCATGTAGCCCAGGACCACGGTGGCCAGGGTCATGAGCAGCATGAACAGCGGGCGATGGTTGAACACCAGCCGTTCGAGCAGATTGCCGGAGCGCCGATCGAAGTCGCGCAGATCGCGGATGACCGGCATGTTGTCTTGCTTGGTAGGGGCCATGTGTGAGTACTCGCTCTATTGTTCTGGCTCTTGTTCTTCGAGAAGCGTGCGGGCACCACGGCTGCCGACCACGACCAGCGCACCCTCGCCAACCGCTGTCGCGCCAGCCACCGGGGACGGGGATTGCTGCGCCACCCACTGCAAGCGGACGCTGTCGTCCTTGGCCAGCAACATGTGACCGGCCTGGGTGAAAAACCGGTAGTGACCTTGGGCATCGACGGCGGCGGCGGTGATGCTCACTTGCAATCCGCTTTCCAACGGGGTCCAGCTCAGCCCGCCGTCGGTGCTGCGCAATACGTTGCCGCGCAGGCCGTAGACCACCACTTCGCCAGGCTTGCCGACCACGCCGAAAAAGCTGCCTTGATACGGCGTTTGCAACGCAGCGAAACGCTGCTGCGAGCTATCCCACTTGAGCAGCAACCCCTGCTCTCCAGCGATGTACAAGGCATCGCCGGTCGAGTTGATCGCGTTCAAATGAAAGTTCTGCGGGTTGTCGGTGCGATCCTGGAATGGCGTCCAGCTCTGGCCGCCATCCTCGGTACGCAGGATCAGGTTGAACACGCCGACCACATAGCCGACTTTGTCATTGGCGAACCAGACGTCGAGCAAGGGTTTGTCGGCGCCCTCTTCCACCAGCCGCTGACCTTCAGCGACCAGCAACGGCCACTGTTCGTTGGCCGGGTCGGCACTGGCCAACGACGAGTAATGCTTGACCAGCAACGCGCCGATCTCTCGTCCGTCCAGTTGCTTTTTCCAGGTCACGCCAGCGTCACTGCTGTGCAGGATGACGCCATCGTTGCCCACGGCCCAGCCTTGTTCCCGGGAAGAAAAGTAAACGGCATTCAGGTCGCTGCTGACCGGAACGCTGGCCTGCGACCATTGCTTGCCGGCGTCGTCGGAATAAAGAATATGGCCGCGCTGGCCAACGGCGACCAGGCGCGGCCCCGCATTCGCAACGTCGAGCATGGGACTGCGGACCGCCAAGGCACTGAGCCTGGCGGGCAGGTCCAGCACATCGACGTAGGCACTCGCCTGGGCACCCGTCTGCCACAGCGCCAACAGCATCACCAGCGCCTGCAACCTGCGCTTGTTCAATGAACCCATAGTGCGTCCTCCTGGCAAAACCGGGCCGTGCTGCACACGGGGTGCAGCCGGCCTGCTGGTGTAACGCGCTTAGCGAATACCGTTACCGGCCAGTGCGTCCGGTGACCACTGCGCCTTGGTGAGGGGTGCGATGTACTTGATGCCGCCGTAGGCGCCGGACAAACCGTTGATGTTGTAGGTCCCGCCCACCAGGTCATAGATCACGTGTGGCGTAGTGTTGGGGGTGGTCACGTCGTAGCTTTGCGAGAGGAAGCTGAAAGAGCCACGGTACAGTTGGCCGCGCGCATCGTATTGATCGGAGGCCAGAGCCACCCAGCTGTCCTCGTCCAGATAGAAGCGACGCTTGGCATAGACGTGACGGGCACCGGCCTTGAGCGTGCCTTCCACCACCCACACACGATGCTTCTCCCAACGCACGAATTGCGGCGCCAGGTGGTTGGGTGTGGTCAAGGCTTTCGGGTCCTTGATGTAGCTCAGCGCGTAGGTGTTGTACGGCACGATCATTTCCTGCTTGCCCACCAGTTTCCAGTCATAGCGATCCAGCGCACCGTTGAAGACATACACGTCGTCATAGGTGCCCGAGCCTGCCGTGCCCGGGTTCGGTGTGTCATAGGCCAGGGTCGGCGCCAGCTTCACCCGACGTTGCCCCGGCAGGTACTGCCAGGCACGACGTGCCTGGGCGAGCGGGTTGGCGGCGTCCTTGAGCATGATCGCCTCCCCCGCCCGGCGCGCGGGACCTGTGTAGAACAGACGGGTCTGGAAGTAGGTGTCCTTGCCCTCGATGACCTTGCCCGGGTCTTCGAAGATCGGAAACGAGTTGACGATCTCGCCGCTGGTGGCGAGGATCTGCGCGCCTGAGGCATCGACGTTCCAGGAATCATACTTGGTCGAATACGCCACCCCCTGATAGCGCAGCAGGTGGTTCCACATGGCTTCGGCACCTGACTGCGGAATCGGGAAAGGCACACCCGGCAGGACGTTCTCGATGGCGTTGCCACCCTCCAGGGACTTGGCGCCGGTGGCGTTCTTCAAGGTGTTGTCCAGTACGCTCTTAGGCAGGGCCACGCTGCGATGAGTCGGATAGACCTCGACGCGGAAGCTCGGAAAACGCGTGGCCAGTTCGACCGTGACGGCCGTCAGCTGGTTTTTGTACTGCGCGACATTCTTGCCATCGATCACCAGCAGCGGCTTCTCGCTGGCGTAAGGGTCGGGACGCAGGGTATCGCCCGATTTGAAACCTGCTGGCGCGGTCGTCAGGCCGCCGGTATAGGCCGGAATGGAGCCGTCGGCGTTGCCGGCTTTTTCGGCGCCCACGGCGGTGAGGTTGCTGCCCAGCTTGCTCGCGTCGGCGGCGGGCACGGCGGCCTGGACCAGGCCGGCGAAGGCCAGCGCGACGGAGGCGGTTAACAGATTGTGCATGCATTTCATGGTGTCGTTCTCCTGATTGCTTTTAAGCAATCGCGAATCAGAAAGTTGTCTTGAAGGTGGCCGTTACCATGCCGCGATCCTTGAGCTGGGCCGGTGTACCGCCAAAGGCGGTGGTTTGCCCGGGCGTGCAGTTGTACTGCCCGTTGGCACCCGGCGCAGCGCCGTCTCCCTGGCTGCCAGCGCTGCCTGGCGAACTGCAAGTGTCGAATGGACCGAAGTTGTCCACGTATTTCAGGTCGAAGCGATATTGGTTGTGCACGTCGAAGCCGACGCCGACCGAGTAGCTGCCGGAATCTTCGTTGCCCCCCAACTGGACGGCGGAATTGCCGTTGAGGCCGACGTTGTAGGTCATCGGCAGGTACATATCGATGCCCGGGAAGACCTGGTACCAGGTCGGGTTGAAGTTGACCCCAATGATGTAGTTGTCCTTGGTCACCTTGTCGGTGCCGCGGTACCAGTCCTCGCCCTTGAACAGCTGCTTGTTGTCGGTCACCTTCAGCCAGCGGCTGTAGCCGAGCTCGACCAGCAATGAAGAACTGTCCCACAGCGGTGTGTCGCCAAATGTGGTCAGGCCGTTGAGCACCGCATGCACGGTGTTGCCGCGGGCCACGCCGTCTTCGCCATCGAAGCCGCCAATGAAGCCTGGCCGGCCGGCAGCTGCCGCGGCCGGGCTGACGGTACCGGCGACGCTGGCCAGGGGCATGTTTTCCCGGTAGTTGAGATCGAAGCCGACGCTGACGTCGCCGACGCTTTTCGACAGGCTGATGCCATAGATATCGATGTCGTCGACGTAGAACTGGTTGTAGCTGCCGATGTTGCCGGAGATCAGTTGGGCCGGGCCGACAGCGGTCGGCTGCAGCACCAGGTTGGGCAGGATGTCGGACGTGTTGCGGTAGTAGATGCCGAGCGTGCCGTCGAGCCATTCCGGGCTCCACTTGGCCATCAGGCCGAAGTCGCCGCGCTTGTCCGGTTCGAAGGTATGGCCATTGCTCAGGCGCAGGAACTGGTTGGCACCGATCGCGCCTGGGGCTCCAAAGAACGGATTCTGCCCACCGATCAGCGACAGGTTGTGCCCGCCGTTCTGGATGCCGTCGTTGAAGCCCAGGTAGGTACCGGACTCCGGCAGGCGCGAAGCGTCCCAATCGAGGAAGTACTGCGCGCCGAGGGTCAGTTCCGGGTTGACCGTGAAGCTGACTGACAACTGATTGCGCGGGATGAACAGTTCCTTGGCTTCGGTGCCGGGCACCGCCAGCGCCTTGGTAATGTCCAGGCCAGACTGGCCGTAGCTGTTGCCATGGGCAAAGGCCAGGACACTTTCGCCCCAGTACTGGGTGTGCTTGCCGAGCTTGGCGCTGAGGATCGAGTCTTCGCCGACTTCTGTGCTGCCGAAGACGAAGGCATCGAGGATCTCGGCCGATGGGCCGTTGTAGTAACGATCGACATAACCGCTGACGTGGCGCGAATCCGGCCGGCCATCGTTGAGCTGGTTGGTCGCCGCGTTGTCACTGCCGACATTGTCGTAGGCATGGTCGTACCAGCTGTTGGCGCTGACGCGAAAACCGGCTTTCTTCTGGTACGTCACGTCCAGTTCGGACAGCACATCCAGGCGCTGGGACACCGCACTGCCCGAGGAGAAGTTGCGGTTGCCGTCGTTGTTGTTCCATGAATTGGCCAACTTGCTGTTAGCACTTTCGACCCGCTGGGCGTAGTTGAACTTCATGGTGTTATCGAAGCGCACGGTCCAGTCTTCGCTGCCGGTGTTCAATTCAAAAGCCTGTGCCGCCGGCAACATGGCGATGAACAGCGCCGAGGCCAGCAGCGTTGGCTCGAACACGCCAGCACCATGAGTCTTGATTACCCGCATCGGTTGTCTCTGTGGTTTTTGTTGTTGTTTTGCGTTCATGGAAATACACCTGGCTATTCAAAATTCGGGCATGACAGTGCCCACCACTCATAACCCCGTCAGGGGAGCGTTCAATTCATTCAACGAGATCCAGTCAATAGCGCCGGTGTCAGTACATCCGCGTTATTGAACGACCAGACTCAACTTCAGAGTCGTATCATCATCAACACCAACCCCAGCAAGAACACCGTTTCACCGACCATCAACAGGATGGGTTTGAACCCCACCGTGGCCAGTTCCTTCAACTGGATTTTCATCCCCAGCGCACTGATGGCCACGACCAGGCACCAGCTGGACAATTGATTGCCCAGGCCCTGCACCACCGGTGGCAACCAACCCAGGCTGGTCACCGTCGCCAGCACCACGAATGCCACGGCGAACCAAGGCAACAACGGTGGCCGCTCACCCGTGCCCTGCCCGCCCTGGACGCGGGTGATCAACACCGCGCAGACGATCACCGGCAGCAGCATGGCGATACGCATCAACTTGACCACCGTGGCGGTATCGCCGATGTCATGGGACATGCTGTACCCGGCACCGACCACCTGGGCGACGTCATGGATGGTGGCGCCGAGAAACACCCCGGCTTGCAGCGGGTCCAGGTCCAGTGCCCGGGCAATCAGCGGATAGACGATCATCGCCAGGGTCGACAGGCTGGACACGCCAATGACCGTGAACAGTGTCGCCCGTTCCTTGGCCTGGTGGCCCGGCAACGCCGCCGCCAGGGCCAGTGCCGCCGACGCGCCGCAGATCGCGGTGGCGCCGCCGGACAACAGGCCGAACAGTGCATTGAAGCCCAGGGCACGCGCCGCCAGCATCGACACCACGATGGTGACCACCACCGACACGACCACGATCAGCACCGGATGCCAGCCCAGCGCCACGATCTGCTCCAGCGAAATGCGCAGCCCCAGCAAGGCCACGCCCACGCGCAGGATTTCCCGGGCGCTGAAGTCGATACCGGCTCTGCTCGGCCCCGCCGCCAGGAAGTTCATGGCCATGCCGAGCAAGAGTGCCAACAGCATCACCGGCGCGTGATACTGGTCAGCCAGGAAACGCGCGGCAATGGCGACCACGATGCTCGCCAGCACACCCGGTAGATACAGGCTGGTAACCGACTGCAATTGAAGGACCGCGGACCTGGCCATAAGCTAAACCTTGATACCCATTGTCGGCATCGCACACGCGCTTCCACGCTTGATACGCGCCGCCACATAAAAGAAAACCCCACCCAGTACCAGGGCGAGAATGTCGCTGACCAGCAGCACATGGGTCAGCGGCGAGTCCGCTCCGGCAGCCGTCAAGGCGTCGCTGATCCAGCCGACAACGAAGGTGCCCAGTGCTACCGAAAACAGGTTCAGCAGCAGCATCGAAAAACCCATGACCGTCGAACGCATGCGCACCGGGACCGCGCCCTGAATGGCAGTGGTCGCAGAACCGTAGAGCGACATCAGCATGAAGATGCCGACCGCCATTCCCACGTAGAACAGCGGTGAATCCACCGGTACCAGGCGATAAGCGATCATGAACGGCGCGCACACCAACATCAGCAACGCCAGCACACTGCCGTGGCCGCCCTTGAAACGAGGGGCCAGGCGGTCGCTCAGAATGCCGCCGGCCAAGGCGCCCAACGAGCCGAATACGATTTGCATCGCGCCCAGGGTCATGGCAATCGAGGCCGGGTCCAGTCCCCTCTCCCGGGTCATCCACAGTTGCGCGAATGAAATGCCCGGATAGGCCAGGTGGGCCAGCACGAACCCGGTCACGGTGTAGCGCATGACGCGGTTGCTGCGCAGTTCACTGAACACGGCGGCCATCTGTGCGGCGAGGGGTTCGCCCCGCTCCTGCACCGTGCAATGGCTGCGTTTGTCGCTCATCAGCATCAACGGCAAGCCAATGATCACCCCGGCGATGCCGAGGAAATGGAACGTGGTGCGCCAACCGTGGGCAGCGCCGAGCGTGCCCGCCAGCAGAAAGCTGCAGCCAATGCCCAACGGAATGCCGAGGTAAAACAGTCCCACCGCGGTGCCCCGGCGTTTCTCCGAGAACAGCTCCATCAACAGGGCCGTGGCGGCGGGCACCAGCGCGGCTTCGCCGGTGGCCACCAGAAAACGTGCCGCGACCATTTGTTCGAAGTTCTGGACGTAACCGGAGGCCACCGTACAGACGCTCCAGACGAGCATGCCCGCGCCGATCACCCGTGGCCGACTGTGACGATCGGCCAGGGCGCCGAGAAATACCGCCATCACGCCATAACTCAGCACCCACACCGCACCGACCAGAAAACCGTACTGCGCATTGTTGATCGCCAGCTCACCGGTGATCTGCGGAGCAAAACCCAGCAGGATATTGCGGTCCACCTGGGCCAGCAGGTGGATCACCATCAGCGTCGCAAGGACGGCACAGGGACTCTTTTTCCAGAACATTCGTCAGTACCTTTGAGTTGTTTTTATGAAGGTAAGGCGCGATGCCACCCGTCCCAGGGGGACTAGCGCATGGTCCGCCGCTTCGGCCCAAGGGAGAGCGCGGTGATGCGGTACGCGTCACCCACCCAGTTGCACAGCAGCGGACGGGTACTGTCCGGCTCGATGATGTCGATCACGCCAAAGCGCTCGGCCGTACGCAGCGGTGACGCCAGGGCCTGGTAATGGGCCTCCAGTTCCTTGCGCCGCACCAGCGGATCATCCGCTGCAGCGATTTCCTGCTTGTAGGCAGCGGCGACACCACCCTCGATCGGGATCGAACCCCACTGCGCCGAAGGCCAGGCAAACCGGTGCGGCAATGCCGTGCCCGTGGGGCCATGCCAGGGGCTGACCATGGCACCGGCGAGCCCGACGCAGCGGCGCAGGACAATGGTGATCACCGGCACGCTCGCCTGTTCGATCGCATGCACGGCCTGCATGGCCGCAATCAGCGTGCCCTGCATTTCCGCCTCTTGACCGGTCATGACGCCCGGCTGGTCCACCAGGTAGATCAGCGGCAGGTGAAAGGTGTCGCACAGGTCTATGAAGCGGGTCTGCTTGAGCGCCGCCGCCCGGGTCAGCGCACCGCCGCCGACGCGCGGGTTGTTGCAGATGATCCCCACCGAATAGCCGTTGAGGCGGGCGAACGCGGTGATGGTCGAGGCGCCGAAATCCGGGGACATCTCGAACAGGCTGTCCTTGTCGACCAGCGACTTGAGGATCTTGTGCGGGTTGAAGATCTTGCGCCGGTCATGGGGAATGGCGTCGTTGAGCCAGGCGTCACGGCGACCGGGCGCGTCGGTCGAGGCCACACGCGGCGGTTGCTCCCAGACATTGCCCGGCAGGTAGGACAGGAAACGCTTGGCCAGGTCCAGCGCCTCGGCATCGCTGTTGGCGGCCAGGTTGATCATGCCGCTGTGACGATGCACCTGGTCGTAACCGCCCAGGTCATTCTTGTCGATATCGATGCCAAACGCCTGCTTCACCACCGGCGGGCCGGCCGCGAACACCTGGCTCTGGCCACGCACCATGATCGACAGGTGCGAGGCGGCAACCCGCAGCGCACCCAGGCCAGCACAGGCGCCATGGGCAATGCCGACCACCGGCACCGCGCCCAGCAGGTTGGTGATCGGCAACAAGGCATAGCCCGGGATCTTGGTGTGACCGAGCTTGTCGAGCAGCTTCACACTGCCGCCGGCGCTGTCGATCATGCGGATGATCGGCAACTTGTATTCCCAGGCGTAGCGATCGGCATAGATCCACTTTTCAGCGACCGCCGCCTCCGACGAACCACCACGAATGGTGAAATCATCGGCCGCTACCACGGTGCGCCGCCGATCGATCTGACCCACACCCACCACTGCCGTGCTCGGCGTGGCCGAGGCCATCTTGCCTTCCGGGGTGTACTTCACGGCACCTGCAAGAATGCCGAACTCCTCGAAGCTTTCGCCATCGAGCAGATGCCCGATGCGCTCACGGGCCGTGAGTTTGCCTTGGGCGTGGTGTTTCTCCACCGCTTCGGGGCCACCCAATGCGTAGGCGATTTCACGGCGAGCGCGGATGTCCGCAAGTTCCAGCGACCATTCAGGGGCAACAGGCGTGCTCATGATGATGTCCTCTGCAGGCGCGCGAGATAGTCATCGCGCAGAATGTTCTTCACCACCTTGCCGGCGTTGTTGCGCGGCAGGGCCTCGACGAATTCGATCAGGCGCGGCTTCTTGTAGCCGGCGATCAGGGCCGCGCAATGGCTGCCCAGGGTCTCGCTGTCGAGCGTGGCGCCTTCGCGCCGCACCACAAAGGCGGCGATACGCTCGCCCCACTCCGGGTCGGGCAGGCCCAGGACCGCCACCTCGAGTACATGCGGATGGCTTTCCAGGGCATCCTCGACTTCCCGCGCATACACGTTGAAGCCACCGGAAATGATCATGTCCTTGTTACGCCCGACGATATAAAGAAAGCCCTGGGCATCGAGGTAACCGAGATCACCGGAGTAGTACCAGCCATCTCGAATGGCTTCGGCTTCAAGATCCGGCCTGCGCCAGAAAGCCACTTCGCCGATGCCGTCGGTAGCGATGGCGATCTCGCCAATCTCGCCCACCGCCAGTTCTGCGCCGTGAATATCGCGCACGCTGATCTGCACATTGGCCGTCGGTTTGCCGCAGGAGCGCAGCACGCCGTCTTCGGCGTGTTCGTGCGGATACAGCACCGCCAGCGGCTGGACCGCCTCGGTCATTCCATACTGCTGGCGCATCACCGGGCCGAAGCGTGCGATGGCGCGATGGATCAGGTCGACCGAGGTCGGTGCCGTCCCGTAATGGATGCACTTGAGCGACGAGTGATCCGCTTCGGCGCCGCTGTCGAGGGCGTCGAGCAACCGGGTGAGCATGGTCGGCACGCACATCATCTGCGTGATCCGGTGCCGCTGGATCTGTTGCAGCGTGTCCAGTGGCTCGAACTTCTCGAGAATCACATTGCGCGCCCCGCGCAAGTAACAGGGCAACAGGTGCACGCCGGCGGCATGGGTCAAGGGACCGACATGCAACATCGCATCCTCCACGCCCAGGCTGTATTCCATGGCGTAGAAATGGTTGGTCAGGCGTTCATACCAGCGCTTGACCGTGTAGATGACGCCCTTGGGCTTGCCGGTGGTGCCCGAGGTATAGGCAATGCGCAGCAAGGCATCGGGAGACACCTGGACATTCGGCGCCTGCGCTGGCATCGAGGCGAGCAACTGGCGGTAATCCAGTACCTGCGGTGCCTGCCAATCGAGCGCTATCACCTGGCGCAAACCGGCGACGCGATCACGCACGCCTTCGCCGATCTCGCGAAATTCAGGCCCCACCACCAGCAGGCTGGCGCCGGCGTCGTCGAGGATCGCGATCTGCTCGGCCAGGGTGTGCCGGGCATTGAGCGCCACGTAAACCAGGCCGGCCTTCTCGACCGCGAAAACGCTCTCGATCGCCTCGGGCGAGTTGTTGAGCAGCACGGCGACGCGCTCCCCAACCTGCAGCCCAAGGGCAATCAAGGCATGGGCAAGACGGTTGCTGCCCGTCTCGACCTGGTCATAGGTCAGGCCGTTCTCGCCGAAGATCAGGGCGGTGCGGCCCCGGTGTTGCTTGGCTGCCCAACTGAGCATGAGTCCTGCGGTGCGTTTTTTTGTCATGATTTTTTGTCTTATTGTCGACAACCTGACACAGCACTCGGGAGTGTTGTGCCCCCGTGTGGATTATTCCAGGTGATTCAATGCGGCTTGATGGGAAGCGTTGATCAGCTCGACCATCATGTTCGCGGCAACCGAACTGCTGTTTTGCTTGAGCGCTTCGACCAGTTGGCGCCAATGGTTGGCGGAAGCCTGGCGACGCTCCGCTGAACGCAAGCCCAACCGCGTGTAGCGTGCGGTCTGGATACCCAGCGCCCCCATCAGTTCTGCCAGCTGCTTGTTGCCGCAGGACTGGAACAGCAGGGTGCTCAGGCGATAACTGCCTTGGGCATACTCGTCCAGGGCATCCGCTTGCGAGGCAATCAGTTCGAGCCGGGTAACGATGGCGTCCATTTGATTGACGATCGACCCATCCAGGTCGACCAGGTATTTGGCCAGCAAACCGGCCAGAACCGCGCGGATCTCGAACAGATTGTCGATCTCTTGCCTGCTCAATGAGGTCACATGCGCGCCGCGCTGCGGCACGATGGTCACCACGCCGACCTTCTCGAGAATGCGCAGGGCCTCGCGAATCGGACCGCGGCTGACCTGGAAGTGGTCGGCCAGTTCCTGTTCACGCACCGAATCGCCCGGCCCGTATTCACCTCGCAGAATCGCAAGCGTAATGCTTTCGGCAATCTGCTCCGGCATCGTCAGGACGCGCTGGCGACCCGCACGCATGATACCTATTGCACTACCGCCCTTGGCGGCCGACGCCGAACCTGCATTCATTGACATAGACTTCAATCGCACTCCATAAGCAAGACATCCTGGCCGTCTTTCACCACGTCGCCCTCGGCAACTAGAACGCTGACAACGCGCCCCGGCTCGACAGCCATCAATGGAATTTCCATTTTCATGGATTCCATGACGATGAGTATCTGATCTTCTTCAACGACATCGCCCACGCCGACATGGATCTGCCAGACCGTTCCGGCGACATCTGATTTAACCGCGATTGTACTCATTCTCGCCCCCTCCAAAACACTACTGATTTCTTTAATGACCGAGCCCTTGGCCGCCGCGCGCTACGCTTTTTGATGAAGGCCTGCGCAAACGCCCTGGATCACGATCAGCAAATTACATGATTGTCTGATTGTTGACAATCCTACGTATCGATGTTCATATCCGTCAAGGCAATTCGAACAACAAGAGGCCAGAAGGCATGTCGCTCACTCATAAAGAAGCACGAAGAATCCTGGAAATACTGGATCACACGAGGCATCTGGACTTCCTGGAAGTCCGCGTCGGTGACACCACCCTGACTGCCAGCAAGTCGGGAACGATTGAGCGGTCCCAGGCGCCTGCGCAAGGTGTAAAACCCGCAAAACCAGCGCAGCCGGCCACTGTGGCGGCCACTCGCGAACCCGAAATCGCCGCCGGTCAGATCGCCGTGCGCGCCACCATGATGGGCACCTTCTATCGCAAACCCAGCCCTGACCAACCGTCCTTCGTCGAAGAGAACACGCTGGTGGAGGCAGGCACGCCGCTGTGCCTGGTCGAAGCCATGAAACTCTTCAACACCCTCGCGTCGCCGCTGAAAGGCCGCGTCGTGCGCATCGTCGCCCAGGACCTGCAGATGGTGCAGCGCGACCAGATTTTGATGATTCTTGAACCGGAGGCACGTTGATGAGCAGCATTCCCGTGGCAACCCGCGACATTCGCCGGGTCTTGATCGCCAACCGTGGCGAAATCGCGGTGCGCATCGTGCGCGCCTGCAAAACCCTGGGCATCGAATCGGTTGCCGCCGTCTCCGAAGCGGACCAGGACAGCCTGGCCGCGCGCCTGGCCGATGAGTACGTGGTCATCGGCCCCGCGCCGGCCGCGCAAAGCTACCTGTGCGCCGACCTGCTGGTGCGCACGGCACTGGAACAGCGCTGCGACGCCATACACCCGGGTTATGGCTTCCTTTCCGAGCGCTCGCACTTCGCCCAGGCTTGCGAAGATGCCGGCATTGCGTTCATTGGTCCATCGGCCGAAATCATTGATTCGATGGGCGACAAGATCACCGCCGTCGGTCTGGCAGAAAAAGCCGAAGTACCGCGGGTGCCGGGCTCTGATGCCGTGGCCGATGCAGAAACTGCCCGCGCCATCGCCAGCGACATCGGCTACCCGGTGCTGTTCAAGGCCACCGCCGGGGGCGGCGGGCGCGGCATGCGCATCGTGCGCAGCGACGATGAGGCCGAAGCCGCCTTCCGTTCCGCTTCCTCGGAAGCACAAGCGGCCTTTGGCGATCCGACCTTGTATGTCGAGAAGTTCATCGAACTGGCGCGTCACATCGAAATCCAGATCATGGGCGACCGCTATGGCAACGTGGTGCACCTGGGCGAGCGCGAATGCTCGACCCAACGCCGGCACCAGAAACTGATCGAGGAAGCACCCTCCCCCAGCCTCGCGCCGCACACCCGCGAACAAATGGGCGAGTGCGCCGTACGCCTGGCGCGCAATGTCGGTTATTTCGGTGCGGGCACCATCGAGTTCGTGGTCGATGACCGCGATGGAAAATTCTATTTCCTGGAAATGAACACCCGCATCCAGGTCGAGCATCCGGTGACGGAGATGATCACCGGCCTGGACCTGGTGGCCGAGCAGATTCGCATCGCCGCCGGCCTGCCACTGTCGTTCAGCCAGGCCGACGTCAAGCTGGTCGGCCATGCCATCGAGTGCCGGATCAACGCCGAAGACCCGGACCGCCATTTCCTCCCAAGCCCGGGCCTGGTGAGCGAATGGCTGCCACCCAAGGGCCCGGGCGTACGAGTCGATACCCACTGCTACAGCGGCGCCACCGTGCCACCGTTCTATGACTCCCTGCTGGCCAAGCTGATCGTGCATGCACCGACCCGCAACGAGGCCATCGTGCTGATGCGCAAGGCGCTGGAGGACATGAAAGTCGTAGGCCTGTCGACCACCGCCCGCTTCCACCATGCCGTGCTCGATCACCCCGACTTCGTCGCGGGCCTGGTCACCACGCGCTGGGTCGAAGACGTCTTCGTACCTGCCCGCAAACAGGCTTTGAAACAAGCCAAGGAGCGCGCATGAGCATGACAACATTGGTCGATGTCAGCCTGAGCGACGGCCAGACCGCCGCCTGGGGCGGCGCCCCCGGCACGGCGATGCTGCTCGGCACCATGAGTTCACTGGGGCACGCCCGGCTGGCGGCGATCGAGGTATTGAGTCCCGCCGTGATCGCGCAATGTCTGGGCCGCGGTGAAAATCCGCTGCAACGCCTCACGGCACTGCGCGAACGCGCCAATGGCACGCCCCTGCGCGCCACGGTGAACCTGCTGCCCGCCCATGGCCGTATTGATGTGCTCGCTGGCGAAACGCTGGACGGCTGGCTGCGGGTGCTCGCCCGGTCCGGCATCAGCGAGGTGGTGTTGATCGATCCGCAGCTGGATTTCGAGCGCCTGGGCAACGCGGTGCAGTTGGCACTGGCGAACGGCCTGAGCGCCATCGCCGCCCTGCCCTATGTCGACGATCATCAACATGGCAACGCCCACTATTCGGCCTGCGCGGCGCGGCTGGCCCAGGCCGGTGCGCAGCGCATCATGCTGCGCGACGAAGCCGGCCTGCTGCATGTCGATCGCCTGCCCGGCTTGCTCGCAGCGCTGCGTAGCGGCGCTGATGGACCCCCTGTGGACTTGCACACTCGCTGCCACACCGGTCTCGGCCCGCAGGTGGCGCTGGAGGCGATTCGACTTCGGATCGACCGCCTCGACGCGGCACTGCCCTGTGTCGCCAACGGTGCCTCGGTACCGTCACTGGCACGGTTGATCAGTTCGGCGGCGCTGCTGCAATTGCCGCTGCAACCCCCGGATCAGGATCGTCTGAAAGAAGCCCAGGCTCAGCTCGCTGCAGTGGCGGATCAGGAAGGCTTTGCCGAAAGTGTGCCCTGGGCCTTCGACCTGGCTCCATACGAGCACCAGTTGCCGGGCGAAATCGCCACCGAGGCCATGCAAGCGTTGCGTGAGCGCAGACGCCTGGCCGATCTGTTCGAGTTTGCCCGCGAGTGCACACGCATTCGCCAGGAGCTGGGCCAGCCGCCGATGTTGCAACCTTTCGCCCGGGCCATTGCGCGACAGGCGCTCGAGCATCTGGACGCTGGCCCACGCTACGCCACGTTGCAGCCTACCTTGCGTCGCTGGCTGCAAGGCTGCTACGGCCCGATCGACACGTCGCTGAACAGCCTGCAACAACGCATCGGCGCGGTTGCACATCCTTGCCGTGCGAGCGCTGTGCCCGCCGGCGATGAGGCGCTGGCGGCACTGGTCTGCGGCTGCTCGGCGCTGCCGCCGCTGCACAGTCTTCACTACGAAGTGCGCACACCCGAGCAGGCCCTGACGCACGGGCTGCTGCAACGCTGGCCCGACTACACCGTATTGAGTGTCACAGGCCCCGGCCTGTCCATCCATCTCGAACACAGCAAGGGGTGACATGTGCTGAACCAACTACGCGAAAAAGTGCACGCGGAATTTGTCCGCACCGGCAAACGGCGGCGCATCCAGCTGGTCGATGCCACCCTGCGCGATGCGCACCAGTGCCTGTGGGCCACGCGCATGCGCACCGAGCACATGCTGCCGATGGCCGAGCGCCTGGATGCCCTGGGTTTCGATGCGATAGAAGGCGTTGCCCTGGTGCAGTTCGACGCCAGCGTGCTGTTCCTCAACCAGAACCCGCTGGAGCGCCTGCGCCTGTTGTCCGAGCGTATCCGCCGTACGCCGTTGCGCGGCATCGTGCGCAGCAACATGCTGCGCAGCTTCTACCCGGAGCCGGACGACCTCAGCGAGCTGTACGTCGAGCGCCTGGTCGCCAACGGTGCCCGCGACATCGGTTTCCTCGACTCACTGCATTGCTGGGATAACCTGGTGCCGGCGATAGCCACCGCCAAGCGCCTCGGCGCCACCACCAACCTCGCCATGATCTACAACCTGGCCCCTGGCTACGACGCGCCGTTCTACGCCGCCAAGGCGCGCGAAGCCATCGAGCGCTTCGACATCGACGCCTTTACCTTCGGCGATGCCGGCGGCAGCATGACCGTGGAACAGGTGCGCAGCATCGTGCCGGCGATCAAGGCAGTGATCGGCGATCGACCGCTCGAAGTGCTCACCCACTGTCTGAACGCGACCGGTTCGCTGGTGGCCATCGAAGCCGCGGTGCACGGCGCCGACCGTCTGCTGTGTTCGATCGATCCGCTGGCCCACGGCAATGCCGGGCCCTCGGCCCAGATGCTCGCTCGCAACCTGCGCGAGATCGGTTTCGAGGTCGACTTCGATGACCGCGCCGCTGACGAGATCGGCGAGTACCTCGCCGGTGTGGCCGAAGAGAACGGTTTTCCCCTGGGTATCCCGGCGGAATACGACCCGGCGCACTTCGTCACCCAATATGCCGGCGGCGCCATGTCGAATCTACAGTCGCAACTGCAGCTGGCGGGGATCGCCGACAAGCTGCCGGTGGTCCTCGAAGAGATCGCGCGCGTGCGCGTGGAACTGGGCTCGCCCGTGATGGCCACGCCCTTCCCCGCCATGATTGCCGCGCAAGCGGTGATGAACGTACTGAGCGGCGAGCGCTACAAGGTGGTTCCCGACGAAGTGAAGAAGTACGTGTGCGGCTACTTCGGCGCACTGCCGTTGCCGGTCGATCACGACGTCAAGGCTCTTGTGCTCGCCAACGGCTCCCGCGAGGTGGCGACCACACCGCCGGTGCTGTTGCCAAGGGTTCCCGAACTGCGTAGCCGCTACCCCGGCCTGTCGGACGATGAACTGCTGCTGCGTGCCATGTACGGCGACGAAAAAATCGCCGGGCTGGTCCCTGTTCTGGTCGACGATACCTTCAGCGTGCGTCGTCCGCTGCATGAACTGATCGCCGGGCTGGCCAAACTCCCGGAGCAACGCCATGTGCATATCGCCATGGCCGGTTTCGAACTGCGTACTCACTGAGGCTGCCATGTCGACTCCCCTCTCTGCTCGGCCCCTGCCGCAACCCACCGCCGAAACGGCCGCCTATTGGGCGGCCGCCCGGGAACAGCGACTGGTGATCCAGCGCTGCGCTGGCTGCGGGACCTGCCAGTTTTACCCTCGGGCCTTCTGCATCAGCTGCCTGTGCGAGCGCCTCGACTGGATCAACGCCAGCGGCCATGGGCGCATCTACACCTGGACGGTCTGCCGGATCGCGCCCTCGCCGGCCTTCGAATCCCGGCTGCCCTATGTGGTTGCGCTGATCGACCTCGATGAAGGTGTGCGCGTGGTCGCCAACATCCTCGATGCCGACCTGACCCGCGTCGCCATTGGCGCCCGCGTCAGCGTCTGCTTCGAGCCCGTCAGCGAAACCTGCACGCTGCCCCAGTTCACTCTTTTGGATTAGCCGTCACCATGCAAATGATCACCGACCACTTCGACGCGGGCGCCAATCGCCACCCGGACAATGTCTGCCTGCAAGGCCCCGGCTTGAGCCTCACCTACGCCGAGGTCCAGGCCGATTCCCATGCCATCGGCCATGCCTTGACGCTGCTGGGCCTGAGCTGCGCGCATGTCGGCGTGCTGGCGCCCAATCACCCGCTGAGCTTTGTCGCCATGCTGGGCGCCTTGCGCGCCGGGAGCACCTTCATTCCCTTGAATGCCAGGGACTCGATCGACAGCCTGATCTGGTTCATGAGTTTCACCAAGCTCTCGGTACTGGTGCTGCACTCCCAGTACGCCGAGCATGCCGAGCGCATTCGCGCCGGCGTGCCCAGCCTGAAAACCCTGATCGGCCTGGACCAGCCGATCGACGGGCTGAGCATCGCCTCCTGGTGCCGCGATCATGCCGGCCAAGAGTGCACAGTGCGCCAGGGGCTCGACGACATCGCCCTGATCAAGTCATCGGGCGGCACCACGGGGCGGCCGAAGGCGATCATGCAAAGCCATCGCGCGTTGCTCGCCTGCTACCGCATCGGCAACCAGTTCATGCCACCGGCAAAAAGCCCCGCGCACCTGGTCGTGGCCCCACTGACCCATGCGGCAGGCGCCACCGCCATGGCCCTGTCGAGTTTCGGCACGCGCAACGTGATTGCAGCGTCCGCCGACCCCGGCGTGGTACTGGAAACCATTGAACGGGAACGCATCACCCACCTGTTCCTGCCGCCAACCCTGATTTACCGACTGCTCTCGCACCCGGACGCCAGGACCCGCGACTGCTCCTCGCTCGAATATGTGATCTACGGCGCCGCGCCCATGTCCGTGGACAAGCTGCGCGAGGGTATCGCCCTGTGGGGGCCGGTGTTCGTGCAGTTCTACGGTCAATCCGAAGTGCCAGGGGTGATCACCGTACTGACCCGCGAAGACCACCTGCGTGACGGCAAGCACCTGGGTTCGGCCGGCCGTCCCACCGGCGCCTGCGAAGTGGCCCTGATGGATGATGACGGGCGGATCGTCGAGACCGGCGAACGCGGCGAGATCGTCGCCCGTGGCGAACTGGTCGCCCCCGGCTACTACGACAACCCGCAAGCCAACGAAGAGGTACGCCGGTTCGGCTGGCACCACACCGGTGACATCGGCGTGTTCGACGAAGGCGGTTACCTGTACATCGTCGACCGCACCAAGGACATGATCATCTCCGGCGGGTTCAACCTCTACCCGAGCGAGATCGAGCAAGTGATCTGGGCGCACCCGGCGGTCATGGATTGCGCGGTGGTCGGCATTCCCGATGCCGACTGGGGCGAGAAAGTCATCGCGGTCATCGAACTCAAGGCGGGTGCCTGTGCAACCGCGCAGGAATTCATCGCCACCTGCCGGGAAAAACTCGGCAGCCTGAAGACCCCCAAGCACGTGCTGTTCTGGGACAGCCTGCCGCGCAGCCCGGTTGGCAAGGTGTTGAAGAAAGACGTGCGTGCACAGCTCATCGCGCAGGAGCCTCGACCATGACGTTCGACGCATCCCGCCTGGCCGGCCGCTATGCCATCGTCGGTGTCGGCGAAGCCGGCCTCGGCAAGGCCCAGCCAGGCGACACCGCGCTGTCGCTGCAATGCCGCTCGGCCCGCGCGGCCCTGCTGGAGGCCGGGCTTACCCTGGCCGATGTCGATGGAGTATTCGCCCACTGGGACGACCGCGCCAATGCGCTGCTGGTGAGCGAATACCTGGGCATCACCCCGCGCTATGTCGACAGCACGGTGGTGGGCGGCGGCTCGCCGCTCACCCACTTGATCCACGCCATGGCCGCGATCGACGCCGGCCTGTGCTCGGTGGCACTGGTCACGTACGGCAGCACCCAGCGCCTGGATCACAGTCGTCAGCGTGGCGGCGTGGTCACCGACGCGCGCTCCCCGTCCGGCCAGTTCGTGGCGCCCTACGGCGTGCTCAGCCCGATCAGTTGGTACGCGATGCTCGCCCAGCAGTATCTGCATCGCTATCAGGCGAGCCCGGAGGACCTGGGAGAAGTGGCGATCAACGCGCGGCGCTGGGCGCACCTCAATCCCCAGGCCACGCTGCGCCAACCACTGACGATGGAGGAGTACCTGGCTTCGCCGCTGATCTCGGACCCGCTACGCAAGGCCGATATCTGCCTGGTCAACGACGGCGCCGGTGCGTTGATCCTGACCAAGGCCGAATACGCCCGCACCCTGGCCAGGCCGCCGGTGTTCATCCGCGGATTTGCCGATACCTATCGGGGCCACGTCACGCCGATCAATACGTACGACTGGCTCGACGATGGCGTTACCAGCGCCTGCGTCGAGCGTGCGCTGTGCATGTCCGGCATCGCGCGCAGCGAATTGAGCATGGTGCAGATCTATGACGCCTTCACCATCAATGTGCTGGTCGGGCTCGAGTCCATGGGTGTGTGCGAACCTGGCCAGGCTGGCGCGTTCCTGCGCAGCGGCATTGCCGCGCCCGGCGGAGCGTTGCCGGTGAATACTTCAGGCGGTGGCCTGGCCTTCAACCACTCCGGTCAGTTCGGCATGCAACTGATGATCGAGTCGGTTCGCCAGCTGCGCGGCGAATGCGGCGCACGCCAGGTCGCCAATGCCAGCAGCTGCCTGGTCCAGACCGGCGGGCTCGTCATGTCGGCATTCATGTACATGGTGCTGGCGAACGAACCCGGTGATTGAGGTCCTGCTGCCAATGCGTCGCGGCGAAATCGTCGGACGTGCCGTCATGGTTCCCAAAGAGACTTCACGATGACCCGCGAACACACTTCACCCGAACAAGAGCTGCACTCCCGTCGCGCCACCGCCTTGAACATGGGCGGCGAAGCCAGGCTCCAGGCGCGCCGCGATGCCGGCGTGCTCAACGCCCGTGAGCGGCTGGAGGGTCTGCTCGACCCGCAGTCGTTCAGCGAGATCGGCATGCTGGCCCACTCCGCCCGCCCCGAGGATCGCGACAGCACCCCCGCCGACGGCAAGATCACCGGCTTTGGCCGCATCGACTCGCGCCGTGTCGCCGTGGTGTCCAACGACATGACGGTCAAAGGCGCGTCGTCCTCGTGGATCAATGCGCGCAAGATCGCCTACATGAAGGAATGCGCCACCCGCAACGGCATGCCGCTGATCTTCCTCGGCGAATCGTCGGGCCAGCGCATGCAGGATGCGATGGGTGCGGGCAGCATGGCCGGTGGCGGCCAGGATGCCCAGCAGTACTGCCGGCGGCGCGAGACGCCGTGGGTCAGCGCAGTGCTCGGGCCTTGCTTCGGTTCGGCGAGCTGGTATTCGTGCCTGGCGGATTTCACCGTGATGCGCAAAGGCGCAATGCTCGCTGTTTCCAGCCCAAAAGTCACCTCGGTGGCCATCGGCGAGAGTTCGGATACCGAAGAACTCGGTGGCTGGCGCATGCATGCCGAAATCACCGGGCTGGCCGACATGGTTGTGAACAATGACCAGGAAGCGCTGAGCGCCATCCGGCGTTTTCTCGGCTACTTGCCCTCTCATTCGAATGAGCTGCCGCCCGAGCTGCCCTGCACGCCCGAGGACCGCCCGGACTCGTCGGGGCCTGAACGCATCGTCCCGGCAGAACGCAGCAAGACCTACGACATGCGCAAGCTGCTCGCCACCCTGGTCGATCGCGACAGCCTGTTTCCACTCAAGGATCGTTTCGGTCGCTCGGTCGTCACCGCCCTGGCTCGGCTCGAAGGTGCCAGCATCGGCATTGTCGCTTCCAACCCGTTATTCAAAGGCGGGGCTCTGGACGCCGATGCCTGCCGCAAGGCCACCGGCTTCATCGCCCTGTGCGACTCGTTCAATATCCCGCTGGTATTTCTGGTCGACACCCCCGGTTTCCTGGTGGGTATCGAAGGCGAGAAACGCAGCGCACCGGCGCACATCATGAACATGATTCACGCGGTGCAACTCTGTTCGGTGCCCAAGCTTTCGGTGATCGTGCGCAAGAGTTTCGGTCAGGCGTACCTGAATTTCGGCGGTGGCCGCAACAGCGACCAGTCGGCCGCCTGGTGCATGGCCGACGTCAGCTTCGTCGACCCCGGCGTTGCGGTCAGCGTGGTGCATGGCGTGACACGCGAGAGCGACCCGGAACGCTACGAGCGCCTGCATGCCGAGTTCGCAAAAGACACCTCGGCCTTTGCCCTGGCCGGCGCCATGGGCACCCACGAGGTGATTGCCCCGGGAGAAACCCGGCGTTTTCTGGTCGAGGCACTGGCGGCGCAACGGCGCGGCTTCAATAACGGTATAGGACGCCACGAAATGCGTACCTGGCCGACCTACTTTTGATCTCTCCTTCCAAGGATTCGCCATGAATGTTTTGATCGTGCATGCCCACCCCGAGCCAAAATCCTTTACCGCTGCGCTGCGCGACCAGGCGGTCGAAACCTTGCAAGCCCAAGGGCATGAGGTGCGGGTATCGGACCTGTACGCGATGAGCTGGAACCCGGTGGCCAGTGCCGAGGACTTCTGCATCAGGGAAAATCCCGAATACCTGGTCTACGCCCTCGAACAACGACGCAACAGCAAGGAGCAGACCCTCGCCGCCGATATCCAGCAGGAGCTGGACAAGCTGTTGTGGGCGGACCTGCTGATCCTCAACTTCCCGATCTACTGGTTCTCGACACCGGCCATTCTCAAGGGCTGGATTGACCGGGTGCTGGTGTCCGGCATCTGCTACGGCGGCAAGCGCTTCTATGATCAAGGCGGCCTGAGCGGCAAGAAAGCCCTGGTGACCGTGACCCTGGGCGGGCGTGAGCACATGTTCGGCGACAACGCGATCCATGGCCCCCTGGAAGACATGTTGCGTCCGCTGTTGCGTGGGACCTTGGCCTATGTCGGGCTGGAGGTGCTACCACCTTTTGTCGGTTGGCATGTGCCGTACATCAGCGCTGAGGACCGACAGGCGTTTTTGCTCAGCTATCGCCAGCGCCTTGAAAACATCGATGCGGATGAGGCCATCGAGTACCCGCGCCTGAGTCAGTTCGACGATCGGCTCTTTCCCCTGGGTCTGGGTGACACCCCGCTGTAGGAGCCAGCGAATTCATTGCGCAGTCAGGGTGTAGTGGTAGTGCACTGCGCCCGTCTGTGGATCTACCAGCCAGTAGTCGTCATTATCCTTTTTCAGCCGATAGCATTCCTTGGGGATCTTGGGCGAGGTGAAACAGATCACGCCATCCTTGACGGTCCAATGTTCGGTTTCGGGTGGGTTACCGGACATTTTGAATATCTCGGTGCCGTCGGCATTAAAGCTCAATGAATATGGCAAGCCCGTAGGCCCGACATTATGCAACTTGTTGCCAATCAGTGTGCTGCGTACCTGATCATCATCCAGCGCAACCGCCGAAGGCGAAACCGGTTTTATCGTATGGCTACCAGACGAAGCGCAACCGGACAAGACAAGGGCCAGGAATATACAACTCCAGTATTCTTTGCTCATGCCGCACCTCGCACATCAACCTTTATTGAACTGTAAACTTGTTGTTGGTTTTATTTTTCACGCTATCGACAAACCAGATCGTGACCCCGTCGCTGAGTACTTTATTGCATTCCTTTCCATACTTCTGATAAGTGACGCAAATGACGTCTTCGGTAATCACCCAGGCGCCGGTTTGCATGGGCTCGCTGGAAATCTTGATGGTTGCGGTGCCGTCAGGATTCAATGTTTCAGAGAAAGGATATCCGGTGGACGTTACGCTGGAGTGCTTGCGACCTATTACCGTCGAATTTATCTCGCTTGCGTTTAACTGTTTCGCAGTCGGTGGGGCATCAGCATGCGCATCCATGGCAGCTTGATGACCAGAGGATGAGCAACCCGCCAGCAACAGTACAACTATTGAACAGGCCATTATCTTATTCATCTCTTTCACCTCTGTTATGACGCAGCGGATCCAATCTATAAATAGTAGTCACGCAATACCCCGTGAATATAATCATTCACGATAAACTGGCATCAGTTCATCGCGGCCAGCTTGTTGCCGACACTGTCCCACCCTCCCCCCAGCGCCTTGTAGATCGCCACGATCCCCCGGTACTGATCGACTTCACCCTGGGCCTGGGCATCCTCCGCATTCAAGCGCTCGCGCTCGGCATCGAGCAGCACCAGGTAATCCACCGACCCTTCCTTGTACTGGATCGCCGCCAGACTGGCCGCCGCGCGGCTCGACTCGCTCTGCTTGATCAACGACAACAACCGCTGCTGGCGTTTGCCATAGTCGCTGAAGGCGTTTTCCGACTCTTCCAGCGCCAGCAGCACCTGCTGTTCATACGTGGCCAGGGCGCCTTCGGCGTCGGCGTTGGCGCCGCGAACGCGGGCGCGCACGCTGCCCAGGTCAAAGGCGGCCCAGGTAATGCTCGGGCCCAGGCTCCAGGCTCGGGCGGCGCTGGAGCCGATCTGCGAACCGCGCCCGGCGGTGAAGCCAAGGAAGCCGCTGAGGCTGACACGGGGAAACAGGTCGGCAGTGGCCACGCCGACATCCGCCGTCGCCGACGCCAGCCTGCGTTCGGCCGCCAGCACATCGGGACGCCGCTGCAACAACTCGCCGGGATCACCGATCGGCAGCGCCTTGGCGATGGCCGGCAGGTCCGCCGGGCTCAAGGACACGCTCAGTTGCTCCGGGCGTTCACCGAGCAAGGTGGCGATGCGGTTTTTCTCCCGGACCTGCTCCGCTTGCAGCTGCGGTACGCTCGCCTCCACCGCGGCCAGGCGCGCGTCGGCGCGCACCACATCGAGTTCGTTGCCGCCCCCCGCATCGCGCAGGCTCACGGTGACGCTGCGCGAATCGCTCTGGTTCTTCAAGTTGGCCAGGGCGATTTTCTCCCGCAGTTGAGCGCCACGCAGTTGACCGTAGGCATCCACCAGCTCGGCGATCATCGAAACCCGCAACTGGTAGAGATCCGCCGCCGCGGCGTCTTCCCGCGCATCGCTCGATTCGAGCTGACGCTGGATGCGCCCGAACAGATCGACCTCCCAGGCCATGTCCAGCCCCAGGTCGTAGCGCTCCAGGTTGACCCGGTGCTCGGTCTGCCCTGGCACCTGCGCACGCCCTTGCTCACTGCTGACGCGGCTGGTGACCACGGGCAGATTGTCGTTGCTGACATCGTCACGAATAGCCCGGGCGGCTTTCCAGCGGGCAAACGCCACCCGCAGGTCGCGGTTGCCTTCCAGGGACTTGCTCACCAACTGGTTCAGCGTGGGGTCGTCGAACTGCTGCCACCACAGGCGCTCGAAACGCGCCTGATCGTAGTTGGCCGCCTTGGCATAAACGCTGACCGCTCGCGGGGTGTCGGGGGTCTTGTAGTCTGGCCCGACCGTGCACGCCGCCAGTGCCGTCACCAGGAGACTCGGCAAAAACAACTTCAGGGCTTTCATGGTTGCACCTCCAGGTTCAGTGCATTGGCGTGTTTGCGCGCTTGCTTGCGTTCGATGTAGCGACGAATCAGGACAAAGAACACCGGCGTCAGCAGCAGGCCGAAGAAGGTCACCCCAAGCATCCCGGAGAACACCGCGACCCCCATGGCCCGGCGCATTTCCGAGCCGGCGCCGGTGGACGTCACCAGCGGCACCACGCCCATGATGAACGCGAACGAGGTCATGAGGATCGGCCGCAGCCGCATGCGGCAGGCGTCGAGCACGGCGTCCAGCGGCGACAGGCCCTGGGCCTGTCGGTCCTTGGCGAACTCGACGATCAGGATCGCGTTCTTGCACGCCAGGCCCACCAGGACGATCAGGCCGATCTGGGTGAAGATGTTGTTGTCGCCCTTGGAAATGATCACCCCGGCAATCGCCGACAGCAGGGTCATCGGCACGATCAGGATCACCGCCAGCGGCAGGCTCCAGCTTTCATACAGTGCGGCCAGCACCAGGAACGCCAGCAGCACGCAGAGCGGGAACACCAGCAGCGCCGTGTTGCCGGACAGGATCTGTTGGTAGGTCAGGTCGGTCCACTCGTAGGTCATGCCGTTGGGCAGTTCTTCCTTGAGCAGTTTCTCGATGGCTTTCTGGGCCTGGCCGGAGCTGTAGCCGGGGGCTGCACTGCCATTGATCTCCGCAGTGACGAAACCGTTGTAGTGCGAGACCCGGTCCGGCCCCGACGTCGGGCTGACCTTGACGAAGGTCGCCAGCGGAACCATCTCGCCGCGATCGTTGCGCACCTTCAACTGGCCGATCTGCTCCGGCTCCTGGCGGAACTGTTGCTCGGCCTGCACATTGACCTGGTAGGTGCGGCCAAAACGGTTGAAGTCGTTGGCGTACAGCGAGCCCAGGTACACCTGCAAGGTGTCGAAAATGTCGTTGATCTTCACGCCGTGGGTCTTGGCCTTTTCCCGGTCGATGGCCGCTTCCACTTGCGGCACGTTGACCGTGTAGCTGGTGAACAGGTTGGCCAGTTCCGGAACGCTGCGGCTCTTGGCGATGATGTTCATGGTTTCTTTGTACAGCTCTTCGTAGCCGAGGTTGCCGCGGTCCTCGATCTGCAGGCGGAAACCGCCGATGGTGCCAAGGCCCTGGACGGGTGGTGGCGGGAACACGGCGATGTAGGCGTCCTGGATGTCGCCGAACTTGGCGTTGAGCGACGCGGAAATCGCCCCGGCGGACAAGCTCGGGTCTTTGCGCTCATCGAACGGGCGCAAGCCGATGAAGGCGATGCCGGCGTTCGGGCTGTTGGTGAACCCGTTGATCGACAGCCCGGGAAATGCCACGGCACTGTCGAACCCCGGCTCGTTCATCGCGATGGTGCTCATGCGGCGGATCACCGATTCGGTGCGATCAAGGCTCGCCGCGTCCGGCAGCTGGGCGAAGGTCACCAGGTACTTCTTGTCCTGGGTCGGCACGAAGCCAGTCGGCGTGGTGCTGAAGCCCATATAAGTCATGCCGATCAGGCCGGCGTACACCAGCAAGGCGACGCTGCTGCCACGAATGATCTTGCCCACGGCAATCACGTAGCCATGGCTGGCCTTGTCGAAAAAGCGGTTGAAGGGTTTGAACAGCCAACCGCCGAGCAAGCGATCCAGCACTTTCGAGAAGCGGTCTTTCGGCGCGCCGTGGGCCTTGAGCAGCACCGCTGCCAGCGCTGGCGACAAGGTCAGGGAGTTGAAGGCCGAGATCACCGTGGAGATGGCGATAGTCAGGGCGAACTGTTTATAGAACTGCCCGGTGAGCCCGGAAATGAACGCCGCCGGCACAAACACCGCGCACAACACCAGCGCCGTGGCGATGATCGGACCGGTCACCTCGCCCATGGCCTTCTTGGTGGCCTCGACCGGCTCCAGGCCCGATTCGATATTGCGCTCGACGTTCTCCACCACCACGATCGCATCATCCACCACGATGCCGATGGCCAGCACCAGGCCGAACAGCGACAGTGCATTGAGGGAGAAACCGAGCATGTGCATCACGGCAAAGGTGCCGATCAGCGACACCGGCACCGCCACCAGCGGAATGATCGAGGCGCGCCAGGTCTGCAGGAACAGGATCACTACCAGCACCACCAGGATCAGGGCTTCGAACAGGGTGTGCACCACCGCCTCGATCGAGCTGCGCACGAAGATGGTCGGGTCGTAGACGATCTCGTAGTCCATGCCTTGGGGGAAGTTTTTCTTCAGCTCGGCCATCTTCGCCCGCACCTGGTCGGAGATGTCGATGGCGTTGGACCCCGGGCGCTGGAAGATCGGCATGGCCACCGCTTCCTGGTTGTTGAGCAAGGCGCGCAAGGCGTACTGGTTGGAACCCAGCTCGACCCGGGCAATGTCCTTGAGGCGGGTGATCTCGCCGTTCGGGCCACTGCGGATGATCACGTTCTCGAACTCTTGCTCGGATACCAGCCGGCCCTGGGAATTGATCGACATCTGGAAGTGGGTGGCATTCGGCGCCGGCGGCGAACCCAGGGCACCGGCCGCGACCTGGCGGTTCTGCTCGCGCACCGCGTTGACCACGTCGGTGGCGGTCAGGTTGCGCGAGGCGGTCTTGTCCGGATCGAGCCAGATACGCAGGGAGTAGTCACCGATACCGAACATCTTCACATCGCCGATGCCGTCCAGGCGCGACAGCTCATCCTTGACGTTGAGGATCGCGTAGTTGGACAGGTACAGCATGTCGTAGCGCTTGTCCGGCGACACCAGGTGCACCAGCAGGGTCAATTCCGGCGAGGCCTTGTCCACGGTGATGCCGATGCGCGTCACTTCTTCCGGCAATTTCGGCTCGGTGCGGGTCACGCGGTTCTGCACCTGGACCTGGGCGTTATCCAGGTCGGTGCCCAGGGCGAAGGTCACGGTCAGCGTCAAACGCCCGTCCGCCGTCGACTGCGAGGACATGTACAGCATGTTCTCGACGCCGGTGATGGCTTGCTCCAACGGCGCCGCCACGGTTTCGCCGATGACCTTGGGGTTGGCCCCCGGGTAATTGGCGTGAACCACCACGGTCGGCGGCACCACTTCGGGGTATTCGCTGATCGGCAACTGGAACAGCGAGATGGCGCCCGCGATCAGGATCAGCAGCGACAGCACCGCGGCGAAGATCGGCCGCGTGATGAAGAACTGTGAGAATTTCATGTCGGTGCTCCCTTATCCGCGAGGGCTGGCAGGCGCATCCGTTTTCACCAGGGCTGGTGATTTGACGGAGGCGGAGGATGGGCTTGCGGGTTGATTGCCTACCTCAACGGCCTGGCGTTGGCGGGCCAGTGTCGCCACCGTTTCCGGGTCGGCCATGGGCGCGTCCTGCGGGGCGACCACGGCACCGGGACGGACCCGCTGCAGGCCGTTGATGACGATGCGGTCGTCCTTCTGCAATCCGCTGCGCACGATGCGCAGGCCTTCAAGCTTGGGGCCCAGGTCGACGCTGCGGTACACCGCCTTGTTGTCCTGATCGATGACCAGCACGAACCTCTTGCCAAGGTCGGTGCCCACCGCCTCGTCCTTGATCAGCAGGCCGGCATAGGCGGCGCTGCCCACCAGTTTCAGCCGGGCGTACAACCCGGGGGTGTATTGGCCGTCGGCGTTGTCGAACACCGCACGCCCCCGGATGGTCCCGGTCTTGGGATTGACCTGGTTGTCGACGAAGTTCATCTGCCCCAGGTGACTGTTGCCCTCTTCGTTCGAAAGGCCCATGTACACCGGCGTGCTCTGGCCGCGCTGGCCCTGGCGGGAGAGCTGGCCGTACTTGAGGAACAGGCGCTCGTCGGCATCGAAGTAGGCGTACACCTTGTCGGTGGAGACCACGCTGGTGAGCGGCGTGGTATCGGCGGTGACGATGTTGCCGGCGGTGATTTCCGCGCGGCTGACACGGCCGCTGATCGGCGCGGTGACGCGGGTGAAGCTCAGGTTCAGCCGGGCAAGGTCGAGCTGCGCCTGGATCGCATCGACACCGGCCTTGGCCTCTTGTGCGGTGGTGGTGCGGGTGTCGGCCAGTTCCGCGGAAATCGCATTGCTGCCGAGCAAGCGCTGCCCGCGCTGCGCTTCATTGGTGGTGCGCAGCAGCGTCGCCCGGGCTTGTTGCAACTGGGCCTGGAAACGCTCGACCTCGTGCTCGAAGGGCCGCGGATCGATCTGGAACAACAGGTCCCCCTTCTTCACCAACGCACCGTCGGTAAAGGCGACCCGTTCAATCTGCCCTGATACCCGTGGACGGACCTCGACGGTTTCCGGGGCTTCCAGTCGTGCGGTCACCTCGTCCCATTCGGTAATAGGCTGCTCGATGACCTTGGCCACCGTGACGTGCGGCGCCTCCGGTGCATTGGCGGCGACAGGCGCACGATCGCAAGCGGCAAGCATCGTGAGTGCCAATGCGGCAAGTGGATAACGCAGAGGTTTGAGGGACTGTTCCATGGAGTATCCGCCTTGAGCATTGTTTTTGATGATAGCCATCATGTATAAGGGCAAAAAAAAGAGATTTGGCCGTCACACATTTGCGCCAACAATATATGATGACTATCATAATTACTAGCCTCTCAGCGACGACTTGCCAAGGGCCATGCCCACCGGCCACAGGAGCACCCCATGAAAGTGACGAAAGACAAGGCTACGGCCAACAAGGAAGCGATCCTCACGGCCGCCTCCCGGCTGTACCGCGAGAAAGGCATCGACGGGATCGGCATCGGCGAACTGTCCCGTTCGGTCGGGCTGACCCACGGCGGGTTCTACGGGCAGTTTCCAGGCGGCAAGGAGCAGCTGGCTTGCGAGGCCGTCAGCAGGACGTTCGAGACCAACATTCAACAATGGCAGGACGCCAAATCGATTCCGGAGCTGGTCAAGGGTTACCTGACCCAGAAGCACCTGGACAACTGGACCGAGGGCTGCCCGATTCCTGCCCTGGCGACCGATGTCGCGCGTACCGGCGGCGCGGTCAGCCAGTCCTTCACCAAGGGCATCGAGCGCTTGATCGAGATACTGATGCCATTGGTGGAGGGCGAAAACCCGGAGGAAAAACACCAGGAAGCGTTGCGGGTCATTGCCTCGATTGCCGGTGCCATGCTCGTTGCCAGGGCCTTGGATAAGCCGGAGCTGTCCCAGCAGTTCCTGACCTCGGTGATCAATGCATGGCCGGGCTCTCTGTAGGAGCAAGCTCCTACAAGGGGTCAGACCGTTGTTTGCACCGCCACCTTCTCTCGTCCCTTGAACGCCAGGGAAAAACAGAAAAAGATCGCCAGGGCAAACCCTGCCGGGAACAGCCAGATGCTTTTCCAGTCATGGCTACCCGCCGTCGCGGCGTAGTGGTCGGTCACCTGCCCCGCCACCCAGAAACCGATCAGCATGCCCAGGCCGTAGGTCGCCAGGGTGATCAAGCCCTGGGCGGAACTCCTGAAGCGCTCGGAAGCCTTGGCGTCGGTGTAGATCTGTCCGGAAACGAAGAAGAAGTCATAGCAGATGCCGTGCAACGCAATGCCGGTGAACAGCATGAAAGCCAGGTCGCCGTTGTTGCCATAGGCGAATAACAGGTAGCGCAAGGCCCAGGCCAGCATCCCCACCAGCAGTGCAAGCTTGATCCCGAAGCGATGAATGAACAGTGGCAGGAGCAGCATGAACAGTACTTCGGAGACTTGCCCGATGGCCATTTTTGCCGTGGGGTTGGTCACGCCGATTTCCGCCAGGAACGGGTTGGCGTTCTGGTAGTAGAACGCCAGCGGAATGCAGATCAGGATGGACGCGATGAAGAACACCAGATAACTGCGATCCTTGAGCAAACCCAGGGCATCCAGCCCGAGCATCTGCTTGAGGCCGCCGTTCGCTTCGCCTTTGAGCGGTGCGGTGCGCGGCAAGGTGAAGCTGTAGAGGCCCAGCAGCAGTGACGCAATCGCCGACATCAGGAAGGTGTTGCGCAACCCGCCTGACGAAATCGCCGCTTGTGAATCCCAGGCAAACACGAAGCTGATCACCACGCCGGCGACGATCCAGCCGATGGTGCCCCACACGCGGATGCGCGAGAACTCCAGCGCCGGGTCGCTCATCTGGCGGAACGCGACGGAATTGACCAGGGCCAGGGTCGGCATGTAGATCATCATGTAGGCCAGCACGAACGGATAGAAAGTGCTGAAGTCCGGTGCGCGATACAGCTGATACAGCAACACCGCGCCCACCAGGTGCAACACGGCGAGAATGCGCTCGGCATTGAAGAAGCGATCGGCAATCAGACCTATCACGAACGGCGCGATGATCGCCCCCCATGACTGGGTCGAGAACGCCATGCCGATCTGCCCGCCAGTGGCGCCCAGATTGCTGGCGAGAAAAGTACCGAGGGTGACGAACCAGCCACCCCAGATAAAGAACTGCAGGAACATCATTGCGCTTAATCGCGCGGTCATCGTGGTCATGACAGTCACCGTCTTATTTTTGTTTTTGTGCGAGAGAAATGTGTTCAGGCGTCAGATAGCCCCAACAATCGTCGATTGAAAGCGGCGTCTGACGACACGCTGGCGAAATCGTCGAAAGCCTTTCGGGTCTTGCTGATCATGTGTCGCTCGATGAACGCCGCCCCTTCTGCGGCGCCCTGCGCAGAGTCCTTCAGGCAGCATTCCCACTCCAGCACGGCCCACCCGGCGAAGTCGTATTGGGTCAGTTTGCTGAAGATCGATTTGAAATCGATCTGGCCATCGCCCAATGAGCGGAAACGCCCCGGCCGCTCGACCCAACCCTGATAACCGCCGTAGACCCCGGAACGGGCATCGGGCCGGAACTCGGCGTCCTTGACGTGGAACATGCGGATGCGTTCGTGGTAGCGGTCGATGAAGCCCAGGTAGTCCATTTGCTGCAGCAGCAGGTGGCTGGGGTCATACAGGATCGCCGCGCGGGGATGGTGATCGACCGCCTCCAGGAAGCGCTCGAAAGAAGCGCCGTCGTGCAGGTCTTCGCCGGGGTGAATCTCGTAGCACAGGTCGACGCCGGCCTCTTCGAAACAATCGAGGATCGGCAACCAGCGCTTGGCCAGTTCCTCGAAACCCTGCTCGACCAGGCCACTCGGGCGCTGCGGCCATGGGTAGATGTAGGGCCAGAGCAGCGCGCCGGAAAAGGTCGCGTGGGCTTTAAGGCCCAAGCGCTGACTGGCGCGAGCCGCCAGCTTCAATTGGTCGATGGCCCAGTCGGTGCGTACCTGGGGTTGGCCGCGCAAATGTGCCGGTGCGAAGTCATCGAACAGCGTGTCGAACGCCGGATGTACCGCCACCAATTGGCCTTGAAGATGGGTCGAGAGTTCACTGATTTCGACGCCTTCCCGGGCGCAGACGGCTTTCAGTTCATCGCAGTAATCCTGGTCTTCGGCGGCGCGCGCAAGGTCGATGAACTGCGTGCCCAGGGTCGGCAATTGAATGGCCTTGTAACCCTGGGAGGCCGCCCAGTGGGCGATGTTGGCCAGGGTATCGAAGGGTGCTTCGGCGGACATGAACTGCGCGAGGAAAATCCCCGGGCCACGCATGCCGGTTGAAGTAAGGTCGGTCATGGGAGTCTCCAGAGTCATGGGGTGCAGACCAGTTCGGTCCACTTGGCGTCGCCACGATGGTTGGCGATCACGGTCTCGATGAACGCCATGCCGCGCAGGCCGACGTCGATCCCGGGCACCCCGGGAGCATCGTGCCCCGCGACATTGCCACGGATGGCGCGGGCAAAATCGCCGTAGAGATTGGCCATGGCTTCGAGATAGCCTTCGGGATGCCCGGCCGGCAAACGCATGCGCTCGCTGGCGGCTGCGCACAGCCACGGCTGGCCGACGCCGGAGCGCAGGATGCGCATGGGTTGATCGAGGGCACGGTGGATCAGGCTGGCAGGTTCTTCCTGCCGCCATTCCAGCCCGCCCTTGTCGCCATAAACGCGGATTTTGAGCGGGTTTTCTTCGCCGGCGCAGACCTGGCTGGCAATCAACACGCCGCTGGCGCCGCCGGCCATCTTGAACAGCATCGAGGCGTCATCGTCCAGCTGACGGCCAGCGATATGAACGCCCAACATTGCGCACAGGTGCTGGATCGGTTGATCCGCGACGAACTCGGCCAGGGAGAAGGCATGGGTGCCAATGTCACCAATGCAGCCGCCCAAACCGGACTGTTCAGGGCTGTCACGCCATTGCGCCTGCTTGTTGCCTTGCCCGGCCACATCCTGGCTGAGCCAGCCCTGGGGGTACTCGACAATGACCTTGCGCACCGCACCGATTACGCCGCTGCGCACCATTTCGCGTGCCTGCCAGACCATGGGGTAACCCAGGTACGTATGGGCCAGGCCGTAGAGGCGGCCGCTGCGTTCGACCACGTCCTTGAGTGCGAGCAATTCGGCCAGGTTCAGCGCCGCTGGCTTTTCACTGAACACATGAAAACCCGCGCTCAGCGCCTGGCTGGCGATCGGCGCGTGCAAGTGGTTGGGCGTGACGATCACCAGCAGCTCCATGCGCTGCTCGGCGGGCAATACACGCTCGGCCTCGAGCATCTGCTGCCAGTCGCTGTAGCAGCGCGAGGCCGGCAAGCCCAATGCTGCGCCAGTGTTCCGATTGTTCTGTGCATCGCGACTGAACGCGCCGCACACCAGTTCAAAACGGCCATCGAGGCCGGCGGCCTGGCGGTGGGCTTGAGCAATGAATGCGCCCTCGCCGCCCCCGACAAAGCCCATTCTTATTTTTGGTATTGCAGCGTTCATCGCAATGTTCTCTGTTGGAAGCGGCTTTTCAAACTTGAATTCCGGCTATGATGTAACCGGTTACATCGTGGCGGAAATTTAGGCTCAGTTTCGTCGCCTGTCAAACCCCGGATTAGGATCCATTAACATTTCAGCCCAAGGCTAACTGCGTTAAGCTCGCCGCCCGCGCGGTTCGATAACGAGGTGATCTTGTCCAATATCCGTGAAGTAGCCCGGCTGGCCGGCGTCTCGGTGGCCACGGTGTCCAGAACCCTGAAATCGCCTGAGCGTGTGCTTCCCGAGACACGGGACAAGGTCAACGCGGCCGTGGAACAGGCCGGCTACAGGCCGAACCTGATGGCAGTGCAGTTTCGCTCGCGCCGCACCGGCAACCTGGTGATCCTGGTGCCCGCCATCGCCAACACTTTTTTTGCCCGGGTCATCAGCGGCGCACAACAGGCGGCGCAGGCGGCCAACTATCGGCTGCTGCTGTGCGACACCCAGGGCCGCGAAGAGATCGAACGGGAATTCGCCGAGCTGGTGTACAACCATCAGGCTGACGGTGTGATCCAGTTGCGTGCCTTCGATCCGTTCGAGGCGCCCTTCCCCAACGTCGAGTTGCCGCCCATCGTCAACGCCTGCGAGGTGATTCAAGGCGGCCGTCATCCGACCATCAGCCTGGACAATCGCGCGGCCGCCAAGGCCATGACCGAACACCTGATCGAACTGGGCCACCGCCGGATCGGCCTGATCAAGGGCCCGAAAAGCAGCCCGCTGACCCGCGATCGCGTGGCTGGTTATCAGGATGCCTTGCGTCAGGCCGGCATCGATTGCGACCCGGCGCTGATCTGCCATGGTGATTTCAGCTTGAAGGCCGGTGATGACGGCGCAGCCGCCATGCTGGACCTGCCCGAGCGTCCCACTGCACTGTTCTGCGAAAACGATGAAATGGCCATCGGCGCGTTGAAACGCATCAAGCAACAGGGTTTAAGGGTACCCGAGGACATTTCGCTGGTCGGCTTTGACGACATTCCCTTCGCAAAGTACTGCGACCCACCGCTGACGACCATCGCACAACCCGCCGAAGTCTTCGGCCAGAAAGCCGTCGAGATGTTGATTGCGCTGATCGAAAAGAAACCGCTGGTACAGCGGCATGTGGTGTTGCCGTTCGAACTGACGTTGCGCGGCAGTACCGCGGTGGTGCGACAGGAAACTTAGAAGAAGACTGATAGCGCTTTCGCTAGCAGGCCACTCCCACAAGAGGGTCTGTGTCGGCCATCTATTTCGTGTTCACTGAAGATACAACTGTGCGAGCCTGCTCGCGATGGCGGTGGGTCAGTCGACATCCATGTTCAATGTACCGGCCTCTTCGCGAGCAGGCTCGCTCCCACAGGGGAACTTCTTCGTGCCTGGTTTTTGAGTTCACTGAAGATCAAGTGTGGGAGCGAGCCTGCTCGCGATGGCGGTGAGTCAGTCGCCATCCATGCTCAATGTACCGGCCTCTTCGCGAGCAGGCTCGGTCCCACAGTGGATCTGCTTCGTGCCTGGTTTGTGAATTCACTGAAGATCAAGTGTGGGAGCGAGCCTGCTCGCGATGGCGGTGGGTCAGTCGCCATCCATGCTCAATGTGCCGGCCTCTTCGCGAGCAAGCTCGCTCCCACAGTGGATCTGCTTCGTGCCTGGTTTTAAATTCACCGAGGATCAAGTGTGGGAGCGAGCTTGCTCGCGATGGCGGTGAGTCAGTCGCCATCCATACTGAATGTACCGACCTCATCGCGAGCAAGCTCGCTCCCACAGTGGATCTGCTTCGTGCCTGGTTTTTGAGTTCACTGAGGATCAATGGAGGGGGCCTGCGGAGGCTTTGTTAAAGGCATTCCTGGGCAGCACGTTCAAGCCGCGATGGCCCGAACGTCGAGGCCAGCAACGTGCGTTCGTACAGGAACACCTTGCCGCCATTCGAGGCCTTGTAGGCTTCGAGCACATCGTCGGCGGCGACCTTGCTCGAAACGACGATTCGATAGCTGCGCTGGGTCTGCGAAATCGTTGCGCTCAGTGCGTCTTCCTGCAATTTCGGCAAGACACACTGGGCGTAGTCCGCCGGTGCCTTTTTCGTCTGCAGGGTCAGTGTCGGGTTATTGGGTGCAGAAGCACACCCGGACAGCAGCAAGGGGGCGATCAGCGCCAGTCGAGTCAGCATCTTCATCACAGGGTTCCGCAAGGCGTTTTTGATGCACGGCATGTTCCCTGTTTGCCGGCACCAACAGAACTTGTGATGGATGATTGTGACTATCAGTGCAACGAATAGTCGCCGTCTTCACTCGGCGGATTTGACCACCGACCCGCGCTTGAATGCCTCCCGTCGTTCCTGGCGCTCCAGGGCATAGGCCGCGCTCGGCTCGCTGCTCAACTCATCACGGCGCAACAGTTCACCACAATGCTCGCACAACGGCCCGAGCCCCGCGGGCTGGCCGCAAGTCTGGTGGGTGTAGCGCACGGCCAGGCCCTCTTGCGGCGACTTACACCAGGTTTCGCCCCAGGCCCGCAACGCCAGCACCACAGAATAAAACGCCTGCCCCTTGGCCGTGAGGTGGTACTCGTAGCGCGGCGGCCGCTCGTTGTAGGCGCGGCGCTCGACCATGCCGTCCGCCTCCAGGCTTTTCAGGCGGGTCGCGACCATCTGCGGGGTGCCGCCGGTCTGCGCCTGGATCTCATCGTAGCGGTGATTGCGCATGAACAACTCGCGCAACACCAGCACGGTCCAGCGATCACCAACCACGTCTTCGGCCCGGGCAATCGGACACAGGGTTTCAGGACTAGTCTTTTTTAACGCCATACGGGCTTGCCTCTTTCCAAGTAACTATGATTATCATATCTACACGATGCCACGGCAAGCCCATGGCAGCGATCCGTCCATTTCCTGGAGCATTGGTCATGTCCAACACCCCCTACCCGCTGGATCGAACCGCCTACCTGCTGGTCGATCCCTACAACGACTTCCTGTCCGAAGGCGGCAAGATCTTCCCGCTGCTCGAGCCGATCGCCCGGCAAGTCGGCCTGCTGGACAACCTGCGCACCCTCGACCGTACCGTCCGCGCCCTGGACATACCGGTATTCATCGTACCGCACCGGCGCTGGGAACAAGGCGACTACGAGAATTGGGATCACCCAAGCCCCACCCAATGCAAGATCCAGCACATGCACCACTTCGCTCGCGGCGAATGGGGCGGCGAATGGCATCCCGATTTCGCGCCCCAGCCTGGCGACGTCGTCATCCAGGAGCATTGGGGTTCGAGCGGCTTTGCCAACACCGACCTGGATTTTCGCCTCAAGCAGAAAGGCATCACCCACGTGATCATCGTCGGCCTGCTGGCCAACACCTGCATCGAGGCCACCGCCCGCTACGCCCAGGAACTGGGCTACCACGTCACCCTGGTGCGCGACGCCACCGCCGCTTTCAAGCCGGAAATGATGCACGCCGCCCATGAACTGAACGGTCCGACCTTCGCCCATTCGATTGTCACCACCGAGCAACTGATCGCCACCCTCAAGCCGTGAGCACACCATGAAACTGACTGGAAACCTGTTGATCGGCGCCAACGAAGTCGCCGCCAGCGCAGGGACGATGAAGGCGCTGAACCCCGCCAACAATCAGCTGATCGAGCCGGAATTCGCCTTCGGTGGCGCCGCCGAAGTGGACCTGGCGGCGAACCTCGCCGACGCCGCGTTCGACCACTACAGCCACACCTCGCTCGCCGAGCGATCGGCCTTGCTCGAACGCATCGCCGACAATCTGGACGCCGTCGCCCAGCCGCTGGCCGCAAGGGCCGCCCTGGAAACCGGCCTGCCCGAAGCCCAACTGCTGGGCGAAGTGGCCAAGGCCGCGACGCAGTTTCGGCAATTCGCCGAGGTGGTGCGCCGGGGACGCTTCCTCCAGGTGGCCATCGATCCGGCCCAGCCCGAGCGCCAGCCACGCCCGCGCATGGATCATCGCCTGCAGAAAATCGCCCTCGGCCCGGTGGCGGTGTTTGGCGCCAGCAACTTCCCCATCAGCTACTCGGTGGCCGGCGGCGACACCGCCGCGGCGCTGGCGGCGGGCGCGACGGTAGTCGTCAAATCCCACAACGCTCACGCGGGAGCCTCGGAAATCCAGGCCCGAGCCATCCGCAAGGCCGTGCAGGACAGCGGCTTGCCTGAAGGTGTGTTCTCGATGGTGCGCGGCGCGGGCAATGCGATCGGCGAAGCCCTAGTCGACCATCCGTTGATCAAGGCCGTGACCTTCACCGGTTCCGAACAGGGCGGCATGGCCCTGTATCGCCGGGCACAGCTACGCCCTGAGCCGATCCCGGTCTTCACCGAGATGGCCAGCGTCAACCCCACCTTCATCCTGCCCCAGGCACTGGCAGAGCGTGGCGCGCAGATCGGCGACGGTTTTATCGAACGCATGCTGGTCAATGTCGGGCAGGCCTGTCTCAAGCCGGCGATCCTGATTGCCATCGCCGGGGCCGGTTTCGAGGCCATGCGTAACGCCATGATTAGCCGCGTGACGACGGCACCGGCGCGGCCGATGCTGACGCCGGGCATCCATGGGGCGTACTTGAGCGGGCTCGACAGGTTGCACGGTGCTGGCGCCAGGCTGGCTGCCGAAGGCCTAGCCGCCAACGTGGCGCTGGACGGCCAGTCGGCCTTGCTAGAGGTCGACGGCCAACGCTTTCTCAGCGAAACAACCCTTACCGAGGAAGTGTTCGGGCCGGCAGCCCTGCTGGTGAAGGTCGAGGATGAGGCGCAAATGCTCGCGGTCGCCCGGGCTCTGCGCGGACAGCTCAGTGCTGCCATGCACATGGAAGCCGAGGACTTGGCGCTGGCCCGTCGTTTGCTGCCGATCCTGGAGCGGCGCACCGGGCGGATCGTCGTCAACGCCTTTGCCCATCCGCAAGAGGTGTCTTTCGCCAATGTGCACGGCGGGCCGTTTCCAGCGTCGTCGGACAGCCGTTTCACGTCGGTGGGCATGAGTTCCATCCAGCGTTTTCTGCGGCCCGTGTGCTACCAGGGTTTTCCCGATGAGTTACTGCCCGAGGCACTGCGTGAGGGCAATCCGCTCGGTGTGCCGCGCAGCGTCGACGGTCAATAAGCAGTTTTCGCGCCAGGCAAATTCTAAATGTGGGAGCGGGCTTGCTCCGGGGGCGTTCCGAGGGAGTGTCAGTCGACATCAATTAACCTGACACGCCCTCTTAGCCATCAAGCCCGCTCCACGAGGTTCGATGGTGGATATAAGATCTGTGTCGACGCAAGCCATCATTTAGAAGACACCGCTGGCACATTATCGGACTTGAAAAAACGCAATAACCTGAAACTCCGTCCAACGATCAAACCATTGATGAGCCCAGACCCCAATGACGACCAGGCCACTAACGAAACTTCATTGGCCAGTTCCGGATGCACAGCCTCCTGGTAACCGCTGTAGTAACGCCAGGCGAAGAAGCACCAATACACAATCAGCATTCTGATCGTGCCATCCAGCACCAGCCCCCCACCCTCATGTTTCACGTTGTGGTACGAGTAAAAGCGAAAGGCCAGCAACCACCCAACCAGCAACCCCAGCGCATAAACCGAAAGCGGAACCACAAATCCTTGGGAGATTTTCAGCGAGGCCACAGAAATAGCGACGAATATCGCCGGTGTCAGTAGTAACGATTTTTTCGTTTCATAACTCTTGAAGCAGGCAATGACGCCGTAATACGTCACGATAAAAAAAACTGCGTAAACCCATAGTGGTGTGCCACGCAAAATGTCGAGCATAAAAACCCTTTGGCACTGCCTGTGCCCCCATTCAATGAGTTATCAAATTATCCACGCTAGGCAACTATCGCAAGTCGGGGAGATCCCACAAAATTGTAGGTAATGGACTAGGACACAGTAATATTGGTCTGAGGACAGGCAACTAACCGGAACGCATCCGCAGGCGCCGATGGTAGAGAAGCATGTCCCTGGTTTTTACCCGAGCAAGCCCGCTCCCACAGGTAATCAGGGTCAAGTCAGGAAAAGGTCGTCGCCGCCCCTTCCTGCAAGGCAAACACCTGGTTCCGCCCATTGCGCTTGGCCTGGTACAACCCGTCATCGGCGCGGGTCAGCAGACTTTCCTGGTTGTCGCCGGGCTGTACGAAGGCGACGCCGAACGACGCGGTCACGGTGTCCAGCACGGTGTCGGTGCCGCGCGCCTTGATTCGCAACGACTGGACCTTCAGGCGCAGGTGCTCGGCGAAGGCACAGGCACTGCCCAGGTCGGCGCAATCGGGCAGGACCACGCAAAACTCTTCACCGCCGTAACGCGCCGCGAATGCATTGGCGGGCAATGCGCCGCGCAGCACTTGGGCGACATGCTGCAGCACCCGGTCGCCCAGCGGGTGACCGTACTGATCATTGAATTGCTTGAAGTGGTCGATATCCAGCATCAACAGGGCCACCCCACGGGAAGCCTTGCCCAGCGCCTGTTCCAGCAGGCGGGTGAACGCGGTGCGGTTGAACAGTTCGGTCAGGCCGTCGAGGGTCGCGGCCAGTTGCGCGCGTTGCAGTTTGTCGCGCAGGGTCTTGATTTCGTCCTGGGCCGAGTGCAACTGGGTGAGGAAGTGTTCCTGTTGGCTCTGCATCAGCCGAGTGCTCTGCTGCAGCTCGCTCAAGATGCCCGGCAGGCGGTCATTGGCCGGTTCGTCGAGCATTTCCAGGCATTGCCCAAGACGGTTCTGGAAGTTGAGGCTGCCTTCAACGCTTTGCGAGACGTCGCGCTCCATGCCATCCACCAGGCTGATGACCTGATGCTGTTCGGCGCGGGCATCTTCCAGCTCGTCACGGATGATGTACTGGCGAAACAGGCGAGTCGCCGACTCTGGCGGGCAACCGTCGAAGTCCCGGACCACGCGGTCCAGGTGACGATTGAGCTCCGGGTCCTGGCCCTGGCTGTAGGTGTACCAGAGGGCGTAGTGCACGGGATTGGGCGGGATGTTATGGCGAACCATCAGCGGCACGGCCTGCTTGAGCAGGGCCGCCGCTTCGCGGGAGTCTTCCGGATACAGCGCTAGGACATTCGCACGCGTTTCTGATGAGCTCATAACGTCACTGTGGTTGTTTATCATGGGCATTTCGGCTGTGCGCTGAGCATACCGATACGCCTGATAAACGGCTATCCCCGCAATGATCCTTGAAACTGCAGGAGCCCGGCTTGCCGGCGAAGGCGTCCTCGAATATTGCAGCGGGCTTTGGGGCCTCTTCGCTGGCAAGCCAGCTCCTACAAAGGTTTGCGCGGGGCGTTGCGTTGTGGTCGACGCGGACTTGTAGGAGCCCGGCTTGCCGGCGAAGGCGTCCTCGAATATTGCAACAGGCTTTCGGGCCTCTTCGCTGGCAAGCCAGCTCCTACAAAGGTGCGCGGGGCGTTGCGTTGTGGTCGACGCGGATTTGTAGGAGCCCGGCTTGCCGGCGAAGGCGTCCTCGAATATTGCAGCGGGCTTTCGGGCCTCTTCGCTGGCAAGCCAGCTCCTACAAAGGTGCGCGGGGCGTTGCGTTGTGGTCGACGCGGAC
>Ga0160432_100193_pt1 | contig 54425 bp, 44 predicted proteins | sample HID1971M_E0MG_FD_108250 | JGI IMG/M metagenome (GOLD analysis project Ga0160432, IMG submission 108250) | Enriched millipede-associated microbial communities from UW Madison campus, WI, USA - HID1971M_E0 MG | ecosystem: Host-associated > Arthropoda: Insects > Digestive system > Unclassified ... | reverse complement strand
GCTCCTACAGATCTGTGTCACACCACAAATTCAACATACCCCGCAAATCCCTGTAGGAGCTGGCTTGCCAGCGATGGCGGCATAACGGCCACCATCGATCGCCAGCAAGCCGGCTCCTACAGAGGCGCGTTGTGCCTCAAAACATTTCCCCCGCAGGCCTCACCGATTATGATTGAGCGTTAACGTCCATCAGGTCTGGCTCATTTTTCGGATAACACGACATGTCCCAACTCGATACCTCCCTGCAAGACACCGCCGCGCCCGATGGCGTGTGCTACGGCTGCGGCAGCAGCAATCCCCACGGGCTGCACATCAAGAGCTATTGGCATGAAGACGGCGTGCATGTCATGGCCGAGCACGTGCCCGATGCCAAATACTGCGGCTGGCCGGACCTGGTCTATGGCGGGCTGATCGCCATGTTGGTCGATTGCCATTCAAACTGGGCGGTCATGGCCTATCACTACCGCGCGGAAAACCGTGAAGTCGCGAGCCTGCCGCGGATCAATTGCGTCACCGGCAACCTCGGCATCAAGTTCATCAAGCCGACGCCCATGGGCATCCCGCTCACCCTGCGGGCGCGGGTGGAAGGTGAAGTCGGGCGCAAGACGCGAGTCATCTGCGAAGTCTTCGCCGGGGACGTGCTGACCGCGGTGGGCGATTCCATTTTCGTCCGGGTCGATACCGCGCAACTGGCAGACAACGCCCACGGGCGCTAGGTGCAACGGTCGCGGGTCAATCTTCTTCCATGAGCGCGGTGATCCGCCCGGACCTGTACGCGGCCAGTAGCGCGGCATAGTCCTTGGCATTCTGCTTGGCATAGGCCACGGCAAACGTGCCGATGGCCTGGTCATGGGGCAGCGACAGGCGATAATCCTGCAGCGCCTCGCGGATTCGCTGCTGGAAGTCCGGTTCGTTCACATGAAAAAGGAGTTTTGCAATGAAACTCAGACATTCCCTGGCGGCGCTGATGGTCTGCGCCAGCCTGTTCGGCTGCACAAGTTCACCAAACCAGAGCGTGTCGGTCACCCTGGTCGCTACCCGGCAGAACACCGGCCAGATCGGCAATGTCGCGTTGTCCGCCTGGGACCAGCAAACCGGACTCAGTTTCTTCATCAGCGGTGCGCCAAGCGGTGCCACCCTGCCCCTGCGCCTCTACAGCTTCATCAATAAAGGCAGCTGCGAGCAACCCGGGCCCGTCGCCTACGCCATGAATGACAGGGTCAACACCGAGCGCCAACCGATTCGCGGCTGGACGTTCTCCAGAAGCGTGCCGGTGGCCTTGCCGGTCTTGCTGTCCGGTGACTATCACGTCGTTGTGCGAACCGCAGCGACGGATGGCAACGTCGATATTTTCTGTGGGGACATCAAGCATAAAGACCCGGTGAAGTAGCCGCCACGGAGGTCACACCGGCGAAATCGTCGCCAGGATGCCGATCAGAATGGTCAACACCAGGAAACCACCGAGGAAAAACGCCATCTTGCCCATAAAGACTCCAACATTTCGAAAATACGGTGCACCGCGGCCAAGGCGGCGAAACTTGCCGTTATTGTGGGGGTTGGGCTGAATGCATAACAGGGGCAGAAAGCGCTGGAAAATACGGATCAGATGGAACTGATGAACTGATGAACTGATGAACTGATGAACTGATGAACTGATGAACTGTAGGAGCGAGCTTGCTCGCGAAAAACCTGAGCACGCTGCGGTGTGTCAGGTTTAACGCGTTATCGTTGACGACCTTCGCGAGCAAGCTCGCTCCTACAGTGGAACCGGGAGAACCGGGAGAACCGGGAGAACCGGGAGAACCGGGAGAACCGGGGACAGTAGGCACAAAAAAGCCCACTGGCCATCCCTGGCGCAGTGGGCTTGCTGATCAGGCGCTCAGTTACAGCGCCATGTCTGCCGCAGCATTCTCTTTCGGTGCCTTGGCCTTCTCAGCCTCGACAGCTGGAGCAACGGCCTGGCCAATCGCCGGTGGCGGAGTCAGTTCCAGCACCTTGGCGGTGTAGGCCCATTCCTCGGCAACCTTTTGCGGGTTGGCGTTCAGCTGGGTGCCGAAGCTCGGCACGATCTGGTGCAGTTTTTCCTGCCAGGCCGGGGTCGCGACCTTGTCCTTGAAGACTTTCTGCAGCACGGTCAGCATGATCGGTGCGGCAGTCGATGCGCCTGGGGATGCGCCCAGCAGGCCGGCGATGCTGCCGTCTTGCGAAGCAACGATCTCGGTGCCCAGTTTCAGCACGCCACCGGCGGCTTCGTCGCGCTTGATGATCTGCACGCGCTGGCCGGCTTGCCACAGGCGCCAGTCTTCGGCCTTGGCGTTCGGGAAGTACTCCTTCAGGGCGTCGAGGCGGTCTTCATCCGATAGCATCAGCTGACCGGCAAGGTACTCCACCAGCGGGTATTCCTTGATGCCAACCTTGGTCATCGGCCACACGTTGTGCGTGGTGGTGGTGGTCAGCAGGTCCAGGTACGAACCTTCTTTCAGGAACTTGGTGCTGAAGGTCGCGAATGGGCCAAACAGGATCACGCGCTTGCCATCCAGCACGCGGGTGTCCAGGTGCGGAACCGACATCGGCGGAGCGCCAACCGACGCTTTACCGTAGGCCTTGGCCAGGTGTTGTTCGGCGATGGCCGGGTTCTCGGTCACCAGGAACGAGCCGCCTACCGGGAAGCCTGCGTATTCCTTGGCTTCAGGAATGCCCGACTTCTGCAGCAGGTGCAGGGCACCGCCGCCGGCGCCGATGAACACGAACTTGGCGTCGGTTTCGGACTTGCTACCGTCCTTCAGGTTCTTGTAGCTGACGCGCCAGCTGCCGTCGGCGTTCTTGGTGATGTTCTGGACTTCGCTGGACAGCTTCAAGTCGAATTTCGGCGTGGTTTGCAGGTGCGCAACGAACTGGCGGGTGATCTCGCCGAAGTTCACGTCGGTGCCGATCGGGCTCCAGGTGGCCGCGACTTTCTGGTTCGGGTCACGCCCTTCCATCATCAGCGGGACCCACTTCTTGATCACGGCCGGGTCTTCGGAGTACTGCATGCCGGCGAACAGCGGGCTCGCCTGCAGGGCTTCGTAGCGCTTTTTCAGGAACTTGATGTTGTCATCGCCCCACACGAAGCTCATGTGCGGTGTGGAGTTGATGAACGAACGCGGGTTCTTCAGCACGCCTTGCTGAACCTGCCAGGCCCAGAACTGACGGGAGATCTGGAACGCCTCGTTGATTTCAACGGCCTTCGGGATCGACACGTTGCCCTTGTCGTCTTCCGGGGTGTAGTTCAGCTCGGCCAGGGCCGAGTGACCGGTACCGGCGTTGTTCCAGCCGTTGGAGCTTTCCAGGGCGACGCCGTCGAGGCGCTCGATCATTTCCATCGAGGTGCCGGGTTCCAGCTCGTTGAGCCACACACCCAGGGTCGCACTCATGATGCCGCCGCCAATCAGCAGCACGTCGACTTTCCTGGCTTCTTCGGCCTGGGCTGTCGTCATCCCCAACGACAAGGCCAGCCCCAGCAGGGCCGTGTTCACTTTCTTAAACATCTGTAGCACCTATGATAAAACGCCATCCGCCCCTCCATCTGCAATCGCGAGCCGCTTGTTCACGGCATTCAGGCAAGTCTGCCGCGGGTTCTCGCACATGATGTCTGGAGGGTGGGCACGCAAGGCCGATTGAATGCATCGACCCCAGTTATATGTCCCTACTGAACTGACTTCTTATCTTTTTTGGCTTCAGCTACTTGAGCGACAGTGATTCTGCTCGCCCGTCTCAAGGACAGGAAAACTGAATGGATCAAACCAAGTTGTTGCCAAGAATATCACGACAAGGCCAGCCCGCGCGGGTTGGTTGCCGTGGATGGGTGTCTATACTCAGTGGTCACCAGTTGAACATGTGGGGAAAGAGCCATGAGCGATAAAGACGATCTGCGCAAATATTCCTCCCAGGTCATCGACGGTGTCGAGGCCGCGCCCGCCCGCGCCATGCTGCGTGCAGTGGGATTTACCGACGAAGACTTCAAGAAACCGCAAATCGGCATCGCCTCCACCTGGGCCATGGTCACGCCCTGCAACATGCACATCGACAAACTCGCGATCGAAGCGGAAAAAGGTGCGAATGCCGCCGGCGCCAAAGGCGTGATCTTCAACACCATCACCATTTCCGACGGCATCGCCAACGGCACCGAAGGCATGAAATATTCGCTGGTGTCCCGTGAGGTGATTGCCGATTCCATCGAAGTGGTGGTCGGTTGCGAAGGCTTTGACGGGCTGGTGACCGTGGGCGGTTGCGACAAGAACATGCCGGGCTGCCTGATCGGCATGGCGCGGCTCAATCGCCCGTCGATTTTCGTCTATGGCGGCACCATTCGCCCCGGCGCCGGCCACACCGACATCATTTCCGTGTTCGAAGCCGTGGGCCAGCACGCCCGCGGTGACATCAGCGAGATCCAGGTCAAGCAGATCGAGGAAGTGGCGATCCCCGGCCCCGGTTCCTGTGGCGGCATGTACACCGCCAACACCATGGCCTCGGCCATCGAAGCGCTGGGCATGAGCCTGCCCGGTTCCAGTTCCCAGGACGCGGTGGGCAGCGACAAGGCGTCGGACAGTTACCGCGCCGGCCAGCAAGTCATGGAACTGCTCAAGCTCGACCTCAAGCCCCGGGACATCATGACCCGCAAGGCCTTCGAAAACGCGATCCGCGTGGTGATCGCCCTCGCCGGCTCGACCAACGCCGTGCTGCACCTGCTGGCCATGGCCAATGCCGTGGACGTCGAGTTGACCCTCGACGACTTCGTCGAGCTGGGCAAGATCTCTCCGGTGGTCGCGGACCTGCGCCCCAGCGGCAAATACATGATGAGCGAGCTGGTGGCCATCGGCGGCATCCAGCCCTTGATGAAGCGCATGCTGGCGGCCGGCATGCTGCACGGTGACGTGCTGACCGTGACCGGCAAGACCCTCGCCGAAAACCTCGAAAATGTGCCCGACTACCCCGTCGGCCAGGACGTGATCCTGCCCTTCGATCAACCGATCAAGAAGGACTCGCACCTGGTGATCCTGCGCGGCAACCTCTCGCCCACCGGCGCCGTGGCCAAGATCACCGGCAAGGAAGGCCTGCGCTTCGAAGGCACGGCCAGGGTGTACCACGGCGAGGAAGGCGCGCTGGCCGGCATCCTCAACGGCGAAGTGCAGGTGGGCGATGTGATCGTGATTCGCTACGAAGGGCCCAAGGGCGGGCCGGGCATGCGCGAAATGCTCTCGCCAACCTCGGCGGTGATGGGCAAGGGCCTGGGCAAGGAAGTGGCGCTGATCACCGATGGGCGCTTTTCCGGCGGCTCCCATGGTTTCGTGGTGGGGCATATCACGCCCGAGGCGTTTGAGGGCGGGCCGATAGCGTTGGTCGAAGATGGCGACCGGATCACGATTGATGCTGAAACCCGGCAGATTACCGTTGATGTGTCCGACGCAGACCTGGCTGAGCGCAAGAGCCGTTGGGTTAGGCCTGAATCGAAGTACAAGCGCGGGGTGTTGGCCAAGTATGCGAAGACGGTGTGCAGTGCTTCGGAGGGTGCGGTGACTGACAAGTATCTTTAGCCCGTAGGTTTATGTTGTCTGAACCGCCGCCTTCGCGAGCAAGCCCGCTCCCACATTTGGAATGCAGTTCAAAATGTGGGAGCGGGCTTGCTCGCGAAGAGGCCCTCACATTCACCGATAACTATCTGCAGAAAATCACGGCTGATAGCCAAACATCGACTTCACTTCAAGGTAGTCCTCCAGACCGTGCACGCCCCACTCGCGGCCATTGCCCGACTGCTTGTAGCCGCCAAAAGGCGCGCCGTTGTCGGCCTTGCTGCCATTGAGGTGGACCATGCCGGTGCGCAAGCGCCGTGCCACTGCCCGGGCCCGCTCCAGGGTGCCCGCCGTGACGTAGCCCGACAGGCCGTAAGGGCTGTCATTGGCGATCGCGATGGCCTCCTCCTCCGTGTCATAGGCAATGATCACCAGCACCGGCCCGAACACCTCCTCGCGGGCGATCGGCATGTGCGGATGGACATCGGCGAACACCGTCGGCTTGACGAAATAACCCTGTGTCACGCCCTCGGGACGCCCGACGCCGCCACAGACCAGCCGTGCCCCTTGCTCTATGGCAGCGCCGATCAGCGCCTGGACCCGCTCGAACTGTGCCCCATTCGCCAGCGGCCCCATGGCGCTGGACACCTGGCTGTCGTCGAAACAGATGTGCGCCGCGACAGACCGGGCGATGTCTATCGCCCGGGCTAGCTGTGCCCGTGGCACCAACAAACGAGTCGGCGCGTTGCACGACTGGCCGCTGTTGCGCAAACAGCTGCTGACACCATGGCGCACGGCGGCGTCGAAATCAGCATCGGCGAGGATCAGGTTGGCCGATTTGCCACCCAATTCCTGGGACACCCGTTTCACGGTATCTGCCGCCGCCTTGGCCACCGCAATCCCCGCACCGGTCGAGCCGGTGAACGAAACCATATCGATGTCGGGGTGGCGGGCGATGCCATCGCCGAGAGTCGGGCCATCGCCATTGATCAGGTTGAACACCCCCTTGGGCACGCCGGCCTGGTGAAGAATGTCGGCGAGCAGCATTGCCGACAGCGGCGCCTTCTCGCTGGGCTTGAGCACCAGGGTGCAACCGGCCGCCAACGCCGGCGCGATCTTGCAGGTCAGTTGATTGAGCGGCCAGTTCCAGGGCGTGATCAACCCGCAGACGCCAATCGCCTCGCGGCTGATCAGGGTGCTGCCGTGCGCTCGGTCGAACTCATAATCGCGCAGCACCTCGAAGGCCCGTTGCAGATGCCCGAGGCCCGCCGGCACATGGGCGCTGTGGGCCAGTGACAGCGGCGCGCCCATCTCCCGGTGCACCAACTCCGCCAGCGCTTCGCTGTGCTGGCGATAGCCCTCGATGATCGCGGCCAGCAGGTCCAGGCGCTGCTCGCGGGACCATTGCGAATAGAGCGTGAAGGCATGCCGGGCCGCGGCGACGCCGAGGTCGAGATCGGCGCGGGTACCGAGGCTGATCGCAGCGATGGCGCGTTCGGTGGACGGGTCGATCACCTCCAGGGTTTCCCCGCCCAAAGGACGGACCCAAGCGCCGTCGATGTAGAAATCCAAAGGGTTCATCGGGCCTCCTCAGGCGACTTGATCGAGCACGCGCTGCAAGGTGTCGAAGATCAGCGTGATCTGTGCTTCGCTGATGATCAGTGGCGGCGACAGCACGATGTTATCCCCTGAAGCCCTCACCAGCAGGCCGGCCTCGAAACACCGCTGGGCGACTTCACCGGCGCGAGCACCCGGCGCACGATCGCGGGATTTGAGTTCGACCGCACACAACAGGCCGATGGCCCGCACGTCCTGCACCCATTGCTGCTCACGAAGCGCGAGCGCGGCGCGCTGCCATAGCGGCGCCACCTGCTGGACGTGGGCGTTGATCCCCAGCTCCTCATGCACCGCGAGGGTCGCCAGGCCTGCCGCACAGGCCAACGGATGAGCGGAATAGGTGTAGCCGTGCATCAATTCGATGGCTTGCTCGGGGCCCGCCATGAAGGCGTCGTACACCGCGCCACTGACCATCACCGCGCCCATGGGCACGGCGCCATTGGTCAAGCCCTTGGCCAGGGTCATCAGGTCTGGCGTGACGCCAAACGCCTGGGCCGCGAACGAGTGCCCCAGGCGTCCGAAGCCGGTAATCACTTCATCGAAAATCAGCAACACGCCATGCTGGTCACAGATCTCGCGCAGCCTCTGCAGGTAACCCACGGGCGGTGCATAGACGCCACCAGAACCCGTCACCGGTTCGACAATCACCGCGGCCACCGTCGCCGGGTCGTGGATTTCCAGCAGCTGCAGCAGCGCCTCGGCATAGTGCGCGCCCTGCTGCGGCTGGCCTTCGCTGAAGCGCAGGCTGGCGTCATAGGGCAGCGGCAGGTGCGCAACGTCGCCGAGCAGCGGCCCGAAGTCCCGCTTCTGCCGGCCGATACCGGACACCGACAAGCCGCCGAACCCCATGCCGTGATAACCCTTGGCGCGACCTATCAGCTTGGTCCGGCGACTGTCGCCGCGGGCCTGGTGATAGGCCCGGGCGATCTTCAACGCGGTGTCCACAGCCTCGGAACCGGAGTTGGTGAAGAACACCTTGTCCAGCCCCGCCGGCGCAATCGCCGCCAACGCGTCGGCGATGGTTAGCGCTGCCGGATGGCTCATCTTGAACGAGGAGACGAAGTCCAGGCGCCCTGCCGCTTCGCGGATGGCTTCGACGATCCGTGCCTGGCCGTGACCGGCGTTGACGCACCAGAGCCCGGCCATGGCGTCGAGCACCCGCTGGCCCTGGGTGGTGGTGTAGTGCATGCCCTCGGCGCTTTCGAACAGCATCGGCTGGCGATTGAACTGGCGCATCGGGGTAAAGGGCGCCCACAGCGCCGACGTGGAAATCTGCTTCATCAAAGGTGCTCCATCCATTTAATCAGGGTCAGATCCGGGTGCCGATCAGCGTCGGGCGTTGCATCGACCCGGCATTGGTGTTGACGCCGCGATCGAACAGCAAGCGGCCCTCTTGCAGGCGGCAGCTGACGTGGTCGCCGAAGGTGGTTTCGACAAAACGCCAGTCCATCTGCAACGCCCCTTCTGCGCTCCACCGGCCCTGGGCGATGACGGGCGTCTGTTCCGGTTGGTACTGGTGATGCAGATAGTTGCCGGTGATGCTGGTCCGGGATTCGACCGGCTGCTGCAGGCCGACCCGCAGGCTGTGCCGCCCACGGTGATCGACCAGGCTGAAGTCGCAGTAGTCATCGTGAAAGTCGAAACCCAGCTCCAGTACGCCGTCTTCGTTGGGCTCGACGGCGAAACGTCCCTGCAGGGCAGCAGCGTTGGGTGAGGTGCTCGAGCCTTGCAGCGTCGGCAGGCGCAGGTCATCGATCAAGGCATCGAGTTGCCCCTGGCTGGTGTGCGGATCGACCGCTTCGCGCCCCAGCGCCGGGAACAGGTGCTCCCAGATCGCGGCTTTCAAGCGGCGCTCGCCCAGTTGCAGCCCGCAGGTGAAGGCGATGACCGTGTCCTGGTCCGGCAGTACCATGCAGTACTGGCCGAACACGCCGGACGCGTAGTAGCCGCCATGCCGGGTCATCCACCACTGATAGCCGTAGCCCTCACGTTGCGCCTCGGCGTTGTTGTCCTTGTTGCGCGGCAGGTACTGCTTGCCGTCGAACTCGCCCATCCACACATCGTCGACCTGATTGCGGGTGGCCTCGGCGATCCACTGCGCCGACAGCAACTGGCGCCCCTGCCATTGGCCGCGGTTGAGGTGCAGCACGCCGAACTTCAACGAGTCTTCCGTGGTGCAGCTCAAGCCGTTGCCGCCGGAGTTGAAACCGCCAGGGGCCAGGTCCCATTCCAGCTTGTCCATGCCGAGAAAATCCAGGACCCGCTGCTGCAGCAAGGCGTGCAGGGTAAGCCCTGTGACCTGGGTGACGATCGCCGACAACATGAAGCTCGAGGCGCTACTGTAGATGAAGTCTTTTCCCGGCGGTACAACGACCGGCTCATGCAGGAAGGCTTCGACCCAGCTGGTTTTCAGGTTGCGCCAGTCGCCGCCGGAAATGCCCCGTTGATGGCCGGTGCGCATGGTCAGCAAGTCTTCCACGGTCATGGCCGCCAGGTTCGCGCTTATGTCTTGCGGACACAGCTGGGGGAAAAAGCTGACCACCTTGTCATCGAGGCTCAGGCGACCGTCATCGATCAACAAACCCACGGCGGTGGCGGTCCAGCTTTTGGTCGCCGAATGCTGCACGTGCATGCGGTGCGCCGAGTACGGTCGCCAGAACGCTTCTGCCACCACCGCGCCCTGGCGATAGAGCATGAAGCTGTGCAGCTCGAGTCCGGCACTGCTGACGGCCGCCAGGAAATCGACGATACCGCGAGGGTCGACGCCGCACTCATGGGGCAAGGCTCTGGGCAGAGGTACATAGGTCATAACGGTGGATCCTCACAAATTGCCATTATCTTTACTGGCAATGTTTTTATATTCCGAATAATACACACTTGGTTTTATCAGGCGCTGCATAAATGTATTTGAGCGGCCTATAATTCAGCTTCCGGGCGCATCGAAGCTTTCCGGTCTTTTCGGGTATCCTTCCCTCCCCTGTCACAGGAACCACAACGCGCCATGGCTCAACTCACCTCGCTGCAGACCAAAGTCGCCGGCCAGATCCTTTCCGCCATTCAGTCCGGCGACCTGCAACCCGGTACCCACCTCAAGGAAGTGGAACTGAGCCAGCGCCTGGGCGTGTCGCGCTCGCCGATTCGCAGCGCCTTGTCGTACCTGGCCGAACAGCAACTGATCGAGCCACTGCCGCAACAGGGCTTTTGCGTACCGCTGCAAAGCTCTGCGGTGTTGCCGCAACAATTCGATGAGCTGCACAACGAGGAAGACGAGCTTTACACCCGGCTGATCGACGACCGGCTGAACCAGGTGTTGCCCGACCAGATCTCCGAGAGCGACCTGTTGCGCCGTTACGGCGCCGGCAAAAGCGTGCTGCGCCGTTGCCTGTTGCGGCTTTCCGATGAGGGCGTGATGCAGCGCAAGCACGGTCACGGCTGGATGTTCCTGCCCACCCTGAGCAGCCCGCAGACACGCTTCGAGAGCTATCGCTTTCGCATGCTGGTCGAGCCGGCCGGCCTGCTCGAACCCACCTTCAAGATCAATCCCGAACAATTCCGGCGCTGCCGCCAGCGCCAGCTCGAACTGCTCGAAGGCCAGGTCGACGGCCAGCGGTTTTTCGAAAGCAACGCCGAGTTTCACGAACTGCTGGCGGCGGCGTCCGGCAATACCTACATCCTGCAGTCGATCCAGCAGCAGAACCGTTTGCGGCGCCTGACCGAGTTTCATTCGGCGAGTAACGTCGAGCGGGTCAAGGTGTCCTGCCGGGAGCACCTGGCAATTCTTGATGCGCTGGAACAGGGGGATAACGAATGGGCTTCGACCCTGTTGCATCGGCACCTGGAGGTGGCTAGCAAGATGGGGGTGGCGCGTAACAAGGGGTGATGTTTTAAACGATGACGCGGGGAACCTGGAACCCCGCAGCGCTCTCAGGTTTTTCGCGAGCAAGCTCGCTCCTACAGGGGCCCGCCTGCGCAGAACCTCCTCTCGGCCTCTCGATGGGGCCAAAGCAAAAGCGAGGCGGCCTGTGGGCCGACCTGATCCCAAGTCAACGCGTCCCCCTGTAGGAGCTGGCTTGCCAGCGAAGGTCGTTAACGATGACGCGCCCTGTCTGAATGAAAGCGTTCTCCAGACGTTTTTCGCGAGCAAGCTCGCTCCTACAGGCAAGAGGCTAAACCATAGGTGGCCGTTACCGCAGGAATGGATATGTACGCGGTCAACAAAACACAGGTCGGCTGTCAGGCCGCCATCGCCGGCAGGCCAGCTCCCACAGTTTGATCGGAGCCAGCCCCCAAATTTGACTGGCGTACACACAGGAGCATTCATCACCAAAGCGCCACGGTATAACCAAGGATCACCCGGTTTTCGTTCATGTCCCGCAGGTAATTGGCCTTGCTAAACCCATTACGCCAGCGCAACGAAACCCCCTTGAGCGCCCCCGACTGAAACACATACCCCAGGTCGATATCCCGCTCCCACTCCCGCCCCTCGCCAGCAAACCCCAACACCTGGGCCTGATCGCCCTTGGCCCATCGAGTAGAGAACGTCAGCCCCGGAACCCCCAACACCGCAAAGTCAAAGTCGTAGCGCGCATGCCAGACCCGCTCATTGGTCTGGGAGAAGTTACTCAGCTGATACTCCGAGAACAGATAGGTGTTGGTGCCATCGACATAGGTGAAAGGCGTGTCGCCGAATTGCTCCTGATAACCGCCACCCAGGCTGTGGCCCTTGTAGCTGTAGGCCACGCGAGTACTCAGCGCACGGTTGTCGACTTGACCCGCCAGCCCTGCACCGGCCTTGTCCGCATCGAAGTAACGGATATCGGTTTTCAGCGTACCGCCGCCGAGGGCGAAGCTGTTTTTCAGGCCCACGTAGTGCTGCTGGTAGATGTCGTCCAGCTGGGCGAAGTGATAGGTCAGGATCAGGTTCGGCATGAGCTTGTAATCGCCGCCGATGAAACGGAACTGATCACTTTTGGCCGAGCTCTTGTAGGCGCCGCTTTGACTGGTCAGCCCCATGTCTTCGTAATCGGTGGATTCGCGTTGTTTGGTCCAGTCGATCTGGCCGCCGGTCAGGCTCAGGTCCTTGATGTCGGCGGACGTCACCTGGGTGCCACGGAAGGTCTGCGGGAACAGCCGGCTGGTGTTGGGTTGCAGCGTTGGCAGGTCCGGCAGCAGGTAGCCGCTGCGCAACTCGCTTTTGGCGAAACGCATTTTTCCGGTCACGCCCAGCTTGGAATATTCGTCGTGCGCACGCTTGGCGTAGCTCGGTTGACCCGGCTCGGCCTCGTTGTCCCGCGACAGCAAACCCGAGCCTGAGCGGTCGGGGCTGGAATCGAGTTTCAAGCCGAGCATGCCGACCGCATCCACGCCAAAACCCACCGTGCCTTCAGTGAACCCCGACTTCAGGTTGAGGATGAAACCCTGCGCCCATTCTTCGCGTTTGGACTGTCCGGCGTCTTCACGGTAATCGCGATTGAAGTAGTAGTTCTTCAGTTCCAGGTCGGCCTTGCTGTCCTTGATGAACTCGGCCTGGGCCTGGGCGCTCAAGAGGCCCCCGCCCATCAGGCTGACACTGGTCACTATCAGGCTCAGATTGTTGTTGCTCATGTTTGGCTCCTGTTGGTCTTATTGTTTTTTACGGGCATGACTCCCCCCTTCGCGCCGGTTTCGGGACTGGCGCGCGGGGTGTGATCAGGGGGTTAAATCAAACGTTGGCCGGTCGTATTCGGTAGCCGCCGTCAGCGAGTTTTTCCAGAGGGCTGGCCGCCGCCAGCAATTGCCGTGTATAGGGGTGCTGCGGAAAGTCGAAGACCTGGTCGCGCGCGCCGACTTCCACCACTTCGCCCTGGTGCATCACCGCCACCCGGTGGGCAATGCGCTCCACGGCCGCCAGGTCATGGGAGATGAACAGGCAGGCAAAGCCGTACTGCGCCTGCAAGCGCTCGAACAGTTCGAGAATCTGCTTCTGGATGGTCATGTCCAGCGCAGAGATCGGCTCGTCGGCGATCACCAGTTGCGGATGGCGCACCAGGGCACGGCCAATGGCGACACGCTGGCGCTGGCCACCGGACAGTTGATGGGGAAAGCGCTCGACGAACTGCTCGCCCAGGCCCACATCACGCAAGGTCTGCGCGACCCGCTCACTGCGCTGGACGGCATTGAGGTCGGGCTCGTGACGCAGCGGCTCAGCCAGGATCTCGCCGATTCTCATCCGCGGATTGAGCGATGAATACGGGTCCTGGAAGATCATCTGGCATTGCAACCGATGGGTGCGGTTGGCGGCCTTGAGAATGTCCACGCCCTTGAAGCGGATCGCCCCGGCACAGGGTTTGATCAAGCCCACCAGCGAACGACCGAGGGTGGTCTTGCCCGAGCCACTGCCACCGACCAGCGCCAGGGTTTCCCCCGGCGCAATGGCCAGGCTGGCCGAATGCACCACGCGCTTGTACTGGCGTTTGCCCCAGAACGAGGGTGGCCCGGGATGCTCGATGCACACCTGATCGACTTCCACCAATGGGCCCTTGCTCAGCGGCAGCGCTGCCAGTTCGCCGCGCCGGGGCAACGCCTCCAGCAATTGCCGGGTGTACTCGGCCTTGGGCGTCAGCAGGATGTCATTGATCGTGCCCTGCTCCACCGACTTGCCATGGCGCATCACCACCACTTTATGGGCATAGCGCGCCACCAGTGACAGGTCATGGCTGATGAACAGGATCGCCGTGCCCTGCTCGCGGGTCAGTTCCAGCATCAGCTCGATCACGTCCAGCTGGGCCAGGCAATCGAGCGCGGTGGTCGGCTCATCGGCGATCAGCAGCGCCGGACGCAACAGCATCACCGACGCCAGCATGATCCGTTGGCGCATGCCGCCGGAGAACTGGTGCGGATAGGCTTGCAGGCAGCGCTCGGCGTCCTTGATGCCGATGCGCCGCAGCATGGTCAGGCAACGCTCGCGGATCTGCCCGGCATCAAGGTCGGTATGCAACTGCAACGCTTCGCTCATCTGCTGGCCGATCTTCAACGCCGGATTGAGCGACACCATCGGTTCCTGGAACACCATGCCGATGCTCGCCCCACGGATGGCCCGCAACCCGGCAGTATCGAGGGTCACCAGGTCACGGCCCTGGAACTCCAGGCGGCCACCGCAGACTTGCATCGGAGGCGGCAGCAACCCGATCGCGGCCCGAGCGGCCATGGTCTTGCCGCTGCCGGACTCGCCGACCAGTGCAACGATCTCGCCCGGTGCGACACTGAAGCTCAGGTCGTCGACCGCCAGGGGGCCATCGTCACCCACGCGGATCTTCAGGTTTTCCACGCTCAACAACAGATTGCTGGATGCCATGCTCATTTCCTCATCCGCGGGTCGAGACGATCGCGCAGTGCATCGCCGAACAGATTGATTGCCAACAGCGCCAGGCAGATGAACAGCCCCGGGAAGATCCCCAGCCAGCTGGCCGAGGCGATGTAGGGCCGGCTGCTGGCGAGCATGTTGCCCCAGGTCGCAGCGGGTGGCGGCACGCCCAGGCCCAGGAAGCTGAGGGCACTTTCCGAGAGCAGGGCCCAGCCGAACATGCTGGTGGCCAGCACACAGAGCGGCGCCAGACAGTTAGGCGCGATATGCCGCAGCATGGTGTACAGCTCCGAGTTGCCGATGACCCGCGACGCTTCGATGTACTCCAGTTCGCGCAGCGACAGCACCGTGCCCCGTACCACACGCACCACCGATGGCGTGTAGGCGATGCCCAGGGCGAGGACGATCCCGTATTTGCTCGCACCGATGATCGCCATGATGCCCAGGGCCATGAGAATTCCCGGAAATGCCAGCAACGCATCGTTGAACATCATCAGCAAGCGGTCGGTCCAGCCGCGCAGGTAACCGGCAAGCATGCCGATCAGCGTACCGGCAAGCACCGCGACCGTGACAGTCAGCAGGCTGATCCACAGGCTGGTGCGGGCACCGATCAACAACCGGCTGAAGACATCGCGACCAAACTCATCGGTGCCCAGCCAGTGCATGGCAGACGGTCCTTGCAGGCGCGACAACAGGTCGATGCGCAACGGGTCGAACGGGGTCCAGACCAGCCCGAGCACGGCCAGGGCAATCAGCACCAGCAACAGGCTGCCACCGATCAGGGCGTTGGCCGCCGGCCACGCACGGCGCCGCTTGGCAGGTGGGCTCGCGGCACCGACAAAGGGGGCCACAGGGATATTCGAACTCATAACTTCACCCTTGGATCGAACAGTGGGTAGAGCAGATCCACGCAAAGGTTGACCAGCACATAGATGAAGGTGATCAGCAGCAGGCAACCCTGCAGCACGGGGTAGTCGCGGGCGAAAATCGCATCCACCATCAGCCTGCCGATGCCTGGCAGGGTGAACACGGTTTCCAGCACCGCAATCCCGCCCAACAGGTTGCCGAGGATCAGCCCGACCAGGGTCCATGTCGGCGCGAAGGCATTGGGCAAGGCATGGCGCCACAACACCGCACGTTCGGACAGCCCCTTGGCACGGGCATGAGCGATGTACTCCAGGCGCAAGACTTCAATGGTGCTGGCACGGGCCATGCGCGTGATCGCACCCAATTCCACCAGCGTCAGGGTGATCACCGGCAGCACCAGGAAGCTCATGGCTTGCCACGGCGCCTGGGCAAAGCTCACGTAACCCACCACCGGCAACCAGCCCAGCTTGATGCCAAAGGCATGCAGCAACAGCAGGCCGAGCCAGAAGCTGGGAATCGACAACAGTAAGGTGGCGGTAGTCACCAGCCCAAGGTCGAGGGCGCTGTTCTGTTTCCAGGCAGCGATCAGGCCGACCGGCACCGCAATCAGCGTGGCCAGGAAAACCGCCACCAGCACGATGATCGCGCTGACGCTGAAACGCTCCAGAGTCAGCGGCAACACCGCCTGTTTGGTGCTGATGGAAAAGCCCAGGTCACCGCTCAGCACCGCCTTGAACCAGATCAGGAACTGGGTCGCCAGCGAGTGATCCAGGCCCAGATTGCTTCGCATGTCGGCCAGGCTCTGCGGGTCGGCCATGTCGCCGAGCATCAACAGCGCCGGGTCACCGGGAATCAGGCGAATCAACGCGAACACCATCACCGAAATCAGCAACAGGGTCGGTATCGCCATCCCGAGTTTTTGCAGGATAAAACGCAACATGATCAGGCTCCGCGTTACTGGGCTGCGAGGCTGACGCCCCACAGTCGCGGCTTGGCCACCGGCCAGGAGTGGTAGCCACGGACGCTGTCGCGCAGCCCACCGATAATGGTGCCGTTGTAGATGATCACCATCGGCGTGTCCTCGATCATCATGCGATGCAACTGATCGAACAGCGCCTGGCGCTTGCCCGTGTCGCTCTGGCGCACCGCATCACGCAGCAACGCCTGGGCTTGAGGGTTATCCCAGACCTTACGCGGTTCCTTGCTCTTGTCGCCCATCAGCGAATCGAAGCCCAGCGCCGGGTCCAGGCGCGATGAATAGGAAAACGACATCATCTGGTAGTTACCGCTCTGGTAACGCTCCAGTTGCGTGCCCCACTCCAGGGTTTCCATCTCGATGTTCAAGCCGGTGGCCTGGGCCATGGCCTGGCTCAACACGCCCATGTCGAACATCTGCTGATAGCGTTTGTTGACGATCATCTTGATCGGCTGGCCGTGGTAACCGGCCTCCTTCAGCAGACGCTGGGCCTCTTGCGGGTCGTACTGGTAACCCTGTTTCGCCGTGGTGTCGTAGAAGGGACTGGTTTGCGGGATCGCCGAGTTGTTGGGCTCGGACAAGCCGTTGGACAAGGCGGTGACCATTTGTCCGTAATCCAGCGAACGGGCGATGGCCTGGCGGATGCGCACGTCCTTGAGCAACGGGTCGTTGGTCTGGAACAGCAGGCCGCAGATCGCCATGATCGGGCTTACCGACACCTGGATCCCCGGCATCGCCTTGAGTTCCTGGGCGTCGCTGGCAGTCACGTCCGGCAGCAGGTCGACGTTGTTCGACAGCAGGGCCGCCTTGGCCGAGGCCGCATCGGGAATGATCATGAAGCGCACGGTGTCGACCAGCGCCTGCTTCTTGCCGGTGAAGCCATCCGGCCCGGCATCGTCACGGGCGCTGTAGTCCTTGAAGCGCGCCAGCTCCACGGACTGGCCGGGCTTCCACTGCGCGAGGGTGAACGGGCCGGTGCTGATCGGCGCCTTCCAGCGCCCGTCCGCCGCGACCGAGTCCGGATGCAGGATGCCACCACCGCCGCAATCGGGCCGGGCCATGGACGCCAGGAACAATCCGCTGGGCTGATCGAGCTGGAACACCACGGTGAGCGGGTCCGGGGTGGTGATGTTGGTGATCTTCGCCCCGCCGCGACCATCGAACTCCGCCAGGCAGCGCCACTGTGTCTGCGGGTTGAGGTAATGCGACCAGGTCCACTTGACGTCGGCGGCGGTCAAGGTCGCGCCATTATGAAAGCGCACCCCTTCGCGCAGCTTGAAGGTATAGGTCAGGCCGTCGTCGGACACCTGCACCTCCCTGGCCAACAGTGGGCCGACGGACGCGTCCTCGCGATGGGCCACCAGGCCTTCGACGATGTGCAGCATGACGGTATCGGTGTTCTCGTCGCGGTTGACGCCGGGCTCGGTACTGCGGATATCGGCATTGAGGCCCACGCGCAACGTGGTGTCGGCCTGGGCCTGGGCAATGGCGGCCCCGAGCGCGACCACGCCAAGCGCTTGCAGGGTGACGCAAAGAGATCTGTTCAATAAGCGATTCACGGGAGATGTTCTCCTTCGCTGAAAGGTCCGGCCAGGGGCAGAGCCGGTTTCAACCTGTGTTTATGTCGTTTTTGTTATGGCCTGATCTTGATCAGCGCCGCATGCGATTTTGTTTTTTTAAATTCGCACGGACATATTCACAGCATGATGATCGCATTGCAATGTTTTTTTCATCACATAAAAACATTGTCTTGAACTTTATCAGTCAGGGCCGGCCCCTTCGCGAGCAAGCCCGCTCCCACATTTGGAATGCATTCCATTGTGGGAGCGGGCTTGCTCGCGAAGAGGCCCTTAAAGACAGCGAAAGGTCTCAGAGCCGAAACCGATCCACCGACTGCGACAACTGCCCCGCCAGGCTCGACAACTCATCCGTGGTCGAAGCCGTCTGCCCAATTACCTTGCTGTTGCCCTCAGACATCCCGGCAATCATCTCCACCTGATGGGCGATTTCATTGCTGGCCAGGCTCTGCTCGCCGATGGTGCGGCTGATGTCGTTGACCAGTTGCGTGGTGTTGAGCGTGGCCTCGAGGATTTCGCGGATGGCGCGCTCGACGTCGGCGGTCACGGCCATGCCTTTGTCGACCTGGGCGACGCCCTCCTCCATGCTGATCACCGCCTCGCGGGTGCTCTGCTGGATGCGCGAGACCATGGCGGCGATTTCCTGGGTCGAGGCGCTGGTGCGGCCTGCCAGGCTGCGCACCTCGTCGGCCACCACGGCAAAACCACGGCCCTGCTCCCCGGCGCGTGCGGCCTCGATGGCGGCGTTGAGCGCCAGCAGGTTGGTCTGGTCGGCGATGCCCTTGATCACCTGGATGATGCTGAAAATCCCTTCGGATTCCTTGTCCAGCGTGCGGATCACCTGCGCCGACTGCTGCGCCGAACGGGCGATGCCGTCCATGTCGTTGACCACCTGATGGATCACCCGTCCGCCATCCTTGGCCAGCGCCTCGGCCTGGTTGGCCATGTCCAGCGCTCGCCCGGCATGCCGCGTGATTTCCTCGATGCTCGCGGTCATTTCGCTGGCGGCGGCGGCCATGGTGCTGGCGGCAGCGCTTTGCTGCTGGCTGCTGCCGGCCACTTCGTGACAACCATTGCTCAGGCGTGTGCTCATGCCGCTGACGCCATGGGCGTTGCTGCGCACCACTTCGATCATGCCGCGCAAATCTCGCTGCATGGTCGCCAGGCTGCGAATCAACAGGCTGGCTTCGTCGGTGCGGGTCGGCTCGACAATGGGTTCGCTCAAGTTGCCGTGGGCGATGCTCTCGGCAATGCGGCTGGCCGTGCGCAACGGCCCCATGATGCTCAGGATCACCCAGCGGCCCTGGGCCAGCAACAACAACAGGCTGGCGATGAGCACGGCGCCGAGGGTCAGGTTGGCGCTGCCGAGTACCTGGCGGGTGCCTGCACTGGCCTGTTGGCTGTTGCTTTCAATCAGCTCGCTGAGGGCGGCCATCTGCTCTTCCAGTTGGCTGAACGCGCTGTTGAAGGTGCCGAGTTCCTTTTGTGCGGCCTCGGGATTTTCCAGGGCCATGCCGACAATGCGCTCGGCCGTACTGATGTAGGTGTCAAGGCTGGGCTTGATCCTGTTCAGCGCGGTTTTCAGGGTGTCGTTGACCGGCAGCTTGAGGTTGTCGCCGAGCACTTGCCGAAAGTGCGCCGCATGCTCTTCGATGGACGTGCGCACCTCGGCCTGGCTGCTGGTGCTCTTGCCCAGCCCGACCAGCATCGCCGACAACACGTCGGCGCGCAGCGCGTCGTGCATCATGTCGGCTTCCATGTGGTTGCGCAGCACGGTCATGCCCACTTCGTTGTCCTGCACCGCCTCCGCCATCCGGGCCGTCCCCAGGTAACCGACCAGGCCCATGACCAACGCGGTGAGCAACCCGGTCCCTATCAGCAACAGTAAACGCAGTTTAATGGACACGCTGTGGTTCCTCTTCTGACACGTGGGTTGGCGGCCAACGGCCACCGCGAATGGCATCTCAAGAGGTTATCGACGGGTCTCTGCGCGAATTGAAGGCTATTGCCACTGATTGCGGTTTTTGCGACATGCGGTAGGTAAAGCGGCTTTGTCTGCCGTATTGAGCAGGGAAACCAATAGCAGGCTGACGAATGCACCGGCGACGGCCAGCGCCATGTCCTTTTGCGAATCCCAGGGGTCGTTTTGCGCGCCGACGAAGGCTTTTGCCGTGTCGTCGCCAAGGTAAGCGCCACCGATCCATTCCACCAGTTCGTAGACGGCCGAGGTCGACAGCATGATGTTCAGGGCCACGAAAAACAGCCAGCGCCCGCGCAACGGGGTAAGCCGCAGCAGCACTTCGCGGACCGGCCAGGCCATCAACAGCCCGTAACTCAAATGCACCAGGCGGTCGTAGTGATTACGGTGCAGGCCAAGGCTCTTGTTGAAGCTGACGCCGGTCAGTTCCGAACACCAACGGTCGTACGGCACCAGGGAATAGGTGTAATGAGCTCCCAGTTCGTGGATGCACAAGAACACGAACACCAGGGTGAGTGAGGCCGCAGACAGGCGAAAGCGGCGATAAAACACCACCAATGTCCCCACCAGCAGCAGCGCCAGCAGGTTTTCCAGCGCCCAATCCACCCGGCTGCGTGGGGCATAACCCAAGGCGATGACGATCAGCAGAAACAGGATGAGCAGCGTCAATTCGTATCGCGGATGTTCCTTGGGCTGCATGTTTTGAAGTCCTCGAACCCTGGCACCATTGAAGTCGCAACACCTTTTAACTTTGAGACAAAACCAGGGTGCAAGTTCGCTTTTTTCCTCCGCCCCATGCTAGGTTGTACGATGACCGATGAGTAATCTGATGCTCGTCGATCCGCTCCCCCACAACAACAAGGAAACAACATGAAAAAAGCAAAAATGCTGATCGGTTTTCTGTGCCTGTTCAGCGGCTACGTGGCCGCCACACCGGCTGCCGGGGACAAGGACGTGGCGCAAGCCGTCGACCACTTGACCCAGGCGATGCTGCACAAGGACATTGCTGAACTGAACGCGTTGACCGCCGAGAACCTCACCTACGGCCATTCCAGCGGCAAGATCCAGGACAAGAAAGCATTCATCACCGATATCGAAACCGGCAAAAGCGCCTTCAAGACCCTGGAGATGCAGAACCAGACCATCACCGTCTCCGGCGATGTCGCGCTGGTCCGCCATCACTTCTCGGCCCAGGCCCTCAAAGGCACCGAGGTGGTCCCGACGGAAATCGAGAATTTCCAGATCTGGCAGAAACAAGACGGAAAATGGCTGCTGGTAGGACGCCAGGCATTCAAGTTCTGATGGTTGGCTGATCCCGAAAAAAGGGGGCGAATCGGCGTCTACCCGCCCTTCGCCCCCTTTTGTGTTGCGCTGACTCACCCGCTGGTTTCAGTGCCCGCGAATGTAATGTTCAAACTGCCGGATCAGGTCGGCCTGCTCGACAATGGCCTCCTTGACCAGATCACCAATCGACAGCAACCCGATCAGCTCGCCATTCTCCACCACCGGCAGGTGCCGCAAATGGCTGTCCGTCATGACCGCCATGCAATGCTCGATGCTCTGTTGGCTGTCGGCCGTGACCACCGGGGAACTCATGATGGCCCTGACCGGCGTGCCGACTGACGAACGTCCCAGCAGGACCACCTTGCGCGCATAGTCGCGCTCGCTGATCACCCCGACGACCTGGCCCTTGTCGATCACCGGCAACGCGCCGACGTTCTTTTCGGCCATTTTCTGCACGGCCTCCAACACCATGGCGTCCGGGGCGATGCTGTGCACCTGCTGGTTTTCCACGACCTTGAGCTTGAGCAACTGTGCGGCTGTCTTCATGTCCGTCTCCTGCTGAAAAAGGCACTCAGGCCACTGCGACTTCCACCACCCCGTCGTTCAGCCGCACCGGCCATACCCGCAAGCGCTGTTGCGGGTACTCCAGGCAACTGCCGTCCTCAAGACGAAAATGCTGCTTGTAGATAGGCGAGGCAACGACCAGGTCGCCCTTGATGCTGCCCACCAGGCCGCGGCCGATGACATTGGCCCCGGATTGCGGGTCGTGGTTGTCGATGGCATAGAGGTTTTTACCCTCCATGCCCGGCAGGTAGAACAGCGCCACCTGGGCACCGTCCAGCCACACCACCACGCCGGAGTCATTGACCAGGTCCTGCTGGCTGCACACCGATTGCCAGGTGGCAGACGCAGTGGTTTCAACGCGTTGGCTATTGGACTGGTTCATCAGACGCTCTCCTCGGTAACAGGGATCAGGTTGAGTTCGGCCGCCATGATCGGCCGGCGCTGGCCGCGTTCCTGGACGAAGTGGATGTCCGGGTCCGCGCGTTTGTCGTTGACGAAAGTACGGAAGCGCTTGAGCTTTTCCGGGTCCTTGAGGGCGTTGGCCCACTCGCATTCGTAGCGATTGACCACCAGCTGCATCTGCGACTCGAGCTCGGCGCCCAAACCAAGGCTGTCGTGGATGATCACGTCCTTGAGGTAGTCCAGGCCGCCTTCCAGGCTTTCGCGCCAGACCGAGGTGCGCTGCAACTTGTCGGCGGTGCGGATGTAGAACATCAGGAAGCGGTCGATGTAGCGGATCAGGGTCGCGTCGTCGAGGTCGGTGGCGAACAGCTCGGCATGGCGCGGGCGCATGCCGCCGTTGCCGGCGATGTAGAGGTTCCAGCCCTTCTCGGTGGCGATCACGCCGACGTCCTTGCTTTGCGCTTCGGCGCATTCACGGGTGCAGCCCGACACGGCGAACTTGAGCTTGTGCGGCGAGCGCAGGCCCTTGTAGCGGTCTTCGATGGTCAGGGCCATTTGCACGCTGTCCTGCACGCCGTAGCGGCACCAGGTGCTGCCGACGCAAGACTTCACCGTGCGGGTCGACTTGCCGTAGGCGTGGCCGGTTTCGAAGCCCGCTTCGATCAGTTCGCTCCAGATGTCCGGCAACTGGTGCAACTGGGCGCCGAACAGGTCGATGCGCTGGCCGCCGGTGATCTTGGTGTAGAGGTCGTATTTCTTCGCCACCACGCCGATGGCAATCAGCTTGTCGGCGGTGATCTCGCCACCGGGAATGCGCGGCACCACTGAATAGGTGCCGTTCTTCTGCATGTTGGCCATGAAGGTGTCGTTGGTGTCCTGCAGCGGCACCAGCGACGGGTCCATGATCGGCTGGTTCCAGCACGACGCCAGGATCGAACCCACCGCCGGCTTGCACACGTCGCAACCGGTGTGGCCGCGACCATGTTTGGCCAGCAGTTCTTCGAAACTGATCACTCCTTCCACCCGCACCAGCGCATACAGCTCCTGGCGGGTGTAGGCGAAGTGTTCGCACAGGCTCTTGTCGACGCTGACCCCACGGGCGATCAGCTCATGCTCGAAGACTTGCTTGAGCAAGCCTGCGCAACCGCCGCAACCGGTGCAGGCCTTGGTTTGTGACTTGAGCAGGCCGAGGTCGGTACAACCGCCGTCGATGGCCGAGCAGATGGCGCCCTTGGTCACGTTGTGGCAGGAGCAGACCGTGGCGGTTTCCGGCAAGGCGCCAGGGCCGAGGGTCGGTGCGCCTTCGGACGAAGGCAGGATCAGCGCGGCGGGCTCGGAAGGCAATGCGATCGCGTTCTGCATGTATTGCAGCAGCGTGTCGTAGTAGCTGTTGTCGCCGATCAGCACTGCACCGAGCACCTGTTTACCGCTGGCGTCGACCACCAGGCGCCGGTAGCTGGCACTGGTTTCGTCGATGAACTGATAGCTGCGGGCGCCCGGCGTGTTGGCGTGGGCATCGCCGATGGAGCCGACGTCGACGCCCAGCAGCTTGAGCTTGGTCGACATGTCGGCGCCCTGGAACGGCTCGGCGGCGTCGTCACACAGGCGCGCGGCGACACTGCGCGCCATCTGGTAGCCGGGGGCGACCAGGCCGAACAGGCTGCCATTCCACGATGCGCACTCGCCGATGGCGTAGATGTGCGGGTCGCAGGTCAAACAGGTGTCGTCGATCACCACGCCACCGCGCGGGCCGATGTCCAGCGCGCATTGCCGGGCCAGCGCGTCCTGGGCACGAATCCCGGCGGAGAACACCACCAGGTCAGTCTCGAGGAATTCGTCGTTGGCAAAGTTCATCCGGTAGCGGTACTGCTCGCCGGCGCTGATCGATTGCGTGGCGCGGGACAGGTGCACACCGACGCCCAACCGCTCGATCTGCGCCTTGAGCGCCAGCCCACCGAGGTCATCCAGTTGCACCGGCATCAGCCGTGGCGCGAATTCCACCACGTGCGCTTCGAGTCCCAGGCTTTTCAGGGCGTTGGCGGCTTCCAGGCCGAGCAGGCCACCGCCGACCACCACACCGCGCCGGGCATTGGCCGCCGCGGCACGGATGGCATCGAGGTCTTCCAGGGTGCGATAGACCAGCCGCGAATCGCCTTCGGCGCCTTCGATCGGCGGCACGAACGGGTAGGACCCGGTGGCCAGGACCAGCTTGTCGTAGGCCACACAGCCTTGCGCGGTGATCACCTGGCGCCGGGCACGATCGATTTCCAACACCGGCACCCCCAGGTGCAGGGTGACGCCGGGCGTCTGGTACAACGCCGCGTCACTGAGTGCCAGCGACTCGGCATCGCGACCGGAGAAGTATTCGGACAGATGCACGCGGTCGTAGGCACGCATCGGCTCTTCACTGAAGACGTGCAGCCGATAGCGATCAAGCGCGCCGCGCTCGATCAACTGCTCGACACAATGATGCCCGACCATGCCATTGCCGATCACGATCAGCGTTTGCAGCTTGTTCAAACTGGCTACATTGGAATTCATATACGACCCTGCCCAAAGCCCATCACGGTGAAAAAAAGCAAAAAAAAACGCCTGAAACCTTGCGGTTCCAGGCGTCTTTGCCTGTTCTTTTGCGGTGTTGAAACCAGACGGCCATGCCTGATCCACCGATGTTGCCCACGACCTGTGCGGCCAGTCGATCGTCGTTGACCGAGAGGGCTGCCCTTCTTTTTCAGAGGGGCTTGAGGGGGATGATGCAGTGTTTGTGCCAGATTGCTGATTGATACTTCCACGGTCGTGAAAACTGGCGTGATGACTGCGAGTCAGGCGTGTTTCTGGCGGATTGAGCGGGTCGGGCGGCTGTTGCAGCTTGCGATAGAAAAACTCGGCAAACCGCTTCGCACTGGTGCACGTTGTCAGGCATGGCGCTTTAAAAGTGCATGCAGCGGCCGATTGCGCTGCCGGGATTTCAAACCGTGTAATGCTGGCGGAGATCACGGCGAATCGGGTGCTGGATCAGATTGATCCGCCTTGATGGGTGTTCCGCCCTTCAATAATGCGCTGGTCTTTCGGCCGCCATCGCCGGCAGGCCGGCTCCCACAGTAGATTGGGCACGGCCGCGAGAGACGGGTTGGCTGTCAGGCCGCCATCGCTGGCAAGCCAGCTCCTACAGGTTTCGTGCAGGTAAGTTGAATTTGTGGCGTGACACATACCCGTAGGAGCCGGCTTGCTGGCGATGCGATGGTGGCCGTTATGCCGCCATCGCTGGCAAGCCAGCTCCTACAGGTTTCGCGCAGGTAAGTTGAATTTTTGGCGTGACGCATATCCGTAGGAGCCGGCTTGCTGGCGATGCGATGGTGGCCGTTATGAGGCCATCTCGGGCGAGCCAGCCCTGCAGTGGATCGGGGCCATAAGCGGGAGTTTGCAGCATCAGCAACACCGCGTATTACATTTCCCACGACCGAAACGCGCCTCCTGACGCTCACGAAAAAAAGCCTCCTGGCTCATCACCGGCTCCCCCGGATGGGTGATCGCCCGCTGCGCAACGTAGTTGTCGTAATCAGGTACGCCCACCATCAAACGCGCACTCTGGCCAAGGAAACGGGCGGCTTGCTGCAGTTTACGGATCATGACGATGCTCGCTTCAACTCGTTGGAAAGCGCCATCTAATCGCAAGTTTGTATCTGCAATGTGTCGGCATCCGCCGCGTTTGTATTTTCATGTATTACACCGACCGCGACCTTTTGGCGCATGACCGGCTGGCCATCGATTGAGCGCCAACGGGCAACAGTTTGTTAACATCCACGCGCTTTTTCTCGTCTCAGAGATCAGCCACTGTAGATTTCCAGTCGCTACACAGGATGCTTTTTTCCATGAGTACGTTGTATTCCCGCCGCACGGTCCTGCAAGGCATGAGCCTGCTGAGCCTCGGCCTGCTCGCCGGCTGTGATGACAGCAGCAAGCTGTCGTTCAAGTACGGCAAGGACCTGAGCGACAAGATCATGGGGCGTTCCTTCAAGCTCAAGGATGCCGACGGCGAAACCCGCATGCTCGGCAGCTACCAGGGCCTGATGCCGATGATCTTCTTCGGTTTCACCCAGTGCCCGGCCGTCTGCCCGACCACGCTGGCCCGCGCCGCCCAGGCGAAAAAACTGATGGGCCGCGATGGCGAGCGCCTGCAAGTGATCTTCATCACCCTGGACCCCGAACGCGATACCCCCGAGTTGCTCGACAAGTACGTGAAGGCCTTCGACCCGAGTTTCGAAGCGCTGTCCGGCACCCTGGAAGAAACCGCCGCCACCGCCAAGGAGTTCGGCGTATTCTTCGAGAAAGTCCCCAGCGGCGATACCTACACCCTGTCCCATACCGCGACCAGCTTCGTGTTCGACTCCCGGGGCAATTTGCGCCTCGGCCTGTCCGCGTCCCTTACCGCTCAAGAGTGCGCAGAAGACCTGCTCACCGTCATGGAGGTCTGCTGATGACTTTGTTTTGCGCACCCCGTTTCAAACAACTGGCCCTGGGCCTGACCCTGATCGGCATGGCGTGGCAGGTGTCCGCGCAAACCCAGGTCAACGACGCCTGGGTCCGGGCGACGGTGGCCGGCCAGCCTTCGAGCGGCGCCTTCATGACCTTGCAGGCCGACACTGACAGCAAGCTGCTCAGCGTGCAGTCGCCGGTGGCGAAGTTGGTGCAGATTCACCAGTCGAGCATGAAAGACGATGTGATGAGCATGCAGCAGGTCGAGTCCGTGGCGTTGCCGGCCGGCAAGCCGGTGAGCTTCGATCCCCATGGCTACCACATCATGCTCATGGACCTGACGGGCCAGATCAAGGAAGGTAGCAAAGTGCCGTTGACCTTGACCGTGGAAAACGCCAAGGGCGAGAAAGAGACGATCAAGGTAGACGCCGAGGCCCGGGCACTGGGTACGATGGATCACGGCAACATGGATCACAGCAAGATGCATTGAGGGACTGACGGCCTCCCCTCCGGAGGCCGCGCTTTGATGGGAGGTGCGTACTGATGACGACGAACACCGAAACCGCCATCCTCGCCGGCGGCTGCTTCTGGGGCATGCAGGATCTGCTGCGGCGCTACCCTGGCGTGATCTCCACGCGGGTGGGCTACACCGGTGGTGATGTGCCCAATGCGACCTATCGCAACCATGGCTCCCACGCCGAAGCGATCGAAATCGTCTTCGACCCGGAGCAGATCAGTTATCGGCAGATCCTTGAGTTTTTCTTTCAGATCCATGATCCGAGCACCCTCAATCGTCAGGGCAACGATATCGGCATGAGCTATCGCTCGGCGATCTATTTTCTGGATGAAGCGCAACAGCGCGTGGCCGAGGATACAGTGGCCGACGCTGATGCCTCTGGCCTGTGGCCGGGCAAGGTGGTCACGGAGATCGAACCCGCCGGGCCGTTCTGGGAGGCGGAACCTGAGCATCAGGACTACCTCGAGCACTACCCCAACGGCTACACCTGCCACTTCATACGACCGAACTGGACGTTGCCCAAGCGTAAATGATTTGTGGGCGCTGGCTTGCTGGCTATGGTGTCCTTGAGGGCCTCTTCGCTGGCAAGCCAGCTCCTACAATGTTTTGCGCCGCACGTGAGTCCGTGGCCACCGCGGACCTGTAGGAGCCCGGCTTGCCGGCGAAGGCGCCCTCGAGTATTGCATCGATCTTTCGGGCCTCTTCGCTGGCAAGCCAGCTCCTACAATGGGTTGCGTAGCGCGTGAGTCCGTGGCCACCGCGGACCTGTAGGAGCCCGGCTTGCCGGCGAAGGCGTCCTTGAGGGCCTCTTCGCTGGCAAGCCAGCTCCTACAATGGGTTGCGTAGCGCGTGAGTCCGTGGCCACCGCGGACCTGTAGGAGCCCGACTTGCCGGCGAAGGCGTCCTTGAGTATTGCATCGATCTTTCGGGCCTCTTCGCTGGCAAGCCAGCTCCTACAATGGGTTGCGCCGCACGTGAGTCCGTGGCCGCCTCGGACCTGTAGGAGCCCGGCTTGCCGGCGAAGGCGCCCTCGAGTATTGCATCGATCTTTCGGGCCTCTTCGCTGGCAAGCCAGCTCCTACAATGGGTTGCGTAGCGCGTGAGTCCGTGGCCGCCTCGGACCTGTAGGAGCCCGGCTTGCCGGCGAAGGCGCCCTCGAGTATTGCATCGATCTTTCGGGCCTCTTCGCTGGCAAGCCAGCTCCTACAATGTTTTTTGCGTTGAGCGCAAAACCCTAGGCCAACTCTTGTTCGCGGATCAGCTTCTTGTTGATCTTGCCGACGCTGGTCTTGGGGATCTCGGCGACGAACTTGAACTGCTTGGGGATCGCCCATTTGTTGATGCGGCCAAGCTCCACAAACCCTTGCAGGTGCGCCTCTAGGATCTTGCGATCCAGGTATTGGCCCGGTTCACAGACCACCAGCGCCATGGGCCGTTCGCCCCACTGCTCATCGGCAATGCCGACCACCGCGACCGACAGCACCGCCTCGTGTTCGCTGATCAGGCTTTCCAGTTCCAGCGAGCTGATCCACTCCCCGCCCGTCTTGATCACGTCCTTGATCCGGTCCTTGATTTCCACGCCGCCCAACGGATCGATGGATGCCATGTCGCCGGTATGCAGCCAGCCGTCCTGCCACAGCTCGGCGCCCTTTTGCGGCTCCTTCAGATAGCCTTGGGTCAGCCAGGGCGCACGCACCACGATCTCGCCCAGGGACTCGCCGTCATGGGCAACGTCATTGCCGCTGGCATCGATGATCTTCAGGTCGACCATCGGCACCGGCGTGCCGGTCTTGATGCGCGTCGGCAGTTGCGCCTGCATGGGCTGCTGGAGGTCTTCGTCGCGCAGGTAAGTCAGGCACAGCAGCGGGCAGGTCTCGGACATGCCGTAGCCGGCGTGTACCACGATGCCCTTGGCACTGGCTTCGCTGGCAATCCCCAAGGGCAGCGCGCTGCCGCCCAGGAGCATTTTCCAGCCGTCGAAACGGGCGGACTTGCCTTGCTCGCAGTTGAGGATCATCTGCAGGATGGTCGGCACACAGTGGGAGAAAGTCACCTTCTCCTCCTGATACAGCCGCACCAGGCTGTTGGGTTCGTAGCGGCCGGGGTACACCTGCTTGATGCCCATCAGGGTCGCGACGTAAGGCACACCCCAGGCATGCACGTGGAACATCGGCGTGATCGGCATGTACACGTCGTCGGAACGCAGCAGTGGCGCGCCCTGGTAGACGCCCAACGAGCCCACGGCATTCAGGGTGTGCAGGACCAGTTGGCGATGGGTGAAATACACGCCCTTGGGGTCGCCGGTGGTGCCGGTGGTGTAGAACAGCGTCGCTACCGAGTTCTCGTCGAAATCGGGAAAGTCGTACTGGTCCGGGCACTGCGACAGCAACTGCTCGTACTCGCCCAGCACCGGCAATGAAGTGTCGCTCGCCTGGTCTTCGGTGAGCTGGATGAAGCCCTTGACCGTGGTCAGCCGATCCTGGATCTGTTCCACCAGCGGCAGGAAATCGTCATGCACCAGCACCACATCGTCTTCGGCGTGGTTCATGGTGAACAGCACCTGCTCCGGCGACAGGCGAATGTTCACCGTGTGCAGCACCGCGCCGATCATCGGCACGGCGAAGAAGCATTCCAGGTAACGGTGGCTGTCCCAGTCGAGCAGGGCCACGGTGTCCCCGGCCTTGACCCCGGCCGCGGTCAGCGCATTGGCCAGGCGGCGGATGCGCTTGTTGAGGGTCTGGTAGCTGTAGCGCAGCTTGTCGGCGTAGACGATTTCCCGGCCCGGTTCGTAGCGCACCCCGGACAGCAGCAATTGCTTGATCAGCAAGGGATAGGCGTAGGCGCCGTCGGCGGGTGGAATTATTTTTGTCGCCATCATGATAAAGATTCCTTGTCCTTTCGATCAGAACTGATCGGCTTGAAGCTCGTAGAGGCAGGCGCTGCCGGCCTTGGCCGATGCGCTCAACGAGTGGATACGCGGCAGCAACCTTGCGAAGTAGAAACGCGCGGTGGCCAGTTTGCTGATGTAGAAATCGTCCTCGGCATCGCCGCTCATGACGGCCTTGGCCATGCGCGCCCACATGTAGGCGTAGGCGGTGTAGCCGAACACCTGCAGGTACTCGACCGAGGCGGCGCCGATTTCGTTCGGGTTGTTTTGTGCCCGGTCCAGCAGCCACGCGGTCAGTTCGTCGAGGGTGTCCACGGCGGCGTTCAGCGGTTGGGTGAACTCGCCCAGGTCAGTGCTGGCGCTGGCGGTGAAGTCGCGGATCTCCGAAGCGAACAGGCGGTAAAGCGCCCCGCCGCTGCCGACGATCTTGCGCCCGGCCAGGTCCAGGGACTGGATGCCGTTGGTGCCTTCGTAGATCTGCGTGATGCGCACGTCGCGCACCAGTTGTTCCTGGCCCCACTCGCGGATGAAGCCGTGGCCGCCAAACACCATTTGCCCGTGCAAGGTGGTTTCCAGGCCCATGTCGGTGAGGAACGCCTTGGCCACCGGGGTCAGCAAGGCCACCAGGTCCTGGGCGCGGGAACGCTCGGTCGGGTCTTCGCTGAACTTGGCGATGTCCAGTTGCAGGGCGACGTAGCTGGAGAACGCGCGACCGCCTTCGTTCAGGGCCTTCATGGTCAACAGCATGCGGCGCACGTCGGGGTGGACGATGATCGGGTCGGCGGCCTTGTCCTTGTTCTGTGCGCCGGTTGGCGCACGGCTCTGCAGGCGGTCACGGGCGTACGCCAGGGCGTTCTGGTAGGAACGTTCGCCTTGGGCCAGGCCCTGGATGCCCACGCCCAGGCGTTCGTAGTTCATCATCGTGAACATCGCCGCCAGGCCCTTGTTCGGTGCATCGATGATGTAGCCGGTGGCGCCATCGAAGTTCATCACGCAAGTGGCCGAGGCCTTGATGCCCATCTTGTGTTCGATGGAGCCGCAGGACAGCGAATTAGGCTCGCCCAGGGAACCGTCGGCATTGACCAGCACTTTCGGCACCAGGAACAGCGAGATGCCTTTCGGCCCCGCCGGTGCATCCGGCAGTCGCGCCAGCACCAGGTGGATGATGTTCTCGGTCAGGTCGTGGTCGCCACCGGTGATGAAGATCTTGCTGCCGCTGACCTTGTAGCTGCCATCGGCCTGGGGCTCGGCCTTGGTGCGGATCATGCCCAGGTCGGTACCGGCATGGGCCTCGGTCAGGCACATCGAACCTGTCCAGGTGCCAGCGTACATGTTCGGCAGGTAACGCTCCTTGAGCTCTTCGCTGGCGTGGGCCTTGATCGACAGGCAGGCGCCGGCGGTCAGCATCGGGTACAGGCCGAACGACAGGCTGGCGGCGTTGACCATCTCTTCGACCTGGGCAGAAATGGCCTTGGGCATGCCCATGCCGCCGTACTGCGGATCACCGCCAACACCCACCCAACCGCCTTCGGCGAAGGCTTGATAAGCCTGGGCGAAACCGTCTGGCGCGGTGACCGAACCCTTGCTCCAGGTACAGCCCTGCTCATCGGTGGCGCGGTTCAAGGGGGCGATGACTTCGCCACTGATCTTGCCGGCTTCTTCGAGGATCGCGGCGGCGGTTTCTTCATCGATCACCTCGGCCAGGCCAGGCAACCTGGCCCAGAGCCGGGACACCTGGAAAACCTCGTTGAGTACGAAGCGCATGTCGCGCAGGGGAGCTTTGTAATCAGACATCTTGGCTTACTCGGAAGTGGTCACGGCATGCGGCATGCCAGGACGTTCAGTGGATTCAGTGTTCTCGGTTGCCGCGACAGAACCGGGCTGGGGTGCCCGTTCACGCAGCAGGAAGTACGACAGGGCCGGGATCAGGATCAGCGCGCCGAGCATGTTCCACAGGAACATGAAGGTCAGCAGGATGCCCATGTCGGCCTGGAACTTGATCGGCGACCAGACCCAGCACACCACGCCGGCCGCCAGGGTGATACCGACCAGCCCGACCACCCGACCGGTGAACGACACGGCGTTGCGGTAGGCCTGGGACAGCGGCAGGCCCTGGCGCTGGAAGTGCAATTGCACGCTGAGCAGGTACAAGGCGTAGTCGACGCCGATCCCCACGCCCAGGGCGATCACCGGCAAAGTTGCGACCTTCACGCCGATACCCATGGCTACCATCAGCGCTTCGCAAAGAATCGAGGTCAGCACCAGCGGCAACAGCGCCACCAGCGTGGCGCGCCAGCTGCGGAAGGTGATCAGGCAGAACAGCGTCACCGCGAGGTAGACATACAGCAGCATGGTGCGGTTGGCCTCGCGCACCACGATGTTGGTCGCCGCTTCGATGCCGGCACTGCCGGCGGCCAGCAGGAACTGGCGATCGTCGGTGCTGTTTTCCTTGGCAAACTTGTCGGCAATCGCTACCACGGCGTCGAGGGTTTCCGCCTTGTGATCCTTGAGGAAAGCGATCACCGGCATCAGCGAGCAGTTGTTGTTGAACAGCTCCGGCGAGTTGACCGAGGCCTGCTGCGCGGCATAGTTCAGCACGTCCTGGTTGCGCTGGATGTTGTTGAGCTTGGGGTTACCCTCATAGGTGCCGGCGGTGATCTGGCGTACCGCGTTGACCAGCGAAGCGGTGGCCTGCACGCCCGGATACTGCTGCAGTTCCCAGGCCAGGCGATCGGCGAGGACCAGGGTCTTGTAGTTCAGGCAGCCTTCCGGCGCGGTCTTGATCATCACGGCGAACAGGTCGCTGGACAGCGCGTAGTGGCTGGTGATGTAGGCGTTGTCGCGGTTGTAGCGCGAGTCGGCGCGCAACTCCGGCGCCCCGCTTTCAAGGTCGCCGATCTTCAACTGCAGGCTGACCATGAAACCGCCGATGCCCATCAGCACCGCGACCAACACGGCGCCAGTGGCCCACTTGCGGGTGGTGAAGCGATCGAGCAAGTCCCAGAGTTTGCCGAAGCCTTTGTGGTGCTCGGCACGGGTGTCGATTTTCAGCGCACGCTCGGCGGCCTTGCGGCCGACGCCGATGTAGGACAGCGCCACCGGCATCAGCAACAGCGAAGTGAAGATCAGTACCGCGACGCCGATACTGGCGGTGATCGCCAGGTCCTGGATCACCGGAATGTCGATCAGCATCAACACGGCGAAGCCGACGGCGTCAGCCAGCAGCGCGGTAACGCCAGCGATGAACAGACGGCGAAAGGTGTAGCGCGCGGCGATCAGCTTGTGGGTGCCACGGGCGATGTCCTGCATGATCCCGTTCATCTTCTGCGCCGCGTGGGACACGCCGATGGCGAAGATCAAAAACGGTACCAGCACCGAATACGGGTCGATGGCGTAGCCCAGCCAGGCGACGATACCCAGTTGCCAGACCACCGCAATCAACGAGCAGCCTACCACCAGCAAGGTGCTGCGCACGCAACGGGTGTAGGCATAGATGATGACCAGCGAAGTGACAACGGCCAGGCCGAAAAACATCATCACCTGGATCAGACCGTCGATCAGGTCGCCCATCAGCTTGGCAAAACCGATGACCCGGACCTTGTAGTGGCCCTTGCCCTCGACACCGGACTTGCGTGCGGCGCTGTCGCCAGCGTATTCGATCTTGTCGCGCAACTGCTCTTCGAGCATCTGCGAAAAGGCGTGGTAGTCGATGCGCTGGCCACCGGCGGCGGCCTTGTCCAGCAGCGGCACGATCAGCATGGTCGACTTGAAATCGCTGGCCACCAGACTGCCGACGATACCGGCGCGGGAGATGTTCTGGCGCAGTTGCTCGATCTGTTCAGGCTGCCCCGAGTAAGTATCAGGCATCACCGGGCCACCCTGGAAACCTTCCTCGGTGACTTCCGTCCAGCGCACCGCCGGGCTCCACAGGGATTTCATCCACGCACGGTCGACGCCTTCGGTGAGGAACAACTGGTCGTTGACCTGCTTGAGCACGTCCAGATACTCAGGGTCGAAGATATCGCCCTGGGTGTTCTCGACCACCACCCGCACCGAGTTGCCCAGGCCGCGCAACGAAGCGCGGTTCTCGAGGAAATTCTGGATGTACGGCTGGCTCTGCGGAATCATCTTCTCGAAGCTGGGACGCAGCTCCAGGCGGGTCACGGCCATGAAGCCCAGGACCACGGTGGCCAGGGCCATGAGCAGCATGAACAGCGGCCGATAGTTGAACACCAGCCGTTCGAGCAGGTTGCCGGAGCGGCGGTCGAAATCACGCAGCTCGCGGATCACCGGCATGGCGTCTTGTTTGATATTGCCCATGTCTGGGTTCTCGCTCTGAATTTTCGAGGTCTTAATCGACGGACAGTGCCTGTGCACCACGGCTACCTGCTACCACCAACGCGCCAGTGGCGGACTGGGTGGCACCGGCGACCGGGGTACGTGCCGGTTGCTGCACCAAATGCAATTGCGCGCCAGTGCCCTGGCTGACCAGCATCTGGCCGCCCTGGGTGAACAGGCGGTAATTGCCACGGGCATCGATGAGGCCGGCGGTGATGCTGACGTGCAGGCCACTGTCCAGTGCGGTCCAGTTCTGCCCGCCGTCGGTGCTGCGCAGCACGTTGCCGCGCAAGCCGTAGACCAGCACTTCGCCAGGCTTGCCGACCACGCCGAAGAAGCTGCCCTGGTAAGGCGTCGACACGGCGGCGAAGCGTTGGGCGTTGTCATCCCACTTGAGCAGCAGGCCCTGCTCGCCGGCGATGTACAGCGCATCGCCGGTGGAGGCGATGGCATTGAGGTGGAAGCCTTGCGGGTTGTCGGTGCGATCCTGGAACGGCGTCCAGCTCTGGCCACCATCGTCAGTGCGCAGGATCAGGTTGAACACGCCGACCACATAGCCGGTTTTGTCATTGGCGAACCACACATCGAGCAGCGGTTTGTCGGCGCCCTGCTCCACCAGGCGCTGGCCTTCGGCGACCAGCAGCGGCCATTGTTCATTGCCCGGTTCGGCACTGGCCAACGCCGTGTAATGCTTGACCAGCAGATCGCCGATCTGGCGGCCGTCGAGTTGTTTGTTCCAGGTCACGCCAGCGTCGCTGCTGTGCAATACCACGCCGTCATTGCCCACCGCCCAGCCCTGGCTGTCGGTCGGGAAACTCACGGCGGTGAGGTCGGCGCTGACCGGCACGGCGGCCTGTTGCCAGTGCTGACCGGAATCATCGGAAAACAGGATATGGCCGCGTTGGCCAACGGCGATCACGCGCTCACCGGCGCGGGCCATGCCGGACAGAGGACTCTTGATGGCCAAGGCGCTGACCCTGGCAGGCAGGTCCAGCACGTCGACGTAATCGGCCGCGTGGCTGACGCCCTGCGACAGGCAGAGCGCAATGCCAAACGCCAGCTTCAACATATTATTTTTATACGAACACATACCGCGTCCTCTTCGGAAAACCGCGCCACACCTCGCGCCGTGCAGCTCATGTGGGAGCGAGCCTGCTCGCGATGGACGTTAACGATTACGCGTGCTGTCTGGATGCCCGCGTCGCCCTCAGGTCCATCGCGAGCAGGCTCGCTCCCACAGTGGATCGTGCGAGCGTCTGCTTGCGGTTGGTTTAGCGAATGCCGCTGCCGGCCAGGGATTCCGAAGACCACTGGGCCTTGGAGAGCGGATCGATGTACTTGATGCCGCCGTAAGGGCCGACTACACCGTTGATGTTGTAGGAACCACCGACCAGGTCGTAGATCATGAACGGCGTGGAGTCCGGGATCTGCTTGTCATAGCTCTGGCTGAGGAAGGCGAAGGAACCGCGATAGAGCTGACCACGGGCGTCATATTGATCCGAGGCCAGAGCGGTCCAGCTGTCTTCGTCGAGGTAGAAGCGGCGCTTGGCGTAGATGTGACGAGCCCCGGCCTTCAGGGTGCCTTCGACGACCCACACGCGGTGTTTTTCCCAACGAACGAACTCCGGTGCCAGGTGATTCGGTGTGGTGATCGACTTCGGATCCTGGACGTAGGTCAGCTTGTAGGTGTTGTAGGGCACGATCATTTCCTGCTTGCCGACCAGCTTCCAGTCGTAGCGATCCAGCGCACCGTTGAACACGAACACATCGTCGTAGGTACCGGCACCGGCAGTGCCCGGGTTAGGCGTGTCGTACGCCAGGTTCGGAGCCAGTTTCACCCGACGCTGGCCAGGCAGGTATTGCCAGGCGCGGCGCGGTTGGGTCAGCGGGTTGGCGGCGTCCTTGAGCATCACCGCTTCGCCGGCACGACGCGCGGGGCCGGTGTACGACAGCTTCATCTGGTAGTAAACGTCGGCGCTACTGATCGGCTGCGCGAGGTTTTCGTAGATCGGGTAGGAAATGAACGCCTGCCCGGTGGTGGCCAGGCTTGGTACGCCGGCGGAGTCGACGTTCCAGGAGTCGTACTTGGAGTTGATGCTCACGCCCTGGTAACGCAACAGGAAGTTCCACATCGCTTCGTTGCCCGACTGCGGGATCGGGAACGGTACGCCCGGCAGCACGTTGTCGATGGCCAAGCCGCCTTCGAGGGACTTGGCGCCGCTGGCGTTCTTCACGCCGTTATCGAGGATCGCCTTGGGCAGCGACACGGTGCGGTGGGTCGGGAACACATCGACACGGAACGTCGGGAAGCGCTTGGCCAGTTCCACGGTGGTGGCGGTGAGCATGCCCTTGTACTGATCGACGTTCTTGCCGTCGATCACCAGCAAGGGTTTTTCACTGGCGAACGGGTCCGGGCGCATGCTGTCGCCGGATTTGAAGCTGGCTGGCGGCGTGGTCAGGCCACCGTTGTAGGCCGGAATGGAACCATCAGCGTTCCCGGCCTTCTCGGCGCCCACCAGGGTCAGGCTGGTGCCCAGCTTGGCAGCGTCCTGGGTTGAAACAGCGGCCTGTACCTGGGCGGCAAGGACCATGGCCAGCGAAGCGGCCAACACGGTTTTGACGAATTTCATGTTGTTATTCTCCTGCTTGCGTTGAGCAAATCAGTGGTGAATCAAAAAGTGGTTTTCATCGTCAGGTAAACGGCGCCACGGTCCTCAGTCGTTGCACCACCACCGGAAAAGGCTGAGTAGCCACCGGCGTAGCAGGCGTAGTTTTCGTTACCGCTGAAGGCGTTCGGCGCAGCGCCGTCACCTCCGTTGGGGCCGGTACTCACACCACTGACATTGCACTTGTCGGCTTTGCCGAAAGAATCCACGTACTTCAGGTCGACAAAGTATTTGTTGTACACAACGGCCCCGAGGCCGACTGCGTAGTTACCGGTATCCTTGGCACCGCCACCGGAGACCGGTGACACGCCGTCGAGACCGAGGTTGATGGACATCGGCGCGTTGAGGTCGACACCGGGAAACACCTGGTACCAGGTCGGTGTGAAGTTCACCGCGATACCCCAGTTGTCCCGGGTCGGCTGGTCGATGCCGCGATAGGTATCCTTGCCTTTGTAGAGCGCCTCGTTCTTGCTATCGAGCTTGAGCAAGTTGCTGTAGTACAACTCGGCGAGCAGGGTCGCCGAATCGAACACGGGGGTTTTCGGCATGGTCATCAGGCCGTTGAGCGTCCAGTGCAGGGTGTCGCCGGTGGCGGCCATGCTGTCGCCCTTTTCCGGGGTGTCATAGACGATGCCGGTGCCGGGCGTGCGCGCCGGCAAAAGGCCAAGACCCTGGCCCAGGCCCAGCGGACTGTTGGTGCTGACGACCGCCGGAATACTGGCCAGCGGCATGTTGTGCCGAACGTTGAGGTCCGAGCCCACGCTCACACCGCCCACGTCCTTGGACAGGCTCAGGCCGACGATCTTGACGTTGTCGGCATAGGCCATTTGATAGGTGGCGGTGCTCAGCGAGTTGAGGGTGTTGATCACCGCGGGTACCTGGCCGGCCGGACGGGTGCCGTTGGCGTTGGCCGAGCTCAGGCCGCGAGCATCCAGCCAGGCTTGCGGCAGGATTTCCGAGGTTTCGCGGTAGTAGACACCGAGGGTGCCATCCAGCCAGGCCGGCGACCACTTGGCCATGATGCCCCAATCGCCACGCTTGTCCGGCGTCAGGTCATGCCCGCGACGCACGTTGGTCAAGCCGTTGCACGGCGCCAGGCCACAGCCCAGCGGGCTGCCCGGGACCACGGCGTTGGTGTTGCCCAACAGGAACGACTGCGCACCAAAACCGACCAGGTCGGAACCGCCGTAGTAGGTGCCGGCTTCCGGCAGGCGCGCGGCGTCCCAATCGAGGAAGTACTGGGCGCCCACGGTCAATTCCGGATTGACGGTGAAGGTCATCGACAGCTGGTTGCGCGGGACGAACAGTTCCTTGGCTTCAGTGCCCGGCGACGCGGCGAGCTTGGCCAGGTCGAGGCCGGACTGGCCGTAGCTGATCGAATGCACCGGATTGAGAATGGTCTCGCCCCAGAACACGTTGTGCTGACCAGCCTTGACGCTGAGCATCGACTCTTCGCCCACTTCGGTGCTGTAGAACACGAAGGCGTCGAGGATTTCGCCGGACGGGCCGCTGTAGTAGCGCTGGGCGTAGTTGCTCAGGTGCGGGCTGCCATTGCCGACGTTGTCGTTGGTGACACCGGCCAGGCGCGGGTCGTTGGCGATCAGGCCCGAGGTCGAACCGTTGCCGTTGACGAACGGGTTGGAGTTCGAACCGGTGTTATCGTAGGCCTTGTCGTACCAGGTGGCGGCGCTGACACGGAAGCCCATGTGGTTCTGATAGACCACGTCCATCTCGGTCAGCAGGTCGACACGGTTGGTGATGTTGGTGCCGGACTTGCGGAAGTTGTAGTCGCCGTCGTTGTTGTTCGGAGTGCCCAACATGCGCTTGTCGGCACTTTCGGTGCGCACGCCATAGTTGTACTTGATGGTGTTGTCCAGGCGAACGTTCCAGTCCGGGTTACCGGTCTCGATTTCTGCGCCATGGGCGGCCGGCATCATGGCGGCCAGGATGGCCGAGGCCAACAAGGTGTAGCGTGCGGTGGTGAAGCCGTGATTCTTATTGTTGTGCATTGCGTTGTCTCCGCCTTTTTGTATTTGTTTTAAGCGCAGCAGCCCTCGCGCGACCCGGTGGGGCCTGCGTGTTCAGGGATGAGGGCGAGTGCTGGTCGGGATGCGGCCCGACCGGCTCCTGTACTAGCGGTCCAGCTCGAGGATGAGTGCTTCAGCCTCAGGCCAGTGACCGAAACCCGCCGCCGGATTGAGGTGGCCGACATCGCCCAGATTGAGCAATTCGGCGCCCCAGCCTTGGGCAAGTCTAGTGGCGGCGTCCAGGCTGGCCAGGTGATCGTTGGTGCTGGCGGCCACCAGGCTACGGAATGGCAACGGCCCGGTTGGCAGAGGATCCCAACCGCTGCTGCGCAGGGTTTCAGGGGATGGATAGTTGGCGGGCCAGGCGGCCTCGAGATCCGGTGGCGCGGCCAGCAGGGCACCCTTGATCGGACGACTGAATTGCGCAGCCCAGTGGGCGACCATCAGCACACCGGCGCTGTGGGCGACCAGGATGACCGGCCCGTCGATCTGTTCCAGCTGGTGCTGGATCGCCCGGACGCGGGCATTGCAATCGAGCTTGTCGGTTTCCAGTGGCGGCACACTGCGTACCTTTTCCAGCCTGGCTTCAAGCAGCGTTTGCCAATGTTCGGCAACGTGCTCGCGCAGGCCCGGTACGATCAGAACGGTTGCGGCGGTTTGCAGTTTGTTCAATTCAACACCTACGCTTTCTCGATGACTCGACTGGCTCTGTGGCCAGGGGCTTTTTGTAGGACTGACATTAAAGATCGCCCCCCCCTGGCGCTTTTCATTGGACGTCAGGCACTTTTCATTTGATGACAGGTTTTTTCGCCACCGGATGCTCCTGACCGCTGGTCGAATAACCCCACGGGATCGCTGCGGGTCACTGTAATCAATGGGGAGCGTCGACCGCCCTTCGATAACGGTTGTCGGCCGGGCAGAATCGGGCGTGCACTGTCGTCAATCGCACAACTGTTCAAGTGCTGATGTGCTGGATATAGTCGCCAGGTTCAATTGATCGCAATTGGCTAAGGAAAGACCTTCGAATGCCCAAGCTTGTTCGCGCCGCCGTCTTGACCAACTACCTTGAGGTCACTCAATACCTGGGTTTCAACCCGCACGATGTACTGGCCGGCGTCGGCTTGACCAAGGCCCAGCTGCAAGCCCCCGGGCACCGCATCCCCATCGATGCCGCCGTACGCCTGCTGGAGGATTCGGCCGCCGCCAGCGGTTGCCAGACGTTCGGCTTGAGCATGGCCGAGTCACGCCAGCTCTCGGATTTCGGCGTGGTCGCCCTGCTGCTCAGCCATCAGCGCACGCTGCGCGATGCCTTGCAGGTGGTGGTGCATTACCGGCACTTGATGAACGATTCGCTGGCGATCTTCATCGAAGAAGCCGGCAAGATGGTGATCATTCGCGAAGAGGTGGTCACCGAATCGCCGATGGCCAGCCGCCAGGCCACCGAGCTTGCCATCGGCGTGATGTTCCGCCTGTGCGCCGCCCTGCTCGGCGCCCACTGGCATCCCTACAGCGTCAATTTCACCCACCAGGCCCCCGACAACGTGCAGCTGCACCGGCGCCTGTTCGGCTGCACCCTGGAGTTCGGCAGCGAGTTCAACGGCATCGTCTGCGCAGGCGCCAACCTGGACATGACCAACCCCAATGCCGACCCGGCCATGGCCCGCTACGCCCAGAGCTACCTCGACTCGTTGCAAAGCACCGAAAGCACGTCGATGCTGTTCGAAGTGCGCAAGGCCATCTACCTGCTGCTACCCATGGGCCGCGCCACCATCGAGCAGATCGCCCAGAGCCAGGGCATGAACGTGCGCACCCTGCAACGTCGTCTGAAGGACGATGGCTGTGCTTTCAACGACCTGATCAATGATGTGCGCCGGGATTTGGTGCTGCGTTATCTGGAGAATCCGAACTACTCGCTCGGAAGGATCGCCGACATGCTCGGGTATGCGATGGCGAGTTCGTTTACCCGCTGGTTCATCAGCCAGTTCGGCATGCCGCCGGCGGCGTGGCGAGCGCAGAAGCAGGGTTCGACAAAAGCCCCGGCGGATGCTGTCCCACCGAAAATCTCCTGATACCGCGGCGCAAAAAAACGGCGTGACCGTCGACCCATCACTCACGCCCGTACCCAATCAACTGTGGGAGCCGGCCTGCCGGCGATGACGGCCTCAAAGCCACCCCATCTCCTCCGGCCACACCCGATCTACTGTAGGAGCCGGCTTGCCGGCGAAGGCGGCCTCAGCCAACCCATCTCTCGCGGCCCTACCCGATCTACTGCAGGAGCCGGCTTGCCAGCGATGGCGGCCTGACAGCCAACCCATCACTCGCGGTCCTACCCGATCTACTTTAGGAGCCGGCTTGCCGGCGATGGCGGCCTGACAGCCAACCCATCACTCGCGGCCCTACCCGATCCACTGTAGGAGCCGGCTTGCCGGCGATGGCGGCCTCAAAGCCAACCCATCACTCTTGGCCCTACCCGATCTACTGTAGGAGCCGGCTTGCCGGCGAAGGCGGCCTGACAGCCGACCCATCACTCGCGGACCTACCCGATCCACTGTAGGAGCCCGGCTTGCCGGCGATGGCGGCCTCAAAGCTGACCCATCTCCCACGGCCGTACCCGATCTACTGTGGGAGCGAGCTTGCTCGCGAAAAACGTCTGGACAACGCATTCATTCAGACAGCGCGCGTCATCGTTGACGACCATCGCTGCGATGCGGCGACCCGACAAGCCAGCTCCTACAGGGGGGATGCGTTCACTTGGGATCAGGTCGGCTCGTAGGCCGCCTCGCTTTTGCTTTTGAATTGGCTTTTGATTTTCTTGCCACATCGTGAGGCCGAGTGGAGGTTCTGCGTAGTGGGCCCATGTAGGAGCGAGCTTGCTCGCGAAAAACCTGAGAGCACCGCGGGGTGTCAGGCTTCCCGCGTCATCGTTGACCTCCATCGCGAGCAAGCTTGCTCCTACAGTAGATCGGGTACGGCCGTGGGAGTTGGGTCGGCTGTGAGGCCGTCATCGCCGGCAAGCCGGGCTCCTACAGTGGATCGGGTACAGCCGTGAGAGATGGGTTGGCTATGAGGCCGTCTTCGCTGGCAAGCCAGTTCCTACAGTGGATTGGGTACAGCCGTGAGAGATGGGTTGGCTGTGAGGCCGCCTTCGCCGGCAAGCCGGGCTCCTACAGGGTGTGCGCGGTGCGAATGCACCCTGGTTGACCCGGCAAAAAAAACGGCGACTGCTGGTACAGTCGCCGTGTAAAGACCGGTGTGGGTAACACCGGTCGAGCGCTTCACTGTGACGAGGAGCCAGCCCAGTGAAGCCCTGCGATAAAACCTGTGGAAGACCTGCCCTCAGAGCCCCCAGCGCAGCAACAACAGCACCAGCACGACGAGGAACACCGTCTCCCCCACCATCAGCAGGATCGGCTTGATGCCCACCGCCGCCAGCTCCTTGAGCTGGGTCTTCATGCCCAGGGCGCTGATGGACACCACCAGGCACCAGCGCGACAGTTCATTGACCGAACCCTGCACCACCGGGGCAATCCAGCCGGTGCTGTTGATGCACGCCAGGATCAGGAAACCGACGGCGAACCATGGCAGCAACGGTGGTCGCTTGCCGGTCGGATCGGCGCCTTGCATACGGGTGATCATGGCGGCGGTGACGATCACCGGCAGCAGCATGGCGACCCGCATCAGCTTGACGACCGTGGCCGTGTCACCGGTCTCGGTGGACATGCTGTAGCCGGCACCGACCACCTGGGCCACGTCGTGGATGGTCGCGCCGAGGAACACGCCCGCCACCTGCGGCGACAGTTGCAGCCAGTTGGCGATCATCGGGTAGACGATCATCGCCATGGTCGACAGCGCCGAGACACCGATCACCGTGAACAGGGTCGCGCGTTCTTTCTGCGGGTGATTTGGCAGCGCTGCCGCCAAGGCCAACGCGGCCGATGCGCCGCAGATCGCGGTGGCGCCACCGGTGAGCATGCCGAACAGGCGTTGAAAGCCCAGCGCCTTGGCCGCGATCACCGATACGCCGATGGTCACCACCACCAGGATCACCACCAGGGCCACCGGCTTCCAGCCCAGCGCCGCCATCTGTTCGAGGGTGATGCGCATGCCCAGCAGCGCCACGCCGATGCGCAACACGGTGCGCGCGGTGAATTCGATGCCGGCCTTGCAGACGCCGTCACCGGCGAGGAAATTCAGGGCCATGCCCAGCAGCAACGCGAACAGCATGACCGGGGCACCGTAGTGCTCGGACAAAAACGAGGCGGCGGCGGCCACGATCAGACTGACGATAAACCCCGGGGCCAATTCGCGCGTGCGACTATGGATACGGGTAAGGGCGATGGCGCTCATGGCGCGGCCTCCTCGGGAACGATGACGATGAACGCCTGGCCGTCGATGATCTCGACCGGGTAGTTGTTGACTTTCACCTGCCTGGAATTGAGCAGGTAGCCGCTGTGCAAATCGAAGCGCAAACCATGGGCGCAACATTGAATGACCCGCCCCTCAAGACGCCCGCCACACAGCGAGGCGCCCTGGTGCGGGCAACTGTCGTCAATGGCGAACAGCTGCCCGTCGACGTTGAACAACGCCAGGCTCTTGTCGTCGAACTCGAACAGCGCCCGGCCGCCGGCCTGCGGGTGTTTGCCGGCAGGTACGGGTATGCGCCGGGTCATGCCGGCTGCCGCTCGCGTTCATTTTCCTTGAGTGCTTCGTTCATGGCCCCGAGCAGCGCCTGGGCAGGTTGGGCACCGATCACCGTCATGCGGCCGTTGAACTGAAAGCTCGGCACGCCACTGGTCGCTCCTGGAGATCCCTCGAATGGCGTGCCGTCGCCCCTCAGGCAATCGAGCAGCGCATCCGCATCGATGCCGCAGGAGCGGGCGATGGCGAGCAAGGTCTCGCGGCAACCGAGGTTTTCGCGCTTGCGGAAATAAGCGGCGAACAGCCGTTCGAGCAGCATTTCACGCTGGGCAACATTACCCAGTGCGCTGGCTCGCTCGAACAGGCGATGTGCGTCGGCGGTGTTGGGCATCGTCTCGATGTGACTGAGGTCGATGGTCAGTCCTACCGCCGCGGCAGCCTGCTGTACCTGGGCCTGGCGCATGGTCACGGCATCGGCATTGCCCAGGCGCTTGCGGTAGAAATCGGCGAAGGGCTCACCTTCTACCGGCAAATGCGGCAGCAACTGCACCCCATGCCACCGGGTGTTGATCTGCACATCCGGATGGCGATTGCGAAACTGCACCTGCGCATGCTCCAGCTGGCGTTTGCCGATCAGGCACCAAGGGCAGATAAAATCGAAAAACACATCAATTTGTAGACGACGACTCACAACTTCACCTCTAACCCGGCCTGGTTGACGGGGTCAGGCACGCTCTGACCCTGAAGGCGGGCAATATCTTTGTGGTAATGACACTTGGCGTAAAAGAACACCGCCGCTGCCGCGAGGCTGACCAGTGGCACCAATTGGAACGCGGCATGCAGGCCGATCAGGTCCGACACCCGTCCAGTGATGAACGGCCCAGGCGCCAGGCCCAGCATGTTGTTGGCCAAGGTCAGCGTGGCGAAGGCCGTGCCGTGGACCGAGTAATGGGTCAGGTTGGCGACCATCGCGCCCGCCGGGCCGGTGGTACCGGTGGCAATCAGCATGCCCAGGCAGATCAGCGCCAGTTGCAGGGGCCCTGCCTGTAGCGCGAACGCCGCCGACAGCAACAGGCAGCTGCCCAGGCAAAACCCGATGGCCAGGCTGACCTTGCGTTCCGGCGAATTACGGCACAGCCGATCGCTGAGCATGCCGCACAGGATCATCCCGGCGCCGCTGCACAGGACGATGATCGCGGCCATGCCGCCCGCCTTGTCCGTGGGCATGTCGTAGTAGCGATTGAGGTAGCTGGGAATCCACACCATCACCGTGCCGCCGACGAACAGCTGCAAGCCACTGCCGAAATAGGTCGCCACCACCGAACGGCTGGACCACAACGTGCTCAATGGACGCTTGACCGCGGCCACCTTGTTCGCCAGCTGGGCTGCGCGCTTGGGTGCAATCTTCGCTTCCTTGACGATGATCGGGTAAAGCATCGCCAGCAGCAGGCCGAACAGCGCCATGCCGGCGAACGACCAGCGCCAGCCGAGCTTGGCGGCGATCGCACCGCCCAAGGCCATGCCCAACACCGAGCCGAACATCCCGCCCGCCATGAAGGCACTGGCCAGGGTGGCGCGCATGTGTTTCGGAAACACCGAAATCACGACCGCGATGCCGACGCTGCCGTAGGCCGCCTCGCCAACGCCCACCATGAACCGGGCGATGAACATCTGCTGGTAATCCTGGGCCAACGCGCAACCCAGGGTTGCCACGCTCCACAGCATCGCCATCAGCGCCAGGCTCTTGACCCGGCCGAAGCGGTCGGCCATCAGCGACAGCGGGAACGTCAGCAGGCCGACCATCAGGGCGACAATGCCACTGAGCAAACCCAGTTGGCCGTCACTCAGGGACCACTCGCTCTTGAGCAGCGGAAACACCGCATTGAGCACCTGGCGTGACATGTAATCGGAAATCAACAGGCCGAACGTCAGTGCAAAGACAATCCAGGCATATTTACGCGCAACGTTGACGCAACCAGCGTCGTCATCGTCGGCGATTGGGTGAAAGGCCATGCAGCCTCCTCAAAGCTTTTATTTATTTTTGTTATCAAGCGTTTTGCAGTGCGCACGAGCGGTCACGGCCCCTCGTGCGCGCCACGGGTCAGCCGCGTTGCGGCACACCTTTTTGCCCAGCCTTGCGGTTGGGGGACATTCCGTTGGCCAGCAGGGTGTCTTCGATGCTGTCGTACTGCACACCGATGCGATAGATCTCACGGGCTTCTTTGCCGGTGGCGATTTCGCGACCCAGTTCGTGGGCGATGCGTACGGTTTGCTTGATCTGCGCAACCGAGCCGAAACGCTCGCCCTTGTGATCAATGATAGTGTCTTCGTTGCCCACGCGCGGGTGCAGACCCATGGACATCGCCATGGTGTTGAACGGCAGCACGTTCTTGAGCAGCGACTCGGAGGTCAGGGTGCAACCATCCGGAACACGGTGGATGAAGTTGAAGAAGTTGAACGGGTTCGGACCGTCGAAACCACCGCCGATGCCGATCCAGGTCAGGTTCAGCGGGCCCTTGTAGATGCCCTTGCGCACCAGGCGCTCCAGGGTTTCGTAGGCATGGATGCCGGTCAGCTGGAAGTGCGGCTGGATGCCGTTGTCCATCAGGCGCTTGAGGTGCTCGGCAACCCAGGCTGGACCGGCCGGTACGGTCATTTCGCTGTAGGCGGCCTGGACCATCGGGTTGGCCAGGGAGGTGCCTTCCAGGTATTCCGGATACAGCAGCTCCATGATGTTCATCTGGGTGGTGTTGATGGCCACCGTGACCTGGTCCGGTTTCGGCGTCAGCTCGGCCAGCATGTGGCGAGTGTCGTCGGACAGCCACTTGGCCGCTTCACCATCGCTTTCCGGGGCGAAGGAAATCGAGCCGCCGACCTGGATGATCATGTCCGGCACGGCTTCGCGCACACCGGCGATCAGCTCGTTGAACTTGGACAGGCGCTTGGAGCCCTTGCCGTCCAGTTCACGCACGTGCAGGTGCAAAACCGTGGCACCGGCTTCATAGCATTCAACCGCTTTCTGGACTTGCTCGTCCATGGTCAGCGGGATGTCTTCGGGGAAGTCTTCAGGCATCCATTCCGGGCCGTACGGGGCCACGGTGATGACCACCTTTTCCATGTTTTCGGGGTGCAGGGAATCGTCGAAGAATTGCATGGTTTACTCCAGTTCTTATGATTGTCCCGTCCGCCCGGGTCGTGGCCGGGCAGACGTGTCTACGAGTGCGTATGCAGAAGGGTTGGATCAGAAAGTCTTGTCGCCGATGATCCCGGCGCGTTCCATCTTGCGATGGCACGGCGGGTAGTCCATGACGGCGTAATGCTGGGTACTGCGGTTGTCCCAGATGGCGATGCTGTTGGGCTTCCAGCGCCAGCGCACTTGATACTCAGGGATGTACGCCTGGCTGATCAGGTAGCGCAGCAACTCGCCGGCGCCAGGGTTGGCGTCCTGGCCGAAGCGCACCCGTTCAGGGGTGTGATAGTTGCTGAAATGAGTGGTGAAGGCATTGACGAACAGCACCTTCTCGCCGGTTTCCGGATGGGTGCGCACCACCGGGTGCTCAGCGTCCGGGTACATCGCCTTGAGTCCGAGGCGTTTTTCGATCGGCATGGCGGCGCCGAAGCTCGCTTCGATGCTGTGGCGGGCACGCAGGTCGGCGATCTTGAGCTTTACGTCTTCCGGCAGGTTCGCATAGGCCTGGACCATGTTGGTCCACATGGTGTCGCCGCCCACTGGCGGGCATTCAACACAACGCAGCACGGCACCCATCGGCGGAACTTCGCGCCAGGTCGCATCGGTGTGCCAGGCGTTTTCGTAGCGGTCCATCGGCTGGTCAGGATTCTTGTAGATGCGCACCAGCCCCGGATGCTCCGGATCGCTGCCGGCCACCGGGTGGTCTTCCAGCTCGCCGAAGCGGCGGGCGAAGGCCACGTGGTCGGCGCGGCTGATGTCCTGGTCGCGCAGGAACACCACTCGGTGCTTGAGCAACTGGGCACGAATCTCGGCAAACAGACCGTCGTCATGCACCGCGTCGGCGAGGTTCACGCCGATCAGTTCGGCACCGATGCTGCAGGTCAATTGTTCGACTTTCATGGCTGGCAGCTCCTTAAATGACGAAAATCGACGAGCCGGTAGTCTTGCGCGACTCAAGATCGCGATGCGCCTGCACCGCGTCCTGCAACGCGTAGTGCTGGTTGATCTCGATCTTGATGCGGCCGCTGCCGACGTGGTCGAACAACTCACCGGCCAGGGCGGCTTTTTCCGCAGGATCGCTGATGTAGTTGGCCAGGGCCGGACGGGTCAGGAACAGCGAACCTTTCATCGCCAGCATCACCGGGTCGAACGCCGGGATAGGCCCGGAGGCGGTACCCACGCAGACCATCAGGCCACGGGGTTTCAACGAATCCAGCGAACCCATGAAGGTGTTCTTGCCAACGCTGTCGAACACCACGTTGACGCCCACGCCGTCGGTCAATTCGCGAACGCGAGCGGCGACGTCTTCATGGCTGTAATTGATAGTATGGTCGCAACCGTGGGCACGGGCGATTTCAGCCTTTTGCTCGGTCGACACCGTGCCGATCACGTTCAGGCCGAGCAACTTGGCCCACTGCGAAACGATCAGGCCAACGCCACCGGCGGCGGCGTGCAGCAGGATGGTGTCGCCTTCCTTGAAGTCGTAGATGCGGCGCATCAGGTACGACGACGTCAGGCCGCGCATGGTCATGGCCGCGGCGGTTTCGAAACTGATGGTTTCCGGCAGCTTGATCAGCGGCGCGGCCGCGATCAGTCGTTCGGTGCTGTAGGCGCCGAGGGTGTTGAGGAAACCGGTATAGGTGACGCGGTCCCCCACCTGGACGTTGGTCACGCCTTCGCCGATGGCCTGGACCACACCGGACGCCTCGACGCCCATGCCGTTGGGCATCGGGATCGGGTAGGTGCCGTTGCGAAAGTAGGTGTCGGCATAGTTCAGGCCGACCGCTACATGACGCAGACGTACCTGACCAGGACCGGGGTCGCCGACTTCGACATCCTCATAACGAAGGACGTCGGGACCACCGGTTTCGTAGAAGCGTACGGCTTTGGCCATTTTTCTTGTTCTCCAGTCTGCAATATTGGCTGCTGCGTCGATTTGCGCTGATTGGACTGTAGGATGACGCCCAAACAGCCGCTTCTCATCAGACGACAATGGCTTTTCATTTCATGACAGTGCCCGCCGTGGCGTTCCCGGCGGTGGATGACTTATCCGCTGCCGCTCGCTACCCTGCACACCTCGGCGCCAGCCGGCGCGGGACCACCCACACTCCGTCCAGACGAGCGCGTCATGAAATCCCCCGCAGGTTTGTTGCTGTCGGCCATCGAGCTGGACCGTGCCAGCGCCATCCCCTTGTACCGCCAGCTTTACTTGCAGATTCGCAAGCAGATCCTCGGCGGCCGCATCCAGGGCGGCGTGCGCCTGCCGTCGACGCGCACCCTGAGCAAGGAACTGGCGCTGTCGCGGATCACCATCCTCAATGCCTTCGATCAGTTGATCGCCGAAGGCTTCCTGGCCTCTCGCACCGGGGCCGGCACCTACGTCGGCACCGAGTGGGAACAGCGCACGATGGTCGACGACGGGCAGGCGCGCCAGCCGCCTCGCCTGTCCGACCTGAGCCAGTCGATGCTGTCGCTGCGCAGCGATCATTTTCGCGGGGTGTCCTATGCCGACTGGGATCCTTCGACCCCGACCTCATTCCTGCCCAGCCACAGCACCTACGACGCCTTCCCGCAAGCGATCTGGCGGCGCCTGATGAACCGCCACCTGCTCAAGCCGAGCAAGGCCATGCTCGGTTATGGCGAGCTGCAAGGCTTGCAGGCCTTGCGCACGGCCATCGCCGAGTACGTCTTCGACGCCCGGGGCATCGACTGCGACGCCGGGCAAGTGGTGATCGTTTCCGGTGCACAGCAAGCCTTCAACCTGCTGGGCATGCTGCTGCTCAATCCGCAGGACAGCGTGTGGATGGAAGACCCGGGGCACATCGCCGCGCGCATCGCCTTGCAGGCCCAGGGCGCGCAGGTGGTGCCGCTGCGCGTCGATGAACAGGGCATCGATGTCCAGCAAGGGCTGGCCCAATGCCCCGATGCGCGCCTGGTGTTCACCACCCCCTCGCGCCAGCATCCCCTGGGCGTGACCCTCAGTTATGCGCGACGCCAGGCCCTGATCGATTGGGCGGCACGCCAGCAGAGCTGGATCGTCGAGGACGATTGCGACAGCGAACTGCGCTACAGCGGCCGCCTGCTGCCCGCGCTCTATGCCATGGACCAGATGGCGCGGGTGATCTACGTCGGGACCTTCAGCAAGGTGCTGTTCCCCTCGCTGCGACTGGGCTACGTGATCTTGCCCCAGGCCTTGGTCGAACCCTTCTGCACCTTGCGCGCGGTGATGGATCGCAGCCCGCCCACCCTGCTGCAGGCGACCACGGCGGACTTCATGGTCGAAGGCCACTTCCTGGGGCACATCCGTCGCCTGCGCACGCTGTACCAAGCTCGCCAGCAGGCCCTGGTCGAGCAGTTGCAACAACAGCTCGGCGGATTCTTCAGGATCACCCCGGTGGACGCCGGCATGCACCTGATCGCCTGGCTCCCCCCGGCGCTCGACGACGACGCCATTGCCAAGCAACTGGCCCGGCACAACATCCACACCTACGCCCTCTCCGACTACTGCATCGGGCACGTGCTGCCGCCGGCCCTGCTGATCGGTTTTGCCGGCACCCCTGAACACCAGGCCCAGGAACGCGTCGCGGCGCTGGCCCGGGCGCTGGACGCGATGGGGTGCCTGACGCAGGCCACTTGAAGCCCGCAAGTGGTCTTATCAATTAACTGATAATGGATCTATCGAGAGTTCCTGACTGGCGCGATAAAGGCTGCGTCGCAAGACCCAGCGTCTGAACCAGGAACGACTCGAATGAACAATAAGATCCAGGAACGATTCAACGCCCTGCTCGGCCACAACGTGGTCGAGGACGGCACCGCTCCCGTGCTGACCGACGCACTGGCCCGGCAGCTGCTCGACCGCCTGGCGCAACTGCGCCTGTTCGCCCACGCCTACCCGCTGCTGACCAACCTCACCCACGGCCGTGTCACCCCCGCCGACCTGCTCGACTTCGCCTATCGCCACGAACTGCAAGGCCTGAGCCTGCACTTGCTCGACGGCGAGGAAAACAGCCTGAGCCAGATGACGCCTGCGCAACTGCAGGTGTTTGCCGCCAAGGCCAGGGCCCTGGGCCTGGATGTGCATCTGGAAATCAGCAGCACGCGGAAAAAGGACGTCGACCAGGTGATCGCCATCGCCCTCGCCCTGGGCGTGCGCAACATTCGCGTCTACTCGCGCTACGAGGGCACGCTGTCGCAAGTGATGGACGTGATCGAAACCGACCTGCACTACCTCGCGCAGCAGGCCGACAAGCACGACCTGTACTTCGACTTCGAGCAGCATGAAGAGCTCAAGAGCGCCGAGATCGCGCAACTGCTGACCCGCCTCAACCACCCTCGCCTGCATGCCCTGTTCGACTTCGGCAACATGATCAATGCCTGCGAACAGCCCCTGCAGGCGCTGCGCAACCTGGCGCCGCACATCCGCCAGGCGCACCTCAAGGGTGTGCGTGTGGTCCCCGAGCAAAACGGCTTCGGCCATTACGGCGTCCTGCAGGGCAGCGCCGAAGATGACCTGCCCAGCGCCCGCCTGCTGTTCGAGCTGCTGATGCTGGGCGACACCAGCCCGCAGGTCATCGCCTTCATCCTCGAGCAGGAAAACCACTACGTGGCCCCGGCGTTCCGCCAGACCCTTGAGGCGGCCGACCCGTTCATTGCCTACCGGGAAATGAGTGATACACCGCTGCCTGAAGGCTTCTCGCTCGAACGAATGCTTGCCGACGAACACCGCTGGGCGAACAACCAGGTCGCCTATGTCCGCGGTGTGCTGGCCGAGTTGCGCACCCTGGCCGAACTCACCCTCGCCGATACCTGCAACGCCTGAACCCGACGCTACGAACCGATTACGCCCGGAGAACAATAATGACAATGCAAAACAAGGCCAAATGGCTGCGATTCCTGATCCTCATCCTCGGTGGCGGCACCATCTACAAACTGGCCAACCTCAAGGACGCCTTTTATGTGCCCATGCAGGAATTCATGGGCCTGAGCCACACTGAAATCGGCATGCTGCTCAGCGCCAACGCGATCATCGCCACCGCGCTGTTCGTGGTCGGCGGCCTGCTCGCCGATCGCTACGACACCCGCAAGCTGATACCCCTCGGTCTGATCGGCACCGGCGGCCTGGGGCTGTACCTGGCGACATTTCCACCCTTCAGCAACCTGCTGATCGTGTTCAGCCTGCTGGCGGTGTGCGCCGACTGCCTCTTCTGGCCGTCGTTGCTCAAGGCCATCCGCAACCTCGGTGACGATCAGGAACAGGGTCGGCTGTTCGGCCTGCTCGAAGGCGGGCGTGGTGTCGTCGATACCCTGGTGGCCTTCTGCGCGTTGGGTGTGTTCATCGCCATGGGCTCGGGCGAAGCCGGCCTGAAGTCGGCGATCCTGTTCTACTCGGTGATCGACATCCTGGCCGGCACCCTGACCTGGTTCCTGCTCAAGAGCGGCGCCACCCAGTCGACCGCCAAGCCCGGCAACGGCCTGGCCAACCTGTTCGAAGCCATCAAGGTGCCGGGCATCTGGCTGGTCAGCCTCAATGTGTTCATGGTCTACATCGTCTACTGCGGCCTGACCTATTTCATTCCCTACCTCAAGGAAATGTACGGCCTGCCCGTGGCCCTGGTGGGCGCCTACGGCATCATCAACCAGTACTTCCTGAAGATCCTCGGCGGCCCTGCCGGCGGTTTCATCGCCGACAAACAGTTCAAGAGCACCAGCCGCTACCTGAAGTGGGCGTTCCTGGCGCTGCTGCCGCTGATGGCCGTGATCCTGTTGATTCCGAAAAGCCCGAGCTTCATCTATGCCGGCATGGCCGCCACCCTGTCCTTCGCGCTGATCGTGTTTTCCATGCGCGGCGTGTTCTGGGCGCCCATGGGTGAAGTCGGCATTCCCCAGCACATCACCGGCTCGGCCTTCGGCATCGGCTGCCTGATCGGCTATGCCCCGGGCATGTTCGCCTACGTGATCTACGGCGCCATCCTCGACCACTTCCCCGGCCAGCAAGGCTATAACTATGTGTTCAGCCTGATGAGCGGGTTGGCGATCGTGGGCTTCCTGGTGTCCAGCCTGCTGTATCAATCGGTGCGTAGAAACGCCACCGTCACGGGCAAGGTGAGTGCAGCACAGGCTTGATCCTGACGCTGTGTATCACTGTGTATCTGGACAGCAGCGGGATACAGGGGCTGACACCGGCCCCGCTCTTCGACACAGGCCAGATACGTCACCGCGTTCAAATGCAGGCAGGGTTAAAAGGGGATCGGCCCGATCCCCTGGCCAGCGGCTTGAACAGGAGACATCACATGAAGAAGGCACAGCACAACGACAGAACCGGTAACCCTCGCCGCCGCCTGGTCGGCTCGTCGATCCTCGCCCTGAGTCTGTTGGGCGTTCTGGGCGTAGCTCACGCGCAGACATCCCCTGCCGCCCCCCCTGCCGGCACCTCGCAGGCGGCGCCCTCGCCGTTCGGTCCGCTCAAGCATGTCAACGCGGGCCTGCTCAGCGTGGCGTACGCCGAAACGGGCCCGGCCGACGGCCCGGTGGTGATTCTGCTGCACGGCTGGCCGTACGACATCCACAGCTATGACGAAGTCGCGCCCTTGTTGGCGGCCAAGGGTTATCGCGTGCTGATGCCCTATGCGCGCGGCTACGGCGATACGCACTTCCTCTCCGACAAGACCTTGCGCAATGGCCAACCGGCCGCGCTGGCCAGCGACGTCATCGATTTCATGGACGCCCTGAAGATCAAGCAAGCCGTGCTCGGTGGTTATGATTGGGGCGCGCGTTCCGCCGACATCGTTTCGGCGCTGTGGCCGGAACGGGTCAAGGCCCTGGTGTCGGTCAGCGGCTATCTGATCGGTAACCAGGCCGCCGGCAAGAACCCGCTGCCGCCCAAGGCCGAACTGCAGTGGTGGTACCAGTTCTACTTCGCCACCGACCGCGGCCGCGCCGGCTACGAGAAAAACACCCATGACTTCGCCAAGCTGATCTGGCAACTGGCCTCGCCAAAATGGGCCTTCGACGACGCCACCTTCGACCGCAGCGCCAAGGCGCTGGACAACCCCGACCATGTCGATATCACCGTGTTCAACTACCGCTGGCGCCTGGGCCTGGTGCAGGGCGAAAGCCAATACGAAGCACTGGAGCAGAAACTGGCCACGGCACCTTCCATCAGCGTGCCGACCATCACCCTGGAAGGCGACGCCAACGGCGCCCCGCACCCGGCCCCCGAGGATTACGCCAAGCGCTTTACCGGCAAATACCAGTTCCGCCTGATCAGCGGCGGCATCGGCCACAACTTGCCACAGGAAGATCCGCAGGCGTTCGCCAAGGCGGTGATCGATGCGGATCATCTTTGAGGCCTGACAGCCGCCCCATTTCTCGCGGCTGTACCCAATCACTGTAGGAGCTGGCTTGCCAGCGATGCGATGGTGGCCGTGATGCCGCCTTCGCTGGCAAGCCAGCTCCTACAGGTTTTGCGCAGGTAAGTTGAATTGGTGGCGTCACGCAAATCCGTAGGAGCCGGCTTGCTGGCGATGCGAT
>Ga0160432_100189_pt1 | contig 54738 bp, 50 predicted proteins | sample HID1971M_E0MG_FD_108250 | JGI IMG/M metagenome (GOLD analysis project Ga0160432, IMG submission 108250) | Enriched millipede-associated microbial communities from UW Madison campus, WI, USA - HID1971M_E0 MG | ecosystem: Host-associated > Arthropoda: Insects > Digestive system > Unclassified ... | reverse complement strand
TCGCCGAGGCCCTCAACACCCGACCCCGACAAACCCTCGACTGGGCCACCCCCGCCGAGAAACTCGCCGAGCTACTCTCGACCACCTGACCAACCGGTGTTGCGATGACCCGTTGAGACCGCCGGACTACCTCGCGGGGCGACGTCGGAGGGTCGGCGTAGTCTGGTGCGGCACGCCCGGCACCCCGCCGGTCGCACGGCTCCCGGTCACGACGCCAGCACGACGCCAGCACGACGTCGCGGCCCAGGGAGCCCCGTGCGTCCCGGGGAGAGCTGGGCCTGTCGTCGTGCCCGCACACCGACCGCCGAGCCGCAGACCTCGCCCGAAGGACCCGCATGAACCTCACCGGCATCGTCCCCGCCCTCCTCGCCGACCCCGGCGCTGCCGCCGCGCTCGAGCACGTCGCGGCGCGCGGCTTCGCGGACGTGGTCGGGCCGATCGGCGTGCGCGCCCCGCTGCTGGCGGCGGCGGCCGAGCGGCGGCCGCTCGTGGTCGTCACCGCGACGGGGCGCGAGGCCGACGAGCTCGCCGCCTCCGTGCGCGCCTACCTGCCCGACGACCGGGCCGACGACGTCGCGGTGCTGCCCGCGTGGGAGACGCTGCCGCACGAGCGGCTGTCGCCGCGGGCGGACACGGTCGCCAAGCGGCTCGCGGTGTTCCGCCGGCTCGCGCACCCGGACCCCGAGCCCGGCCAGACCGGACCGATCAGCCTGCTCGTCATGCCCGCCCGCGCGCTGCTGCAGCCGGTGGTCGAGGGGCTGGGCGAGCTGGTGCCGGTCGAGCTGCACACCGGCTCGACGGCGGACCTCACGGACGTCGCCGACCGCCTGGTCGCCGCCGCGTACACGCGCGTGGACATGGTGGAGCGCCGCGGCGAGTTCGCCGTCCGCGGCGGCATCCTCGACGTCTTCCCGCCGACCGAGGACCACCCCCTGCGCATCGAGTTCTGGGGCGACGAGGTCACGGAGATCCGGTGGTTCGCCGTCGCCGACCAGCGCTCCCTCGAGATCGCCGAGCTCGGCCTGTGGGCCCCGCCGTGCCGCGAGATCCTGCTCACCGACACGGTGCGCGAGCGCGCGGCCGGCCTCGTGGAGCGCCTGCCGGGCGCGATCGAGATGCTCGACAGGCTCGCCGCGGGCGTCGCCGTCGAGGGCATGGAGTCGCTCGCGCCCGTGCTCGTGGACCGCATGGTGCCGGTGCTCGAGCTGGTGCCCGACGACGCGCTGCTGGTCATCGACGAGCCCGAGCGGGTACGCCGTCGCGCGCACGACCTCGTGGCCACCACCGAGGAGTTCCTCGCCGCCGCCTGGACCGGCGCCGTCGCGGGCGGGGCAGCTCCCATCGACCTGTCCGCGGCGTCGTTCGAGACGTTCACCGAGGTGCGCGACGTCGCCGCGCGGCGCGGCCTGGGCTGGTGGACGCTGTCGTCGTTCGCGCTCGACGCGGGCGGTGACGAGGGCACCGAGCCCGAGGCCGAGGTGGACGGCGTCACGACCTTCACCGTCGGCGCGCGCGACGTCGAGTCCTACCGCGGCGACCTGCAGCGCGCGCTGGACGACGTGCAGACGCTGCAGCGCGCGGGCTGGCGGCTGCTGCTCACCACCGAGGGTCACGGCCCGGCCAAGCGCATGGTCGAGCAGCTGGCCGCGCAGGACACGGCGGCCCGGATGGTCGCCGAGCTGGGGGAGGAGCCCGAGGGCGGCGTCGTCCTCGTCGCGCCGGCGCTGGTGGGCAAGGGGTTCGTCGCCACCGACCTGAAGCTCGCGGTGTTCAGCGAGTCCGACCTCACGGGCCGGCAGGGGTCCACGACCCGCGACATGCGCAAGATGCCGAGCCGGCGGCGCAACGTCGTCGACCCGCTGCAGCTGCGCGCCGACGACTACGTGGTGCACGAGCAGCACGGCGTGGGGCGGTTCGTCGAGATGGTGCAGCGCACGCTCGGCGCGGGCGCCAACGCGGCGACGCGCGAGTACCTCGTGATCGAGTACGCGTCGTCCAAGCGGGGGCAGCCGGGCGACCGGCTGTTCGTGCCGATGGACCAGCTCGACCAGGTCACGAAGTACACGGGCGGCGAGGCGCCGTCGCTGTCCAAGATGGGCGGCGCGGACTGGAAGAACACCAAGGCGCGCGCCCGCAAGCACGTCAAGGAGATCGCGGGCGAGCTGATCCGCCTCTACTCGGCGCGGATGGCGACGCAGGGTCACGCGTTCGGCCCGGACACCCCGTGGCAGCGCGAGCTGGAGGACGCGTTCGCGTACGTCGAGACGCCCGACCAGCTCGTGACGATCGACGAGGTCAAGGCCGACATGGAGAAGGCCGTGCCGATGGACCGCCTGGTGTGCGGCGACGTCGGCTACGGCAAGACGGAGATCGCGATCCGCGCCGCGTTCAAGGCGGTGCAGGACGGCAAGCAGGTCGCCATCCTGGTGCCCACCACGCTGCTGGTGCAGCAGCACTTCGACACGTTCTCCGAGCGGTACGCCGGCTTCCCCGTCACGGTCCGCGCGCTGTCGCGGTTCCAGTCGGAGAAGGAGTCGGCCGAGACGGTGGACGACCTCGCGAAGGGCACCGTCGACATCGTCATCGGCACCCATCGCCTGCTCACCGGGTCGGTGCGCTTCAAGGACCTCGGCCTCGTGATCGTGGACGAGGAGCAGCGGTTCGGCGTCGAGCACAAGGAGACGCTCAAGCAGCTGCGCACCAACGTGGACGTGCTGGCCATGTCGGCCACCCCGATCCCCCGCACGCTGGAGATGGCGGTCACGGGCATCCGCGAGATGTCGACCCTGGCGACCCCGCCCGAGGAGCGCCACCCGGTGCTCACCTACGTGGGCGCGTACGAGGAGAAGCAGATCGCCGCGGCCCTCCGGCGCGAGCTGCTGCGCGAGGGCCAGGTGTTCTACGTGCACAACAAGGTGGAGACCATCCAGAAGACGGCGTCGCGCCTCGCGGAGCTCGTCCCCGAGGCCCGCATCGGCGTGGCGCACGGCAAGATGAGCGAGCACCAGCTGGACCAGGTCATCCGCGCCTTCTGGGAGAAGGAGCTGGACGTGCTGGTCTGCACGACGATCATCGAGACCGGCCTGGACATCTCCAACGCCAACACGCTGATCCTGGAGCGGGCCGACGTGCTCGGCCTGTCCCAGCTGCACCAGCTGCGCGGCCGCGTGGGCCGCGGTCGCGAACGCGCGTACGCGTACTTCCTCTACCCGCCGGAGCGCCCGCTCACCGACACCGCGCACGACCGGCTGTCCACGATGGCGGCGCACACCGACCTCGGCGCCGGCATGCAGATCGCGATGAAGGACCTTGAGATCCGCGGCGCGGGCAACCTGCTCGGCGGCGAGCAGTCCGGCCACATCGCGGGGGTCGGCTTCGACCTCTACGTGCGCATGGTGGGCGAGGCCGTGGCCGCGTTCCGCGGCGAGCGCGAGGAGGAGCAGCCCGAGGTCACCATCGAGCTGCCCGTGGACGCGCACCTGCCCGAGTCGTTCATCGCGACCGAGCGGCTGCGCCTCGAGGCGTACAAGAAGATCGCGGCCGCGCAGGACGCGACCGCGCTGGCGGAGGTGCGGGCGGAGCTGGTCGACCGCTACGGCAAGCTCCCCGACGTCGCGTCCGCCCTGTTCGACGTCGCGGACTTCCGCAACCACGCCCGCCGCGCCGGGCTCGCGGACGTCACCGCGCAGGGCAAGTTCGTCCGGTTCGCGCCGGTGGACCTCGCCGAGTCGGCCCAGCTGCGCCTCAAGCGCCTGTACCCGGGCACCATCCTCAAGCCCGCGATCCGCGCCTTCCTCGTGCCCTTCCCGACGACGGCGCGCATCGGCGGCCGCCCCCTCCGCGGCGCCGAGGTGCTCGCGTGGGCGCGGCAGCTCATCGACGCGGTCGTCCTCGGAGAGGTGTCCGCGGCCGCGAGCGTCGGCACCGGCGGTCGCTGACCGCCGTCCGGCCGGAGCCGTCGGCTGAACGACGTCGGCTGAACGACGTCGGCCGCACGACGTCGGCCGCACGACGTCGGCCGCACGACGTCAGGCGAACGACTGCGCCGTCGCGTGCTCGACCTCGACGAGGAACGCGATGCGGTCCTCGCCGCGCGGGTAGTCGGCGCCGGTGTAGACGCGGGAGATCCGGTCGACGACGGCCCAGCCGGTGTCGCCCAGGAGCACGCGGTCCACGCGCCCGCGCAGCATCGCCATCTCCCACGGCCGCTCGGTGTGCGTCACGGAGATCGCCACGCGCGGGTCGCGGTCGACGTTGCGGGCCTTCTGCGAGCGCGGGCCGGTGAGGAACGCGAGGAGGTCGCCCTCCCACGCCACCCACAGCGGCACGCTGTGCGGTGAGCCGTCGGGCAGCAGCGTCGCGAGGTGCGCCACGTGCGGCTCCGCGACGAGCGTGCGGGCCAGGTCGGGCAGGTGGTCGGGTGCGGAGTCCGGTGCGGGGGCCGGTGCAGAGGTCATGCAGGGACGACTCCGCCTCGCTCCCGGACTGATCGCCCCGGGGGAAATCCCTGTCTCGGCAGGTAGGAACGCCGCCCCGTCCCTAGCATGAGCCGGGGACGGCCCCGCGAGGGGCCAGGCCGCGCCGTGGGTCGGCGTGGCCGCGGCGGGCGACGACGGAGGGCGCGATGAGCGGCACGGACGACGACGGCGGCGGCGACGGCGCGGGGCTGCCCCAGGACGCGGCGGCGCGACTGGCCGCGCTGGAGCGCGAGAACGCCGAGCTGCGCGCACGGCTCGCGGCGGGCGGCGGGCAGCCGGTCCTCGTGGCCGCGGCGCCGGCACCCGCACCCCGCGAGCCGCGGCACCGCGGCCGGGCCGCGGCCGCCGTCGTGCTGATCGTCGTGGGGGCGCTGCTGGCTCCGCTCGCGGCGGTCTCCGCCTGGGCGGAGCGGACGCTCACCGACACGGACCGGTACGTCGCCACCGTCGGGCCGCTCGCCTCCGACCCCGCGGTCCAGGGCGCTGTCGCCGGGCGCCTCACCGACGTGGTCATGGAGCAGATCGACGTGGACGCGATCCTGGGCACCGTGGTCGGAGGCCTCGAGGAGCGGGGCGTCGGACCGCGCGCCACCGACGCGCTGACCCAGCTCGAGGGGCCGCTGACCAGCGGCGTCGAGTCGTTCGTGCGTCGGGCCGCGGACAACGTGGTCGGCAGCAGCGCGTTCGAGGACGCCTGGACGCAGGCCAATCGCGTGGCCCACGAGCAGCTCGTCGCGACGATGCGGGGCGAGGGCGGCGAGCTGCTGCAGATCGGCCAGGACGGCCAGCTCACCATCCAGCTTTCCGGGATGATCGACCTCCTCAAGCAGCGGCTCGTCGACCGCGGCCTGGGGGTCGCGGCGCGGATCCCGGAGGTGAACGCCACGTTCACCCTGCTGCAGACGTCGCAGCTGGTGCAGGTGCAGAACCGGTACGCGCAGGTCGTGGCGCTGGGGACGTGGCTGCCGTGGATCTCGCTCGGCCTGCTGGCCGCCGGGGTGCTGGTGGCGCGGCACCGGTCGCGCGCGCTCGTCGTCGCGGGCCTGGCGCTCGCGGCCGGGATGGTGCTGCTCGCCGTCGGGCTGGCGATCGGGCGTGGCGTCTATCTCGACGCGCTCAGGGACGTGGTGCTGCGGCTCGACGCGGCCGAGGTGCTGTTCGACCAGACCGTGTCGTTCCTGCGGGTCACGCTGCGCACGGTCGGCGTGCTGGGGCTGGTGGTCGCGATCGTCGCGTACCTGGGCGGCGGCAGCGCGTCCGCGCGCTCTCTGCGCGCCGGCGCGGGGCGCGGGTTCACCTGGCTGCGCGAGTACGGCGACCGGCGCGGCGTCTCCACCGGCCCGGTCGGCGAGTGGCTCGGCCGCTACCGCACCGTGGTCCGCGTGACGATCATCGTGGTCGCCGCCCTGGTGCTGCTGCTGGCGGGCAGCCCGACGCCGGGGCTCATCATCGGCACGGCGCTGGTGGCCGGTGTCCTCATCGCGCTGCTGGAGATCGCGGCCCGCCCGCCGCGGCCGGACGACGACGCAGCGACCGACGTGCCCGTCGCGGCACAGCCCAGCCACTGACGCCTTCGAGCACGCGATCCGTACCGCCAACCCCGCTCTTGGCGTGACGGATCGCATGCTCGAAAGGGGCAGGCTTCGCGTGCCGACGTCGTGACGGTTCGGTGCGGGGTCGTGGCGCGGCGCCGGTGCGGCGGCGCGCGCCGCTAGCGTGACGCGGCGTGACCACCACCGACGTCGAGATCACCGCCGACCTGGTCCGCGAGCTGCTGCGCGAGCAGCACCCGGACCTCGCCCATCTCCCCGTCCGCCTGGGTGCGCGCGGCTGGGACAACCAGCTGTGGCGCCTCGGCGACGACCTCGCCGTCCGGCTGCCGTGGGCCACCGAGCCGGCCGACGCCCTGCTGCGCAAGGAGCACGCGTGGCTGCCCGGGCTCGCCCCGCACCTCCCGCTGCCGGTACCCGTGCCGCAGCGGCTCGGCGAGCCCGGCGCGCTGTTCGGGAGGCCGTGGATCGTCACGACGTGGGTGCCCGGCGAGCCCGCCGACCGCGCACCCGTCACGCGGCCGGAGTCGGCCGACGTGCTCGCGGCGTTCCTGTCCGCGCTGCACCGCCCGGCCCCGGGCGGCGCGCCCGCCGGCCGCGGCCGGGGCGGCCCGCTCGCGGACCACACCCCGGGGTTCGAGCACGGTCTCGCCGAGGTGGTCGAGCGCGGTCTCGTCACGGACCCGGGGCCGGTGCGTGCCGTCTGGCAGGACGCCGTCGACGCCCCCGCGTGGGACGGACCGGCGGTGTGGCTGCACGCCGACCTGCACCCGGCCAACGTCGTCACCGCCGACGGCGCCCTGAGCGGCGTGATCGACTTCGGCGACCTGTGCGTGGGCGACCCGGCCTACGACCTGGCCGGCGCGTGGCGGCTGCTGCCGGACGGCGCCGTCGACCGGTTCCACTCGGCGTACCGCGGCCCGGACGGCCGGCCCGCCGACGACGCGACCCGCCGTCGCGCCCGCGGCTGGGCGGCCGGCGCCGCGCTGGGCGGGCTGCTCGTCGGCGACGCCGGCGACCACGGTCGCCCGGGGGGCAAGCCCACGTGGGGGCCGCCCGCCCGCGCGACGCTCGAGCGTCTGGTGGCCACGACCCCCTGAGCGGCGTGCGCCGGGCGGGTGCCGGTCCGGGTCCCTACCGTGGTTCCGTGGAGCTCACCGCGGACGCCGTCGTCGCCGACCTGCGTGCTGTCGCGGACCCGGAGGCGCACCCGAACCGGCACTACGCCGGCTCGGGTGAGGTGATCGGGGTGCGGATGGGCATGCTGTTCGACGTCGCGAAGCGGTACGCCGCGATGCCCCTGGACGAGGTGCACCGCCTGCTCGACGAGCCGGCCTACGAGCCCCGGCTGGCCGCGTTCTGCGTGCTGGACTTCGCGGTGCGGCGGCGGATCACGGACGCCGAGCGGGAGGCGCGGTACCGCGCGTACCTCGACCGGCACGACCGCATCGACACGTGGGACATGGTGGACCGGGCGGCGCCGCGCGTCGTCGGTCTGTACCTGCGCGACCGTTCCCGCGAGCCGCTGTTCGACCTCGCCCGGTCGGACGACCCGCTGCGTCGCCGCACCGCGATGACCGCGCCGCTCGCTTACACCCGGCCCCCGCACCCGGCCGGTGTCGCCGACCTGCTGCGCCTCGTCGAGCTGCTGCACACCGACCCCGACCCGGTGGTCCGCAAGCCCGTCGGCATCGCCCTCAAGCACGCGGGCGGCGCCGACCCGGCGGCCGTGCGCGCCTTCCTCGAGCGCATGGGCGACGCCCTCGCCGCCCCTCTGCGGCGGGAAGCGCGGCAGAAGCTGCCCGCCCCCCGGTGAGCGGGCGGGTCAGGCGCCGGGCGGCGTGCCGTCGTCGCCTGCGGCCCGGCCCAGCAGGCCGGCGATGCGCTGCTCGAGCGCGTCGGTGGCGGCGTCGGGCAGCACGACGATGCCCTCGAGCTCCTTCATGGCCCGCCGGTAGGCGGACTGCCGCTCGGTCTGGGACGAGCCCTCGTCGTCGGCCATCGCCAGCAGCTTCTTCGCCCGGTCGAGGGCCTGCCGTTCGGCGGGGGAGAAGTCGGACGCGCGGCGGCGCTTCGCCTCCCGCTCCGCGACGTCGAACCGGACCTGCATCTCGCGGACCGCGTCGCGGTAGCGGTCGAGGCGGCGGCGGTCGTGCAGCTCGTCCAGGTCGTCGGGGCGCAGGTCCTCGGCCGCCCGGCGGGCGCGGTGGAAGTCGACGGTCACCTGCTCGCGCATGTCCGACATCAGCGGGTACTCGAGGGACTTCACGGCATCGAGCTCGTACGCCAGCCAACGCTGCTGCGTCGCGTCGTGCGCGGCCACGGTGCGCTCGATCTCGCTGGTCAGGGCCGCCTCGTCCGCCTGCGCGGCCGCGGCGGCGGGCTGCTCGACGCCGTGCTTGATGCGGTACATCTCGAGCTTGTCCTGGCGCCGCTGCCGGTCCCACGTCGAGATGCCCCGCGCGACACCACCGACCGCGGGGCCGACGAAGAAGATCAGCCACCAGTACGAGCCGAGGAAGTCCCAGACGCTGTCCACGGGGTCCACGCTATCGGCGCGGCCGTGACCGCTGGGTGGTCGGGGGAGCCGCGGGGTGGCCGCCGGTCTAGGCTGGGTGGGTCAACCCAGCACCGTCGCGGGCGTCAGCGGCCCCGGGCACCTCCGCCTGGGCCTTGCCGTGCGGTCGCCCGCGGTTTCCCCGTCTGAAGGAGCACCCGTGGCAAGCATCGAAGCCGTTGGAGCACGCGAGATCCTCGACTCGCGCGGCAACCCCACCGTCGAGGTGGAGATCGCGCTGGACGACGGCACCTTCGCCCGCGCGGCGGTCCCGTCGGGCGCCTCGACCGGCGCGTTCGAGGCCGTCGAGCGTCGTGACGGCGACAAGGGGCGCTACCTGGGCAAGGGCGTCGAGGGCGCGGTCAACGCCGTCATCGACGACATCGCCCCCGAGCTCATCGGCTACGACGCCGAGGAGCAGCGCATCATCGACCAGACCCTCATCGAGCTGGACGGCACCCCGAACAAGGGCAAGCTGGGCGCCAACGCGATCCTCGGCGTCTCGCTCGCCGTCACGAAGGCCGCCGCGAAGTCGGCCGGCCTCGACCTGTTCCGCTACGTCGGCGGCCCGAACGCGCACGTGCTGCCCGTGCCGATGATGAACATCGTCAACGGTGGGTCGCACGCCGACTCGACGGTGGACTTCCAGGAGTTCATGATCGCGCCGATCGGTGCGCCCACGTTCAAGGAGGCCCTGCGCTCGGGCACCGAGGTCTACCACGCGCTCAAGAGCGTGCTGAAGGGCAAGGGCTTCTCCACCGGCCTCGGCGACGAGGGTGGCTTCGCCCCCGACCTGCCGTCGAACGTCGCCGCCCTGGACCTCATCGTCGAGGCGATCGAGAAGGCCGGCCTGACGCCGGGCTCGGACGTCGCCATCGCGATGGACGTCGCCGCGACCGAGTTCTTCAAGGACGGGGCGTACCACTTCAAGAACGGCGAGGTGCACTCGACCGAGGACATGATCAAGCTGTACGAGGGCCTGGTCGCGAACTACCCGATCGTCTCCATCGAGGACCCGCTGTCCGAGGACGAGTGGGGCGCCTGGTCCCAGTTCGTGGCCGAGGTCGGCGACAAGGTCCAGGTCGTCGGCGACGACCTGTTCGTCACCAACCCCGAGCGCCTCGCCCGCGGCATCGAGGAGAAGGCCGCCAACTCGCTGCTGGTCAAGCTCAACCAGATCGGCACGCTCACCGAGACGCTCGACGCCGTCACGCTCGCGCAGCGCAACGGCTTCACGACGATGACCTCGCACCGCTCCGGCGAGACCGAGGACACCACCATCGCCGACTTGTCCGTCGCGACGAACGCCGGCCAGATCAAGACCGGTGCCCCCGCCCGCGGCGAGCGCATCAACAAGTACAACCAGCTCCTGCGCATCGAGGAGGCGCTTGACGACGCCGGTCGCTACGCCGGCCGTTCCGCCTTCCCGCGCTTCCAGGGCTGACCCCCCGGACGCCGCACGACGACGGCCGGTCGCTCCCTCCGGGGGCGGCCGGCCGTCGTCGTCCCGCGAGGTAGTACAGACCTCCGCGAGGTAGTTCGAAATCTGCCGAGGTAGTTCGGACCTCGCCGAGGTAGTAGACCAGACCACTACCTCGGCGCGATCAGAACTACCTCGGCAGGTTTCGAACTACCTCGCGGGGATCCTGACTACCTCGGCGGGGCGTCCTGGCGGGCGCGCCGACGACGGTCCCGGGCACGGGCGCTGCGGCTCGGCAGAATCGGGGCGTGCCTGCCCGTCGCCCGACCTCGCCCGCCGCCCGCCGCCCGGCGTCGCGGCCCTCGGGCGCGCGCGGCGGCTCCGCGCGGCCCACGACGACGTCGAACGCGTCGGTGGGCACCAAGCCCAAGGCCCCGGCGAAGGGCACGAAGAGCGCGGGCACGAGCAAGGGCACGGGCGCCGGCGCGGCCAAGGGCTCCGGCAAGGGCTCCGGCAAGGGCACGGCGAGCACGCGGCGCGGGTCGCGCCGCCCGGCGGGGCCGGCGCGCGAGGACCGGCGCCGCAGCCGCTACGGGCTGGTGCTGCCGGAGGTGCTCACCGTCCGGCTCATCGTGCTGTCGGTGGTGGTGCTGCTCGCGGTCGTGCTCCTGCTGCCCACGGTGCGCGGCGCCGTGACGCAGGCGCACGAGCTGGACCGGCTGCGGACGGAGCTGGCGCAGAACCGGTCCGAGCGCGACCGCCTGGAGGTGGAGCTCGGCCGCTGGGAGGACCGGTCGTACGTCGAGGAGCAGGCGCGGTCGCGGCTCAGCTTCGTCATGCCGGCCGACAAGGTGTGGCGCGTCGTCGATCCGGACGCGGCGGGGGACGACGACGTCGACCCCGTGACGGGCGAGGCCGTGGGCTCCGGGCCGGTGGGGACGTCCACCGGGCCGAGCGTGCCCTGGTACCAGTCGGTCTGGGAGTCGGTGCAGGTGGCCGACGGTCCTGCCGCCACGGACGACGACGCCACCGACGACGCTCCCGAGCCCGACGGCGCGGGAAGCCCGTCGCCCGGAGCCGGCTGAGCAGTACCCGCCAGGCAGTACCCGCTGAGTGGTACCCGCCGATACCGCCGCGCTCAGCGACCGCCCGGCCGGTGGCCGAGCCCGGCCGCGATGGCGGCGGCGGCCTCGAGCACGACGGGCACGAGCGACTCGACCCGAGCGGGCGGCATGTACGGGCGGGTGGCGGAGACGCTCACGGCGGCGGCGACGGCGCCGGACGCGTCGCGCACGGGCGCGGCGACGCAGAGGATGCCGGGCTCGTTCTCCTCCAGGTCGAACGCGACCCCGCGGCGGGCGGACGCCTCCATGACGGCGACGAACTCGTCGGGCGTGAGCACGTCCGCCGCGGGACCGTCCGGGGCGTCACCGCCGACGCGCCGCTCGGCGACGAACCGCTCGCGCCAGCGCTCCGGGTGGTCCAGCAGCAGCGCCTTGCCCACCCCCGTGCGCGTGAGCGGCATCCGGTGCCCGACCCGGGAGCGCATCTCGGCGCCGCGGGTGCCGGGGATCTTGTCGAGGTAGAGCACCTGGCCGCGGTCCTCGACGGCGAGGTGCACGGTGTCGGAGACACGGGCCGCGAGCGCCCGGAGCGGCCCGGCCGCGACGACGGCGACGGTGTTCTCCTGCTGCGCCTGGTAGCCGAGCTCGATGAGCGCGGGGCCGAGCGCGTAACGGCCGTCGTCGACCCGTCGCACGTACCCGGTGGCGAGCAGCAGCTGCAGCAGGCGGTGGGCGGTGCTGCGGCCGATGCCTGTGTCGGCGGCGATGTCGCGCAGGCGGCCGTGCCCGCGGGCGACGGCGTCGACGACGGCGATGCCGCGGGCCAGCGTCTGCGTGCCGGAGGGCGCGGGGGACCCCGGGGGGAGAGGCGGGCTCACGGCGACGAGCGTATCCCGATAATAGGGACGCGGTTCTCATCATCGGGACCGGCTGCCTACCGTTCACGACCATGGCCGATGACGCACCCGGGCGCGACGCCGCGCTCGTCGCCCTCGACTGGGGCACCTCCAGCTTCCGGGGCTGGCTCCTGGACGCCGCGGGCGGGGTCCTCGACGAGGTCCGCACGGACGACGGCACCCTCCGCTGCTCCGCGGGCGCCGGCTCCGCGCCCGAGCGCGCCACCGCCTTCGAGCGGACGTTCGTGCGCCTGTGCGGACCCTGGCTCGACCGCCACCCGGACCTGCCCGTGCTGGGCGCGGGGATGGTGGGCTCCAACCACGGGTGGGCCGACGCGGGGTACCTCGACGTGCCGGCCGCGCTCCCGCGGCTCGCCGACCACCTCACGCCGGTGCCGGTGACCGGGTCCGGCGTCGGCCCGGTCGTGCACCTGGTGCCGGGCCTGCGGGTCGTGGGCCCGGACCCCGACGTCCTGCGCGGGGAGGAGGTGCAGCTGCTCGGCGCGCTGGAGGCGGCCCGCGCCGACGGCGGCGCGGCGCTCGCCACGGCGGTGCTGCCGGGCACGCACTCCAAGTGGGTGCGCCTCGACGACGACCGCGTCACGGGCTTCAGCACGGTCATGACCGGCGAGCTCTACGGCCTTCTGATGCGCGACAGCATCCTGGCCCGCCTCGCCGAGGGAGGCCCCGACGACGGCCGTGACGACGGCCCTGACGGTACGGGGCCCACCTCGTGGGAGGCGTTCGACCGGGGGCTCGACACCGAGGCGCGGCGCGGGGACGAGCGCGGGCTGGCGGCTCTGCTGTTCACGGCGCGCACCCTCGTCATGGCCGGCGCGCTCCGCCCCGCCCAGGTGGCGGACTACGTCTCGGGCCTCCTCGTCGGGTCCGAGGTGCGGCACGCGCTGCGCACCGACCCGGCCGCGCTCGTCACGGTGTGCGCGTCCCGCGCGACCGCGCGGCGCTACGGCCGGGCGCTCGAGCGCCACGGCGCCGCGGTGCACGCCGTCGGCGAGGGCGTCGCGGCGCGCGGCCTGTGGCGCGTCGCGCGCGACGCCGGGCTCGTGGCCGCGGCCCGCCCCGGCGCCCCGACCGGCGAGCGCGCGACCACCCTGCCCGGCACGGAGGAAGGAACCTCATGACGCACCGACCCACCGGCCTCGTCGCGATCCTGCGCGGCGTCACCCCGCCGGAGTCCGTCGACGTCGCGGCCGCCGTCCTCGAGGCGGGGTTCGACGCCGTCGAGGTGCCGCTCAACTCTCCCGACCCGCTGGCGTCGGTCCGGCGCATCCGCGAGGCGGCCGGCCCGGACGCGCGGGTCGGGGCGGGCACCGTGCTCACCCCCGACGACGTGCGCCGCGCCGCGGACGCCGGAGCCTCGCTCGTCGTGTCGCCGAACACGCGGCCCGACGTCGTCGCGGAGACGGTGCGGCTCGGTCTGGAGAGCTACCCGGGGGCGGCCACGCCCACCGAGGCGTTCGCGGCGCTCGACGCCGGCGCCACGGCCGTCAAGCTCTTCCCGGCCACCGCGGTCGGCGTCTCCGGCCTGCGCGCCTGGGCGAGCGTGCTGCCCGCCGGCACGGCGCTCGTCCCCGTGGGCGGGGTCGACGCCACCACCCTCGGCGAGTGGGCGCGCGCCGGCGCGGCGGGCGCGGGCGTCGGCACCGCGCTGTACCGGCCCGGCGACGCCGCCGGCACCGTCGCCGCGCGCGCCGCCGAGCTCGTCCGCGTCTGGGCCGAGCACACGAACCGCTGATCCTGCGCCGCACGCTGAGAGAGGAAGCCGTGAAGATCACGTCGCTGACGACATTCGTCGTCCCGCCCCGCTGGCTCTTCCTGAAGATCGAGACCGACGAGGGGGTCGTCGGCTGGGGAGAACCCGTCCTGGAGGGTCGCGCCGCGAGCGTCGCCGCCGCCGTCGAGGAGCTGTCCGACTACCTGGTGGGCAAGGACCCCCGGCAGATCGAGGACCACTGGACCGTGCTGTACCGCTCGGGGTTCTACCGGGGCGGTGGCGTCCACATGAGCGCGCTGGCCGGCATCGACCAGGCCCTGTGGGACATCAAGGGCAGGGCGCTCGGGGTGCCCGTGCACGAGCTGCTGGGCGGGCGCGTGCGCGACCGCATCAAGGTGTACTCGTGGATCGGCGGCGACCGGCCGGCTGAGACCGCCGCGGCCGCGCGGGAGGCCGTCGGCCGCGGCTTCTCCGCCGTGAAGATGAACGGCCCCGAGGAGCTGCAGTACCTCGACACCCGGGACAAGGTGGAGAAGGTCGTCGCCAACGTCGCCGCCGTCCGCGAGGCCGTCGGGCCCGACGTCGGCATCGGCGTCGACTTCCACGGCCGCGTGCACCGCCCGATGGCGCGCGTCCTCCTCGAGGCGCTGGAGCCGTACCACCTGATGTTCGTCGAGGAGCCGGTGCTGTCCGAGCACGTCGACGGCATCGCGGACGTGCTCCGCGCGTCGAGCACGCCGATCGCGCTGGGGGAGCGCCTGTACTCGCGGTGGGACTTCAAGGACGTCATCACCTCCGGCGTCGTCGACGTGATCCAGCCCGACCTCTCGCACGCCGGCGGCATCACCGAGGTGCGCAAGATCGCGGCGATGGCGGAGGCGTACGACATCGCCGTCGCCCCGCACTGCCCGCTGGGCCCGATCGCGCTCGCCGCCTGCCTCCAGCTCGACGCCGTCGCGTACAACGCGGTGATCCAGGAGCAGAGCCTGGGCATCCACTACAACACCTCCAACGACCTGCTCGACTACGTCGTCGACCCGTCCGTCTTCGCGTACTCGGACGGGTCCGTCGAGATCCCGCGCGGCCCCGGCCTCGGCATCGAGGTGGACGAGGACTACGTGCGTGAACGGGCCGCCATCGGGCACCGGTGGCGCAACCCCGTGTGGCGGCACGCGGACGGCTCGTTCGCGGAGTGGTAGCGCGAAGTGGTGACGACGCGCGCCCCGGCACTCCCGCGCCCGGGGGAGAATGAGGGCTGCCCCGCCCGCGAGCACCCGAGGAACCCGTCGTGACCGACCAGACCACCGCCCCCGCCGACGGCGCCGACCCGACCGCGGTCACCGAGCGCGACCTCGAGGTGCTCGCCGAGCAGCTCGGCCGAGAGCCGCGCGGCGTCGTCGGCATCGCCGCCCGCTGCGTGTGCGGTCGCCCGCTCGTCGTGCGCACCGCACCGCGCCTGCCCGACGGCACGCCGTTCCCGACCACGTACTACCTCACGCACCCGGGCGCCGTCGCCGCCGCGTCGCGCCTGGAGGCGGAGGGCGTGATGAAGGAGATGACGGCGCGCCTCGGCGAGGACGAGGAGCTGGCGGCCGCCTACCGCCGGGCGCACGAGCACTACCTCGCCCGGCGCGCCGAGCTCGGGCAGGTCGACGAGATCGAGGGCATCTCCGCCGGCGGCATGCCCACGCGTGTCAAGTGCGTCCACGTGCTCATGGGGCACGCGCTGGCCGCCGGGCCCGGGGTCAACCCGCTCGGCGACGAGGCGCTCGCGCTGGTGCGCGACCAGTGGCGGCCCGACCGCTGCACCTGCTGAACGACGTCCGTCACTCTCCCTGGTTCCGAGCAGCGCGGCGTCGGTGTCGAGTGAGACAGTGTCGCCCGTGACAGAACGCTCCACGCCCTCCACGCCGTCCGCAGCGACCCGGGTCGCCGCCATCGACTGCGGCACCAACTCCATCCGTCTCCTGGTCGCCGACGTCGCCCCCGACGGCACCCTCACCGAGGTCGACCGGCAGCTGCGCATCGTGCGCCTGGGGCAGGGCGTGGACCGCACGGGCGAGCTCGCGCCGGAGGCGCTGGCGCGCACGCTCGAGGCGTCGCGCGACTACGCGACGGTCCTCGCGGAGGCGGGCGCCACGCGCGTGCGCTTCGTCGCGACGTCGGCCACGCGCGACGCGCGCAACCGGCAGGAGTTCTTCGACGGCGTCCGCGCGGCCGTGGGCGTCGACCCCGAGGTGGTCTCCGGTCGCGAGGAGGCGGAGCTGTCCTTCCGCGGAGCGACCGCGGGCGTCGCCGCACAGCACCCCGGGCCCTACCTGGTGGTGGACCTCGGCGGAGGCTCGACCGAGCTGGTGCTCGGCACGACGACGCCGGAGGCCGCCCTCTCGCTCGACGTCGGCTCGGTGCGCATGACCGAGCGCCACCTGCACTCCGACCCCCCGGCGGAGGCCGAGATGGAGGCCGCGCGCGCGGACGTGCGCGCCGCGCTCGATGACGCCGCCCGGACCGTGCCGTTCGGCAGGACCACGACGCTCGTCGGGCTCGCCGGCTCGGTGACGTCGGTGACCGCGCACGTCCTGGGGCTGACCGAGTACCGGCGCGACGCCGTGCACGGTGCCGTCCTCGGCGTCGACCGGGTGCTCGCCGCGTGCGACGACCTGCTGCACCGCAGCCGTGAGCAGCGCCTCGCCCTCGGGTTCATGCACCCCGGTCGTGCGGACGTCATCGGCGCGGGTGCGCTGGTCTGGGCGGAGGTCGTGCGCCGCGTGCGGGACGACGTCGCCGCCGCGGGCGGCACGCTCGCCGACGTCGTGACCAGCGAGAGCGACATCCTGGACGGCATCGCGCTCTCGCTCGTGTGACCCATGCGTCCTGACCTGCGCGAAAGCTGCCGGGGGTCGCAGGGTGGACGGCTCGACTGCGTGCCCCCGGCACGGTCGTAGAATGGTGTTCATGCCTCAGAACGTTCTGTCGTCGGACACCTCTGTCCAGGACGCGCCCGCAGCGGCCCCGCGGCCCCGCAAGGTGCCCCGTATCGTCGTCCTCGGCGGTGGTTCCGTCGGCCTCTACGCGGCGCGTCGCCTGCGCCGCAAGCTCGGCAAGCAGGACGCGGCGATCGTCGTCGTCGACCCCCGGCCGTACATGACCTACGCGCCGTTCCTGCCGGAGGCCGGCGCGGGCTCGATCGACGCCCGCGACGTCGTCGCCCCGCACCGCAAGGCCCTCAAGGGCATCGACGTGCTGCAGGGCCTGGTCAACCACATCGACCACGCCGGGCACAAGATCACGATCCACCCCGAGGAGGGGCCGGACTACGAGGTCTCGTACGACCAGCTCGTCATCGGCCTCGGCTCGGTGTCCCGCACGCTGCCCATCCCGGGCCTCGCGGAGAACGCGATCGGCTTCAAGAACGTGGAGGAGGCCATCGCGGTCCGCAACCACGTGCTCAACCGCATGGACGTCGCCTCGTCCACGTGGGACGCGGACGCGCGCAAGCGCATGCTGACGTTCACGTTCGTCGGTGGCGGCTTCGCCGGCATCGAGGCGCTCGCCGAGATCGAGGACATGGCGCGGTACGCCACGCGCAACTACCCGACGATCGACGTCGAGGACCTGCGCTTCGTCATGATCGAGGGCTCGGGCCGCATCCTGCCCGAGGTCTCCGAGCCCATGGGCCTGTGGGCGCTCGACGAGATGAAGAAGCGCGGCATCGAGTTCCACCTCAACACGTTCCTGTCGTCCTGCGTGGACGGGCACGTCGTCACCTCGACGGGCGTCGAGTTCGACACCGAGACGATCGTGTGGACCGCCGGCGTCAAGGCGAACCCGGTCCTCAAGGAGGAGTCGGACCTCCCCGTGGACCGGATGGGCCGCGTCATCGTCAAGCCCACCCTGCAGGTCGCGACGGAGGACGGCGAGATCGTCCCCGACGCCTGGGCCGCGGGCGACTGCGCCGCCGTGCCGGACGTGCTCAACCCGGGCCAGTTCTGCCCGCCGAACGCGCAGCACGCGATCCGCGAGGCCACCAAGCTCGCCGACAACCTGGTCGCCGTCCTCAAGGACGAGCAGCCCGAGGACTACGCGCACAAGAGCGTCGGCGTCGTCGCCTCCCTCGGCCTGTACAAGGGCGTCGCGGAGCTGTTCGGCTTCCTCAAGCTGCGCGGCCCGCTCGCGTGGCTCGCGCACCGCGGCTACCACGTCATGGCGATGCCGACCGGCAACCGCAAGGTGCGCATCCTCATCGGCTGGATCGGCCAGTTCCTCATGGGCCGCGAGATCGTGTCCCTCGGCTCCCTGCACGACCCGCGCGACGAGTTCCGCAAGGCGTCCGTGCCGCCGAAGCAGCCCGGCCAGAAGGTGGAGCAGAAGGCCGAGTCGTCGGCCGCGCGCGCCGAGAAGGGCTGACCTCCCCGGTACCGTGAGCGGGCGCCGGGCCGACCTCCTTCAGGTCGGCCGGGCGCCCGCTCCGTCGTTCCGCCCCCGTAGCCCAACTGGCAGAGGCAGCCGGCTTAAACCCGGCCCAGTCCCGGTTCGAACCCGGGCGGGGGCACTCGCGCTCTCGAGGTCAGACGGCGTTCCCCGGCCGTGCCGCTCGTCATGGCCGCGGCCACGTCGGCCCCGGCCCGGCGGAACGCCTCGACGACGCGGCGCACGGCGAGCCGCTCGGCGCGGTCGGGGCGCAGGACGGCGGAGACGTGCCGGGCGGACGCGACGTCGGCCAGCTCGCGCAACACGAGCCGCTCGCCGGTCGGCGTGGTGAAGCGCGGCAGGACGGCGACCTGGTCGCCGGCGGCGACGAGCGCCTCGATGAGGCGGTTGTCGCGCAGGCGTTGGACGACGCGCAGCTCGGCACTCGTCGCCTGCTCGACGGCGAGCCGCACGGAGTCGAACGGGTAGCCGAGGGGGACGCCGATCCAGTCCAGGTCGACCAGGTCCGCCGGCCGCACCCGCGGCAGGCGGGCGAGCGGGTGCCCCGCGGCCATCGCGATGTCGAGGGGCTCGCGGGCGAGCGGCACGACGGTGAGGCCCTCCGCCCCGGCGGGCCGCACGCTGGTGAGGGAGTGCGCGACGACGACGTCGTGGTCCGCGGTGAGCGGGCCGTACTCGGCCTCCGCGATGTCGACGTCGGCGCACCGCAGCGTGATGGCGGTGCCCTCGAGGTCGGCCATGGCGCGGGGGAGCAGGAAGGTGGCGGCGCTGGCCAGGGCCGCCACGGTCACCGTGCCCGACGGCTCGCCCTGGAACTCGTCCCAGCGGGCCTGGACCTGGGCGAGCGCGGCGGCGACGCCCGCCCCGCCCTCGGCCAGCAGCCGTCCGGCGTCCGTGAGCCGCAGCCCGCGGCCGGACGGCTCGACGAGCGGCGTGCGCAGCTCGCGCTGGGCGGTGCGCAGCTGCTGGGACACGGCCGACGGCGTGCGGTGGGTGGCGCGGGCGACGGCCGTGACGCTGCCCCGGTCGGCGAGCTCGCGGAGCAGCTCGAGGTGCCGGACGTCCATGAAGCCAGCCTACAGACAGCGTGAAGCAACTTTCGCTTGTCCTTCATCGTGGCGGCGGGTGAGGCTGGGCGCATGCCCGCCCGCCACCGGCTGCTCGCCGTCCTCGTCGCCCTCCTGTGGGGGCTGAACTTCATCGCCATCGACGCGTCGCTGCAGCACTTCCCGCCGATGTTCCTCGTCGCGCTGCGGTTCGCGCTCATCGCGCTGCCCACGGTGTTCCTGGTGCCGTGGCCGGACGTCCCCGTGCGCTGGGTGGTCGGCTACGGGCTCGGCTTCGGCGCGCTGCAGTTCCTCTTCCTGTACTGGGGCATGGCGGAGGGGATGCCCGCCGGCCTCGCGTCGCTCGTGCTGCAGATGTCCGGGCCGTTCACCGTGCTGCTCGGCGCCACGTTCCTGCGCGAGCGCGTGAGCGGGCGGCAGGTGCTCGGCATCCTCGTGGCCGTCGGCGGCCTCACCCTGGTCGCCTGGCAGCAGGCCGCGACCGCCACGGTCGTGCCCTTCCTCCTCACGCTGGCCGGCGCCTTCGGCTGGGCGATCGGCAACGTGTGCAACCGCCAGGCGAAGCCGCAGAGCCCGTTGCGCCTCACCCTGTGGATGTCGGTGGTGCCGCCGCTGCCGATGCTCGCCCTGTCGCTGCTGGTCGAGGGGCCCGGCGAGATCGCGCGCTCGCTCACGTCCTGGGACGACCCGGCGGCCGTCGGTGCCGTCGTCGGCCTCCTGTACACGGTGGTCGTCGCGACGGTGCTGGGCTCCGGCGTCTGGACCTGGCTCATGGCCCGCCACCCCGCGGGCGTCGTCGCCCCGTTCTCCATGCTCGTGCCGGTCGTCGGCATGTCGGCGGCCTGGCTGCTGCTCGGCGAGCGGGTGACCCCGCTCGAGGGCGTGGGTGCCGCGTTCGTCGTCGGCGGGGTGCTCTACGGCAGCAGCCGGGCCGGGCGTCGGCTTCTGCCGTCAGCAGAACGGCCGCCCGCCGCGCCGCTGGCGGAGCCCACGGGCGCCGGTCGCGGGTAGCGTCGTCGGCATGACAGCGGACACACGGGTCGACACCATGGTCCACGGCACGATCGGCGGTGCGGCCGAGGTGGAGCACGTGCGCGAGCCGCTGCTGCGGCACCTGGTCGGGGCGATCCTGCGCCGCGCCCGCCTGGCACAGGGGCGCACGCTGCAGGAGGTCTCCGGCGCGGCGCGCATGTCCACGGCGTACCTGTCCGAGGTGGAGCGCGGTCGCAAGGAGGCGTCGTCCGAAGTGCTCGCCGCGGTGTGCGCGGCACTCGGCATCCGGCTCGTCGACCTCGTCGCCGAGGCGCACGACGCGCTCGCCGCGAGCGCCGAGCAGCAGCGCCGCGTCCGCGTGCTCACGTCGCTGCGCGACCGGTCGCCGTCGTCGTCCCGGCAGGTGCGCTCGTCGACGGCCGTGCGCTCGACGACGTCGGACGTCGTCGCCCTCGCCGCGTAGCGCTACCGTCGGGCGGCATGGAGTTCTTCGTCTACCACCGGGACCGTGCCGGCTCGATCGCGCTGCGCGAGGCGCTCAACGAGGAGCACCTGGCCTACATGGACCGGTTCGCGGACGGGATGGTCGCGCGCGGCCCGACGACGACGGACGGCGGCGAGACGCTGACCGGCAGCGTGCACGTCCTCGACCTGCCCGGTCCTGACGCCGCCCGGGCGTTCGCGTTCGACGAGCCCAACTACCAGGCCGGCGCCTACCGCGACGTGCTGCTGCGGCGGTGGCGCAACACGCTCGGGCGCACCATGTGGGACTACCCCGGCGGGCCGGAGGGCGACCCCCGGTTCCTGGTCCTCGGGCTCGGGTGGCGGGGGAGCGGCGAGCCGCTCGTCACGCCCGGGGCGCGGGTCGGCCTCGTCGCGGCGGGCCCCCTCCTGTCCGACGACGGCGCCGCCGTCCTCGGCGCCGCCGCGCTGGTCGAGGCCGCCGGTCCCGCCGACGCCCGCCGGGTGCTGGTCGCGGACGACTACGCGGACGTCGAGGTCCACGACTGGCACTTCGGCGGGCGCCCGGTGGCGCGGGACGACGGCTAGGCAGCGGCGCGGTCCGACAGCTTGCGCGAGGTGACGACGGCGTCCGCCACCCCGTAGTCGACGGCGTCCTGCGCCGACAGGATGAGGTCGCGGTCGGTGTCGGTGCGCAGCCGTTCCACGGTCTGCCCGGTGTGCCGGGCCAGGAGCTGCTCGGTCTCGGCGCGCAGGCGCAGCACCTCGCGCGCCTGGATGGCGAGGTCGGAGACGGTGCCCTGCCCCTGGGTGGACGGCTGGTGCAGCAGCACGCGGGAGTGCTCCAGCACCGTGCGCTTGCCGGGCGTGCCGGCCGCGAGCAGCACCGCGGCGGCCGACGCCGCCTGGCCCATGCAGGTGGTGGCGACGTCGCTGCGCACGTACTGCATCGTGTCGTAGATCGCGGTCATCGCCGTGGCGGAGCCGCCGGGGGAGTTGATGTACAGCCCGATCTCCTGCTCGGGCGCCTCGGACTCCAGGTGCAGCAGCTGCGCCATCACGACGTTGGCCACGCCGTCGTCGATCTCTGTGCCGAGGAAGATGATGCGGTCGCGCAGCAGGCGGGAGAAGACGTCGGAGTAGCGCTCGCCGAGCGGGGTGCGCTCGACGACGTTCGGGATCGTGTAGCTCATCCGCTCGTCCATCACAGCCCCGCCTTCCGGCCGGCGGCCGACGGCCGCACGTCCTCGACGCTCTCGACGATCCGGTCGACCATGCCGTACTCGACCGCCTCGGTGGCGGTGAACCAGCGGTCGCGGTCGCTGTCGGTGGCGATCTGCTCCACGGTGCGCCCGGTGTGCTGCGCGGTGAGCTCGTGCATCACGCGCTTGGTGTGCTCCAGGTTCTCCGCCTGGATCGCGATGTCGACGGCGGTGCCCCCGATGCCGGCCGACGGCTGGTGCATCATCACCCGCGTGTGCGGCAGCACGTAGCGCTTGCCCTTGGTGCCGGTGGTGAGGAGGAACTGGCCCATGCTGGCGGCGAAGCCGAACCCGACCGTCACGACGTCGTTCGGCAGCAGCCGCATGGTGTCGTAGATGCCGAGCCCCGCGGTGACGGAGCCGCCGGGGGAGTTGACGTAGAGGGCGACGTCGGACCGCGGGTCCTCGGCCGACAGGAGCAGGAGCTGCGCGACGACGCGGTTCGCGACGGCGTCGTCGATCTCGGTGCCGATCACCACGATGCGCTGGTGCAGCAGCCGTGCGGTGAGCTGGTCGTCGAAGGCGGGGGCGGGCGGTGTCGGTGTGCTCATGACCCCACCGTCCGCCGACGGTGGCCGCCGCGGGAGGGTTCTCTGCCGGGAGCGCATCTGCTCAGGGCAGATCGCCCCGACTCCTCCCGCGGCGGGCGCGGTCAGGGGCGCGGGAACCAGCGGCGTCGGAGGCCGACCAGCACCAGGCCCACGAGCACCAGGACGATCGCCGCCGGCAGCAGCCAGGCGTTGCCGAGGCCCGTGGCCGCGAGCGCGCCGGGCAGCGGGGCCTGCTCGCCCTGCGGCGCGTCGGCTCGCGGTGCCGGACGCCGGTCGGCGGGCCCGGCGGCGTCGTCGCGCCCGTCCTGGCCGCCCGTCCCGTCGTCGTTCCCGTCGCTACCGTTCCCGTCGCTCGGCGGGTCCGACGGCTCCGGTGTCGAGGGCGGATCGGTCGGGTCCGGCTCGCCGGGCGGGTCGGTCGGGTCGGGCTCGGCCGCCTCCTCGAACGTGCCGCCGCCCAGCCAGGCCGTGCCGGTCGCCGGGTCGTCGAGCGTCGTGACGTCGTCCTGCGCGGTGATCTCCGGCGGCTCGCTCACGGCGTCGAAGCGGGCGTCGGCCACCGTGCGCGCCAGGCGCGGGTGGTCGCGCTCGAACTCCTCCTTCGGGGTCTGGTCGCGCGGGGCGTCGGGGAGCTCGATGCCACCCATGACCTCGATGTAGAGCTCCTGCTCGCCGTGCTCGTACTCGTACGTGTACTGCACGGTCTGGAGCAGCTCCATGAACTCGTCGAAGGTCTCGTCGAAGTCCCAGTCGGTGCGGGCGGGCCAGGCCGAGACGTCGCCCGAGCCGATGATGTCGTGGAAGGCGCCGGGACGCTTCGCGTCGCGGTCCTTGATCCACTCCGCGGCGACCCGCGCCGTGTAGACGCGTCGCATGTCCGCGTACTCGGGGTCGGCGTTGACGTGCTCCTCGAGCAGCGGGGCGAAGGTGTCGATGTAGAGCCGGGTGTTGGCCTCCATGATCTCCTCCGGCACCCCGTCGCACGGGTCTCCGCCCGGCGGGTCCCAGTCGAACTCCATCGGTTCGATCTGCACCCGCAGCGGTGCGTCGAGGATGTACAGCTGGTCGCCGTCCGCCCGCACCTTGGCGGGTTGCGGCTCGATCCACGCCCGCATCCCGCCGTAGCAGAGGGCGCCGTCCTCCGCCCGCTCCATCGAGTCCCAGAACGTCGTGCCGGTCTCGGTCGCGGGGTCCATGAGGTCGGACAGGGTCTTCTTCATCGAGAGGTCGGCCTCGAGCAGCACCCGGCCGGCGTCGGTGGTGCCGAACTGCTCGTCGACGACGGTGTCGGGGGTGTCGGGGTTGAGGTTGACCCAGAACTGGCTGGGGTCCAGCGCGAGCCAGGTGAAGAGGGCGTCGGAGGACAGGTTCAGGGGCGCCTCGCCGCCGTGGCCCGGCTCCTCGGCGTCCTCGGGCAGCTCGTCCGCGGAGAACGCGTACCCGTAGTCGCCCTTCTTCGGGTCGTCGGTGACGTACTTGAGCTCGAGCGAGGTCCAGTCGATCCCGCCGGGCGACTTCGGGAAGGTGACGCCGCGGGGCGAGCGGCCGGTGAGCTGCCGCTCGATGGCGCGGCCCTCCGCCGCCTGCGCGGGGTTCCGGCCCGAGCGCTGGGCCAGGTTCTCCACGGTGCTGGTGGTCGTCGTGGACCCGGGCTTCATCGCCGTCGTCGTCGACGGCCGGGGGTTGGTCGGGACGCCGCGCACCTGGTGCGTGGAGTGGCTCGCGCCGGACGCGCGCAGCGCGTCCCGGAGCGACGGGGTGGGCTTCGCGCGCGTCACGACGTGCGTCCTGTACCCGGCGCGCCTGTCCTGCTGGAGGCGCTGCTCGAGGTCCTGGCCGAGGGTGTTGCCCGTCATGACGCGGATCGTGCGGCGCTGCGACTCGCTGAACGCCGTGGGCCGGTTGGGGTTGTCCCGGCGCTGCTCCAGCGGCGGGCACGCCCAGTCCCCGAGGTCGGCGCTGACCGGCAGGCTGCGCAGGGCGGACCTCTCGTACGCCGCGAGCTCCTGCACGCTGACGGACCACGCCTGGTAGTGCGGCTTGTAGGCCTTCCAGTCCACGGGGTCGGCGGGGCGCTGGCCCTGCTGCCCGCCGTCGTTCCAGTCGTCGATCTCGCTCATGCGCTGCTGGTAGTAGTCGCGGTAGCTCCACCTGGCGTGCTCCGGGCTGCCTGCCGGCTCCTCGAGCCAGGCGTTCTTGTACGTCTCGAACTCGCTCTGGTGGGCGCCCTTCATGTCGTCGAGGATCCCCGACGACGCGTCCTCCCAGGTGTAGTCCTCGCCCTTCGTCTCGACGCCTTGCTGGTCCTCCGTGGGGAGCTCGTCGATGTAGCTCTGTGCCTTGCTGATGAGCTCCTTGCAGAAGGCGACGGTGTCCGCCGACGCGCTCGGGGCGGCGGCGAGCGGGACCACGGCGGCGGTGAGCGCGGTGGCGACGGCGGTGCCGGCGCCGAGGGCTCGTCGTCGGGCCGAAGAGCGGCGCGGCGGGCGCGGGGTCGGGGCGGGTCGCGGTGCGGGCACGAGCGGTTCCTCCAGACGGTCGTCACACGGGCTGGCCGGTGTGCCGCTCCGACGCCGCCTGCCGCGACGTCGCGGGGGCACACTGCACGGGAGCGACGCGACGGTCGCCCGTGACATCTGTTGCCCGATACACCGGTCGCCTCGGGGAGGTGCGCCCGCGGGTCAGCGCCGCCAGCGGCGACGCAGCAGCGTCAGGCCCAGGCCCGCGAGCAGCAGCACCAGCGCGGCAGGCGCCAGCCACGCGTCGCCGAAGCCCGTGGTGGGCAGGCTGCCCGGCAGCGGGGCCGCCTCGGGCGCCGGAGCCTCCGCGCGCGGAGGCTGGGGCTGCCGGTCGGCCCGGCCGGCGTCGTCGCTGCGTCCGCCGTCGTCAGCGCCATCGTCAGCGCCGCCGTCGTCGCCGCCGTCGTCGTTGCCGCCCCCGTTCCCGTCGCCGGGAGGGGTCGTCGGGTCGGGGTCCGGAGGATCGGACGGGTCCGGGTCCGGCGGGTCCGTCGGGTCGGGGTCCTCGGCCTGCTGGACGGTGCCGCCGCCGAGCCAGGCCGTGTTCTCCGCGCCCTCGGCGAGCGTGCCGACCTCGCCCTGCGCCTCGACGGGGAGGCTGGCCGCCTCCAGCCGGGAGCTGCGCACCGTGCCCGGCAGGCGGGGGTGCTCCCGCTCGAACGTCTCGGCGTCCATCGGGTCACGGGGGGCGTCGGGGAACTCGACGCCGCCGGTGATCTCGAGCCAGTACTGCATGTCGCCGTGCTCGTACTCGTACCGGTACAGCGGGGTCTGCAGGCGCTCCAGGTACTGGTCGTAGACCTCCTGCGGGTCCCACGGGGTGCGCGCGGGCCAGGCGGAGACGTCGCCCGTGCCGATGACGTCGTGGAAGGCCCCGGGGCGCTTCGCGTCGCGCTCCTTGATCCACTCCGACGCGACGCGGGCGGTGTACACACGGCGCAGGTCGGCGTAGACGGGGTCGGTGTTCACCGCCTCCTCGAGGTACGGCGCGTAGGTGTCGACGATCCGCTGGTTGTTGCGCTCGACGACGTCCTCGGGGGCGCCGGCGCACAGGTCCTCGCCCGGCATCTCCCAGTCCACCTCGACGGGCTCGATCTGGGCGCGCAACGGGGCGTCGAGGATGTACAGCTCCCCGTCGTCCTGGCGGACGGTCGCGGGCTTCGGGTCTACCCAGAAGCGGTACCAGTCGTAGCAGATGACGCCGTCGTCGGTGCGCTCCAGCGAGTCCCAGAAGCTCTTGCCGAGCTCCGTCTCCGGGTTCATGCCGTCGGCGATGGTGCGCTTGAACTGCAGGTCGGCCTGCAGCAGCACCCGGCCGGCGTCCGTGCTGGCGAACTGCTCGTCGATGACCGTCTCGGGGGTGTCGGGGTTGAGGTTGACCCAGAACTGGCTCGGGTCGAGGGCGAGCCAGGTGAAGAGGGCGTCCGACGACAGGTCGAGCGCGGCCTCGCCGCCGAAGCCGGGCTCCGCGTCGCCGTCGTCGGGCAGCTCGTCCGCGGAGAAGGCGTAGCCGTAGTCCTCGGTCTTCGGGTCGTCGGTGACGTACTTGAGCTCGAGCGAGCGCCAGTCGATCCCGCCGGGGCGTCGCGCGCCGAAGCCGGGGCGCCGGCTGTCCTGGCCGAGGTCGTTGCGGACCCGCTGCCCCTCGCGGGCCTCGGCCGCGTTGCGCCCGGAGCCTCCGGCGAGCTGCTTGGCGGGGCCGGAGGTGGAACGGCAGGCGAGCGTCGAGGCCTGCGCGGTCGTCGCGCACCGGGGGTCCATCGCGGTGCTCCCCGGTGGGGACGGGGTCTTCGGCACGGCCGTCGAGCGGAGGTTCGAGTGCTCGATGCCGTACTGCTGCAGGAGCCGGACCTGGCCGGGCCTCGGCTCCTTGCTGAAGATGTAGACGACCCGCCAGCCCTTGGCCCGCAGGGCCTGGTCCGCGCGCAGCTGCTCCAGCTTGAGCGGCGAGTCCCCGGACTTGAGCTCGTAGGCGATCTTGAGCCTCCGGTTCACCGAGTCGTAGCGGCGCCGCGTGTCGAGCTTCTCCTCGTCCCAGAGCTTGTTGTCCTCGCACATCCAGTCGGCGCCGCCGAGCTTGAGGCGCTTCGCGACGTTCCGGTGGTAGCCGTCGCCGCGGTAGTCGTTGGACACCGCGGGGATGTACGTGTTGCGCCACCGCTCCCACGGGTAGTCGCCCTCGTAGACCTTCCAGCGGCGCAGCATGTGGTCCTCGGTGCCCGGGGTGTAGTCCTCGTAGCTGCCGGTGAGCGCGTCGAGCTCCGCCTGGGTGGGCTGCTGGCGGGGACGCAGCTTCTCCGCCGGGTTGTCGTACTCGTAGTCGTCGATCGTCTCGGTGTGGGCGTCGGGCAGACCGCCGCCGGGCAGGTCCGCCACGTCGGCGATGCCCTCGATGCCCTCGATGAGCTCGTCGCACCGGACGTTGAACTTCGGGGCGGACTCGCTCTGCGGCGCGGGGACGAGGACCAGCGAGACGGCGAGCGCGAGGACCGTCGCGACGGCGGCCGCGACCGCGCGCTGGACGTGCCTGCGGCGTCGCTGGTGGGGGTTCGGGTCCGCGGCGGCCTGCGTGCTCACGCCGATCTCCTCTGATCCGGTTCGTGGGGCGGGGCGGGTGGGTGGGCGCGCGATGTCGCCGCGGGCACCGACGTCGACGCTAACCAGGAGGGGCGGGTCGCGCGACCGGGACAACCGTTGCCCGACGATCTGTCGTGCGGAGGGCGGGCGACGGGCGGTCGGGTCAGGCCGGGGGAGTGTCCCGCTTGTAGGCGTCGAGGTCGGCGTTGAGGCGCTCGACGAGCTCGGCCAGGAGGGTGCGGTCCGCGGGGCTCCAGTCGGCGAGCACCGTGGAGTACGTGGCGCCGCGCCGGCGCCGCTGCGCCCGCAGGGCGTCCCGGCCGCCGGCCGTCGCGGAGACGAGGACGGCGCGGCCGTCGTGGGGGTCGCGGGAGCGCTGCACGTGACCCGCGCGCTCGAGGGCGACGACCTGGCGCGTCACGGTGGACGCGTCGATCCCGAGGCGGTCGGCGAGGGCCTGCACTCGTTGGGGGCCGCCGTCGCGCAGGGCGTGGAGCAGCAGGTAGCCCGAGCGGTCGAGGTCGTGGCCCCCGGTCCGGACGGTCGTCGCCGCGGTGGTGCGCTCGGCGCGGCGCAGCAGCTGGGCGAGGCCGAGCTCGACACGGGCGATGACCTCCGGGGTCGGCGCGCCCGTGCCGTCGTCGGGCCGCTCGTTCTCCACATTGTTTCCCCGGGAAGCGGTCATAGGTGTAACCTACAGGTAATTGCCTGCATGATGCAGGTATCTCGGCGCCCTCGGAGGCGCAGGCCGGCGACGACGACGGCGCAGCAACCAGCAGACGACGCCCGCGGCCGACCGTGGGGCAGGAGTGAGGAGTCCGTGGCAGGCACACGCAACGAACCGAACAAGACCGCGATCTACGCGACCGCGCTGACCGCGTTCTTCGCGATCGCCGGCATCGCCGTCGTCGACCCGATCCTCCCGGTGATCGGCGAGGCCATCGGCGCCACCACGTGGCAGATCGAGCTGCTGTTCACGGCGTACATCGCGGTCATGGCCGTCGGCATGATCCCGGCCGTGCTCGCCACGGGGAAGTTCGGCTACAAGAAGATCCTCGGCACCGGCGTCACCATCGTCGCGATCGCCGCGATCCTCGCCGCGCTGAGCACCTCGATCGGCCAGCTCGCCGCGCTGCGCGGACTCTGGGGCCTCGGCAACGCGATGTTCTTCGCCACCGCGATGGTGCTGCTCGTCTCGCTCGCCAACGACCGCGAGTGGGTGGTCGGCATCTTCGAGACCTGCGTCGGGCTCGGGTTCGCCGTCGGCCCGCTCATCGGCGGCCTGCTCGGCAGCATCAGCTGGCGCGTGCCGTTCCTCGCCTGCGGCCTGTTCATGATCGTCGCGCTGGCCATGTCGATCACCAAGCTCAAGGACCCGGCCGAGAAGCCGGCGCCCCTGCACGTGGGACAGGTGTTCTCGCTGTTCCGCAAGCCCGCGTTCCTCGCGCTCGCGGTCGTCACCGCCACGTACAACTTCGTGTTCTTCATCATCCTCGGCTACACGCCGATCTTCCTCGGGCTCGACGTCGTCCCCCTCGGCCTGGTGTTCACCGCCTGGGGCCTCGGCCTCGCGTTCGGCATCCTCGTCGTCGGCCACAAGCTCGCGCACACGATCGGCGCGGTGCAGACCCTGGGCGTCGCCGTCGCCGGCGTGCTCGTCATGACGCTGCTGCTCGCCCTCGGCCTCCCGACGGCGGCCTCGATCGTCGTCCTCGTCGTCGCGGGCGTGTTCATGGGCATCGCCAACGCGATCCTCACCGACCTGTCGCTGGCGCTCGGCGACCCCGACCGCCGCGTCACGACCGGCGCCTTCAACCTCGTGCGCTGGGGCTTCGCCGCCCCCGCGCCGGTGATCGCCGGCCTGCTGCACCCGGTCGGGGCCTCCGCCCCCTACTGGGTGGGCGTCGGCGTGCTCGCCGTGGGCGTGGTCGTCTTCCTGCTGACCGCGCACCGGATGGCCGGCCAGCTCGGCGAGAAGGTGCTGTGGGCGCGGTGGAACCGTGCCGCCCGCTCCGTCGAGGGCACCCCCGAGGAGGCCATGTCCGAGCTGTGACCTCCTGCCGCGGCCCCGGGCCGCGGCAGGGCGACGACGGGCGCCGGGCGGACCACCGCTCGGCGCCCGTCGCGGCTCCCACGACCGTCCGACTTTCGGACGATGTGCCGGGGAACTCGGGCGGCGTATCGTCCGTTCAGCCCGTGCGTCACGACAGCGGAGTCGTGCCCGTCCTGCCGACCTTCCGTATGGAGTGAGCGTGTTCCGACTTGCCCGCCTGTCCCTGGCGAACCGCGCCGTCGTCGCCCTCGCGACGATCGCGATCTTCGTCTTCGGGGCGATGAGCCTGGGCTCCCTCAAGCAGGAGCTCATCCCGTCCCTGGAGCTCCCGGCGGGCGCGGTCGTCGCGACCTACCCGGGCGCGTCGCCGGAGGTGGTCGAGCAGCGCGTCACCGAGCCGCTCGAGGCCGCCGCGCAGTCCGTCGAGGGCATCGAGTCGGTCGGCTCGACGGCGTCCACGGGCAGCTCGGTCACCACCGTGCAGTTCGAGTACGGCACCGACATGGACGCGGCGACCCAGCGGCTCCAGACCGCCGTCACGCGCATCCAGTCCCAGCTCCCCGAGGACGTGGAGCCGCAGGTCGTCACCGGCTCGCTCGACGACCTGCCCGTCATCCAGCTCGCGGCCGCCGCCGGTCAGGACTCGGGCGACGACGTGGACGCCGCGGCGCTCGCGGACACCGTCGACACCGTCGTCGTGCCCGCGCTGGAGGACCTGGACGGCGTGCGCTCCGTCGCCGTCACCGGCGGCGAGACCGACCAGGTGCTGGTCGACGTCAAGACGAAGAAGCTCGCCGCGGCCGGCCTGACGACGCAGGACGTCGCCGACGTGCTCAAGGACAACGGCGTCGTGCTCCCCGCCGGCACCATCACCGACGACGACGTCACGTACTCCGTGCAGGCCGGCTCCGGCATCGACAGCGTCAAGGAGCTCAAGGCGCTCCCGATCGTCCCCGACCCCGCCCTCGCGGCGGGCGCGACGACCGGCGCCGGCGACGCCACCGGCGGCACCACCGGCGAGGTGGGCGACGGCACGGGCGCGCCGCCCGCGGCCGACGGCTCCGCGCCGGGATCCGCGCAGGGCGCCGAGGGCGCCACCACCCCGCAGGCCCCGGCCGCCCCCGAGCCCGTGACGCTCGCCGACGTGGCCACCGTGCAGGTCGTGCCGGTCGAGGCGACGTCGCACTCCCGGCTCGACGGCGAGTCCTCGCTGGGCGTCGCCATCACCAAGACCCCCGACGGCAACACCGTCGACGTCTCCCACGCCGTCCAGGACGCGATGGACGACCTGCGGCCCGAGCTCGAGGACGCCGGGGTGACCACCGCCGTCGTCTTCGACCAGGCGCCGTTCATCGAGGAGTCGATCGAGGGCCTCGCGACCGAGGGCGGGCTCGGCCTGCTGTTCGCCGTGATCGTCATCCTCGTCTTCCTGGTCTCCCTGCGGTCCACCCTCGTGTCCGCGGTGTCGATCCCGCTGTCGCTCGCCGTGACCTTCGTGGTCATGAACGCCACCGGCTACACGCTGAACATCCTCACGCTGGGCGCCCTGACCATCTCGATCGGCCGCGTCGTCGACGACGCCATCGTGGTCATCGAGAACATCAAGAGACACCTGTCGTACGGCGAGGACAAGAAGGCCGCCATCCTCACCGCCGTGCGCGAGGTGGGCGGCGCCATCACCGCGTCGACCATCAGCACGGTCGCCGTCTTCCTCCCGATCGCGCTGGTCGGCGGCATGGTGGGCGAGCTCTTCCGACCGTTCGCGATGACCGTCGCGATCGCGATGCTCGCGTCGCTGGTCGTGGCACTGACGATCGTGCCCGTGCTGGCGTACTGGTTCGTCAAGGCGCCCGCCGTCGCCACCGACCCGGCCGAGGCGGAGCGCGTCCGCGAGGCCGCCGAGGCCAAGGAGCGCCGCGGCCTGTGGCAGCGGGCGTACGTGCCGAGCCTCGGCGCCGCGCTGCGCCACCCGTGGGTCACGCTCGTCGTCGCGGTCGCCGTGCTCGGCGGCACGCTCGCGCTGGTGCCGCGCCTGGAGACCAACTTCATCGGGGACTCCGGCCAGGACACCGTCACCGTGACGCAGACGTTCGAGACCGGCGCGTCCCTCGAGGCGCAGGACGCCGCGGCCACGGAGGTCGAGGACGCCCTGGCCGACGTCGACGCGGTGGAGAGCGTGCAGACCACGGTCGGCTCGGGTGACGCCGCGATGGCCGCGTTCATGGGCGGCGGCTCCGCGCCGCAGGCCACCTTCGCGATCACCCTCGACCCCGACGCCGACGGCGTCGAGGCGCAGAGCGAGATCCGTGATGCCGTCGAGCCGCTGGCCGACACCGGCGTGACGACCGAGGTCAGCGTCTCCGGCGGGGACTCCGGCTTCGGGTCCAGCACCGTGGACCTCGTCGTGCAGGCGCACGACAGCGACGACCTCGAGGCCGCGGCCCAGCAGGTCACCGACGCGGTGTCCGACCTGGGCGGCGTGGCCGAGGTGACCAACGACCTCTCCGCCGCGCAGCAGGTCGTGCAGGTGTCCGTCGACCGCGAGAAGGCCGCCGAGGCGGGCCTGACCGAGACCCAGGTGTCCGGCATCGTGTCGGGCGCGATGGACCCGGAGCAGACCGCCGGCGAGGTCGACCTCGGCGACGGCCCGATCGACGTCGTCGTGAAGACCGGCGACGCCCCCGCCACCCAGGGCGAGATCGAGGACCTCGAGGTCCCCACCGCCGCGGGCACGGTGCCGCTCACCGACGTCGCGACCGTCGAGAAGGTGGACGTGCCCACGTCGATCTCCCGCACCGACGGCCAGCGGTCCGCGACCGTGTCGGTCACGCCCGAGACGCAGGACGTCGGCACGCTCAGCGCCGACATCACCGCCGCGACCGACGACCTCGACCTGCCCGCCGGCGCGACCGTCGAGATCGGCGGCGTCGCGGCGGACCAGGCCGACGCGTTCGCCGACCTCGGGCTGGCCCTCGTGGCCGCGATCGCCATCGTCTACCTGGTGATGGTCGCGACCTTCGGGTCGCTGGTGCAGCCGCTGATCCTGCTGGTGTCGGTGCCGTTCTCGGCCACCGGCGCACTGCTGGCGCTGCTCGCCACGGACACCCCGCTGGGCGTCCCGGCGCTGATCGGCGTGCTGATGCTCGTCGGCATCGTCGTGTCGAACGCGATCGTCCTCATCGACCTCATCAACCAGTACCGGGACCCGGCGCACGGGCACCCCCGGTCGCTGGACGAGGCCGTGCGCGAGGGCGCCCGCAAGCGTCTGCGCCCCATCGTCATGACGGCGCTGGCGACGATCTTCGCGCTGACGCCGATGGCGATCGGTCTCACCGGCGGCGGGTCGTTCATCAGCCAGCCGCTGGCGCTGGTCGTGATCGGCGGGCTCATCTCCTCGACGCTGCTCACGCTGTTCGTGGTGCCCGTGCTCTACGAGCTCATCGAGCGCCGCAAGGAGCGCCGTCGCGGGGGCCGGGACGCCCGCGCGCAGCGCCGGGCCGAGAAGGCGGAGCGTGCCGCGGCGCGCGCCGCGGAGAAGGCGGAGCAGGCCGAGGAAGCCGCAGCGGTCGCCCGCCGCGAGGCGGGCGCCGACCCCGCCTGACCGACCCCGCCTGAGTGTTGTGGGTGCGCTCGTGGCCCTGTTTCGCGACGAAACAGGGCCACGAGCGCACCCACAACGTTCGGGGTGGCGGTGCGTCAGGCGTCGCGGCGCCTGAGCGTGATCGCCGCGGCGACGAGCAGCACCACGGTGTACCCGACGAGGACGGCGTAGCCGACCCACGGGTCGAGCAGGGCGTCCGTCTCTGCGCCGCGGGAGATGATCCGCTCGCCGGCGACGCTGGGCAGCAGCTTGTTCACCCAGTCCGTCCACGCGGCGTCGGTGGCCTGCACGACGATGCTGAAGATCAGCGGCACCACGAAGAAGAGCGCGACGATCGTGAAGATCGCGCCCGCGCTGTGCCGCATCAGGGTGCCGACGGCGAGGGCGAACGCGGCCACGGTCGCGAGGTAGAGCACGCAGCCGGCCAGCGCGCGGACCTGCTCGCCGTCCGACAGGTCGACGCTCAACCCGGCGGTGTCGAGCATGGGAGCGGTCGCGACGTAGGCGATCGCGAGCGCGACGGCGACCACCACGGCGGTGGTGAGCACGATGACGACGAGCTTGGCCCAGAGCACGGGCAGGCGACGCGGCACGGCGGCGAAGGTCGAGCGCACGGTGCCGGTGGAGTACTCGCTGGTGACGATGAGGGACGCCAGCACACCGACCGCGAGCGCCCCGAAGGAGTAGCCGAACGTCACGATGGTCGTGCCCGTGAGCCCGATCGCCTGCAGCCCCGGGTCCTGCGACATGCCCTCGGACATCTCGGGGGTGTCGGCCGCCACCTGCATGATCGCGGCCATCATCAGCGCCAGGCCCACCATGACGACGGCGGTGATCGCCACGGTCCACACGGTCGAGCGCAGGGTGCGGAACTTGATCCACTCGCCGCGCAGCACGCGCGCGAACGTCACACGCTGCACGGTCACCGTGCTGCGGGGGCCGGCGGCCTCGGCGGTGGTGGTCGGGGCGGTCATCGGGCGCTCCCTTCCGGGGCGTCGTGGTGGCCGGTGCCGGTCAGGGCGTCAGCGGGCCCTTCGGTCTGGTACTCGACGGCGTCGGCCGTCAGCTCGAGGTAGGCCTCCTCGAGGGTGGACGCCACCGGGGTGAGCTCGTGCAGGACGACGCCCCCCGCGGCGGCGAGCTCGCCCACCCGGGCGGCGTCCACGCCGGTGACCTCGAGGGCGCCGTCGTCGCCCGGCGCGACGTCGCCGCCCTCCCGCCGCAGGGCGTCGGCGAGGTCGGCGGCCTGCGGCGAGCGCACGCGCACGAGGCGGCGGGAGGCGCCGTCGACGAGCTGCTGCACGGGCATGTCCGCGAGGATCCGGCCCCGCCCGATGACGATGACGTGGTCGGCGGTGAGCGCCACCTCGCTCATGAGGTGGCTCGAGAGGAACACGGTGCGGCCCTCGCCGGCCACGTAGCGGGCGAGGTTGCGCACCCACAGCACGCCCTCCGGGTCGAGGCCGTTGACGGGCTCGTCGAGGATGAGGGTGCGCGGGTCGCCGAGCAACGCGACGGCGATGCCGAGCCGCTGGCCCATGCCGAGCGAGAAGCCGCCCACGCGCTTGCGCGCCACCGCGGCCAGGCCCGTGAGCTCGATGACCTCGTCCACCCGCGCGGGCGCGATCCCGTGCGTGGCGGCCAGCGCCAGCAGATGGTGGTGCGCCGTCCGCCCGGGGTGCACCGCCTTCGCCTCGAGCAGGGCCCCTACCTCCGCCAGCGGCTTCGTGTGCCGGGCGTACGGCTGCCCGTTCACGGTGACGCTCCCGGCCGTCGGGCGGTCGAGGCCCATGATCATGCGCATGGTGGTGGACTTGCCGGCGCCGTTCGGCCCGAGGAAGCCCGTGACCATGCCGGGCTGCACGGTGAACGTCACGTCGTCCACCGCGAGCTTGGATCCGTATCTCTTGGTCAGGCCGTGTGCTTCGATCATGTCGTCCCTGGAGGTCATCTCGGGTGCCGTCGTCGCGGGAGCACGGGTCGTTCCGAGCCTACGTGCTGGTCATCGCCGCGTCACGGGCAGGGGGCGGGTGATCCGGGGGACAGGGCATGATGCGTGGCGTGCCCTCCGAACCGGCCTCCGGCCCGACGTCCGACGACGACCTCGACCTGGCGCTGCAGGCGGCGCTGTCCGGCGCCGAGCTGGGCCTGCGGTACTTCGCCCACGTGCGGGAGCTCGCGCGAGATCACAAGCTCGACGGCTCCGTGGTGACCGAGGCCGACCTCGCGGTCGAGGAGCGGGTGCGGGCCGCGGTGCTCGCCGCGCGGCCCGACGACGCGTTCCTCGGCGAGGAGACGGGGGAGCTCGGCTCGGGGAGACGCCGGTGGATCCTCGACGGCATCGACGGGACGCTCGTGTTCGTCGAGGGCGACGACCGGTGGCAGAGCCTGATCGCGCTCGAGGAGGACGGCGAGGTGATCGTCGGGGTCGCGATCGTGCCCGCGCAGGGTCAGGTCTGGTACGCGGCGCGCGGTCGCGGGGCCTGGGTCGCGGACGTCGTCGCCGGTCACGTGACGGGCGCGCGGCGACTGCGCGTCGGTGCGCCGCCGGAGTCCCTCCGCTCGGCCCGGACGGCGGTGCTGCCCCCGGTGGCCATGGTGCCCGAGCGGTACCGCGCCGAGGTCGACCGGATCGTAGGTGCCGTCGACGTGGCCGACTGGCGCGTGCACGGGGCCCTGCTCGTCGCGGCCGGCGAGCTCGACCTCGCCGTGCAGGTGGGCGGGAAGGTGTGGGACTACGCGCCGCTGTCCCTGATCGTCACCGAGGCGGGCGGCGTCTTCGGCGGTGACCACGGACAGTCGCACCCCGTGACGGGGGCCGGCCTGTTCGGGTGCGACGAGCGCACGACGGAGCAGGCTCGGGCCGCGCTGGTCGGCAGTCCCGGCGCGTGACTCGTGTCCGGGACGGGCCGGGAACCTATCGGGACCGCGATGCGTTCCCTACGATGGATCGCACGGCCAGCGACCCGGCACTGCGCGCACGACGACCCGTCGTCGGCACCCGGCAGCCGCGACCAGGAGGAGTTCATGAGCAACCCCGTCTTCTCGAAGAGCGACGTCTTCGGCGAGCCCCGCCGCACGGGCGACCGCCGTGGGGGCACCGCGACGGCGCAGCCGCAGTACGGGGCCTACGGTGCCGGTGCCGCGGGCACCACCGGCGCGCAGGCAACGGACGCCGCGAGCCTCGACGCCATGTACCAGGCGCCGGCGGCCACGACCGCCGACACCAAGCGACTCACCTACGACGACGTGATCATCAAGACCGGCGGGCTTCTCGCCCTGCTGATCGTGGTCGCCGCCGCGACGTGGAACATCGCGCCGCAGCTGTGGCCGATCGGCATGATCGCAGGCCTCGTGCTGGGCCTGGTGAACGCGTTCAAGAAGAAGCCCAGCCCGGCGCTCATCGTGCTCTACACGGTGGCGGAGGGTGTGTTCCTCGGCGGTGTCTCGCTGCTGTTCGGCAGCATCGGGTCCGGCGAGGTGGGTGGCACCTCCGCGGTCACCGTGGTGCTCCAGGCCATCGTCGCGACGATGGCGACCTTCGCTGCCGCGCTGTTCCTGTTCAAGTCCGGCAAGGTTCGTGTCACGCCCAAGTTCACGCGCTGGCTGATCATCGCCATGGTGGGCTACCTGGCGTTCTCGCTCGTCAACGTGGTGCTCACGTGGACCGGCCTGGTCGACGGCTGGGGTCTGCGGTCCGGCCCGATCGGCATCGTCGTGGGCCTGGTCGCGGTCGGTCTGGCCGCCGCGTCGCTGATCATGGACTTCGACTCGATCAAGCGCGGTGTCGAGCAGGGCGTCCCGGCGCAGTACGCGTGGTCGGCGGCCTTCGGGCTCATCGTCACCCTCGTCTGGCTGTACCTGGAGATCCTGCGGATCATCGCGATCTTCAACAGCGGCGACTAGCGCACCGCCTTCTCGGACGACGGCCGGTCACCCCTCGGGGTGGCCGGCCGTCGGCGTGCCCGGGACCGGTGCGCGCCGCACCGCCCACGCGACCAGCAGGAGCCCGGCGGCGACGAGGACGCCGTGCCCGACCCGCACCGCGGGGGTGCCGAAGAACTGCGGCAGGTAGAGCAGCAGCCCGGCGGCCAGCGGGACGCCGACCCAGCGCGGGCGGGACCCGCCGCGCCACAGGGCGACGGCCGCGAGCACGCCCGCCGCGGCCACCAGGGCGAGGCCGACGCCGAAGAGCGCCATCGCCGAGGGCTGGAGGCGCAGGGCCTCGACGTCGGCGAGGAGCGCGGTGTCGTCCGTGCGCAGCGCGGCCTGCGCGATCGTCCGGATACCGAAGATCTCGGCGCCGAAGTAGAGGGAGCTGAGCGCCGCGCCGACCCAGGCGGTCGCGGCGGCGACGGTGGCGGCGCGGGCACCCGGGGCGGCGGACCCCGGGGGCGCACCTGCGCGGAGCAGCGTCCGCAGGCCGAGGAACGTCGGCGCGAGCAGACCGAGCCCGGCGATCCCGCACAGGTGCGCCAGTACCCATCGGTCGGAGGCGAACGACTCCGCGAGCGCCAGGCTCGGCACGGACTCGTCGGGCCACGGTCGGAGCACCGGGAAGAGCAGCAGGAGCACGCCTGCCGCGACGGCGCCGGTCGCGGTCCAGGCCACGGTGGCCCGGGCGGGGGCGTGCGCCTTGCCGGGAGACGGGGCAGGAGTCGAGGTGGGCGTCGTCGGGCGGGCCGCGGGGGAGGGCGTCGTGCGGGTCATCGCTGCTCCTTCGGTGCGGGCGAGGACGGAGCGTCCGCGAGGGTGGTGACGCCGGCGACGAGCATGTCGACCATGGCGTCGAAGCTGCGGTCGAGGTCCTCGGGCAGGCGGAACCCGCCGCCGAGCTCGAGGACGACGAAGCCGTGGACGCCGGCGCGCACCACGCGGACCGCGTCGATCGTGCGGTCGTCGGGGAGGCCGAAGCCGTGCAGCACCGCCCCGACCAGCGCGACGACGCGCGCCGCCGCCGTGCGGTGCTCGGCGTCCTCGGGGGCGTCGGGGTCGGGCGCGAGCTGGACGGCGGCATACCGGCCGGGGTGCGCACGGGCGTAGTCCCGCCATGCGCGGGCGAGGGCGCGCAGGGCGTCGGGGCCGGCCCGCCCGACGGTCGCCGCCGCGCTCGTCGTCGTCAGCTCCTCGAGGGCGACCAGCGCGACCTCCCGGCGCAGGGCCGCCAGGGAGCCCACGTGCTTGTAGAGGCTGGGGGTGGCGACCCCGGCGGAGGCGGCGACCTTCGCGAGCGTGAGGTCGGCGAGCCCGGTCGGCCCGCCGGCGTCCACCTGCTCCAGGGCGATGCGGACGACGGCGTCCCGCGACAGCCCGGCCCTAGGCACGGGCACCCCGCTCGTCGGCGCCGTTCTCGCGGACGGCGGGGAGGCCGGCGAGGAAGTCGAGGACGGCCGGGGTCACGACCTCCGGCGCCTGGTGCTGCGGGTAGTGGCCGACGCCGGGCACGAGGAGCCCCTGGCCGCCGAGCGCCTCGCGCATCCGGGTGAGCTCCGCGCCCGCGTCCTGGTAGTCGGGGTCGAGCTCGCCGACCACGACGAGGGACGGCGCCGCCACGGACGGGACCAGCGGCTCGATCACGGAGTGGTCGAGGGCGACGGCGAGGTCGCGGAAGGAGCGCAGGTGCCCCGGCTCGGCCATGCTGCGCCGGATCCGCGCGACGTGCTCTGCGTGCCGGGGGGACCTGCGGCCCTTGGCGAACATCGAGGTGTAGAGGGAGGCCCACGCCGCGGCGCCCCACGGGCGGACGAACAGCGCGCGGTACAGCAGGCGGTAGGTCCGGGCCTGGGCGGGGGAGGCGGTCTCGCGCAGGTGCGGGGCGAGCAGCACGAGCCCGCGCACGAGGTCGGGGCGCTCGGCGGCGGCCCACACGGCGGCCGACCCGCCCATGGAGCTGCCGACCAGCACGGCGGGCCCGGCGTCGAGGTGCTCGACGAGGGCGACGAGGTCGGTGCCGGTGGCCACGTCGCCGTGCGTGGTGAACGTGGTGTCGGAGTCGCCGTGGCCACGCAGGTCCACGACGACCACCCGGTGCCCGGCGCCGACGAGCGCGGGGACGACGTCGTCGTAGGTGGAGCGCAGGTCGCCCATCCCGGGGACGGCGACGACGAGCGGGCCGCTGCCCGCGTCGGTGTAGGCGAGCCGCCCCTCGGGGCGGGCGAGGTGCCGGAGCTCGGGCTTCGTGGTCATGTCCATAGCCATAACGCTAATGCCATTAGCCGATGCTGGCAAGAGGTTCCTCGAAGAAATTCTGAGGGCGATGTCGATCCCGCGGTTCCCCGTTCGACCTGAGGATGAGAAGGTCGCCACGAGGGTGACCGCGATCACGACAGGGAGCAGGACGATGGCCAAGTACATGCTGATCATGCGAGGGACCGACGAGGGTCAGGCGGCCTACGAGGAGATGGACTTCACGAAGGTCATCGAGGACATGGGCCGCTACAACGAGTCGATGATGAACGCCGGCGTGCTGGCCGCGGGCGAGGGCCTGTCCGACGCGTCCGAGGGCGCGGTCGTCGACTTCTCCACCGACACGCCCGTCGTCACCGACGGCCCCTACGGCGAGACCAAGGAGCTGTTCAACGGCTTCTGGATCGTCGACGTCGCCTCCAAGGAGGAGGCGATCGAGTGGGCCAAGCGGGCTCCTCTCAGTGGCGCCGGCACCAAGCTCGAGGTCCGCCGGGTCAACGGCCCGGAGGACTTCCCGCAGGACAACGAGTGGATCGAGAAGGAGCAGGGGTGGCGCGAGGAGCAGGCGCAGCGCGCCCAGTGACCGACGTCGTGACGCACGACGGAGGCCGCGCCGACGACGGCGCGGCCTCCCGGCGCGTCGTCGAGGCGGTCTGGCGCATCGAGTCCAGCCGCATCGTCGGCGCGCTCGCCCGGTACACGAACGACTTCGCGCTCGCGGAGGACGTCGCGTCGGAGGCGCTGGCGGAGGCGCTGGTCGCCTGGCCGCGCGACGGCGTCCCGCGCGACCCGGTGGCGTGGCTCCTCGCGACCGGGCGGCGTCGTGCGATCGACGCCTTCCGGCGCCGCTCCGGGCGGGACGAACGGTACGCGGCTCTGGCCCGCGACCTCGGCGAGGGCGGCGCCGTCACGGGCGGGCCGGGTTCCGTCCCCGAGGCGCGCGACGACCTGCTGTGGGACCCGGACAAGATCGAGGACGACCGCCTCGCGCTGCTGTTCGTGGCCTGCCACCCGGTGCTGTCCAAGGAGGCGCGGGTCGCGCTGACCCTGCGCGTGGTGGCCGGCCTGACCAGCGAGGAGATCGCGCGGGCGTTCCTCGTGCCCGTGCCCACGGTGCAGGCGCGCATCACCCGGGCGAAGAAGACGCTGACGGCCGCGCGGGTGCCCTTCGAGGTGCCGGCCGCCGAGGACCGTGCGGAGCGGCTCGGCTCGGTGCTGAACGTCGTCTACCTCATCTTCTCGGAGGGGTCGACGGCGTCGGGCGGCGACGACTGGATGCGGCCGGACCTGGCGTACGAGGCCGTCCGCCTCGCGCGTGTGCTGACCCGCCTCGCGCCCGAGCCGGAGACGTTCGGGCTGCTCGCCCTGCTCGAGCTCACCGCGGCGCGGTTCCCCGCGCGCACCGGGCCGGACGGCGAGCCCGTGCTGCTGGAGGACCAGGACCGGCGCCGCTGGGACCGGTCCGCGGTCCGGCGCGGGCGCGACGCCCTCGCCCGGGCCGTCGCCGTCGGGCGCGGGCTGGGGCCGTACGGGCTGCAGGCGGCCATCGCGGAGCAGCACGACATCGCCCCGTCGGTCGCCGACACCGACTGGGAGCGCATCGTGGTGCTGTACGAGGCGCTGCACCGCGTGGCGCCCTCGCCGGTCGTCGAGCTCAACGGGGCGGTCGCGGTGGCGATGGCGTCGGGACCGGCCGCCGGGCTCGCCGTCGTGGACGACCTCATCGCCCGCGAGGTGCTGTCCGGGTCGTACCTGCTGCCGTCCGTGCGCGGCGAGCTGCTCGCGCGGCTCGGGCGGAACGACGAGGCCCGGGGCGAGCTCGAGCTCGCCGCCCGCCTGTGCGGCAACGCCCGCGAGCGCGGCGTGCTGGAGGCGAAGGCCGCCGCTCTCTGACCCATGAGTTGTCGGAGCCAGGGCGGGCCATACCCCTACCTGGCTCTGACGGGTCGGCGGGGGAGGGTCGCGACGGCGACGCCGGCCAGGGCCAGCACGCCGCCGAGCAGGACGACGGCTGCGGGCACCTCGTCGAGCAGCGCCCATGACATCAGCACGACCAGGGCCGGGACGGCGTACGTCGACGCGGCGGCGCGGCCGGCGCTGACGCGCTTCAGCACGTAGGCCCAGGTGCTGAACGCGATCGCCGTCGGGAAGATCCCGAGGTACGCGACGCCCAGCAGGGACGACGCCGGCGCCGCCGCGGCCTGCGTCACGAGGGCGGGGAGGAACGGCAGGGCGGCCACGGTGCCGGCCAGGCAGCCGAGCCAGGTCATGGTGAGGGCGTCGGCGTGGGGCAGGAGGCGCTTCTGCAGCGTCGCGGCGCCCGCGTACAGCACGGCGGTGACGAGGCCGAGGAGCACGCCGACGGCGTCGAACCGGCCGGTCGTGGTCGCGACCGCGATCACGACGACGCCGGTGAACGCGACCGCGATCCCCACCAGGAGGCGCCGGGGGAAGCCCTCGCCCAGCAGGAACCCCGCGAGCACCGCCACGAGCATCGGCGCGATGTTGACGAGCAGCGCCGTCGTGCCGGCGTCGAGGTGCTGCTCGGCGGCGTTGAGCGTGAGGTTGTAGGCGCCGAACCACGCGACGCCCCACGCGAGCACGAGGGCGAGCACCCGGCCGCGCGGGAGCCGGACGGGCGTGCGCCGGCGGGCGTGCACGACCAGCACCATCACGGTCAGCGCGACGCTCCCCACGGCGACGCGGCCGAGGGTGAGCGCGCCGGCGTCGAGGTCGTGCCCGACGGCGCGGACCCCGACGAACGCCGACGCCCACAGCACCGCGGTGACGGCCATCGCGACCGCGGTGAGGGCGCCGCGGGCCGGCGGGGCCCCGGTGGTGGTCGCCGTCGGTGCCCCGGGCGGGGTCGCGGCGGGGGCGTCGGGGCGCGTGGGCGTCGTCATGGGCACGATCCTGCCCTCGGCCGACCCGAAAGCACCAGTTCAGATATCTACCGAACACTTCAGTGGCGCTGTATCGTCGCGAGCATGCTCGACGTCCACCGTCTCCGCGTCTTCCGCTCCGTCGTCGCCAGCGGCTCCGTCGCCGCGGCGGCCGCCAACCTCGGGTACACGCCGTCCGCGGTGAGCCAGCACGTCGCGGCGCTGCAGCGCGAGACCGGGCTGCAGCTGCTCGCCCGGCACGGCCGCGGTGTGCGCCCCACCGCGGCGGGCCAGGCGCTCGCCGCCCAGGCGGACGGCCTGCTCGCACAGCTGGGCGAGGTGGAGACGTTCGTCGCGGACCTGCGCTCCGGGCGCTCCGGCAGCCTGTCCGTCGCGTACTTCGCGTCCGTCGGCGCGGCCTGGCTCCCGTCGGTGGTGAGCGCGCTGACCGTCGAGTTCCCGGGCGTACGGCTCGACCTCGAGCTGACGGAGGAGATCCCGACCGACCCGTCACGGCGGGCCGACCTGCAGCTCGCCGTCGCGCAGCCCGACTTCGTGCCCGCCGCCGGCACCACCGCCCACCACCTGCTCGACGACCCCTACGTCGCCGTCCTCTCCGAGTCCCACCCGCTGGCCGGCCGCGGCGAGATCGAGCTCGTCGAGCTCGTCGGCGAGCGCTGGATCGACAACGACTTCGCCCGCGGGTGGTGCCGGCGCAACCTCCTGGAGGCGTGCCGCGCGGCGGGGTTCGCCCCCGCGTTCGCCGTCGAGGCGCACGACTACCCGACGGCCGTCGCCTTCGTCGCGGCGGGCATCGGCATCACCGTGCTGCCCGCCCTGGGCGCCGTCCGGCCCACCCCTGGCACGGTCGCGGTGCCGGTGCGGCGACCGGTCCCCGTGCGGTCCATCTACGCGCTGGTCCAGGACGCCGTCGCCGAGACCCCGCCGGTCCGGACCGCGCTCGCCGCGCTGCGAGCCGTCGCCGGGGAACCGGCGCGCGCCTCCGCGTAGGCTGGACGGCGCATCTCCGCCCGGGCTGCCGCCCGGCGGTTCTCCTGGATGACGACGACGAAGACGAGGTACCCCTGTGACCACGCTCCCCACCGCCACCGGCGGCTTCGGTGACAAGCCCGCGATCACGTTCCCGGAGGGCGACGCCCCCGCCGGCCTGCAGGTGCAGGTGCTCGAGGAGGGCACGGGCCCGGTGGTCGACGCCGGCCGCACCATCGTCGTGAACTACCTCGGCCAGACCTGGGGCGGCGGCGTGTTCGACAACTCCTACGACCGCGGCCAGACCATCGACTTCCCGATCGGTGTCGGTGCGGTCATCGGCGGCTGGGACAAGGGCCTGGTCGGCCGCAACGTGGGCGACCGCGTGCTGCTTTCCATCCCGTCCGAGCACGGCTACGGCCAGCGCGGCGTGCCGCAGGCCGGCATCCCCGGCGGCGCGACCCTCGTCTTCGTGGTCGACGTCGTCGGCGTGCGCTGACCCGCGACCGAGCGTGACGAGGGGCCGGCACCAGACGGGTGCCGGCCCCTCGTCGTCTCAGCCCGCGACGGGCTCGACGACCAGCGTCGTGTGCTGGTTCTCCAGCCCCTCGATCATGACGACCGTGCAGGCCGTGACCCGCCCCCGCCACGTCGCCGCGACCTGCAGGTCGGGGCGCGGGACGAGCGGGTAGCGGTTCGGCGTGAAGCTGTTGCCGCCGTTCCCGCCGGCCGACGCGTGCACGTGGTTCATGTAGCGGATGCCCGTGTCGAGGTCGACGACGACCGGCATCCGGAACGCCTCGAACCGGTCCGACCCCTTGCGCTTCTTCTCCGGCCGGGTGTCGGCGAACTCCGTGATCTCGACGGTGTGCCCGACGGCGATCGGGGCGGGGTAGTTGAGGGCGACGGTGCGCGGCATGGCCTCACCCTAGGCGCCTCACCCCAGGCGGCCGGCCCGTGCGCGGCTCAGCGCCGGCGGGACCGGGTGACGGTGAACTTCGGGTTCTGCTCGATGTGCACGGTGGGCCCGACCGCGCGGGTGAGCGCCTGCTTGTAGTGCAGCGCCGTGTTGAACACGCACCACAGCTCGCCGCCCTGGCGCAGCGCGCGGCCCGCGGCGGCGAACATCCGGTGCGCGGCGTCGGAGCGCACCGCGGCGCGGTCGTGGAACGGCGGGTTGAGCAGGATCAGGTCGACGCTCGCGGGCTCCTGGTCCTCGCCCGCGTCGCCCCGCAGGACGACGACGCGCTCGCCGACGCCGTTCGCCTCGGCGGTCGCCCACGTCGACGCCACGGCAGCGGCCGACCGGTCCGTGCCGACCACCCGGGCGTCCGGGTAGCGCAGCGCGAGGACCGTGGCGAGCAGGCCGGTGCCGCTGCCGAGGTCCAGCGCGTCGTGCACACGGTCGGCGGCGGGCCACTTGTGCGCCGTCGTGAGCAGGAACCGGGTGCCGAGATCCAGCGCGGGGCCGGCGAAGGTGCCGCCGTGCGCGACGACGGTGACGCCCTCCGGCGCCGTCCCGCCCGCCGGGGTCGCGGCGGTCAGCAGCTCGGCGTCGCGCAGGACGGCGCGCGCGGGGAAGGACGGGGCGGCGTCGCGCGCCTCCGGCCGGACGCCCGTCGCGACGAGCACCCGGGACTTCTGCCGCGCCAGGCTGGCGCGGACCTCCGTGAACGACGCGGCCAGCACCTCGTTCATCGAGCGCGTCATGTGCTTGACCCGGCCGCCGGCCAGGACGGTGACGTCGTCCGCCGCGTGCCGGGCGATCGCCTCCGCGATCTCGGTGAGCTCGGCGAGCGACGGCGGCAGCTGCAGCAGCACCAGGCGGGCGCCCGCGAGCAGGTGGGACGACTCCGTGTACAGGTCCGCCCCGACGAGCTCGACCTCGCGCCGCCCGCCGCGGACGAGGCCCATGACGTCGGCGGCGAGGTGGTGATCGAGGGCGGCCTCGGCGGTGGCGGCGTCGGTGAACGTGCGCACGCGCGCGGGTCCGAGCGTCAGCGCGCCGAGCGTGAGGGCGCCGAAGCGGTCGCCCAGCACGACGACGTCGTCCGGGCCGGCGGCGGCGAGCAGGGGAGCGGCCTCGTCGAGCAGCAGCCGGTCGGTGGCGTCGACGGCGACCGGGCCGTCGGGGCGCGAGCCGTCCTCGGGCCAGGGGGTCAGCTCTGCCAGGACCGCCGCCAGTCGTGCGGCGGGGTCGCCGGGAGGCGTGGGATCGGGCGTGGCGTCGGGCTCGGGGGAGAGGTGCACCCGACCAGTGTCCCCGACCCGGGCCGACCTGCCCGACCGCGCCCTACCCTGGCGCCATGAGCGAAGCCCCCGCCGCGCCGGAGCCGACGTCGACCGCACGCGTGTCGATCACCTACTGCACGCAGTGCCGGTGGCTGATGCGCGCGGCGTGGGTGGCGCAGGAGCTGCTCCAGACGTTCCGTACGCGGCTCGGCGAGGTCGCGCTGGTGCCGGGCACGGGCGGCGTCTTCCGGGTGGAGCTCGACCCGGGCGAGGGGCGCGCGGTGGTGCTGCTGTGGGACCGCGCCGCCGACGGCGGGTTCCCGGAGATCCCGCCGCTCAAGAAGGCGATCCGGGACGCCGTCGCGCCGGACCTCTCACTCGGCCACACGGACCGGGTCGCCGACCGCGACTGATGTCGGTCCAGCCGCTCAGCGCGAGCGGCGGGCCTGGCGCTCGGCCTGCTCGGCCGCCTTGGCCCTGACCCGGTCCTCCTCCTCGCGCACCTTCGTGGCGGTCTCGCGCTCGGTGAGGAGCCACGCGGGCGGCTCGTCCCGCAGCTCGTCGATCTGCTCGGTGGTCAGCGGCTCCGTGATGCCGCCCCGGGCGAGGCCGGCGATGGAGATGCCCAGGCGGCCGGCGACCACGGGCCGCGGGTGCGGGCCGTTGCGGCGCAGCTCGTCGAGCCACTCGGGCGGGTTCTTCTCGAGCTCCTCGAGCTCGGCGCGCGTGATGCCGTGCTCCTGGAACTCGGGCGGGGTGGCGGGCAGGTACACCCCGAGCTTCTTCGCCGCGTTCGTCGGCTTGAGGACCTGCTGGGAGAAGGGGGTTCCGGCCATGGGCACCAGGGTAGTCGCGACGGGCGGCGCGGCACGCCCACGTAGCCTGGTGCCGTGACCGACCAGCCGGGCGAGGCCCTCGACGACACGGTGGACGACGAGCTGGACGACGCCTTCGAGAGCGAGCACGCCCTCGCCGAGGCGCCCGACGACGGCCGCCCCACGTTCCGGCTCGGGTACGTGCCCGGCGCGACGCCCGGCCGGTGGGCGCGCACCTGGCGCGACCGGCTCCCGGACGTCCGGCTCGACCTGGTCCAGGTCGATGCCGCCGACGCGCCGGCCGCGCTGGCCGCGCGGCAGGTGGACGCGGCGCTCCTGCGGCTCCCTGTCGACGGCGACGTGCTGCACGCCATCCCGCTGTACACGGAGCTGCCCGTGGTCGCCGTCTCGCGCGACCATCTGCTCGCGGCGACCACCGACGAGGAGGTCGTGACGGCGGCCGACCTGGCGGACGACGTCGTCTGGTTGGCCAAGGACGACGTGCTGTTCGCCGACGGCGGGCCCGTGCCCGGCCTGGCGCCGACGTCCCCGGACCCCGACGCGGACCTCCGGCCCGACACGGCGGCCGACGCGGTCGCGCTGGTGGCGACCGGGGTCGGCGTCACGGTGCTGCCCATGTCGCTGGCGCGGCTGCACCACCGCAAGGACGTCACCTACCGGGTGCTCGACGGCGGGCCCGGGGCGCCGGTGGGCCTCGCGTGGCTCGTGGACGGGCTGCCCGACGACGTGCGCGAGCTGGTCGAGGAGATGATCGGCATCGTGCGCGGCCGCACGGCGAACAGCTCCCGGGGTCGTGCCGCGCCCGGGCGGTCCGACGCGAAGCCGGCGGAGGCCACGAAGCCGGCGAGGGGCCAGGGCCAGCGCGGCGCGGGCGGTGCCTCCGCCCAGGGCCGCGGCTCCGGTCAGCGCGGCGCGGCTCGACGTGGCGGGGGCCCGCGTGCGTCGTCACCGCGTAAGGGCCGCCGGCGCGGCGGCCGCTGAGGAAGCGGACCGGAGCTCCCACGGGTCTGGGCGAGTCGTCCTGAAATTTCACCCTTCCGCCGGAACGTCCGACTCGCTAGCATTCCGGCGCGGCCGGAGGCCGCACCACCTGCTGATGCGGTCGATCCCGCCTGCCCCTTGGAGTGCTCGTGCGCACACCCGCCGTTCTCGGAGCCTCGCTCCTTCTCGTCGTCGGCCTCGCTGCCGGCCCTGCCTCCGCGCTCCCCGCGGGGCACGGACACCGCGGCGGCTGGGAGGGGAGCGGTGACTCGCGCACCGGCGACTCCTGGGACGGCGGCTCGGGCTGGGCGGACGGCGAGCGCTTCTCGTGGCCTGACGACACGCGGTCGTGGGACGACAACGTCTGCCCCGACATGGACGAGCCGAAGACGGACGTCGACGGCGAGGAGCAGACGATCACGCTGGTGGCGCCCGAGGGCAAGCTGATCTCCGCGTACTGCGTGAAGGCCGGGTCCGCCAAGCGGGGCGAGGGCCCCAAGATCGTCGAGCTCGACACGCCCGTCGCGGAGGTGACGATCGCGTACCCGACCGGGGGCAGGTGCCGGGCGATCAGCCACTACGCCGTCGAGTACGTCGACGCCCCGGAGCCGTCGCCGAGCCCGACGACCACGCCTTCGTCCACGCCTTCGTCCACGCCGACCCCGGAGCCGACCCCCACCCCGGCGGAGGAGACGACGGCCCCCGCCGAGGAGTCGCCGACGCCGGAGACTCCCACGGAGGCGCCGCCCGCGGAGCCGTCCCCGACGGCGTCGGAGACCGCGCCCGCCGTCGTCGCCGAGCAGGGTCCGTCCGACGACGATACGCCGGGCATGGGCGGTGCGGACTACGTGGAGGACGAGTCCGAGGTCGTCGAGGGCCGCACGCAGACCGTGGGCGGTAGCTCCGGCCGCGTGAGCGCGGACCTCGAGGCGGCGACTGCCGCCCCGCAGTCGCTCCCGGTCACGGGCGCACAGGTGCTCGGGATCGTCATGGCGGCGGTCGCGCTGGTGGGCGCGGGTGTCGGCGCGCTGATCTGGACCCGCCAGCGCCGCGCGAGCTGACCACCCCGCCGGCTCAGCCGGCCGAGCTCCCGGAGGCCGCCGCCAGGGCGCGCACGGTGTCCACCGTGTCCGCCTCGGCGGCGGTCTTGTCGTCGCGGTAGCGCACCACCCGCGCGAACCGCAGCGCCATGCCACCGGGGTAGCGGGTGGAGCGCTGCACGCCGTCGAAGGCGATCTCGACCACCTGCTCGGGACGGACCTGCACCACGTACGACGACCCGTCCGCAGGTGAGGTCGCGAGCTCGGTGAACCGCTCCGTCTGCCACGCGAGCATCTGGTCGGTCATGCCCTTGAACGTCTTGCCGAGCATGACGAAGCCGCCGGAATCGGGGTCCCGCGCGCCGAGGTGGATGTTGGACAGCCAGCCCTGGCGGCGGCCGGAGCCCCACTCGACGGCGAGCACCACGAGGTCGAGCGTGTGCCGCGGCTTGACCTTGACCCAGCCGGCGCCGCGGCGGCCGGCAGCGTACGGGGCCCCGAGGTCCTTGAGCACCAGGCCCTCCTGCCCGGCGGCGACGGTGTCGGCGAAGAACCGCTCGACCTCCGCGACGTCGGCGGAGACCAGCCGCGGCACGACGACCTCGGGCGGGAGCACGCGGTCGAGGACGTCGAGCCGCTCGGCCGCGGGCGCGTCGATGAGGTCGGTGCCGTCGTGGTGCAGCACGTCGAAGAACCGCACGCTGAGCGGCACGGCGGCGCTCCCCGCCTCGGCGTCGTGGCTGCCGGTGCGGGCGGCGGTCTCCTGGAAGGGGCGCGGGCGGCCGGCGTCGTCGAGGGCGATCGCCTCGCCGTCGAGCACCACCGTGCGCACGTCGAGCGAGCGCGCGACGGCGACCACCTCGGGGAGCCGCTCCGTGACGTCGTCGAGCGAGCGGGTGAACACGACGACGTCGTCGCCGCGGCGGTGCACCTGCACGCGGATGCCGTCGAGCTTGGTGTCGGCGGCGACGGCGACGCCCTCGAACCGCTCCAGGGCGGTGGCGACGTCGGGAGCGGAGGACGCCAGCATCGGGCGCACGGGGCGGCCGGGCTCGAGGCGGAAGGCCTCCAGGGCGGGGGAGCCGCCGTCGAGCGCCGCTCGGGCGATGGGCCCGGTGAGGGCGCTGAACATGGCCGCGCGGCGCACGACCGGCAGCGGGACGTCGGCCGCCGCGGCGATCGCGTCCAGCAGCAGCGAGTCGAGCGCCCCCTGCCGCAGCTCGCCCAGCACGAGGCGCCGCACGTAGTCCTGCTCGTCGGCGGTGGCGCGGCCGAACAGCTCGTCGACGGCGGACCGGCGGGCGGCCTGCGACCCCGCGCCCGCGAGCCGTTCGAACCGAGCGAGGGCGGCGTCGACGTCGGCGGGCGTCAGGGACGGTTCGGACGCGGGGTCCGGGAGACTGCCGAGAGTGCGCCAGCCCAGGCCGGTCCGCCGCTGCCGCGGCCGCCCCGACAGGAACGCCGCGACGACCTCCACCTCGTCGCCGGGCTCCGCGGCGCGCAGCGCGTCCGCGAGCAGCTCCCGCTTGCGCAGCCGCGAGCGCGTCGCGGCGACGGCGGCGTGGGTGGTGACCAACTCGGTGAGCAGCACCCGTCGATCGTCGCACCGGCCTCTGACGCCGGCCCGGCGTCAGAGCTCCTCGTAGCCCGCCGGGTCCTGGTCGGCGGTCCGCCCGTCGGGGCGCCCGAGGCCGGTGATGCGGGCCATCTCGTCGTCGGTGAGCTCGAACGAGAACAGGTCGAGGTTGTCGGCCTGCCGCTCCGGGCTGGACGCCTTGGGGATCGGCACGACGCCGAGCTGCACGTGCCAGCGCAGGATGGCGCGGGCGGGGGAGACGCCGTGCGCGGCGGCGACCTCGGCGACGACCGGGTCGGCCAGCATCGCGTTGGCGCGCCCGATCGGGCTCCACGCCTCGGTGACGATGCCGCGCTCGGCGTCGGCGGCGCGCTGGGCGGCCTGCGGGAAGTACGGGTGCAGCTCGATCTGGTTGACGACCGGGGTCACGCCGGTGGCCTCGATGACGGCGTCGAGGTGCTCGGGCAGGAAGTTCGAGACGCCGACGTGCCGGATCAGGCCCCGCTCGCGGCAGTCGACCAGCGCCTGGTACGCCTCGACGTACTTGCCGATGCGCGGGTTCGGCCAGTGGATGAGGTACAGGTCGAGGTGGTCGAGCCCGCTGCGGTAGACGGACTCCTCGACGGTGGCGACGGCGTCGTCGTAGGCCTGGCGGCGGCCCGGCAGCTTCGACGTGACCAGCAGCTCGTCGCGCGGCACGGACGCCGCGCGCACGGCGCGGCCGACCGTGCCCTCGTTCTCGTAGCTGAACGCGGAGTCGATCAGGCGGTAGCCGGAGTCGATCGCACGGGCGATCGTGTCGGCGCCGTCCGAGCCCTTGAGCTTGTAGGTGCCGAAGCCGACGGCGGGGATCGACGTGCCGTCGGCGGCGGTGCGGGTGGGGACGTCGGGCGTGGTGTGCTGCTCGCTCATGCCCCCATTCCACACCCGCGGCCCCGTCGGCCGTCCAGCGGCCGCCCTAGGGTGGCGTCGTGATCACCGTGCCGTCCTCGTTCCGCGCGATGCCGCGCTGGTGGCACGACGACGCCGGGCGCGACTGGCTGGACGACCTGCCCTCCCGGGTGGCCGCGCGGTGCGCGGCCTGGGGTCTCGCCGTCGACGGCGAGGCGGCACACGGCTCGAACGCGCTCGTCGTGCCGGTCCGCCGGGGTGACGAGCGGCTGGCCCTGCGGCTGGCGCCGCCCGGGGACGACGTGACGGCGGAGGTGCGCGCGCTGCGGGTGTGGGCCGGCCGCGGCACGGTGCTGCTGGTCGACGCCGACGAGGGCGAGGGTGCGACGCTCCTGGAGCGGCTGGACGGCGGTCGGTCCCTGGCGGACGAGCCCCTGGACGCCGCGATCGAGGTGCTCGCGGGGCTCACGCGGACGCTCGCGGTGCCCGCCCCGGACGACGTGCCGTCGACGGCGGGGATCGCGGCCGGGCTGGCGGAGTCCTTCCCGCGCGAGTGGGCCGCGCTCGGGGAGCCGCTGCCGGCGCGGCAGCTCGACGTCGCGACCGCGCTCGCCGCCGAGCGCGCGGTCGCGCCGACGTCGTCCCTCGCCGTCGACGGCGACCTGCATCATGCGCAGGTGCTGGCCGGGGCGCGCGCGCCGTGGCTCGTCGTCGACCCCGTCCTGTGGCGCGGCGACCCGGAGGCCGACCTGGCCCGCGTGCTGTGGACCCGCCTCGACGAGCTGCCCACCGATACCGCCGTCGTCGCCGCGTTCGACCGGTTCGTGCGCGGGGCCGGTGTGCCCCGCGACCGCGCGCGTGCCTGGGTGGTCCTGCGCGCGACGTCCTACCTGCTGTGGGGGCTGGCGCGCGGCCTCACCGAGGACCCGGTGCGCTGCCGGCGGCTGCTCGACGCGTTCGCCTGACGCGCGCACGGCCCGCCCCCCGGTGCGGGGACGGGCCGTGCGGTGCGGGTCAGCCCGCGCGGGTCACGCGGCGTCGGGGTACGGGACGCCCGTCGTCGCGTGGCAGCGGTAGCCGTGCGGGTTCTTGTCGAGGTACTCCTGGTGGTAGTCCTCGGCGTAGTAGAACGGGCCGGCCTCGACGGCCGGTCGCAGCTCGGTGGTGATCGGGTCGTAGCCCTTCGTCGCGAGGACCTCGGAGTACCGCTCGGCGGTCTCGCGCACCGCCTGCTCCTGCTCCGGCGTCGTCCAGTAGACCGCCGACCGGTACTGCGTGCCGACGTCGTTGCCCTGCCGGAAGCCCTGCGTCGGGTCGTGCCGCTCCCAGAAGATCTTGAGCAGCTCGGCCTCGGAGACCCGCGCCGGGTCGTACGCCACCAGGGTGGTCTCGGTGTGGCCGGTGCGCGCCGAGCACACCTCCTCGTAGGTGGGGTTGGGCGTCGTGCCGCCCATGTAGCCGACGGCCGTGCTCACGACGCCCGGCACCTGCCAGTAGATCTCCTCGGCGCCCCAGAAACAGCCCATCGCCAGGTACAGCACGCGCGTGCCCTCGGGCCACGGGCCGACGATCGACGTGCCGAGCACCGTGTGCGGGCGGGCGGCGGGCAGGACGGGCGACTCGCGCCCGGGCAGCGCGTCCTCCGGCGCCACCATGGTGGTCTTGCCGGAGCGGCCGAGCAGCTGGTCGAAGATCGAGTTCATCGGGTTACCTCCATTGACCTTCAAGGGGGGACGCAGACGTCCCGGTAGTCGCAACCATGCCGTCCGAGCACGTGTTCCCGCGCCCTCCGCCCGGCGTGGCGCTACGGTCCCGTCATGGCCGACGACCGTCCTGACCTGCCCGACCAGCTCCTCCTCCGCGACCCCGCGGCGTGGCGGGCGTGGCTCGACGAGCACGAGGACGACACGCCCGACGGCGCGTGGCTGGTGCTCGCGAAGAAGGGACGCCCGGCGCCGACGACGCTCACGCACGCGACGGCGCTCGAGGAGGCGCTGTGCAGCGGGTGGATCGACGCGCAGATGCGCAGCCTGGGCGCCGACACGATGCTGCAGCGGTTCTGCCCGCGCCGGCCGCGCAGCCGCTGGTCGGTGCGCAACCAGGAGATCGTGGCCCGGCTGACCGACGAGGGCCGCATGCGCCCGCGCGGGCAGGCGGAGATCGACGCGGCGACGGCGGACGGGCGCTGGGACGCCGCGTACCACGGGCCGGCGCGTGCCGAGGTGCCGCCCGACCTGGCGGCGGCGCTCGCGACCAGCCCGGCGGCGTCGGCGATGTTCGACGTCCTCACGTCGCAGAACCGGTACGCGATCCTGCACCGCCTCGGCGCCCTGAAGTCGGCGGAGGCGCGCGAGCGCAACGTGACGAAGTACGTCGCGATGCTGGAGCGCGGGGAGACCGTCTACCCGCAGCGGCGGCGTCCGACGGGCTGAGCGCGGGCGCCGGCTCGACGCCCCGCCGCGGACCTCTCCGTGTGCCGGGGCGACCGACCTGTGGACGCGCCGTGAAGATCTCGGTCGGCGCCTGGGCACGCCGGCCCGGCTCGCGGGTGCGTCCACGCGCGTCCGGACCGCTGGCCACCTAGGGTTTCCGGGTGAGCTCGGAACGTACCTCCCCCTCCGGCGCGGACACCGTCCCGCTGAGCGTCCGCGCGGCGGCATCCTGGTCGTGGCGTGTCCTGCTGATCGCCGCCGCGGTCGCCGGCTTCCTGTGGCTGCTCGCGGCGCTGAAGACGATCGTCGTGCCCGTCGCCATCGCGCTGCTGCTGACGATCCTGCTCGCGCCCGCGCGCCGGGCCCTGGAACGGTGGCACCTGAGCAAGGGGCTCGCGACGGCGGTGTCGATCGTGGGCCTGGTCGTGCTCGTGGGCGGGCTGGTGACGCTCGCCGGCACCTCCATCGTGAGCGGCTTCCAGGACCTGGCCGACCAGGCCGTCGCCGGCTTCGAGCAGTTCACCACCTGGCTCGCGGAGGGGCCGCTGAGCCTCGACGCCGCGCAGCTGTCCGAGTACGGGCAGCAGCTGCAGAGCTCGCTGGTCGAGAGCTCGGGGCTCGTCTCGGGGGCGCTCGGCGCCGCCACCACGGTGGGGCACGTGTTCGTCGGCGCGCTCATCGCCCTGTTCTGCACGATCTTCTTCCTGCTCGACGGCCGCACCATCTGGACGTGGCTCGTCAACCTGCTGCCCGTGCGGGCGCGGGAGAACGTGCACCAGGCGGGCCGCCGCGGCCTCGTCACCCTGTCCGCCTACGTGCGCACCCAGATCCTCGTCGCGTTCGTCGACGCGGTCGGCATCGGCGTCGGGTCGGTCTTCTTCGTGCCCGCCCTCGCGCTGCCCATCGGCATCCTGGTCTTCATCGGCTCGTTCGTGCCGATCATCGGCGCGATCGTCACGGGCGCGATCGCCACGGCCGTCGTGCTGGTGGCCAAGGGCTGGATCGCCGCCCTCATCATGCTCGGCATCGTGCTGCTGGTGCAGCAGGCCGAGAGCCACGTCCTCCAGCCGTTCCTCATGGGGCACGCGGTGTCGCTGCACCCGGTGGCCGTGGTGCTCGTGGTCGCGGCGGGAAGCCTCGCGGCCGGCATCGTCGGCGCGCTGTTCGCGGTGCCGCTGGCGGCCGTGCTCAACACCGTGCTGCTCTACTTCCACGGGCACGACAAGTTCCCCGAGCTGGGCACCGAGGACCACGTGCCGCTGCTGCGCAGACGCTCGCAGCTGCCCGGTACCCTGCTCTGGTCGGGACGGGGGTCGTCGCAGGAGGCGACCACGGGCGGCGCCGCGGACAGCACCATCGACCTGCCCGACGCCCCTGCCTCTCCCGCCACCGACGCGGGCCCGGCAGGAGAGAACAGGTAAGTGGCAGCACACCCCCCGATCGACCGCGTCACCCTCGAGAACGTCCGCACCGCCG